>Ga0068856_100005046_pt1 | contig 13069 bp, 13 predicted proteins | sample KBSCornC62_FD_66595 | JGI IMG/M metagenome (GOLD analysis project Ga0068856, IMG submission 66595) | Corn rhizosphere microbial communities from Kellogg Biological Station, Michigan, USA - KBS Corn C6-2 | ecosystem: Host-associated > Plants > Roots > Rhizosphere > Soil ...
ATCGCGCGGCCCATTGCAACACGCTGACGCTGACCACCCGACAGCGACCGCGGCTTGCGCTTGAGGTGGGGCTCGAGGTCGAGGATCCGCGCCGCCTCGTCGACGCGCCGGCGGATCTCGGCCTTCGGCACCTTCTTGATCTTCAGGGCGAAGGCGATGTTGTCGTGGACGCTCAGGTGGGGGTAGAGCGCGTAGCTCTGAAAGACCATCGCGATGTCGCGGTTCTTCGGCGACAGGCCGTTTACCACTCTGTCGCCGATCTTGACGACGCCTTCGCTGATCTCCTCGAGGCCGGCCACCATCCGCAAGGCCGTCGTCTTGCCGCAACCGGACGGACCGACGAGCACCATGAACTCGCCGTCCTCGATCGTGAGGTCGAGCTTGTCGAGTGCCCGCGTGCCGTCTCCGTAGACCTTGGAGGCTGCTTCGAAGGAGACCCCCGCCACTACTGCTTCACCGACCCGCCGAGCGTCCCGCGCACCAGCGCGCGCTGGGAGAACAGGAACACGATCGCGACCGGGATCACCGCGACCAGCGTCGCGAGGGCGAGCTCCGGCTTGAAGATGTTGGTCGTCTGACCACCGCCGCCGACTGCGGGGTTGAACGACGGCGTCGACGCGAGCAGGTTGGAGAGGCCGACCGTGATCGGATACTGGTTCGAGTCCGCCAGAACGACGTATGGCAGGAAGAAGTTGTTCCAGTTGGAGACGAAACTGAAGAAGAAGACCAGCGCCACGACGGGTTTGGCGAGCGGCAGCGCGACCCGGCGGAACGTCAGCCACTCGCCACACCCGTCGACGCGCGCCGCGTCGAGGAGTTCCGGCGGGATGGAGGTCGCGTAGTAGATGTAGGCGAGGTAGACCCCGAAGGGGAAGAACGAGAACGGCAGGATCACCGAGAAGACGCTGCCGATCAGGTGCAGGGCGTTCAGCTCGAGGAAGATCGGCAGCACCAACGACGCCGCCGGCATGATCATCACGACGAGCGTCAGGCTCAGGATCAGCTTCCGGCCGGGGAACTTGCCGAGCGCAAGCCCGTATCCGGCCGGGATCGAGATTGCCAGGGTGATCGCCGTCGCGCTCAAGGAGTAGACGAGCGTGTTGGCGATCCAGCGCCGGTACAGATGATCGCTGTACGCGTCCAGATGCCTCCAGGCGAGCCCAACATTGTGGAAGCTGCCGAACGAGAACGGGCTGCTCGTCACGAGCGCGTGGTCGCTCTTCGTCGGTGCGAGCACGAGCCAGAGAATCGGCGCGACGAAGAAGATCGCGAACACAAGCAGGATCGCCATCCGAGCGCCCAGACCGAGGAGACGGACGCCCATCAGTCCTCCGCCCTGAAGAGCCCGCTGCGGGAGACGATCAGCACGGCACCGAGGAGCCCGATCAAGAGCAGGTCGACGGCGATCGCGGCGGCGACGTTGAAATCGGCATACCGGAAGGCCTGCTGATAGGCGAGCTGGTTCGGCGACCAGGTGTCGGGGACGAGACCGAAGCTCGCGTGCTGAACGATCTCCGGCTCGACGAAGAGTTGCGTCCCGGTCGCGAACGAGAGGATCAGCATGTAAGCGATCCACTTGCGGATCAGCGGCAGCTTCAGTCGAAAGGCAATCGTGAACGGGCCGGCGCCGTCGATCCGGGCGGCCTCCTCGAGGTCGGGCGGGATCGTGTTGAGGGCCCCGTACATGACGACGATCCAACCGCCGGCGCCGGTCCAGAAGGCGATCATGGCGAAGATGTAGGGAAGGTTCCCCGGAGCGATCGACTGCGCGAAGATGCTCGCCCCGAGCACGTGGCGCAGCAGGAAGGACCCCGGGCTGACCGTCGGGTCGAGCATGAAGAGCCAGATGACGACTGCGGCCGCGCCGGCAAGAGCGCCGGGTATGTAGAAGAGGAACCGGTACGTCGCCGACACCCGGGTCGCGCGTCCGTGGAGAAGGAGCGCAAGGCCGACGACGAAGACCATCAGGGCGCCGAGCCAGACGATCGTGTAGATGAGGATGTGCTTGAACGCGGGTACGAAACGGAAGTCGTCGTACGCCCGGACGAAGTTGTGGAACCCGACCCAACCGCCTCCTGCGTTCGTGAAGGCGAGGTCGAGCGCGTAGATCGTCGGCGCGATCCCGAAGACGATCAGGAACGGCAGGTAGGGAAGGACGAACGGGGCACCGCGCGGGACGCGGAGGCCACGCGTACGCGTGGCCTCCACGTGCTCCGAAGTCGCAGCGGACGAGCTCAAGCCGTTACTTGTTCACGACCCTATACCCGGCCGCCTTTGCGTTGTTCGAGAGTCCCTTGCCCAGAGCCGGCAGGAGGCTGCTCAACGACTTGCCGGCGATGAGTTGTGTGACGACCGAGTTCGACCAGATGGGCTGATCCGGATAGGTGACCATGCTCCACCCCTTCCAGACGAGGCCGGCGGCCGCCTTCATCGCCGCCCCCGGAGGAGCTGCGAAGTACGGGTCCTTGTTCAGGTTCTTCAGCCAGACGGTGGCAGCGGGGCCATAGGAGGGGTACCCCGGAGACAAGGCGCCGGGCTTCGACTTGACCGCCAACGACGTGGTCGCGAACTTCACGAAGTCGATGGCGGCCGCAACGCTCTTCGTGTGCTTCGAGACGACCCAGGGACCGCCGCCGACCTGGCCGGTGACGGGCGGCTCGTTGTTCCAGCGCAGCGGCATTGCCGCCGTCATCTGGCCCGCGGGGATCTTCAGCGTCCCGCCGAAGATGTCCTTCGCGTACCAGGTTGGTCCGGGCATGAGCAGGACCTTGTCGTCGTCCCCGCCGTACGTCTTCGCGAAGTCCGGGGAGAAGATGGTCACCGTCGACACCGACTTGTTCGCGATCAGCGGGTCGAGCAGGCTCGCCATCCGGGTGCAGTGGGCATTGGCCGAGTTGATGCGGACGGTCTTCGGCGCGACGACCTGCGAGATCGGGCACTGATCCGGCCACAGGTAGAGCCAGTGACCGTACGAGTCACCCACCGTCCCGATGATGTACCCGGGATGCTCCTTGGCGACCTTGGTGCCGAGCGCAGCCCACTGCTGCCACGTCGTCGGTACCTGATAGCCGAACTGGGCCATCAGCTTCTTGTTCACGTAGAGCACTTCCTGGGCGAGGTTGTCCTGCAGGCAGACGAGACGGCCGTTGACCGTGCACTGCGCCAGCGACGGTGCGGGCCACCCTGTCAGGAGCGAGGCCGGGAAGACGCCCTTCAGGTTCATGGCGAAGTCGAACGGCGGCTGCCCCATCCAGACCGGGTCGTTCGCCTGCTCGGTGAACACGACGTCCGGCCAGCCCTTTCCGGTCCGGTTCCAGAGCTGGATCTTTGTCTGCATCGTCGTCGCGCCGTTGCCGTCGCCGTCATAGGTGACGATCTTGACCTTCACGTTCGGGTGCGTCTTGGCATACAGCTTCGCCACGGGCAGGCGGACGGCGTCGACCCAGACCTCGATCGAACCGGACACCTTGCCCGAGCTCGCACCGCCGGTCGAGGCGCCCACCAGTGCCGCTACTGCCGCCGCGAGGGCAACAAGCGATGCCGGCACGAGCCACCAACGCTTGACTTTCATGTGCGCTCCTTTCATAGCGTGTCGTTCCGCGTTTTCAGACGTGCGCGCCGGCGCGCGCCTCCTGCACGAAATCCGGAAGCGCGATGCCGGGTGTGGTCGGCGCCTGGACGAAACCGTCGGGGCCGACGCGCGACTCACGCGTCGCCGGGTTCGAGATGACGAGCGATTCGTAGTAGGTGCAATTAGGTATCGCCATGCAGAGGTGCACCGCCGGCTCGGTCGGGCCGTGCGGCTCCGCCCGAAGCCGGAACGAGTCGGCCAGGTGAGCGATGCGCATCGCTCCCGTGATTCCGCCGCGATGGTTCGCGCTCGTGCGGACATAGCTCGCACAGCCGGAGGCGATGAAATCGGCGGTATTGAGGTGGCTGCCGTCGGAGGTCTCCCCGACGAGCAGCGGCACACTGACGCGGTCGGCAAGCCATCGATAAGCGGTGACGTTGAACTCGCGCATCGGCTCTTCGTACCACCTGTAGTTCGCTTCGGCGAGGGCATGGCCGAGGTACTCGGCTGCAGGCAGATCGAACGCGGCAGACCCGTCGTACATGAGGTCGATGTCGCTGCCGACGTGGGCCCGGACGCCCTGACAAAGGGCCGCGTCCGCCCGAGCGTCGCCCCAGCCGTGCAACTTGATCGCCGGGTAGCCGAGCTCCAGACACTGATCGACGACGTCGAGGTATTCCTCGGCCGTCGAGAACGTGACGGTCGAGGCGTATGCCGGGATCGAGTCTCTGTACGTCCCGAGCAGGCGGTGGACGGGCACGCCGAGCATCCGGCCCTCGAGGTCCCAAAGCGCGACGTCGACGACGCCGAAGAGCCAGATCGGGAACTCCTCGGTCCGGTCGAGCTCCCAGAGGCGATGCCAGAGCCATTCGCGGCGGTCGGCACGCTCCCCGACGAGCTCTTGTCGAAGCACGCGGTCGACTATGTCCCCGAGTATCGGCCCGCTCCACTCGTGGTATGCCTCGCCGACCGCGCCCGCCTCTGTGGTGATCCGCAGAACCGCGGTCTGTCGGGCTTGAGCGGAACCGCGAAGGCCCCGCCGCCACGCAAACGGCGGGGTCACCGCGGGGAGGGAAATCAGCTCTACATCAACACTCGCGATCCGCATTGCGGATGATCATCATACGAATGATCACCTGTTGTCAAGCGATGTCCTACGACTTCCGGCGCCTTCGCTCTGCCCAGGCAGTTTCGATGTGCGTCGCGATCAGCTCCCCTGCCGCTTCGCCGTCGCGGGCGACCAGGGCTTCATAGATCGCGCGGTGCGCAGCCACCGTACGCTTGAGTGCCGCGCGGGAGGCCGCCGAAGCGAGCGGCGGCATGACACCTCCGTGGGTGTGGATCGTTCGGACGATCGTCAGCCCGACCTCGTTCCCCGACGCCTTCATCACGATGGCGTGAAAGTCGTTGTCGAGCCTCCGGAACTGATCGTAGTCGTCGTATGCCGAAGTCGTCCGGTCGATGTTCTCCGCGAGCGCCGCGAGCTCTGCCTCGGTCAGCCGCGCCACCGCCGCCTGCGCCATTTCCCGTTCGAGAACACGGCGCACGGTGATCAGATTGTCGAGGAGCGACATGTCGGTGTCGTACGCGAGCGCGATCCCGATCACCGTCGGATCGAGCAGGTTCCAGGCACTGCGCGGCTGAACGGACGTGCCCCGCCCCTGCTCCACCCGAACGAGACCCCGCTCCTCGAGTTGCTTCAGCCCTTCGCGGATCACGGTCCGGCTGAAGCCGAACTGCTCGCAGAGCACAGGCTCGGTCGGCAGAATGCTCCCTTCCGGGAACGTACCGCCGATGATTCGGTGTGCGAGCTCCTCGAGCACGACCGAGGCGAGACGAGCGGGCCGCCGCGACCGCGGATCGTCCAGGACGAACCGGGCGCTGCTCGGGGTGTCGACGCTCTCCATCGCAAAACATCATATGTTCTGATCCTGTGAGCGTCGCCCCTCAACGCCCCCTCCGACGTGGAGGACCCGCCCTGAGCGAGCTGTCGCTCGGCTGCGCACAGCTCGGGAACCTGTACGAGGAGGTGTCCGACCGCGAGGCGAGCACGACAGTCGACGCTGCCTGGCAGCTCGGCGTGCGCTACTTCGACACCGCGCCCCACTACGGGCTGGGCCTGTCGGAACGCCGCCTCGGCGTCGCCCTCCGCATGCGCCCCCGCCAGGAGTACGTCCTCTCCACCAAGGTCGGACGGCTTCTGGAGCCGGTTCCCACAGCGGAGGGTCTGGACGACGAAGGGTACGCCGTCCCGGCTACCCACCAGCGGGTCTTCGACTTCAGCCGCGACGGAGTTCTGCGATCTCTGACGGACAGTCTGAGACGCCTGGATACCGACCGGGTCGACGTCGTCTACCTTCACGACCCCGACGACCACGTCGAGGAGGTTCTCGACACGGGGTTCCCGGCTCTCTCGGAGCTGCGGGCCGAGCGTACGGTCGGGGCGATCGGCGCCGGCATGAACGACGCGAACGTTCTGGCGCGACTCGTCCACGAGACCGACATGGACGTGGTGATGCTGGCCGGACGCTACACACTGCTCGAGCAGGACAGCCTCGATGACCTCCTTCCCCTCTGCGAACAGCGCGACGTCGGCGTGGTCGCGGCCGGGGTCTTCAACAGCGGCCTGCTCGCCAAGACACAACCGACGGACGAGGCGAGGTACAACTACCGGATCGCTCCGCGAGAGCTCCTGGACCGGGCCCGGGCGATGGCCGCCATCTGCGAACGACACGGTACGACGCTCCCCGCCGCCGCCCTCGCATTCCCGCTCGCTCACCCCGCCGTCCTCAGCATCTGCGTCGGCGCGAGGTCAGCCGAGCAGGTGAAGCGAAACGTGTCCCTCCATGGTCAGCCGATCCCACGCGAGCTGTGGAGCGAACTGAAAGCTGAGGGACTTCTCCGGGACGACGCTCCGGTGCCACGATGACCCGAACATATGGGGTCGACATAGCCGTCCCTCACCGGTCCGTGCTCGGCGAGGGGCCGGTCTGGGACAGCAACCGAGAGGCGCTCGTGTGGGTGGACATCCTCGAAGGCACGGTCCACCTCTGGTCGCCGATCGGTCCGACCGCATCATTCGACGCCGGCACCCACGTTGGCGCCGCCCTTCCCGCCAGTGGCGGAGGTTGGTTGCTCGCAGCGCAGGACGGGTTCGCAACCATGACCGACGAGGGCGGCTTGGCGCCGCTCCTTTCCGTCCACGGCGGAGGACAGCCCGAGCTGCGGTTCAACGACGGCAAGGTCGACCCTGCCGGCCGCGCCTGGGCCGGAACGACGGCGTACGAGGAGTCTCCCGGCGCCGGTCGTCTCTACCGGCTCGATCCCGGGCCGACTGCGACACCGATCCTCGACGGTGTCGGCGTATCGAACGGTCTCGGCTGGAGCCCCGATCGCCGGACGTTCTACTACGTCGACTCGCTCGCGCAGTCCCTTCGAGCCTTCGACTACGACGAGTGCGAGGGAACGATCAGGAAGGAGCGTGAGCTCGTGCCGTTCCCATCCGACCTGGGCTATCTCGACGGTCTCTGTGTCGACGACGACGGCTGCATCTGGGTGGCGATCTGGGATGGCGGCCGTGTCAACCGCTATATGCCGAACGGTGCGCTCGACTCGGTCGTCGAAGTACCGGTCGACCGGCCCACGAGCTGCTGCTTCGGCCCCGCCGGCGTGCTCTACATCACGAGCGCACGTCACGGGCTTTCCGACGAACAACTCGACCGGCAGCCATCGGCCGGGGCCGTCTTCGCCACCGAGGTAGCGGCGACCGCTCCACCCGCGACTCTTTGGTCCGGAAAGGTCTGATTCATGACCCTGCAGCTCCGCGATCGCACGCTCAACGGCAACATCGAAATCGTGGGTCTGATCCCTGAGGCCGCCCGATGACCGAGGTCCGGGCCGCGTACTACACCGGCAATCGTCGGATCGAGCTTCGCCCGGCGAATGTCGCCCCGCCGGCCCCGGGAATGGTGCAAGTGCAGGTTGCCTTCACCGGCATCTGCGGGACCGATTTGCACATCGTCCATGGGGCGATGGACGGCCGGGTCGCTCCTCCCGCGATCCTCGGCCACGAGATGGCGGGCCGGGTCACCGCCATCGGCGAAGGCGTCGACGGGTGGCGGCCCGGTGATCCGGTCACCGTCATGCCGCTCGTCTGGTGCGGAGAGTGCGCCGCATGCCGCATCGGTGCAACTCACATCTGCCAGCGTCTGTCCTTTCTGGGCATCGACGCGTCAGGCTCACTCCAGCCGTACTGGACTGTTCCCGCCGAGACGCTCGTGTCACTCCCGTCCGACCTTTCACTGCGAACCGCCGCGCTCGCCGAACCGACCGCCGTTGCCGTACACGACGTGCGCCGGGCCGAACTCTCGGCGGGCCAGCGAGCCGTGGTCATCGGGGGCGGGCCAATCGGGCTGCTCGTCGGCGTCGTAGCGAAGGAGAAGGGTGCAGACGTCCTGCTCGTCGAGCCGAACGACGGCCGCCGCAGTCTGGCCGAGGCCACCGGGCTGGCAACACTCGATCCTCATGCCCGGGAGGTCGCCGCCGAGGTCGTGGAATGGACGGACGGGGACGGAGCAGAAGTGGCATTCGAGGTCTCCGGGGCGGTGCCTGGAATCCAGGCTGCGATCGACGCGCTCGGGCCGCACGGCCGGGTAGTCGTAGTGGCGATCCACACCACACCGCCTCCGGTCGACCTGTTCCGGATCTTCTGGCGGGAGCTCACGCTCGTAGGCGCGCGTGTGTACGAGCGACGCGACTTCGAGGAAGCTGTCCGGCTGCTGGCAGCCGGACAGATCCCCGTCGATGCCCTCGTCACGGACGTCCTCCCGCTGCCCAAGACGGCCGAGGCGTTCACGGCGCTCGACGCGGGCCACGCGATGAAGATCCTCATCGACTGCGCCGGATAAGCGTCGTGAGCTTCGACCTAACCGGAAACGTCGCGCTGGTCACCGGTTGCCGGCGCGGCATCGGTCTGGCGATGGCCGAGGCCCTGGCCGCCGCCGGCGCGAACATCGTCGGCGCGAGCCTCACTCTCGACGCCGGAGACAGCGAGGCGCGCAGGAGGGTCGAGGCACATGGGCGCGAGTTCACCGCCTACCGGGCCGATCTCGCCTCGGACACAGGAGCGGCGGATCTCGCCACTGCCGTCCTCGCTGACGGCATACGCGTGGACATCCTCGTCAACAACGCCGGCACGATCGCGCGCGCACCGGCACTTGCGCATTCGGACGAACAGTGGGAGCGCGTCCTCCGCACCAACCTGACGGGCCAGTTCGTCCTTGCCCGCGAGCTCGGCCGACCGATGGTCGAGCGCGGCCGGGGGAAGATCATCTTCACCGCGTCGATGCTCAGCTTCCAGGGAGGCATCAACGTGGTCTCGTACACAGCCGCGAAGTCCGGGCTCGCCGGCCTCGTGCGCGCGCTCGCGAATGAGTGGGCGCCGCACGGCGTCAACGTCAACGCAATCGCCCCTGGCTACCTCGCGACAGACAACACGCAGCCGTTACGGGACGATCCGGATCGGTCGAAAGCAATCCTCGAACGGATCCCTGCCGGTCGCTGGGGAGAGCCGGCAGACGTTGCCGGAGCGACCGTCTTCCTGGCCTCTGCCGCGTCCGACTACGTGCACGGCATAGTTCTCCCCGTGGACGGCGGATGGCTCGGACGATGACCGACCCCCTCGCTGCCATTGCCGACCAGCGTGTGCTCCCGGTAGTGACAATCGACGATGCCGGCACCGCACGCGAACTGGGTCGGGCACTGCGATCGGCCGGAGCGACCGCCGTCGAAATCACGTTCCGAAGCGAAGCAGCAGCCGACGCAATCGCTGCTCTGGCCGCCGACGGATTCGTCGTCGGCGCCGGGACCGTCCTATCCGCGCAGCAAGTGCAGATCGCAGCCGCAGCGGGCGCAGTCTTCGCGGTCTCGCCCGGGCTCGACCAATCGGTCGTCCAGGCGTGCGCGGAATTCGACCTGATCGCGTTACCGGGCGTGGCAACCGCGTCCGAACTGACGCAGGCAATGTCCCTCGGGATTTCCACGGTCAAGCTCTTCCCTGCCGAGGTCGTCGGCGGAGTTGCCTTGATCAAGGCACTGGCCGCGCCGTTTCCCAATGCCTGCTTCGTGCCAACCGGCGGGCTGACCGCGGAGAACGCCGGCAGCTACCTCGCCTTGCCGCAGGTGCTCGCGATCGGAGGGAGCTGGATGACCGCACCGTCGCTGCTCGCGGCGGCCGACTGGGACTCCGTCGAGCGCTTGACCCGCGAGGCGATCGGTCTGGGGCGAAGCCCGTGACCGATCTGAGCATCCGGCCCGCCGCCGAGTGCCGGTACGACCTGGTGGCGCTCGGCGAGATCATGCTCCGCTTCGACCCCGGCGAGCATCGCATCCGCACGGCGCGGTCGTTTCGGGTGTGGGAAGGCGGCGGTGAGTACAACGTCGCCCGCGGACTGCGCCGCTGCTTCGGCATGCGCACGGGGATCGTTACCGCGTTCGCCGAGAACGACGTCGGCAGGTTGGTCGAGGACTTCGTCCTCCAGGGAGGCGTCGACACGTCGTTGATCCGCTGGGTGCCGTACGACGGGATCGGCCGCACCGTGCGGAACGGGCTGAACTTCACCGAGCGCGGTTTCGGTGTGCGCGGTGCACTCGGTGTGTCCGACCGTGGGAACACCGCCGCCGCACAGCTTCGCCCCGATGACGTGGACTGGGAGCACCTCTTCGGCACGCTCGGGGTACGTTGGTTCCACACCGGCGGCATCTTCGCCGGCCTCTCGGAGACGACGCCTGACGTGATCGAGGAGGCCGTGTCCGTCGCGTCCCGCCACGGCACCGTCGTCTCCTACGACCTGAACTACCGGCCCAGTCTTTGGACAGCGCACGGAGGGATCGACCGGGCGCGTGAGGTGAACCGCAGACTCGCCGCCCGGGTCGACGTGATGCTCGGAAACGAAGAGGACTTCACCGTCTGCCTCGGTCTCGCCGTCGAGGGCGTCGATGACAGCCTCACCGACCTGGACACCGCCGCATTTCGCGCGATGATCGAACGGGCCTCGGTCGAGTTCCCGAATTTCAAGGTGGTTGCGACCACCCTCCGTTCCGTTCGCAGCGCGACCGTCAACGACTGGTCAGCGATCGCCTGGTCACGGCACGGAGGCTTTGTCGAGGCGACACCCCGGCCCGATCTCGAGATCCTCGATCGGGTCGGCGGAGGCGACAGCTTCGCCTCCGGGCTGATCTACGGGCTGATTGCGCACGGCGACCTGCAACTCGCGACCGAGTACGGCGCCGCGCACGGCGCTTTGGCAATGACCACCCCGGGGGACACATCGACAGCAACCCTCGCCGAGGTGGAAGCGCTCGTCGCCGGCAGTGCGGCACGCGTCAATCGTTGATTGGCTCCAACCGCCACGCGGTTCGCGTGCTCAAGCCTCGGCTCCGATCTCACGGGCGCCGGCTCCCGCGCGAGTCAGGAAGGCATTCGTGCCCGGCAAGCTCGCGCCGAGACGGGAGATGAAGCATTCGGTCTGGTCGCGCTCGACGAGAGTGACGACCGACCCTCCAAAGCCTCCGCCCGTCATCCGGGCAGCCACGGCCCCGAAGGCGTACGCACGATCGACGATGGTGTCGAGCTCAGGGATCGAAACCTCGAAGTCATCGCGCAGGCTGACGTGGCCCTCGCGAAAGATCTCACCGAGGCGCCGCAGATCGACGTCGGACGACCGGAGCACTCCGACCACCTCGCGTACGCGTTCGTTCTCCGAACGGACGTGACGCACGCGGCGTAACGCGGTCGGATCTTTCGCTCCGGCGAGACCGCGCTCGAGCTCCGCTCGTCGGGCTGCGTACGCCGACTGCCTCAGTTGGCGGCGCACCCCGGAGTCGACGACGACGACCGCGAGCTCTGCCGGCAGAGGAACGGCTTCCATCGCCAGCGTCGAGGTGTCCAGCAGGATCGCGTGACCTGGTTGGCCGAGAAGACTGATCGCCTGGTCCATGATCCCGCAAGGCACGCCGGTGGCTCGGTGTTCTGCGCGCCGCGCCGCCTGTGCGAGCGCGAGAGGCTCGATTGCGAAGTCGGCAACGGAGCAGAGCGCCAGTCCGAGCGCGACTTCGAGTGCCGCGGACGAGGAGAGTCCTGCGCCGATTGGCAGTGTCGTCTCGAGTCGACCGTTGATGCCGACGGGTGGGCGGCCGAGCACATCGAGCTCTGCTGCCATCGCGGAGGCATAGCGATCGACCTCGCCGTCCGGGGAATGAACGCGCGTTGGTCCCGCGGTCGCTTCCACGATGAGTGTGAGACCGAGATCGAGAGCAATCGGGAGGACGAGCCCGCCGCTGTAATCCGTGTGTTCGCCGATGAGGTTGACCCGACCGGGCGCCCAGTAGGTCCGTTTCACGCGACGACTCGCGGTTGACACCGGTCAATCATTCATATGATGATAATCCGCATTGTGAATTCCGGGTGTACGGAACGCTCGGCGAGGGGCAGCGGCCCACCTGCGCCGTCTTCTCACGCGCCACCCGGTAGTCGGCCCGTGCGGTCTCCCATCCGGCTCGGCGAACGGGGGTCATCGCCATGGTGACGCCGGACGGTCGCAGGTACGGGTCATGGAGACGCAGCTGGCGGTGTCACGCCGGTGCGGGGTCGGCTGCCCGTGCCCTTGTGCTGCTCGTCTTCGCGGCCTTCTTCGCGGGCCCGATCGTGTGGTTGCTGCTCGCGCCGACGAAGACGGGATACGAACTCGCGACGCGACCGGCCTTCGCATTCGGCGACTTCCACACCCTCGCGGCGACGTGGCACCAGCTCGACTCCTTCAACGACCATGTTTACCGGCGTTGGCTGGAGAACTCGATGATCTACTCGTTCGCCGCCACCGGCTTGACCCTCGTAACAGCGATACCGGCAGGCTACGGCCTGGCGATCGGCCGGTTCCGTGGCCGGAACCTCGTCCTCACCGTGACGACGGTCGCGATGCTCATGCCGGCGACGGCGCTCGCACTACCGACCTTCCTCGAACTGAACGCCGTCCATCTGCTGGGGAGCATGCTCTCTGTCGTGCTGCCCTTCGCATTCTTCCCGTTCGGTGTGTTCCTGGCTTACCTCTACTACGCGACGGCACTACCGGCCGGCCTGCTCGACGCAGCGCGCATCGACGGCTGCAGCGAGTGGCAGGTGTTCCGTCGCGTCGCCCTTCCACTCGCGAGGCCCGTAGTGGCGCTCGTCTTCTTCTTCGCGTTCGTTGCCGACTGGACGAACTTCTTCCTGCCGTACATCGTGCTCGACGATTCGCGTCAATTTCCCGTGCAGGTGGGAATCAACGACATGCTCCTCGGCGCACCACAGCCGATGCTCGCGCTGGCAGGTCTGATCGCGGCGATACCGGTCGCGGTGGTGTTCATCCTCGCGCAGCGCACGATCGTGCGGGATCTGATCACCGGCGCAGTCGCCGGCTGACGAAGCGCAGTCATTCGCCAGTCGACGTCGCGCCCATGGGG
>Ga0068856_100005048_pt1 | contig 13066 bp, 11 predicted proteins | sample KBSCornC62_FD_66595 | JGI IMG/M metagenome (GOLD analysis project Ga0068856, IMG submission 66595) | Corn rhizosphere microbial communities from Kellogg Biological Station, Michigan, USA - KBS Corn C6-2 | ecosystem: Host-associated > Plants > Roots > Rhizosphere > Soil ...
CGGTGTCGCCGGTCAGCCACGAACGCGCTCCAACGTCTGCGGGGTCGGATCGGGTCGTCTCGACTCGTCCGGGTGACCGGGGGCGCCCCCGCGGCGAACGGTGTCCGCCAGCAGCAGGCCGGCGCCCGGAGCAACCGCAGCGAGCATGAGCACCGCGTAGAGCGTGGTGATCGTGACCCCGGTGGCCGCGCCGAGCCCGGCTGCGGCGAATGCCCAGGCGGCAACGCCTTCCCGTGGCCCCCACCCGCCGATGCTCAGGGGGATCGACGCCGCCGTCTGGACCACCATCAGCAGCGCGACCAACTCGCCCAGGGGCGCGGTGCAGCCGGCGGCTCGGGCCGCGACGACGAACGTGGCCGTGTGCCCGGCCACAACCAGTACCGATGCGAGCATGAGCTGAGGCCATACGTCCGGGGCCAGTAGCTGGCGACGCACGTCATCCGAAGCGGCCCTGGCCGTACGTGCCAGCCGCGACCGGCCGCGGCGGGCCGCGCCGCGCACCACCAGAGCGGCGCACGCGGCGACGCCCGCGACACCCGCCAGGACGTACGGCAGCGCGGGCCGGACCGGCGAGCGCAGCGTGAGCAATATGACGGCGGTCACCACGGCCTGGATGACCTGGCCCCACAGCCGTTCCCACCCCACCGCGCGCATCCCCCGCGGCACGTTTCCCGTGCGCCGGCCATGAGTCACCGCCCGGTGCACGTCACCGATGACCCCGCCGACCAGCACGGAGTTGAGGAACAGGGACCGGTAGTACGCGCCGATCGCCCGCGGCAGGCCGATTCCGGTGCCGAGTGCCCGGGCGACGACCCGCCACCGCCACGCAGAACACACCGTGGTCAGGACTGTGAGCACGACGGCGGCCACGACCGCCGGCCAGGTGACCGCCCGCAGGCCGTCCTCGAACGGCGCCGCGCCGACCAGCCGCACGAGAAACCACAGCACGGTGGCGCCGGCGGCCAGGCGCAGCAACAGCGGGCCGAACCGTCGGACGGCTCGACCGAACTCGACCGCACCGGAGTGCACGGACGCCACATCGGGTACACGGGGCCGCCGGACCACATGTTCAACCGTCCGCCCGCGGCAGCAATGCCGTCCGGCGCCGGTCACCGTCGGAAACGGCTTCAGTTCCTAGCGTAAGCGATGGAAAGCAAAAAGCCCGTCACCTTGATTCGGTAACCGGCGATTCGGCGGTGTCGCGATAGCCGATAGTCAAGGAATCGCCGGGTCCCGCGAGGGCTGGAAGAGTTTCCAGTGCCCCTCGGAGACGACCTCGGCGCCGTCGACCACGCTGATGGCGGTCTCGTCGTCGATCGCGTACGTCGGCGCGGGGATCCTTGCCGCCCACCTCTCCGCGTTGGCCAAGGAAGCGTCGGGGTGGTCCGCGTGCTCCAGGTGCGGGATCACCGCGAAGTCGACGAGCCCCGCTCCCTGCCCCGTGACCAGGATTCTGTCGACGTCACCCTGGGGCGTGGCGAAGACGATGTCCTCCGACTTCAGCGGTCCGTCCTTCTCGCGCGGCGGTTCGACGTAGGTCTCGACGAAGGTGGACGTGGCAGCGATGCTCCCGGCGCTCACCCCCACGTAGACCGCCTCGGAGCGCAGCGTCGGAAGCAGACCGGTCAAACCGGAGCGCCGCATCCAGTTGGCGAGAAACAGGGGGTCGCCGCCCCACACGAGCAGTGCGTCGGCGTCCCGGACGGCCGGCACCCAAGCAGCCTCCTCGATGCTCGGCAGCGCCGTCAGCTCCAGAACACCCAACGACTTCCAACCCAATTCACACAACGGCGATGAGGCCTTGCCGCAGATCGCTCGCCACGCCATGCCGGGCCCGCCGGGGAAGGGGTATACCGCGGTCGGGATGACGAGCGCGTTGGACTCGGCGATCGGCTTGTCCAGCAGGTCGACCAGCGCGTCGTGGATGCTGCTGTTCGTGATCCCGCCCGACGTGAGGAGAGCTCTCATGCCCTACCTTCCTGAGCCGCAATCTCGTGACGCCTGAATTACCTACCGCGGGGCACGCACTGGGCCCCGAACCCCGACTTGCGCCATCCTACCGCGAGGCAAAGCTATTTCATTCACGCGACACTAACGGCGGACTTCGCATCCCAGGAAAGCTGCGGCGCTGCCGGTATGCCGCACGCAGCGCGATGGCCTCGACCCCTTCCAGCCAAGGGGTCGAGACCATCTTTCTGCTCACGCTGGCCGGTAACCGATCACCACGCCGATTTCTTCAGGGCGAGGTAGCTAGGCCCCCAGGACGCAACTATCGGTGGACTTCAGGCATCGCTCCTTAGTTACCAGGCTCGCTCCCTGGAACAAGGAGGCCTCTTCTCGTTGATGCCACCGCGTGGTCCGGGTTCGATGAAGTTGAAGGACCTTGACACTTCTTCCACGCCGCTGGTGTTCGTCACTGTTCGCGTCTCGGGGGATCGACGACCACGCACTTGGAGCATTGGAAGAACTCGAATTTGACCTGGGTGAACGACCCGCCGGCGGCGTCACCGACGAAACCCTGCACGTTGACCGGGTCAAAAAACGTGAACTGCGAGGGCCAGAAGCGGCAGGGCCGGGCCGACAGCCTGAACGGCCTGGGCACCAGCCTGCGGGCCCTCGGCCAGCACGAGCGCGCCAGCTCCTGCCTGCGGGCGGCGCTGGAGATCTTCGAGGAGCTGCAGACCCCGGAGGCCGAGGGCGTCAGGGCGCTGCTACGCCGCCTCCACCCAGAAGAAGACCCGCTGCCAGGACGCGATCGCCTGCCACCGTCAGCGCCCGGAGCCGTGTCGAGCGAGTAGGGCGCCGTGACAGACACGTCCCGACCGGCTCAGAGCACGATCGCCCCGGGCGGCGCCGTCCCGCGCAGCGCCACCGGCCACACTCCGGTCAGATCGCCGCCGGCCGGTGCCAGCCGCTTCTCGGTCAGCACGCGTCCGGATCCGAGTTCGACCACCCGGACGGAGCCTCCGGTCCGCACCAGGTAGTGGCCGTCGTCGAGCCATCCGACCACGTCACCGTCGGATCGGCGCACCTCGGCGGCGGTCGACAGGGTCAACACGCGGGTGGACCCGCCGTAGGCGACGTCGGAGTGCACGGCGACCAACCTGCCGTCCGGGGAGAACGGCTGGTCCGGCACCGTCTCCCTTCCGATCCTGATCTGCGCGGTCGCGCTGCCACGCTCGTCGAACAGCACGAGGAGGCCGTCGCCGTGGGCCGGGATCTTGCCCACGTCCATCGCCATGGCGAAGTTCTTTCCAGCGGGGCCGAAGACGACCTTCGGCATTCCGATCAGAGGGTCCGCCTGCACGGACCTGAGCCGCACGACACGGGACGCCGACGTCCGAGCATCAACCAGGAGCGCGTCGACCTCGACCCGGTATCTCTCGCCGGTTCCGCCCCCGACCAGGTCGGCCGAGACGTCGGCATCGAGGAGCACGCGGCTGCTGTCCGGTGACCACACCGCCGTGATCGAGGGCTCCCCCTTTCTGAGGCTGTCGGCGATCCATCTCACCGCGGTCACGTCCAGGACCCGGTCGGCGGCCACGATCCCCACCTTCCCGACGTTCCAGGCGGTCACGGCCACGAGCCGGCCGTCGGGTGACGGGACCGCCGTTTCCCACGGCGTCGCGACGTACCGCCCGGAACGCCGGTCGAACACCCGGTAGTCACCCAGGTTCCACCTCTCCACGATCCGCGGATTGGCGAAGACGTACCCGGCGACGACCGAGCCCCCGGTCGAGGCCGCGGGCTGCGCCGGACCCGGACGGAGGACGACGGCAGGTATGGCGATCGCGGCCGCGACGACGGCCGTGACGCCGGCGAGGAGGGCGGCGGCGCGGCGGCGCCGGCGGCGGACGCCAGTCAGCGCGGCCGCCGGAGCGAACTCTGGCGCCGGGACGTCCGCGACCTCACGCAGGACTTCTCGCAGCCGGCGGTCCAGATCGGTGCTCATTGCGACGCCTCCTCGTGGACGAGCTCCGGGCACAGGACGCGGAGGCGGGCGAGCGCTCGGGAGGCCGTGCTGCGGATCGTCCCGACCGACACGTCGAGCAGCGCCGCGGCCTCGGCCTCGGGCATGTCCTCGTAGTAGCGCAGCACCAGCACGGCCCGCTGCCGGCGGGTCAGCCGGCCGAGCGCCGCCTCGAGCGACACGCGCAGGTCAGCCCCCGCGGCGTGGTCACAGCGTCCGACCTCCGGCACCTGGTCGACCGGCATCTCGCGGCGGAAGGACCGCAGTCGCCACCGCTCTACCTGCAGGCGGTAGAGCACGCGCCGGGCGTACGCCTCCGGCGAGTGACCGATCCGCCGCCACCGCTGGGCGACCCGCTCCAGGGTGGCCTGGACCAGGTCCTCGGCCTCGTGGCGGTCGCCGGTCAGCAGGTACGCGGTGCGGAACAGCCCGGCAGACCGGGCGGCCACGAACCGCCCGAACTCGACCTCGGCCTCGGCGTCCATCCCCGCCTCCTCGTCCCCCGGAAAGACGGGGACTGCGGGTCGCCACGATGCGACCCGGCCCCGGAAAGCTCCGCCGCCTTCGAGCACTATCGCGCGGTACGGCGCCGCCGCCCCCGGGCGAGCGTGACCCTCCCGACCGAGGTCCCTCCGGTGCGCTGACCGTGCTGAGGCCAGTGATTACTCTCCCAGCGAGGCTGAGCACGCTACTGATGCGTCTCGCGTCGATTCGGACTCGCGGGTTGGAACGAGGTGAATAAGGTTAGGATACGTCCCGCCGGAGATGTGCGGCTGACGGAAGGGTAGGCCCGTGGAGAGGCCATCATGGGTACCCGCAGGATTGGACCTCGACCGGCCGAACGCCGCTCGGATGTACGACTACTACCTCGGCGGCTCGCATAACTTTGCGGTGGACCGGGAAGCGGCGATCCGGGCCATCGAGGCGTGGCCGGACATGCCCCGGGTGATGCAGGCCAACCGGGCGTTCCTACGGCGCGCGGTCCGCTACCTTGCTGGACAGGGTGTCCGGCAGTTCCTCGACATCGGCTCCGGCATTCCGACGGTCGGCAACGTGCACGAGGTCGCCCGGGCGGCGGAGCCTGAGGCGCGGGTGCTGTACGTGGACACCGACCCGATCGCGGTCACCCACAGCCGCGCCATCCTCGCGTCTGACGAGTACACCGCGGTGGTGCAGGCGGACGGACGGGAACCAGAAGCGCTGCTGGCCGACGGCCACCTGCGGGAACTGTTCGACCTCGGCCAGCCGGTGGGACTGTTGATGGTCGCGCTGCTGCACTTCGTCCCCGACGATCAGGACCCGCTCGGCATCCTGGCCCGCTACCGGTCGCTGCTCGCGCCCGGCAGCTACCTCGTGATCAGCCACGCCAGCACCGAAGGCAGCCCTGACCGCGCTCCGGTGCAGGAGCTCTACCGCTGGACGCCCACGCCGATCCAATTGCGCAGTCGCGCCGAGATCACCCGGTTCTTCGCGGGGTTCGAACTGGTCGAGCCGGGCGTGGTCTACCTGCCGGAGTGGCGACCGGAAGACCCCGAAGACGCCGAGGAGGACCCGGGCTGGGTCAGCGGCTTTTGCGGGGTCGGCCTGCTCGGATGAGTGAACCCGCCCGTTCGCACGACTCCGGCCCAGCACCACCGGCCATTACGGACGCTGCCTCCAGGCTGGCGGCCGGGCCGGAGTCGGCGCTGCTGGCCTGCGTGCGCGACCTGGCGCGGGCCGCCCGGGAGACCAGCTACGTCGCGATGGAACGCCGACAACTCGAGGACTACTTGCAGGCCGTCCTCGCCCGCGTTGTCCAGGCACTCGTCGCGGAGCCGTTCTCCACCGACGCCGCATACCGGGCGGGCGCCGAGCTGGTCGCCGCGCACTTCACCGGACCAGAGATGTCCGGCCGGCTGATCAAGATCCTCGCCGGCCGGCTGCTTCCAGACCTCGATCTGGACACGCCCGAGTACCGGATCCGGCTGGCGGCGGCCCTCGGTGCGATCTCCACCAGCTTCGCGCGGGCACTGCGGGACCAGACCCTCAACGACCAGGAAGACATCCGCCGCGCCGCGTACCTCGCCCAGGAGCAGGCCGAACAGGCCCTGCGAGACAGCGAGCAGCGCCGCTGGGCCGAGGCCCGTCGCGACCCGCTGACCGGCCTGCCCAACCGGCTCGGCTTCACCGAGCAGCTCGGCGAGGTCCTGGCCGCCGCCGTGCCAGGCAATCGGGTCGGACTCTGCGTGCTCGACCTCGACCGCTTCTACGCGCTGAACAACACCCTCGGCCCGGACACAGCCGACCGGCTATTGGCAGCGGTCGCCGACCGGCTCGGCGACCACGCCGGCGGCCACCTCCTCGCCCGCCTCGGCGGCGACGAATTCGCCCTGCTCGTTTCCGGAACCAGCGGCACTGACGACCTGGTGAAAGCGGCCGGCGCCCTGCTCGACGCGCTGGCACAAGAACCGCTGCAAGTCGGCCCGACTCCACTGATCGTGACCGCCAGCGCCGGCCTCGTCGAACGCGCCGTTGCCGGCATCGGAGTCGACGAACTGCTGCGCACCGCCGACATCGCCCTGACCTGGGCCAAGGCCGACGGCCGCAACCGGTGGACCCTGTTCGACCCCGACCGCAACGAACGCGACACCGCCCGCTGGAACCTCGCCGCCGAGCTCCCGGCCGCTGTCCGCGCCGGCCATCTGATCCTGCACTACCAACCCATGATCAGCCTCCGCGACGGACGGCTGCAGGCCGTCGAGGCGCTCGTGCGCTGGCAACACCCCCGGCACGGCCTGGTCGCGCCCGGACGCTTCATCCCGGCCGCCGAGGAAACCGGACTCGTCGTACCGCTCGGCCGGCAGGTCCTCGCCGACGCTTGCGCCGAGGCAGCCACCTGGTCCGACCTCACCCAGGACCCGCCGCTGCTCAGCGTCAACATCGCGGCCGCCCAGACCCGCGACCCGGGTCTCGTCGATGACGTTCTCGCCGTCCTGCACGCGACCGGCCTCCCACCGGCGAGGCTCCAACTGGAGGTCCTCGAGACCGCCGTCATCCACCCCGCCGACAGCTCCCTCACCACCCTGCACGCCCTCGCCGAGACCGGCATCCGCATCGCCATCGACGACTTCGGCACAGGCAACGCCAACCACACCTACCTACGCCGACTGCCCCTGCACGAACTCAAGATCGCCGCCGAGTTCATCACCCGTGTCGGCGGTCCGGATGCCGATCGACTGGACCAGCACCTCACCGCCAGCCTCATCGACCTCGGCCACACCCTCGGCCTCACCGTCACTGCCGAAGGCGTCGAAACCGCCGACCAGGCCGACTGGCTGCGCAACGCTGGCTGCGACACCGCCCAAGGCTGGTACTACTCGCGCGCCGTCCCTGCCGACCAGCTGAAATTGCTGATCTCGGACACCCCCATCAGATGCCGGCCGGAGAGCAGCCGAAAGTCGTAAAGACCCGCCGCCGCCGCTGACTCCGGTCGATCCGGCGTCTTGCTCCCTGAGCGAGCATTTCGACCCCACACCGGACCCCGGCCGTGCCGATCGCCGACGCGGCGCGACAGTCGCGGCCAGCCGTAGCGTCCTGGCGCGCCCGGCAGGGACAAGCACGACCTGCGGTCAGGGCGGCGACGCCCGGACCGGATAGGCGCGGGCAGCCGACTGGTCGCGGAACGCGGCGGCAAATGCGCGATGCAGCGTACCCGCCGGTCCGCCGTATTCGACGAAGTCTCGGAGCGGCCCTGCCTATGGCGCGCTGCACGCTGGGCGTGCACCCATCGTGCGTGTCGCACCGATCGGCAGGGCCTCTCATGCGCCAATCCTGACTCGGAGCGAGGTCTGGTGTATTGGTCCCGAGAGTGGGTACTGACGTGCCGAACGTCCGCACGGAACTACCTTCCCTCACTCACCGGAAAGCCCACTGGGCGACCACCGACCCGATGGTTCGGTCGGGCCTATTAGCTGTTGCGGAAGGGTCGCAGAGTGGAGCATCGACCGCTCGCTGGGAGAGGCAAATGAGTAGCGGAAGTAGTCCGCGCGTCTTGGTCACCGGAGCCGGCGGCTTCATTGGCCACCATCTCGTCACGTCGTTGAAACAGCGCGGCCATTGGGTACGCGGTGTCGACAAACGGCCGCCCGAGTACACCGCGATGAATGCCGACGAGTTCGAGGTGCGAGACCTTCGCCGGTTCGACGAGTGCCTGCTGGCCACACGCGGCATCGATCACGTCTACGCGTTGGCCGCCGACATGGGCGGCATGGGCTTCATATCGGCCAACCACGGCACGATCCTGCGCAACAACTCACTGATCAACATCCACACGATTGAAGCAGCGCGCATGAATGGCGTTTCGCGCTACCTGTTCAGCTCGTCGGCCTGCGTCTACCCGGACCACCTGCAGAACGACGCGAACGTCACCCCGCTGAGGGAATCGGACGCCTACCCCGCCAATCCCCAGGACGCCTATGGCTGGGAGAAGCTCATCGCCGAGCGCGTCTGCCTGGAATACAGAGCTGAGTTCGGCCTCGAGACACGCATCGTGCGCTTTCACAACATCTACGGTCCCTACGGCACCTACGAGGGCGGCCGGGAGAAGGTGCCAGCCGCACTGTGCCGGAAGGTGGCTGAGGCGGAGCCCGGCGGAGACGTCGAGATCTGGGGAGACGGGGAGCAGACGCGGTCGTTCTGCTACGTGGACGACTGCGTGGAAGGAATCTACCGGCTCATGCAGTCGGACCATCGGGAACCCCTCAACCTCGGCAGCGAAGACATGGTGACGGTGAACGAGCTCGCCGGCATGATCGTCGAACTGTCAGGCAAGGAAGGCATCGCGCTGCGGCACGTCGACGGTCCACAGGGCGTTCGTGGCCGCAATTCCGACAATCGACAACTGCGCGAGGTCCTGGGTTGGGAGCCATCGGTCACCTTGCGCGAGGGCCTTGAGCCCACCTATCGCTGGATAGAGAAACAGGTGGCCGCCCGGCGGCCGCCGTCACCAGCGCCCGCCCCGCGACGAATAGATGATCAAGTTGCCGCTCGCGCGCGATTCGGCCCGGTGATCCGCCCGAACGGTTCAGCCAGTGGTAGCGCCGTTATCCTGAAGACCGATACGGAGCCGTAGACATGGGCGATGGCTCGACGCGTCTCCACGTCATCAGTGAGCGGGACGTCGGGTTGTTCTCGCTCATTCAACAGGTGGTTGCGAACATTCCGTGGGCCGTCGGGGAGAATCGAGTGCCAGTAGTTTACTTCGGCGACGGCACGTGCTATTGGACGCCCAATGGTCATCGTGGAAGAGATACGGTCTGGGAGTACTACTTCGAGCCGTTGGATCCGAGTTATCCGGCGGCAAGAATTCCCGAGCCAGTCAAAGCGTCCATGGTTGTGGATCGGCCCTCCCCGCACGAGGTCGGCTACTTTGTCGACGAGCACACATTCGTGTCCTGTCACTTCGGCGATCATCCGCGGCTGAGGGATGCGACGCTGCAGATTCCCTACGAATGGGACGATCCGAGTGACACGCTGAGGGCCGAAGCAAAGGCGGTTCTGGACAGGTTCGTGCGGCCGCGCGCGTACATCCTGGACCGGGTGGCGGACTTCTTCGCCAACAAGATGGCCGGACACCACCTCATCGGAGTGCACGTACGGGGTACCGATGCCACGTCCGCGAAGGAGCTCCGAGCATTCCGTCGGGACTCGCTGGTGCTGTCTCGATATTCTCAGGAGATCGAACGGATACTGACGCTGCATCCGAGGGCAAGAGTATTTGTGGCGTCGGACGAGGAGTCCTCGTTGAATTATCTGACCGAGGCGTTCCCCGGCCGGGTGATCGCTTACGGCAGCGTCCGTCACCAAGGTGGTGAGGCGGCCGGGCAGGGCCCGACGGGGTGGATCATGCCGGCCTACATCACTGGCAACCGCGATGTCGCCGCAAAGAACGGGGAGGACGCCGTGGTCGAATATCTGTTGCTGAGCCGGTGCGACTACCTCATCCACAATGGGTCGAGTCTGGCAAGGACGGTCTTGTTGAACGCACCCGCGTTGCCTCACGTAAATACGCACCGCAGACCTCCGGAGCTGGAGCCGCCGCTCGACCCGCGAAGGCATGGTGACGGGCATGGGGAGAGTGGATCATGACGGCTCTCGACCCGGAGATGATTGAACGCGTCAAGGAGGACAAGGAGCGGCGACGGCGTTCGGTGACCGAATACCAGGATCGGCCTCGTTTGGCCTTCATCGTCCAGTCGTTCAATCGTGTGTCCAACATCGAGCAGCTGATCGGTGGGCTGAGGGGTTTGGGCGACCACGAGCTGATCGTCTGTGAGGACGGCTCGCTGGACGGGTCGCCAGAGAAATGGATGTCCTATCTGGATCGACCGAACGACTTCCTGATCCAGTCGAATGATCTCCACGAGATCAGGATTCTCGACAGAGCGATCCGGTTCGCCCGAGCGGATATCGTTTGTCTGGTGCAGGATGACGACCTCATCCCACGTGATACCGGCTGGTTGGAGTCCGCTCTCGGACAGTTCGCCGACAATCCCCGGTTGGCGATTCTCGGCGGCTTCATGGGATTCGAGAGCTTCGACCCGGACCCGGCGAAGGCGAGGCGCATCTGGGGAGGGGAGCAATTCCGGTTCGTCCACCACGTCAACATCGGGCCCTATTTCATCCGTAGAAGCAGCTATGAGGCCCTCGGTGGCTGGGAATACTCGTTCTCTCAGGTCGGGGAGCCGGGCATCTGCTTCGACAACGAGTTGTGCCTGCGGGCCTGGATGAACAACTACCAGGTGGGCTACAGCTTCGTCCCCTTCAAGGGTCCAGCAGGCCACTATGCCACCGATGGAGGGACCGTACTGTTCTCGAACGATGTCAGGGTGAGGAATTCGGTCCGTAACTCGGCGACGATATTCCAGAGGTACGGGCCACACGCGACGCGAATCGACAGGCTGGTGGCCGACGCCAATGCTGCGATGGATCCGCCCCCACCCGAGGCCACGTACGTATGGACGCAACGGGAATTGGCCCAGTTGCCGGCCGGGACGAGGGGTACACAAGGTCGTTAGGCCGCGGGGCCGCAGGCGGCGAGGATGCGGTCAGGCAGGCCGCGCGTGGGGCGGGCTGTTGTCACCGGGGAACGATGGTGGCGCCGGCGCGGCGACCATTTCCTACAGGGCAGCCAGGTGCCGGTCGAAGGCGGTGCGCCCGGCCGGGGTCAGCCGCACCGAGGAGGTCGTCGAACCGGGCGGTGGTCATCGCGGGACCCGGCGCGGTTGCCGAGCATGATCTGGCGCAGCGTCCGCATCAAGACCGGACCGCCCAGACCCATGGCCAGGCCGCCGGCCGTCCGTTTCCGCCCTGGGCGCAAGCGCCCCTCGGCAGGACATGGTCGGCTGCTGGCGAACACCAGTCCTGGACTGGCTGAAATATTCTTTGCGATACCGCCGTCGCAGACCACTCGGCAAGAGGACAGTTGGCCACAGCGGCCCTGCAGGGCCGGCGCCCAGGGTGGCTGTTCGTTCGTCGCGTGTTCCGGCCACTCGGCGCTGTATCAGCGAGGGGCAGGAGAGCCGCGATGAACCGGAGAGTGCGGTACGTGCTCGGGACATCGGTAGCGGTGGCGCTGACGGTCGGACCCGCGGTCGACGCCGCCGCGGCGGTGGGGACGTTCGGGTCGACCACCACCAGGGTGTCGGTGAAGTCCAACGAGGCCCAGGTGTTCAGCCCGAGCTCGCTGTCGGCGATGTCCCTCGACGGCAACTTCGTTGCCTTCGTCTCGAGCGCCCAGAACCTCGTGACCGGGGACACCAACGGCCAGCCGGACGTCTTCCTCCGCGACCGGGTCGCCGGAACGACGAGCCGCGTGTCGGTGGGGTCCGGCGGAAACCAGGCCAACGGACCCAGCGACCTGCCGTCGATCTCCCGCGACGGCCGCTACGTCGCCTTCTTCTCCATGGCGACCAACCTGGTATCCGGCGACACCAACGGCAGAGCAGACATCTTCGTCCGCGACGTGGTCGCTGGATCGACCCGGCGGGTGTCGGTGGCGTCAAGCGGCGGGCAGGCCAACGGGGACAGCGCCTTCCCGTCGATCTCCGACAACGGCCAGCAGATCGCCTTCAGCTCGGCCGCGTCGAACCTCGTCAGCGGCGACGGCAACGGCCTGCAGGACATCTTCGTCCGCGACCTTGCCGCCGGGACGACGAGGCGGGTGTCGGTCAGCTCGGCCGGCGCCGGCGGCAACGGACCCAGCAGCATCCCGGCGATCTCGGGCAACGGCGACGTTGTCGCGTTCGTCTCCGACGCGACGAACCTCGCACCCGGCGACACCAACGGCAGCCCGGACGTGTTCGCCCGCGTTCGGAGCACGAACATCACCCAGCTCGTGTCGGTCGGAGCCGGCGGCGTACCGGCCGACAACCTCAGCGCCGACCCGGTTCTGTCCCGCGACGGCCGTTACGTGGCCTTCGACTCCTCGGCGACGAACCTCGTCCCCGGGGACACCAACGGCTTCCAGGACATCTTCGTCCGCGACCGCGTCGCCGGAACGACCCAACTGGTGTCGGTGTGGCCGAGCGGCACGCCCACCAACCGGCTCAGCACGGCGCCCGACATCTCGGAGAACGGACAGATCGTCGTGTTCGTCTCCCAGCTCAGCGACGCTGGAGCGTTGACGAACGTCTACCGGCGCAACCTCGGCACAGGGATCACCAAGCTCGCGTCGGTGGGCCTGAGCGGCCAGCCGGCCAACAGCAACAGCTTCGGTGCATCGGTCTCGCCAGACGGGCAGCACGTCGGCTTCACTTCCACCGCGACCAACCTGGTCGCCGGCGACACGAACAATCAACAGGACGTCTTCATCCGCGACTAGGCATGTCTCCGCGGCCGCTGGTGTGGCTGGTGCCCGGGGTCAAGCAGTCCGACAGCTGACATCGGGCATCTTCCCGATGTGCGAGACGGCTCCCATGCCGACCATCGAGTGATGACATCGAGTCACCGTCGGCGATCGGTCCGGGTCGTCCTCGTGCTGGCCGCGGCATTGATCGCGATCAGGGCGCCGGCCGCCACTCCCGCCGCGGCGTCCGCGACCGGTCCGGTTCATCGGAC
>Ga0068856_100005050_pt1 | contig 13063 bp, 14 predicted proteins | sample KBSCornC62_FD_66595 | JGI IMG/M metagenome (GOLD analysis project Ga0068856, IMG submission 66595) | Corn rhizosphere microbial communities from Kellogg Biological Station, Michigan, USA - KBS Corn C6-2 | ecosystem: Host-associated > Plants > Roots > Rhizosphere > Soil ...
GAACGTGCCTCTGACGCAAAATATGCGACTTACGATCAAATTTTTGTGGACAAATTGATACCAAACAACAGTCTTCGAAATCCTTTTGTAGAGAATGTTATTAGAGAGACCTTACATATAGTAAAAGATTTATGGTCGGTTTATGGCCAAGCGGATGAAATACACATTGAATTAGCTAGAGAATTAAAAAAAACAGCCGAGGAAAAGGCGCTGATCAACGAATCAAACAATAAAACATTCATTGAAAAAGAGCGCATTAAAAAGTTGCTTTTGGAGTTCAAGGAAGGCAATCCCCAATCACAGAACGATATTGAAAAATTCAGATTGTGGAAAGATAATGGCGGTTTTGAAAGCCGACGACGATTTGAAGAACTGTTTAATAAAAAGAACGAATTCATAAGTCCATCGGAAGTTGAAAAATACCGTTTATGGGCAAACCAAAATCATATTTCTCCTTATACTGGTAAACCTATTCCCTTATCGTCGCTCTTTAACAAGGCAGAGTATGAGGTAGAACATATATTCCCACGTGCGCGATTTTTTGACGATTCATTTTCAAATAAAATCATTTGTGAAGCCGGTGTAAATAGGGAAAAGGACAAAAGCATCGCCAGGCTATTTATTCAACAATACAGTGGCCGTACTTTTGAAAGAGATGGAAAAAGGTTCACCATCCTGGACGACGACTCTTATGTAGCTCACTGTAAAAGAATCTTCAAAGGAAAGAAGCTTCGTAATTTGTTAGCCGAAAGCATCCCCAATGACTTTGTAAGTCGGCAATTGAACGACACAAGATTTATTAGCAAAAAACTTTCCGAACTACTTTATCCAGTTGCTAAAGATAAGGAAGGAATTATTTTTAGCGGAGGTAGCATAACTAGCGAACTTAAGGAAAAGTGGGGGTTGAATAAAGTATGGAAAGAAATATTAAAGCCCCGCTTTGAAAGGCTGCAAAATATCACTGGCGAACCTTTAATAATATTCGATGAGACGGATCGCAATAAATTTAATTTCACGAAGGAATATAAACGCGTTGATCACCGGCATCATGCATTGGATGCCTTGATCATTGCAGCAACAACCCGAGAACATATAAAGTATCTAAATACCTTAAACGCAGCAGATGATGCTGAAAAAAGGAGTCTGCAATTTAAGTTGGTAAAAAATGGAATCCGTGATTTTGTTCAACCTTGGCCAAAATTTACGGAAGAAGCCAAAGGGAAACTTGATGAAATAATTGTATCTCATAAAGCCATCAATCGCGTGGTTACAAAGCCCTTTAACAGGTATTTAAAATGGGTCGAGAAAGACGGCGCATATAGAAAAGAATTTGTAAAGCAACAGCAACCGAAACAATTCGATAAAAATTGGAGCGCAATACGTCGAAGTATGTTTAAGGAACCACAAGGTGTTATTTACTTAAAAAACATTGTTTCAAAGAAAATAAATGATGCTATCGCAATTCAAATAAATGCGCAACAATCAAAAAACAAAAAAGGCGCAAAACCTGCAGACTATATTTATGATCAATCGATACGACCATTAATAAAGAGTTTAATTCGAACGTTTAAGGGAGACCTGATAGGAATAAAAACTTATTTGAAGAAAAATCCACTAAAGGATTCGTCTGATAATTTGATCGAGAAGGTCTCCGTTGCGGAGTTTGCTGAATATGCTGCGAAAAGGGTAGCACTTGACGCAAGTTTTGACGAAAAAAAAATCTCGAAAATACCATATGCAAGCCATATTCCATCAGACGGAAAACATCAAACATTGTCTCAAATACTCAAAATGCATTTAGAGGCTAATGAGAAAAAACCAGAAATTGCATTTATGGGTGAAGGGATGGATATGTTGCATAAAAAGTTGGGGTATCCTTTAAAAAAAGTAACTATTTATGAGGCGAAGGACCCTGAAACAAAGTTCAAAGGCAAATATTATGAAACCGATAAAGGAGGCAATGTATTTTTTGTCATAGTTCTTAACGAACATGGTGAGCGGACCAAGATGTATACTTTGCCATTGATGGAAGCGATAGAACGCTTGGTCAACAAAATACCTTTGGCTGACACCGAACATGGCGAATCATTCTTTACGCTATCGCCAAATGAATTAGTTTATGTGCCTGAGGAGGGTGAAAATATAAAGGCCATAAATTGGAATGATAAAAAGTTGCTTTTTGATCGTGTATATAAAATGACGGATACTACACAAGGTAAGTGTTTATTTATGCCACATTTCATTGCAAAAAACTTGGGTGAGGATGGCGTTGAGCTTGGATCGGGAAACAAGTCACAACGAGCTTGGAACGGCACTGTTGAATATCGAAAAAATTCTAAAGGAAATTTCTCAAGGGAAGATTCAGGGACAATGATTAAAGATGTTTGCATAAAATTAAAAGTAGATCGATTAGGTAATGTAACGCCTGCTTAATTTTCTTCATGATCAAGCGCACCCTCCATTTCGGCAATCCGGCTTACCTGAGCAAACTGAACGAACAGATGCTTATCGATCTGCCGCATTTAAAGGGGCTGGGTGAAAAAGATTCGAAAAAAACGGTACCTATCGAGGATATTGGAATAGTAATACTGGATCACCAGCAGATCACCATTACCCAGGCTTGCATGGCTGCCCTTCTTCAAAATAATGCGGCCATTATTACCTGCGATCAAACCCATCACCCCGCCGGGCTTATGCTGCCGCTGGATGGCAGCAATACGCAAAGCAAATATTTTCAGCACCAGATAGAGGCTTCGGAGCCGCTGAAAAAGCAATTATGGCAGCAAACGGTGCAAGCCAAGATAACCAACCAGGCTGCATTGCTGAAAACGCTCGGCATCGAGACCGACAATATGCTGTACTGGGCCAAAAGCGTGCGCTCCGGCGATCCCGATAATTACGAAGGGCGTGCAGCGGCCTATTACTGGCGATACCTGTTTCCGCCGAATCTCGAATTTTTCAGGCGCCGGGAAGGCGAGCCGCCAAACAATCTTTTAAACTATGGTTATGCCATTTTGAGGGCAATTGTCGCGCGCGGACTTGTATCATCGGGCCTGCTGCCAACGCTGGGTATTCATCACCGCAATAAATATAATGCCTATTGCCTGGCCGATGATATTATGGAGCCATACCGTCCATTTGTGGACAGCATCGTCTTGCATATTGTAGAGAACGGCGAAGATTTCACCGAGCTGTCGCCATCGCTTAAGGCGCAATTATTAAGCGTGGCCTCTGTTGACGTCCAATTTGGCAAGGACACAAGTCCGCTGATGGTGGGTCTGCAAAAAACCACCTCCTCGCTGGCCAAATGCTATGAAGGAAAAGTCAGGAAGATAACTTATCCTTCATTTACTGCCGGTAACGATCTTTTAAAGACATATCGTTCCGCTAATAAAGGTTTACCGATGGCTGCCGAGTCCCCAGGGGAATACAATGCGAATGAGTAACTTACTGTTCTGGCAGCCGGCTTTCGGACTTCCAGACTCAAAATAAAAATGCGCCTAAACGAATACCGGATATTGTGGATTTTAGTATTTTTTGATCTGCCAACCGAAACCAAAGCCGAAAGGAAGGTTTACGCCCGCTTTCGTAAAGATATTATGAGAGATGGTTTCGGCATGTTCCAGTTTTCGATCTATCTACGACATTGCAGCAGTCGCGAAAATGCAGATGTTCACATCAAAAGAGTGAAAAAAATATTGCCCGCCAAGGGCCATGTAGGCATACTTACCATTACAGATAAGCAATTCGGAATGATGGAATTATTCTATGGCAAAGACGCCAAAGAGCTGCCCGACACACCACAGCAATTAGAATTGTTCTGAAAATAAAAAATCCGGAAGCTTGTCGACCGGATTTTTTATTCCTGTTTTTGGCATTCAACAACCTGTTTTACAGCGAAATAACGTGGGGTATGTTGTTGTTCAATAATCCAAAGTACAAATCTGAAAGCAAATCACAACCGGATTTCCGTCCGACCCGGGCCAGTAAGCGTTGTTGTTCAATAATCCAAAGTACAAATCTGAAAGCAAATCACAACTTGTAGCCGGCGCCTACCAGCGTCGGGAATGTTGTTGTTCAATAATCCAAAGTACAAATCTGAAAGCAAATCACAACAGAATACTTGATCTTGTTCGTATAGCTACCGTTGTTGTTCAATAATCCAAAGTACAAATCTGAAAGCAAATCACAACTGCGTCGATTTTGGTTTCTGCGAAGATGAAGTTGTTGTTCAATAATCCAAAGTACAAATCTGAAAGCAAATCACAACAGTTCAGGTATTGACCTCCCACCGCGTTCGGTTGTTGTTCAATAATCCAAAGTACAAATCTGAAAGCAAATCACAACCAATTACCTGGTTAATAATCGGGGTAGAATGTTGTTGTTCAATAATCCAAAGTACAAATCTGAAAGCAAATCACAACAACTCACTCGTACCAAAAAGATATGTCGATGTTGTTGTTCAATATACCAAAGTACAAATCTGAAAGCAAACCACAACGTTCGCGCATGTGAAACCAGAGCGATTTGGTTGTTGTTCAATATACCAAAGTACAAATCTGAAAGCAAATCACAACACGGTATCACAAATTTATTTATGACAGAATGTTGTTGTTCGCGATTCGCGAAGATTGACCGGGCTCTACTCTAAAATAGTTAAGGCCCTCGGTTGCCGAATTATACAAGTTTTTCCCAAAGTGTAAGTTCTACAAAAAGTAAATCAAAAACGTTTATTACTTAACATTTAAAACGCTACTTTTGCGGCAATTTTAAATAGAGCAATGGAAACCAATAAAACATTCACTATGATAAAGCCTGATGCTGTCGCAAACGGACACATCGGCGCTATACTTGATCAAATCATAAAAGGCGGCTTCAAAATTACAGCAATGAAATACATCTGGCTTACTCCTGAAAAGGCTGGTCAATTCTACGCTGTACACAAGGCACGCCCTTTCTACAATGACCTGGTATCGTTCATGTCATCAGGACCAATCGTAGCTGCTATCTTGGAGAAAGATAATGCTGTTGAAGATTTCAGGAAGCTGATCGGCGCTACCGATCCTACCAAGGCTGAACCGGGAACAATCCGTAACCTGTTCGCTAAATCTATCGACGCTAACGCGATCCACGGTTCGGACTCTGACGAGAACGCTAAGATCGAAGGCGACTTCTATTTCTCTTCTTTCGAGAAATTCTAAGACCTCTCTTTATTTCCGGGAAATGGTGCAAAACGTTCCTATTCCCGGAAATAATTTCCTCAGCTTTTTGCTTTTTCTAATTTTAGTTAATACTTTTAGGATGCTGAATTCCTGCATGTTGTGACACAATCAACCGTTGGCAGGGTTTTTGACAAAGTATTAGCACCTAATACAACTATTTTATGAAATTGCTAATTAAAAGTCTTTTGTACGCGGTACTTATTGTGGCGATTGTATTGATCAACTCGCTGTTTTTCATACACCACCCGCCCGAAGTGCAGTTGTTGTTTATCACACCAGGATTTATCATCCTTGGCTATTCTATCATCAGCGATGATTTCAGGAAGAAGTCTGTGGTAAGATCCCGCTGGTCTAGAGGAAGATAATCTCTTCGATCACAACCGAATTTGCATCCCTGTTTATTTTGTCGATAATCTGAGATCGGATCATCAATAACTCATTTTTGATTACGGATGACTCGATCCGCAGGAAGAGTTTTTTATCGCGGATAAATATCTCTTTAGTACGATTGGCCACCGACTTGCCCACCAGTTCCGGCCAGGCCGAAATGATCCCCGTCTCGTCATAACGCCTTTTGATCTTGTAGACCTGCATCATCTGCTCGATGGCTTCCTTCAGCGTCTTATCATTGGTCTTGCGTATCAATTTCCCCTCCTTTTATATTAAACAGCCGGATATCAATGCCTATACTATCAAAGATACGCTTTAGTTTATCAGCGTTGGTGTCAGTAATAAATACTTGTCCAAAATTATGATGCGATACCATTTGCATCAGCTTGGTAACGCGTTTGTCGTCGAGCTTATCGAAAATATCATCGAGCAGCAGCAGCGGCTTAAATCCTTTTTGTCGATACAAAAAAGTGTACTGCGCTAGCTTCAAAGCAATTAAAAAGGACTTCTGCTGCCCCTGCGATCCAAACTTTTTCATAGGCATGCCATGGATGGCGAATTGCAGCTCGTCGCGGTGGATGCCCGCAGTGGTACGCTCCATGGCACGGTCCTTCTCAACATTCTTTTTCAGCAGCGTATCAAAATCGTCCTGCAGCAATTGCGATTCGTAAACCAAGTCAACCTGCTCCACTTCGCCGCTTATGAACCGATAATGTTCATTGAATATCCCGGTAAAGCTTTCCATGAAAGCGCGGCGCTTTTCGAATATCACGTTGCCGGACGAAATAAGCTGTTCGTCAAATACCGCCAGTAAATCCGGATCATAACGATTGGTTTCGGCAATCCTCTTTAACAAGGTATTGCGATTGATTAGTACCTTATTATAGGTAATCAGTTCGTCGAGGTATTTATTATCAGTTTGCGAGATTACATTATCGATAAACTTCCTACGCTCCTCGCTGCCTTCAATGATTATACTGATATCGTAAGGCGATACCATCACTAACGGGAACAATCCTATGTGATCGGCCAGGCGCTGGTAATCCTTTTTATTTCGTTTGAATTGTTTCTTCTGATTTCGTTTGACCGAACATGCTACCGTTTCCTGCTGATCGTTCTTATTGAATACCCCGCTTATAATGAAGAAGTCGGTCCCCTGCTTAATCTGTTGACTATCGATAGGATTGAAATAGCTTTTGCAAAGCGACAGGTAATGTATCGCGTCCAGCAGGTTAGTTTTCCCCGCCCCGTTATCGCCGGTAAAGGCATTTACGCCTTCACTGAAAGATAGTTCGGCCCCGGCATAGTTCTTAAAATTGATAACTGAGAGGGTTTGGAGGTACATTGGGGCAAAGGTAGTGAATAGAGATTGGAGATTAGAGACCAGAGATTAGTTACCTGCCGATTGGCGAATTTTATGCGGCTAAACACCTAATCTCCAATCTTTAATCTCTAATCACAATAATTTAACACGCCCTATTGCTTCGCAACTTGAAAACCGTATTTTTGCAAACTTTAATTTTAGAATAGAAATGTCGAAAACGGAGGCGAAAAGCAAAGAGCCGGTTACTAGTACTAAAGTTCCGGCTTCCCGGACTACAGATTTTGGCCAGACGGGCAAGTTTGTGCGCGAGAATCAGAAAAGTTTGTTATTCATAGTAGGAGCCATTGTTGTGATGATACTCCTTTACCTGGGTTACCAGAAATTATACCTGGCTCCACGCGAAGAAACTGCCGACAGCCAAATGTATGTTGCGCAGGATTGGTGGACCAAACACGACTGGGACAAAGCTATTAAAGGCGATGCCGGTTATCCGGGTTTCGAAAAGATCATTAACGAATACAGCAATACAAAAGCTGCTAACCTGGCTTACTATTACCTGGGTATCGCTTACCTTAACAAAGGTGAGTACCGCAAAGCTATCGACAACCTGACCAACTACCGCGAAAGCGACGCTATGGTTGCGGCTGAAGCGTTAGGCGGAACCGGTGATGCTTATGTTGAATTGAAAGACTACGACAAAGCTGAAACCTATTTCAAAAAGGCAGCAGATAAAGCCAGCAACAAATTCTTGTCGCCGTTTTATTTGAAGAAACTTGGCCTCGTTTACGAAGCAACGAAAGATTACAAATCGGCTTCGGATACCTACAAAAAAATCAAGAGCGATTATCCAGAAAGCACTGAAGCACAAAGCATCGACGCATATATAGCGCGTGCTGAAGCTAATGCTCAATAAACTTTAGTTGTAATAGTTGTAGAGGTTATAAAGGTTGTAAATGTTTGCGCTTATTCATAACATTTACAACCTTTATAACGTTTTTAACCACTACAACTTCCAATGGCAACCCAATTAAAGAATCTTTCCGACTTTTCGAATACAGAAATACCTTCAGCCGCTCCCTATCGCTTCGGCATTGTGGTAGCAGAATGGAACGCGGAAATAACCAATGCATTGTACCAAGGTGCTTATCAAAGCCTGATTAACAATGGTGCTTTGCCGGACAATATTTTCAATTACAGTGTGCCGGGGAGTTTCGAATTGACCTCGGGGGCTGATATCCTGTTAAAGAACCTACATCTTGATGCGGTGATTTGCCTGGGCTGCGTGATACAGGGCGAAACCCGGCATTTTGATTTTATTTGTAATGCTGTAGCAAATGGAATAAGCAATGTTGCTATAAAATATTCAAAACCTGTTATATTTGGTGTATTGACTACAGATAACCAGCAGCAGGCCATTGACCGTGCAGGTGGCAAGCATGGCAATAAAGGCGACGAGGCGGCCATAACTGCTATCAAAATGGCCTGTTTGGCCGAAACATTAAGTGCCTGATTTACGTATAAAGGGATAATCGAACACAATGAAAAAACTAGTTTACATAGCTCTTTTGGTTCTGGCAGCCGGCACCATAGCATCATGCTCCAACAAACTTTGTCCGGCCTACTCATCTTATCCAAAAAACAGCCGATAGTCATTTTTCTGCCCACTCAAAACTAATTTGCCTGCAAGACATTACCTTTGCAGACTTTTTATTTTTTAGTTAATATATGAACTGGATACCGTTGGATTCTGCTGCGCAGGTGAAAGAGATTAAACAACAACAAGGCTACAGCATTATTTTCAAACATAGCATCCGTTGCGCTACCAGCCTGATGGCCAAAAGAAGGCTGGAGATGGACAAAGGCAACGTTCCGCAAGAGTTACACTTTTATTTCTTAGATCTGATCAGAAACCGCGAGGTATCTAACCTTGTGGCTGAAGATTTCCAGGTTCACCACGAATCGCCCCAATTATTAGTGATTAAAGACGGCGAGTGCATACTCGACCAGTCGCACGGGGGTATATCGCTTGATGAGGCACTATCGGTACTTAGCTAATCCCGATTTTATAATTTCGAATAACGAACATCGAACGCCGAATTTCGAAGGATTACTTCATTATACAACATTCGACGTTCGATATTAGTTTTTCGGACTTACTCGGACTTTCGGACTTCCGGACTCCATTAAGCCATCACTTCCCAGCCAAAATCTACCGTCTTCACCATATCGGGGTGCAAGCTGAGGTAAACCGGGCAGGTCATTGCTATATCTTCCAGTAATTTTTGCTGCTGCTCTGAGTACTGCTGCGGAAATTTCAATTTGATCTGAAGTTCGGCTACTTTACGTGGCGGAGTCGACGTCATGATCTTAGTGACTGAACATTTTGCGCCGTCGATATTGATACCGTCATTACGAGTTTTGATCGCTATAGTAGTGAGCATACAAGTGCCCAACGCTACGCCCAATAGATCAGTTGGCGAAAAAGCCTCGCCTTTACCTTGATTGTCGGTTGGTGCATCGGTCAATATTTTGGTACCCGATTGTACGTGAATATTTTCGGTTCTCAGGTCTCCTACGTAAGTGGTTTCTACAGTTGCCATTGTTAGATGTATTAGCTTTTTGTTGATTGGGTGAATCCCCTTCTATGCAAATCTAAATAGAAAAATCAATTCACAGTAATCTTTTACCTGCACTCATCCTGCAACCATTTCAACCACTACAACCATTCCAACCTTTTTCCCTAACTTTGCACCATGATCGAATTACCGGTAATACCTGTAAATCAAACCCAGCGCAAACCCGACTGGCTTCGCGTAAAGCTCCCTGTTGGAAAAGAATATGCACATGTACGCAGCCTGGTGGATACGCATAAGCTGCACACCATCTGCGAAAGCGGCAATTGCCCCAATATGGGGGAATGCTGGGGTGCAGGTACTGCAACCTTTATGATATTGGGTAATATCTGTACGCGATCATGCTCCTTCTGCGCTGTTGCTACCGGTCGACCGCTAGCTGTGGATTTGGACGAACCCAATCGCGTAGCTAATTCGGTGAAGCTGATGCAGGTTAAACATTGTGTGATCACTTCCGTGGACCGCGACGATCTGAAAGACGGCGGTTCCATCATCTGGGCCGAAACCATCAATGCGATTCGCCGGGAAAGTCCCGAAACTACACTGGAAACTTTACTACCTGACTTTAAGGGCATCTGGGAAAACCTGGAAAGAGTGCTAGCCGTTAGGCCTGAAGTTGTTTCGCATAACCTCGAAACCGTTCGCCGTTTGACTAAAGAAGTGCGCATCCAGGCAAAATATGATCGCAGCTTGGATTGCTTGAGGCATATCTCGCAGGCGGGTCTTCGTACAAAATCTGGCATTATGCTGGGCTTGGGTGAAACCGAAGAAGATGTGCTGGAAGCGATGCAGGATCTGCTTGATGCCGGTGTTCATATCCTTACTTTGGGCCAGTATTTACAACCTACCCGCAGCCATCACCCGGTGGTTGACTGGATACATCCCGATCAATTTGCGAAATACAAACAAATTGGCCTTGATATGGGTTTCAAATACGTGGAAAGCGGTCCGCTGGTACGTTCATCGTATCATGCCGAAAAGCACCTGTTTGAAATCTAAACAATCATTCCTATCTTCATCGTCTCTTGAGTAAACGACACAAAATATCGCTCTCCGAAGAGGAGTTGATAGCTGCTTTACGTAATCGTGAAAGAATTGCGGCGGAAGCGCTTTACGATATGTATTCAGCATCGCTTTACGGTGTCATTTCGCGCATTGTTATCGACACCGCAATAGCCGAGGACGTTTTACAGGATACTTTTATCAAAATCTGGAATTCTTTCGCGAGCTATAGTTCAGATAAGGGGCGCTTATTTACCTGGATGGTGAACATTGCCCGTAATCTCGCTATTGACAAGATACGCTCAAAAGACTTTAAGAATCAGAATAAAAACCAGGAGCTTGAAAATAACGTAACTTTTATTGATGAGCAAAGGAACACGGCGTACAAACCTGAACTGATGGGTATCAAGGACTTAGTGGAAACCCTAAAGCCTGAGCAGAAATCAATATTGGATCTGGTGTACTTCAAAGGGTACACACATGTAGAAGCTGCTGATGAACTCGGTGTGCCTTTGGGTACCATAAAAACACGTTTGAGAATGGCCATTGTGCAGTTGAGGAAATTTTTTAATTGAAAGTGGAAGATATAAAGGCATATATTGAATCCGGCATTTTAGAGCTTTATGTTCTGGGAGATGTTACGCCTCAGGAAAAACTTGAGGTGGAAGCAATGGCTGCAAAGCACCCTGCCATAAAAGCCGAACTGGAGGAGATTGAAAAGTCGCTGGAACTATATGCCGAAGCAAATGCAATAGAGCCTGATGAGAATCAGCGCGACAGGGTGCTCAATAGCCTTGTAGTTAATTTGGGCGATGACAGAAACTTTGGCCGCAGGGAAGAAAAACCTGAAGCCAAAGTGGTGCCGTTTGAACAACCAAAACAAACCAATTTCTATAAATACGCCTTTGCCGCCAGTCTGGCATTACTTATTGCAAGTACGATTGCGCTTATCAGTGTCTACAACAAGCTGAAGGATTCGCAAAACCTTGTGGCCAGCCTGAACAACCAAAACCAGCAAATGGCTAATACTGTAAGCTTAAAGGACGGTGAAATTGGCGTATTGCGTGATCCGTCGTTTAAGATGTATAAGCTAAACGGAACCACCAAGTCGCCGAAATCGGCTTTAATGGTAGCCTGGAGCCCAAGCAAGAAAAAAGTTTGGATCGATATGGCTACCGCTAAGATGCCTGCTAACGATAAAGACCATTCTTATCAGCTATGGGCAATTGTAGCAGGCAAGCCAATCGACCTTGGTGTATTCAATGCCGATACCACCTCAAAAGATATGAAGGAGATGAAGGATGTTGAATTAGCAAGCGCCTTCGCAGTCACCCTCGAAAAGCGTGGTGGCAGCCTCACGCCTTCCATGGACGAAATGATGGTTAAGAGCTTCTAAAGACATTTGTTTATCGATCTGAAAGCCTTGTGAAGCTGATTCGCAAGGCCTTTTTATTTTATCGGGTGATTTTGGCACACAATGTGTGTCATAATTGTTAATTAATGTTAAAAAACATTTATACCTCAACCCGTGTTGTAACAAAAACTGAATATAAACGTCTTCTAAACAAACACACATAAGCGTATTCGTTCTTTATAAGATCAGTTAATATATTAATTAAAAAGGCGACTGGATAATACTACAGTCGCTTTTTTTATGCCATCAATTTTGCCATAGTCATCGGGAGCTGCGCAATAAGCCGGCTTGGCAATACAACGTGCATCCGGTTTGGCAAGGCCAGCTCGTCTCCTGCTTTCCCATGTATATAGTTACCAATAATACAGGCATCTTCCGACGAGTATTTCTGAGCCAACAGTGCCGTTATAACGCCCGTAAGCACATCCCCCATACCTCCGCTGGCCATTGCGGCATTGCTTGTTGAATTGAAATAGAGCTTGTCGTCAGGAGTTATGGTAATTGTATAATCGTTTTTTAACACAATGTAAATGCCATGCTCTTTTGCTTTCTGCCGCCCGGTTTGCAGGCGTTGCCACCAATTTTGGTGATTACCGAAAATGCGGTCGAATTCTTTCGCATGCGGCGTTACTATTGAACCTTTCGGCACAAATGTCCATAGGCCAGGATTGGTAGAAAGCATGTTCAAACCATCAGCATCAATAACCATCGGCTTATGAAAGTTCTCCAGGATGTATTTGAATAATGAGAGCGATTGTGTGTCTTTTCCTAAACCCGGACCAATGGCAATTGTATTAAATTTAGTCCATTCGATTTCGGGCAAATGACTTTCATGGCGTACAACAGCCATAATCTCTGGCAGATAGCTATTCAGCGCCATCAGGCCGCTTTGGGGCACACATGCAGTAGTAAGGCCCGCCCCGGCGTGCACGCAAGCCGATGATGAAAGCAAAGCCGCGCCCATCGTTTCAGGCTCACCAGCGACGATCAGCGCGTGACCATAAGTACCTTTATTGCTAAAGCGATGACGTGGCTTTAACCGCGCACGAATATCCTTTTCTCCAACCAGTTGATAGGG
>Ga0068856_100005051_pt1 | contig 13063 bp, 10 predicted proteins | sample KBSCornC62_FD_66595 | JGI IMG/M metagenome (GOLD analysis project Ga0068856, IMG submission 66595) | Corn rhizosphere microbial communities from Kellogg Biological Station, Michigan, USA - KBS Corn C6-2 | ecosystem: Host-associated > Plants > Roots > Rhizosphere > Soil ...
CGGTGAGGGTGGGGCGGCCTGCGCGGCCACGGGCGCGGCCGGCGGCGGATGATGACAAGCGTTGAGCAGCGCGCCGGCGAGCAGCGCAAAAGCACTGAAGCTCTGGATCTTGGAAGGCAAAGCGCCCTCACAAAAGCACAGTTTCGTCGCGATCCAAAGGCCCCCGCCCCCGAACGTCACTCCGGGTCCGCGCCGCCAAGGCGATCGGCGTCGCGCAGCTCTGGAAACAATGCCGCCCACAGCAACACCACCACACAAGTGCCAATGCCACCGACGATCACCGCCGGAACCGCGCCGAGCCAGGCGGCGGTGAGCCCCGACTCGAACTCGCCGAGCTCGTTCGAAGCGCCGATGAACACGTGGCTCACGGCGGCGACGCGGCCGCGCATGGCGTCCGGCGTATTGAGCAGCACGAGGGTGTGGCGAACGAACACGCTCACCATATCGACCGCGCCCGAAAGTGCGAGCGCCGCGAGCGACAAGCCGAAGTCATGCGACAAGCCGAAGCCAATCGTGGAAAGTCCGAACAGCGCGACGCAGCCGAGCATGACTGCGCCGGCGTGGCGGCGCAGCGGGCGATAGGCGAGCACGATCGCGACCAAAATTGCACCCGCCGCCGGAGCGCTGCGCAATAGGCCGAGCCCGCGCGGTCCGGTGTGCAAGATGTCGCGCGCGAACACGGGCAGCAGCGCGACCGCGCCGCCGAACAACACCGCAAACAGATCGAGTGAGATCGCGCCGAACAGGATTCGGTTTTGCCAGACGAATCGCACGCCCGCCACGACATCGCGGAAGCTGCGCCCGGTCCGGTGCGTTTCGCCGTGGCTGCGTTGTACGAGCAAGATCGCGATCGCCGAGAGCTCGAGCACGAAGCTTGCCGCATACACGCGGCGCGCGCCGTTTTCGCCGTACACGAGGCCGCCGAGCGCGGGCCCCACCACCACCGCGACTTGCCAGATCGACGAACTCCAAGCGATCGCGTTCTGAAAATGTTCGCGCGGGACCAAGTTCGGAATCAAAGCTTGCGCTGACGGCCCTTCGAAGCCGCGCGCCGCGCCGATGCAGGCGAGGACCCCGTAAATGGCCAGCACCGGCGAGCCGTGACCGCGCGTCGTCAAATAGAGCGAGAGCGCGCACAGCGTGAGCACGGTGTGACAGAGCACGAGCACCACGCGCCGATCGAAGCGGTCGGCCACGTGCCCCGCAAACGGCGAACAGAGAAACGCCGGCAAAAATTGAGCGAGCCCGACCAGCCCCAGGTTCAAGGCTTGGCCGGTGAGCGCGTAGATCTGCCAGCCAACCGCGACGCCCTGCATCTGCATGGCGACCACGGACAAGAAGCGCCCGCCTTGCAGCAAGCAGAAGTCGCGTTGTCGGAACGCCGCGAACGGACCTCCAGCAGAGGGAACGGCGACGCGGGGCATGCTCCGGGCTCATATAGCGAAACCCCCGCCGCGCGGCTGCCCGTGCCCGGCAAATTCGGAGCTTCCGCGTGCGAACCGCGCCGAGTCCACTCGGCGAGCTTGCCAAGGCCGGATGGTCGGGCTACGCCTACCCCGCCTACGGAGCCCCGCGAGGGGAGGTGGAGTGTTCCACCTTGGGAAGTCCGGTGAAAATCCGGCACGGAGCCGCCGCCGTAACCCAGAGTATTCGCGTGTCATGAGCAGCCACTGGTCCGCTGACCGGGAAGGCGACACGCGGATGGGAAGGGAAGTCGGAAGACCTGTCTGAGGCGCGTCGCTGCGACCGTCGAGTCGTGGCGTCGCTTCCCACCACGGAGCGCGAGCTCGCTCGGGAGTCAGCCAGGTGTTCAGGTTCAGACGCGCGGTCGTCGGTTTAGCGGTTTTTTATTTGGGTGCGTGCAGTTCGGCCGAGCCCGACTCGGCTGGGGCAGATGCCGGCGATCACGGCGGCGCGCCGAGTACGGAAACGGGTGACGCGGCGGGAGCGGATCCCGGCGCGACCCCGGATGCCGGCGCCGACGCGAGCGGTGGCGCCGCGGCAGAAGGCGGAGCGGCGGGCGCGCCGGACGCAGTCGCCGGAGCTCCCGCGGAATCGGCGGGCGGCGCCGCAGGCGAAGCGTGCGTCTCCCGCTTTGCGACCTCGGTCGAGTCGTTCACGGCCGGGCCCGGGCCAACCACCGGGCAAAGCGATCTGCCGCAAATCGTGCTCGGTCCGCCGCGCGGTGGAGGCACGAGTCACGGCTCATTAGACGTGGCCACCCTCGGCAATGGCGGCACGATCACGCTCGGCTTTGCGCCGAGCGTGATCGTCGATCGGCCGGGGCCGGATTTCATCGTGTTCGAGAACGCATTTTACGTGAGCGGAGACCCAACCAAGCCGTTCGCCGAGCTCGGCACGGTCGAGGTGAGCGACGACGGTCAGACCTTTCACGCGTTCCCGTGCACGGCCACCGCGTATCCGTACGGCAGCTGCGCAGGCTGGCACGCGGTGCTCGCCAACGCCGACGACAACGCGATCGATCCTACCGATCCCGCGCTCGCCGGCGGTGACGCCTTCGACCTTTCGGACCTCGGCCTCACGCAGGCGCGCTTCGTTCGCATCACCGACCGCGTCGATCAAACGGGGACCGCGGGCTCGTTCGACCTCGACGCGGTGTCGATCGTGCACGCCAGTTGTCCATGAAAATCAGCTCGCGCCGGCGGCTCGCGTGCGCGCTTTCGATAGCCGCGGTGGCCTGCGGCGCGCCGCGCGTCACTCCTGACACCCACGGGACGCCGGCGGTTGCCAATCAGTGCGGGCGCGGGGTGATCGTCGTGGAGTCGGACTACCAATCGAGCAATGTCAGCTTGCTCGGCTTCGACGGTAGCGTGCTGTCGCCGTCCTTTGCCAGCTCGAGCGCGGCGTCGGGCGGTTTTGCGCTTTCTCTCGGCGGTGACGTGGCTCCGCCTTGGAGCTCGAACAGCGGCTCCGAAATCGTGCTCCTCGATCGTACGCCGAAGGGCGTGCTGCATTTCATCGACGTTGCGAGCGCAAACACGGTTCGAGATCTCCCGGTCGGCACCGGCTTCTCCGCGAACCCACACGACTACCTGCAGCTTTCCGAGCACAAAGCCTACGTCGCCCGCTACGACACGAACCCCAACCCGGGGCGCGAGCCGTGGGATCAAGGCGGCGACATTTTGCTGGTCGATCCGGCGTTGCCGGCGGTGATCGGCCGCATCGACCTGGGCGCCGCGCTCAGCGGCGAAGCCGCACGCTTCACGCCGCATCCGAGCCGGCTCGTGCGCGTCGGTCAGCGTGTGTTCGTCGTGCTCGCGGCCTACACCGCCGACTACGCGAGCGCGACCGTTTCGCGGCTGGTCGAGCTCGATCCCGAACGCGATTCGATCCGCGCCACGCTCTTGCTCGATGGTCTGAAAGGCTGCGACGTGCTCGCCGCTTCACCGGACGGCGTGGAGCTCGCGGTCGCGTGCACCGGCGCCGATCTGAGCGACACACCCCCCGCTGTCGGCGCGTCCGGCATTGCGCTGGTCGACATCGAGCACGAGCCGTCCCTGAAAAACGTGCTGAGCGCCGCGACCTTCGGAGCAAACCCGCTCGGCTTTGGGCTCGATTATGCGGGTCCAGGGCGGCTATTGTTCGGCACTTTGGGCTATTTCACCGAATCGAACCGCGTGGGCTCACTCGACGCCGTGTTCCGGCTCGACACCGCTAGCGGCGCGTTCAGCGAAGTGCTGCACGCCGAGCACTCGCCCTTCACGCTCGGCGATGTGCGATGCATGCCGGCGTGCCAGGTGTGCTTCATTGCCGATGCGGAACGAGCCGGGGGCAGCGTGCTCCGCTTCCCGCTCGACGACGCCTTCGAGCTCGGCGCTCCCTCCGAGATCCGCGCCGAGACGGAGATCGGTTTGCCGCCGCGTTACTTGGGCGCGTTCTGAGTCGCGCTCGGCGCCATGTCCGGTGGCGGTGAGGGGACCGGCATCGGCGTCGCGCTGCTCGGCGCCGTCAGCGTCGGGGCCTCGCGCTCGCTCGGACGATCGCCTTCGGTGACCTCCGGATCGCGCAGATCGCCTTCGGCTTCTTCGTCATGGTCGCGCTTGTTGGTGCCGCGCGGCGCTTCGCCAGGGCCCGCGTAGTCGACCCAATACGTGTTTGCGTCGCGCACGTCCAAATGCACGAACGACGAGTTCGGATAATAACCCACGCCCACGTCGCTCAACGTGCGCAGGTAATCGCGCAGCGTCACGTTGTCGACGCCGGGAATGCTGAAGTCCACGGCGCAGCTCAGCTTGTGCCGCGAGTCTTGAAAAAATGAGCGCGTGCGATAGCCGCTGACGACGCGGATCGGTCGGCTCCCGAAGTGGTCGCTGACCTTGGCCAATAGCCGAATCAGCCGGGGATCCGTGGTCTGGTGCGCGACCGTGGCACCGAACAATTTCGAAACCTCGGCCTCCGCGGTGGGCGTGACTTTGCCCTTTTTGTCGAGCGCGTAGCCGTGGAAGTGGCTCGAGTAGGTGAACAGCTCCAGGTAGCCCTTGCGCAGTCCGAGGCGCCCCGATTTGCGCGCGCCCTGCTTGTCGTCGAAGTCGTCGTCCGTCTTCGCGCCGATGCGATCGCCCGGTTGCGGAATGGTCAGCACCTGGCCCGCGTGCAACTTCACGCGACGCGTGATGCCGTTGGCGGCGCACAGCGCGTCCACCGTCACCTTGTAGCGCTTGGCGATCGATTCGAGCCGCTGTCCGGCGTAGACCTTGTGCGTACGCGGGCCGTCATCGGAATCGCCGCTCGCCGAGTCGCGGTCGGAATCGTCGTCGCGCTCGTCTTTGTCTTTGCGCGTCGAAGCGGCGACCGTCGGCGTGTCGGTCGGATGCGCCGGTGGATACAGCGTGCGTGCGCGCGTGCCATCCGGATCGTCGAGCCCGGGAATGATCAGCTTCTCGCCCACCTTCAAGCGCTCGGCCTTGCCGAGACCGTTGGCCATGCGAATCGCGTCCACGCTCACTTTGTAGCGTTTGGCGATCGTGGTCAGCCGCTGGCCGGCGTAAACGACGTGGAAGCGTTGCGGCTCACCGCTTTCGCGTGCCAGGGCGGGTGCGGCTAGCAACACGCCACACAAACTCCAAAGTGCGATGCGTCGGCGAGGGGGGCTAAACTGGGTCATCAGGGGGAGGGCCGGACGAAGGGCTCGCGGGGGATCCGGTTCTACCGGCAATTGGCCCGGATCTACAGCAATTTGCGGGGTGCGGCTCGCGAAACCGGCCCGAGGTCCACGTCTCTTTTAGCCGGTACTGTAACCCGGGCCAAAATCCGGCTCGGTTCCCGGCCCGGCCGGACGATCTCGGACAACTCGCGCGCTAGGCGTGCCGACGGGTTTGCCACGGAAAATGCGAAAGATTGGACTATCGTGCGACCGCCTCGGCAGCCCGGGGCTTGCCCGCTCATGATTCGCCCTGCCCGTTCCGCTCCGGCCCTGCTGTTGTGCGCCGCCCTGGTCGGCGCTCGATCGGCGCACGCCGAGCCCTCCGCGCAGGAGATCGCGAGCGCGCGCCAAGCCTTCGAGAGCGCGGCCGTGCTCGAGGCCGAACAGAAGTGGGTGGAAGCGGCAGAAAAGCTGCGCCAAGCGCTGGCCGTCAAAGATACGCCCGGCTTGCGTTTTCACCTGGCGCACTGCGAGGCGGAGCAGGGCCTATTGGTCGAAGCGGCAGCCGACTACGACCGAGCGAGTGAGCTCATCCGTGAAGGAGCCAAAGCGCCGGACGTTCAGAAGCTCCTGAGCCCGGCCAGCGCCGAGCTCAAGCGCCGTATCCCCCACATCAAGGTCGAGATCCCGAGCGATGTCGCGAGCGCGGCGGCCGAGCTCGACGGCAAAGTGGTCGCGCCGAGCGAGCTGAGCCATGAGGCCCTCAATCCGGGCGCTCATCAGTTGAAGCTCTCCGCCCGCGGTCGCAGCCCGTTCGAGCGCTCGTTTTCCTTGAAAGAGGGGGAAGAGCTCGCGCTCCGCGCGGATCTGCCGGAGGCTCGGCCCGAGCTGAGCGGCCCCGCGCTCGGGCCAACGGCGGAGGCGCCCGCCTCTGCCGGCGCGGCAAGCAGCGATAGGTCGAGCGCTCCCGCCCATCGTTCGTCGGCGAAGCTCTATTGGCTGGTCGGAGAATCGGTAGTCACCGCCGCGGGGCTGGCGCTCGGGATTGGCTACGCGGTCGCCGGCGCGTCGGCGCGCGATCGCGTGCAAGCCGCGCAAAGCCGGATCGACGCCGCGGCGCCCAGCAACCCGGGCGCATGCAGTTCGCCGGGCACGCTCAGCCAAACGTGCCGCGATCTACACACCGCAATCGACGAGCACGATCGCGATGGGACGCTGTCCACCGTGGGTTTCGTGGCGAGCGGTGTCGGTGCGGCTGCGCTCGTGACCACCTGGCTCGTCTATCCGAGCACCGCGAGCGACGGCGCGCGTGCCTCGGTGCAACCGTTCGTCGGGCTCGGCGCGCTGGGCGTTCGCGGTCGGTTCTGAAAGGCGTCACGCGCCGCCCACAAAACGCGACGGGGCTCGCCGACTCAGCAAGCCCCACCGTCACACGCTCGGCTCGGTTCAGCGAGCGAAGTATTGGGTCGCGCGCTTTTGACCTTTGGTCTTCAGCGATTTCTGGGCGATGAGCTTCTTCACCGGCAGATTGAGCTCTTTCGTGACCGTACTCAAGCCGCCCGCGATCTGCTCGATGCGCTGGCCCGGGTTGCTCTTCACGTAATCGAGCAGACGACCGGTGAGGCGCTCGATCTCGCCCGGATCCCGCTTCTGACCTTTTTCGCGCCGACCGCCGCGAACCGGCGCCGTCGATGCGCTGGCGCGACCTCCGCGGCCACCGCGGCGCGGCGCGGCTGCGCCTCCACCGAGCGCGTCGCGCACGGTTTCCATCGCTGAGTCGCGAATCAGAGCACTGAGCTCCTCGGCAAATGCTTCTACGCGACTGCGGATTCGATCGTTCACTGAGTTCTTTGCCATGGCGGGCTTGAATATTCAGTGTGCGATCTCCTGTCAACTCCGAACAGCCTAAAAGAGTGTGGCAGTGTGGCGGCCGGTCGCGAATAGACGCCCCGCGCCGCTCTGCCGCACAGCTTCGCGCTTCCGACTCGAGATCTGGGTCCAAGCTTTGACTGCGCCGGAGCAATGAAACTCTTGCTTGCCATTGTCGGGAGCGCGGGCCCGCAAACGACCACACGGGTGTGTGCGGCCAGACACGCGAACCCCCAGGGAAAACCCGCATTTGCCGGCGTTCGCGCGAATCGAGTGCTTGGCGCGAGGATTGCTGTGAACCCCTTTTCGTCGGTCCGATGTCACACGGATCGTGCCGAGAGCGATGGACCGAATGAACCTCGCGGCACGCACAAGGAGTTTCAAATGGCAATTTCGAAGGTCGGTATTCGGGCGATTCAAGTGGCGATGAGTCTTATTGGCCTCTCGACCGCGGCTCATGCCTTTGCCTGTGGTGGGGATTGGTACCCCGAGGTCGAGGTCGATCCGCGAATTATTGGGGTGCTCCAGGCGGAAAAGTCGCTCAGCCACGGCAACTACGTGGCGGCGGCGGGCAGTGTAGTGCGGATGATGCCCCATCTCGAGACCCTGCACGGCTCGCGCGATCCACTGGTGGTGCGGGCAGAGCGCGTGCTCGCGGTTGCACTCGAACGTTCGAACGGCTCGCTCGCGCTCGCGCAGGAGGTGCCGCGTGAAATCCTCAGCCATTGGCAGGGCAAGACACCCGGGGATCGTGACCAGAACATGACCTGGTCGGTCGCCACGCTGCGCCGTGAGCTGGCCGCCGAACCAACGGATCCTGGCCGCATGACCGAGCTCGGCGAGGCGCTGTCCAAGGTCGACGGCGGCGCTGAAGAAGCGCGCACGCTGCTCGAGTCGCTGGCGGCTCGCGACCTGGTCGCAAGTCCCGAGGGCTACAAGGCGCTCGCGCAATTGCGTCAGCAAAAAGGCGACGAAGCGGGTCAGAAGCTGGCGCTGAAGCGCTGCGAGAGCATGGCTACCAACGCCAAGGTGTGCGAGGCGGACACTCATCGCGCGAGCTGAGGGTCGAAGCGTGAGCGCGCGTTCCTGGGTTTGGTCGTGTTTACTGCTCGTGGCCGGGCTGAGTGGTGCGTGCTCGCGGCGAACCGCGCCCGTAACGCGCGTTCAATCGGGGTTTCACGCGGTCGTCGCGCGAACGCTCGAACCGAGCACTCCCACTCCCGCGCGGCACGGGGATCCCGCGCGCGGTCGCGAGCTCGTGCAGCGCTTCGAATGCAACCGTTGCCACGAAGGCACCGGCTTATCCGCGGCGCCATTGTCCAAAAATTGCTTTCAATGTCATGAGCAGATTTGGGAAGGTAAATTCAAAGTCAGTGCCCAGGCTCTCGCGCGCTTTCGCCCGCACATCGCGGACGCGCGCGATGCGCCGTCGCTGACCGCCATCGGCGAGCGCTTCGACCGCGCGTGGGTTCGCGGTTATCTGCTCTCGCCCCGCGATCTGCGACCGAAGCTCACGCCGACGATGCCGCGGCTCGCGCTGAGCGACGGCGAAGCCGAAGACATCGCGGCCTACCTCACTGCCGGCGCAATGCCAGCCGTGGCAGCCGTGTTGGAGAGCCCGAGCCCGACCCACGGTCGCGAGTTGATGGAAGCGAAAGGCTGCACGAGTTGTCATGCGTTCAGCGGCGTGCCCTCGTTCCCGAACTCAGCGCCGGTAGCGCCCGAGAGCGAACTTGGGAGGAGCGCCGCTCTGGCGCCCGATCTGCGCTTCACGCGTCAGCGCTTTCGTCGCGATCGGCTCGTCGCATGGCTCGAAGATCCGAAAGCGATCAAACCGGACACGCGCATGCCCAATTTCGGCCTCTCTGCCGAGGAGGCTCGTGACATTGCGGCCTACGTCTTGGGTGCCGAGCTGGCCGACGCGCCGCGCGCGCCGTTTTCGCGCTTGCCGGTGCTCACGCGGCGCGTCGCCTACGAAGAGGTCAACACCAAGGTGTTCTCCCGCACGTGCCACCACTGCCACACCGACGCAGAGGGTGCGGGTGGTGATGGCGGACCAGGCAACACGGGCGGCTTCGGCTTCGCGCCGCGCGGAGTGAGCTTTTCGTCGCACGCCTCGATTCTCGCGGGCTACTTGGACGCTCGAGGTCAGCGCCGCAGCTTGTTCGAGCCGCTGCCCGACGGCACACCGCGCTTGATTGCCGCGCTCGTGGCGCGACACGCCGAGACCGAGCAGACAGCCAACGCCGCGGTGCGAGGCATGCCGCTCGGGCTGCCCCCACTATCCGCGGAGGACATTCAATTGGTCGAGAGCTGGGTCGTTCAGGGCAAGCCGCTCTAGGGCAGAGCTCGGCCGCGACGCGCCGTGCGCCTCGCGGTCGTGACGGTCGATTCGCGGTCGAAGGCCGTCACCCTCGAGTGATGCTGGTTTTGCGCGGACAGACCGAACCCGGGAAGGTCGCCCACATCCACCTTCCCTCGCGCCGCATCGAGTGAGCGCCGTGGTCGGCCCAAGCGGGCGACCGATCCGCGTCTTCGCGAGGTCCGCGTCTCCGCTTCAATAACTGGCGAGCCGAGTTTGGGCCTGCTGGCCGCTCGTCGGGCGAAATGGCGCTGGCTCGGGCACTAGTGCTAAGATCCTCTGATTCTGCCGCTCGAAGATGTCCCGATGATCGCGCTGCTGCCTAGCTGACCATGGCAGATCCTCGCACTCCCATTGCGGGACGCTACGCATTTGCCGGCCTGCTGAAGAATAGCCAAGCCACCGAGCGCTGGATCGCCATCGAGAGCGACACCGGCCGACGCGTCGTCATCGCCACTGCGGATTCCGGACGGCTCACCACGCTCGACTCCGCGCGTGGCGTCAAACATCGCCACCTCACCTACGTGATCGAGGTCGTGCGCGATCTGGATCCCGCCAGCTTACCGAGCGGCAAACCGCTCCCGCCCGGCTTCGGGGTCGCGGTCGCCGAGTTCGTCCCAGGTAAAACGCTACACGCGGAGCTCGCCAAGGGCGGCATGAATCCGGCCAAGGCGGTTGCTTGGATTTTGCGTTTGGCGGACGCAGTTCAGGCGCTGCACGGCGCGGGGGCCGTGCACGCCGCACTCTCCCCGCGCAGCGTGATCGCCGTCCCCGAGGGGCGCGCGATTGCTCCGGTCTTGTCGCAATTGGTGGCCCCCGGCATCGGCCCGTACTGCCCGCCCGAGCGCCTGAAGGGTTCGGCGGAAACCGCGCCCGACGACGTTTGGGCACTGCACGCGACGCTGTACACGGCGCTCACGCGGCAAACGCCGTATCACGCGACCACGCGCGACGCGCTCTTGAAGCAAATGCTTTCCGGCCGCCCGAAGCCGCTGTCCGCGTTCGGCATCGACGAGCCAGCACTGCAAGAAATCCTGGATCGAGGGCTCGCGTACGAGAAGCGCGTGCGCGTCACCGAGCTCGCCGAATTCATCCAAACGCTCGACGGCTGGGAGCGCGATCCGCGCGCCATGCCCGGCAAGCGTCAGATCCCGCCGCGTCCCGCGCCGCGCAGCCTGATGGATATCGTGAGCGGCACCGGCCTCGGCAAGGGGCGCGACGACGAGATCGTGATCGACGACACCTCGCTTCCCGATGACGAAGGAACCGAGCTCAACCCGAAGCCGGCCGTGAGTCCGCCGGCGCCTGCGCCCGCCGCATCTGCGATCGCCGCGCGACCGGTGTCACCGCCCCCCGCGGCCCCCGCCGCACCCTCCGGCCGTTTCGACGCGCCCGAGCCACCACGCGAGCCGACGGCTTCGGCGCCGCACGCCGCCCCCGAGCCGGCCGCGCCGCTCGCGGTCAGCCCCGCGCTGCCGGCGCTGAAAAAACGCGTGTCGATCAATCCTTTCGAGCGGAAGCGCTCGGTCTGGCCGCTCGTGCTCGTGGCGGCGATCGCGGGCGGTGGCGGCGTGTACCTGGCCGTCGCACCCGAAGCCGAAGCGCCCAAGCCGAAAGTCGAAGAGCCCGTATCACCGGCGCCGACGCCGAAATCACCCGCGCCCGTACGGAAGAAGCTGAGCCCGGACGACGAACGCGATGCCTGCGTGACCTCCTACTTCGAGCCGGGGGCCTTCGAGCCGACGCAACACTTTGCATTTCTCTGCCAAGACGGCGATCTGCGCGAGATCACGACCCAGCTCTTCCAGTTGGTGCGCCCAGCCGCGCCGACCGCCGACGCGGGTTCGCCGAGCCCCGCCGAGCCGGCAAAGCCGGGCGAAGCCGCGAAGGGAGACGCGGGCGCTCACGGCTCGGGGCTCGATTGGTACGAGCTGCCAGCGACCGCCATCATCCGCAAAGGGTGCTGCGAGACCGCGACGCCAGTCAGCTTGCCCGAAACGCCCGGCTGGTGCGAACAGCTGCAAGCGGCCGTGCGGCGCATCGCGGATGACAGCGGCAAATCCGGCGATCTTGCGCCGGACGCGCGCAGCTTCGACAAAGCCGTCAATTGCTTGTTTGCGAACAAGGTGCTCCGTTCGTATCCGTACGACAAGGCGCCGTCCGAGACGAACCGCGCTCTGTTTCAGCAGTTCTTGAGCCGCGCTGCGATCAGCGAGGCGCGGCGTTAGGGCTCGAATGGTGAAATCGGTCGATGATTGCGGTCGAGGCGCCCGCGCCCACCATCTCGCGCCGGAGGTGTGATGGCCCGTATCGTCGTATTGGACGGCTACACCGTCAATCCGGGAGACAACCCGTGGACGCCGCTCGCCGAGCTGGGTCAGCTCGAAGTCTATGAACGCTCACACGAGTCCGAGACGGTCGCGCGGGCCGCGGATGCCGAAATCGTACTCACCAACAAAGTCCTGCTCGACGCGGCCACGCTCGCCGCATTGCCGATGCTACGCGGCATCAGCGTGCTTGCGACCGGCGTCAACGCGGTCGATCTGAGCGCGGCGAGCGCGCGCGGCATCGCCGTGTGCAACGTGCCGTCTTACAGCACGAGCAGCGTTGCCCAGCATACGATCGCGCTGCTCCTCGAGCTCTGCCATCGCGTGGGCCTGCACGACGCGTCCGTGCACGCGGGTGAGTGGCAACGCTCGCTGGATTTTTGCTATTGGAAGAGCCCGCTGCTCGAGCTTTCCGGCAAGCGGCTCGGCATCGTGGGCTACGGGGCCATCGGGCGGCGCGTCGCCGCCGCCGCCCGCGCGCTCGGCATGGACGTGTGCGCGGCTCGCCTCGGATCGGTGGCGAATGCGAGCGCGGCGGGCGACGTCGAACGCCTGACCCTGGACGAACTATTTCGGCAGAGCGACGTGATCTCGCTGCACTGCCCGCTCACGGCCGAGACGAAAATGCTCGTCTCGCGGGCTCGCTTGGCGAGCGCGAAAGCGAGCGCGTTGCTGGTCAACACCGCTCGGGGCGGCCTGATCGACGAGGCCGCGCTGGCGGCGGCGCTCGACCAAGGACAGATCGCGGGGGCGGCGTTGGATGTGCTGTCGAGCGAACCCCCGACGCCGGACAACCCGCTGCTCACCGCCAAAAACTGCGTCATTACGCCGCATGTCGCCTGGACGAGCCTGCCCGCGCGTCAGCGCTTGCTCGAGGTCACGGTCGACAACGTGCGTGGGCTCTTGTCCGGCGCGCCGATTCACGTGGTCAATCCCGACTACTCCTCACGCTGAACCAGCCGGCGTATCCTGAGCGCGATGGCTCGGTCGGCGCCGGATGATTCGGCTGAGGTGACGCGCGAGCTCGACGCGCACGACGCAGACGATGCGGCCGGGAACGACGCGCACTTGCCCGAGTGGGGCTTTGCTCCGGCGCGTTACCAGCTCACGCGCTTCGTGTTCTTGCGCTTCCTCGGCTTGATCTACTTCGTCGCGTTTTTGGCGCTCGCCAAACAGTGGCGCCCGTTACTCGGTTCGGACGGCCTGCTGCCGGCCGCGGATTTTCTAGCTCGCGTGCGTGCACAATTCGACTCGACTCCGGCCGCCTTTTGGCGCTTGCCGAGCTTGTTTTGGCTGCACGCGAGCGACGCCTGGTTCGGCGCGTTGGCGTGGCTCGGGGTGGGGCTGTCGCTGGTGCTGCTGGCCGGTTTCGGCAACGCGCCGTTGCTCGCGATTTTGTGG
>Ga0068856_100005054_pt1 | contig 13058 bp, 10 predicted proteins | sample KBSCornC62_FD_66595 | JGI IMG/M metagenome (GOLD analysis project Ga0068856, IMG submission 66595) | Corn rhizosphere microbial communities from Kellogg Biological Station, Michigan, USA - KBS Corn C6-2 | ecosystem: Host-associated > Plants > Roots > Rhizosphere > Soil ...
CCCAACAACATGGGCCATGGCGCGTTGCGGGTATGGAACGACGACGAGATCGCGCCGCAGTCGGGATTTCCGCCGCACCCTCACGCCAACATGGAAATCATCACCTATGTTCGCGAAGGTGCCATCACTCATCAGGACAGTCTCGGCAACCAGGGCCGCACCGCGGCCGGGGACGTGCAGGTGATGAGCGCGGGAAGTGGCATTCGCCACGCCGAATACAATCTGGAGCCGGTCAAGACCCGGATCTTCCAGATCTGGATCGAACCGGAGCGAGAAGGTGGACAACCGACCTGGGGCGCCAAGCCGTTTCCAAAAGACGATCGGTCCGGCAAGTTCGTCACCATCGCCAGCGGCATCGAAGGCGATAGCGATGCCTTGCCGATCCGCGCCAATGCGCGGGTCCTTGCCACGACCCTGAAGGCCGGCAGCAGAGCCGACTACGACGCCACCCGCAATCGGCACCTTTATCTGGTGCCCGCGACAGGCGCGGTGGAGATCAATGGCGTGCGCGTCAACGCCCGTGACGGTGTTGCCATCCACGACGAGGACAAACTCACGATCACCGCCCTGGAAGATTCAGAACTGGTGCTGGTGGACGCCGCCTGAACCCTGAATGAAACGCCGGCACACGCGCGCCGGCGTTGCTTCTCCAGCCTCGTCCCTCTTGTTTTCACCGGCAGGAAACGACCCCCGCCGAGCGAATTGACCTGATTACACCCCAACCCGGAGACATCCATGACCAAGGTTCTCGTGCTCTATTATTCGTCCTATGGCCATATTGAGAAAATGGCCAATGCGGTGGCCGAAGGCGCCCGCGAAGCCGGCGCTACCGTCGACATCAAGCGCGTGCCTGAACTGGTTCCGCCGGAAGTGGCCAAGGCCTCGCATTACAAGCTCGATCAGGCGGCCCCCGTCGCCAAGATCGACGACCTCGCCAATTATGATGCGATCATCGTTGGCACCGGCACCCGCTTCGGCCGAATGACCTCACAGATGGCGAACTTCCTCGATCAGGCCGGCGGCCTCTGGGTCAAGGGCGCCTTGAATGGCAAGGTCGGCGGCGCCTTCACCTCCACGGCCACCCAACACGGCGGACAGGAAACCACGCTGTTTTCGATCATTGCCAATCTTCTGCATTTCGGAATGACGGTGGTCGGATTGAATTACGGTTTTGCCGGACAAATGAAGCTCGATGAAGTTACCGGCGGCTCGCCCTATGGCGCCACCACGATTGCGGGCGGCGACGGCAGCCGGCAACCTTCGGAGAATGAACTGGCCGGTGCGCGCTACCAGGGGCGCGCCATTGCGGAAACCGCCCGCAAGCTCCACGGTTGAAGCTTGAAAGGCGGCTCCTAGTTAAAGGGGCCGCCTTCATCCGTTCGGGAGTTTCTGCCATGATGCCTGTCGTAGCCTGTTTGCCTTATGCACTTCACTCCGGACGACGTGCGGCCGTCTGCCGTCAGGGCAACTGGTTGAGTGCCACAGCCGCAGAGCTCGCATGATGATGGCTTCATGAACGATCAATCACCGGCGCTCTGGCCTGAATGGCCACAGCATGGATGGCGCGGCACCGACACTACCCTGCATCTGTGGACGCAGATCGTCGGCAAGATTCGTTTGGCGCGGACGCCCTGGCTCAATCACTCCTGGCATGTGGTGCTCTATGTCACGGCGCGCGGGCTGACCACCTCGCCGATCCCGGATCGCGCACGCTCCTTCCAGATCGATTTCGATTTCATTGATCACCGGCTGATCCTCTCGACCAGCGACGGGCTCTCGCGGCAATTTGCGTTGCAGGGCCATTCGGTCGCGACCTTCTATGCGGCGGTGATGGAGGCATTGCGGGAACTGGGTATCGAGGTCCGCATCAACCCGATGCCGAACGAGATGCCCAATCCAGTCCGCTTTTCCGTTGATCACGGGCACGCGGGCTATGACACCGAGGCCGCGCACCGTTTCTTTGTGATCCTCGCTAATGTCGATCGGGTGTTTAAGACATTCCGCACCGGCTTTCTCGGCAAGGTCAGCCCGGTCCATTTCTTCTGGGGAAGTTTCGATCTCGCCGTGACGCGCTTTTCCGGCCGCCGCGCGCCAAACCATCCAGGCGGGATTCCACATTTAGCCGATGCCGTTGCGCGCGAAGCCTATTCGCATGAGGTCAGCAGCGCCGGCTTCTGGCCCGGCAGCGGCGTCATCGATTATCCGGCGTTCTATTCCTATGCCTATCCCGAACCGCCAGGTTTCCGCCAGGCCAAGCTTCGGCCGGATGCGGCATTCTTCAGCGAGGAGCTCGGAGAATTCATCCTTCCCTATGAGGCGGTTCGCGCTTCCCACAATCCTGACCGCACTTTGCAGCAATTCCTGCAGACGAGTTATGAGGCTGCGGCCTCGGGGGGCAAGTGGGACCGGGCCAGCCTCGAATGTGCGCCGGGCCGCCCCGGCGTGGTGCGGAAGATAGAGAAGGCTTAGGGCGCCGTATCATCTGCCGAAGACTCAGCCGGACATTTCCAGATAGGAAGGCTAGCGATCCCAACGATCTTTCCCTACCCGGCCCGGCGGGGCCGGGCTCTTACTTCATGGAGGGGGCCACATGAATCATCGGCGGAAACTTTTCTTCCACGGCATGGCGCTTTTCCTGATCGGCCTGCTCACCGGTCTCGTCGAAGAGCACTTCGCCAATGTGAGGATGGCGCTAGCCGCGCACCTCGAGGGGGTGATGAACGGCACCTTCCTGCTCGCGGTTGGCGCCGCCTGGCCGGAGGTTAACCTGCCGGTCCGGGCGCGCATGACCGCCTATTGGGCTCTACTCGGCGGAACCTATGGCAACTGGGCTGTGACTACACTTGCAGCCATCTTTGGGACGGCTGCGCTGTCGCCTATCACGGGTGCGGGCCAACACGCTTGGCCGTGGCAGGAAGCTCTGGTCACCGCAGGCTTTATGGCCATCGGTCTGGCGATTATTCTAGCCGTCGCGCTGTTGCTCTGGGGATTCCGCGGGGAGGCAATTCCCGTCGATCGTGCGGAGTCGTGATAGCGCCCGGGCCTTCCGGCTTTCCGCCCGCAACATCGCGGCTGACACAATCAGCCTCTGTCAACCAGCGCCGTTGCGAGAGGCACAGGGGCTAAACCGTAAATTCGCCCTGAGAGCCCCACAGCAAAATTGAAGCGTATGACCTAGTGCCGATGCTGCGGCTTGACGACCGTGTGACGCATTTCGGCGCCGCAATCCGAACATTCATAGACGAAGTCGATCTTCGCCATGCTCCAGTGCGGTTCGACGTCCCGCACGTACATCGGAATTCCGACGCAGCTCGGGCAAATGATGAAAGCCGGTTCGATCTTGTCGTGCTGGTGAATATAGGCTGGCATGTTGGCTCCCTCACGGCAGCATTCAATCGTTGCCCTCGACCCGCGCGAGATCATATGCCGTTGCAGCAAACGCAATCATGAACTCTTGCGAACAGAGGCGGAACGACTGCACTATCCTGCGAGCTGTGGCAGTTCTGCACGACCGTGTCATCGCTGCCACACTTGGCCAATTGGCCTCATGCGACAATGGCCTTTTCCACTCGCCAAGAGGCCCTGTCGATCGGCCCGGCTCAGTGGCTTGGAGCAAACGCCGAAATCTTTGGCTGGATCCTGGCGCCGTCGATCACCTCCAGAGATCCGCAGCGATTGAGCGTATGGAGTTTTCGTCCGGGCCAGGACGGACCCGGCCGAATCGAATGGCGGACAATTTGACTGAAGCTCGTCGGAGACAATTCGGTGATTTCGGCCAGGCCGAGCGCACCACCATATCCCGTGATGCAGTCCTGCACCGGTCGCCACAGGCTTTGACCGATCACAACGAAATTTCCCGCGGGTCTTGCACCCGAGCGATCGATTAGGACCGGATTGCTGGCGTGGGGTAGCCAGGGGCCGAGCAAATCCTCTGCATGATAAATGGCCAGCGTGTCGGAATATCCGCCCCTGCCGTCATAGGATACGCCGAACAGATAATACCGCCCGTTGTGCCGCGTAATGGTTACGTCCGCCAGTTCGAGTCCCGAAAGCAGCGTGGTGTGCCGCTCCCATTTGTCGGGATAACGGATGCATTTGTAGAGTGCGACATCGCGATTGCCGGTGGTCTCCGGAATCATCCACAATTCACCATCGTGCTCGATGAGAAACGGGTACGACAGGTGACAGGATTCCTCCAGCACGGGAATGACTTCCCCGACAGGTCCGGTACCGTCGAATTCGATCGCGGAAATGACGCCCTTGCCAACGCGGTGATCGAGGTCCTCAAAGAACACGAAAGTGCGACCCTTCCAGGTGATAGGAAAAGGATCGGCGTAAAAGCGGTACCCGGGATCGCGCAACACATTCCACTCCGGCCCGGACAAATTCCCGGTCTTCCAGACCTCGACGTCGGGGCTGTATCGCCAGCCGACATGCCAGTGCGGTGCATAGCAGCAGAGACGGTAAATCTCCCTCGCGATCGAAAAGGCGAGTCCACGCGCGACGAAAATAGCCGGCGTCCTCGGCGGACGGACGCCAGGGGCATAGGCTAGTTGAGGCACGATGCGCGGCGCTCCGGATAATACCGCGGCAAGCAACGTCATGGTCCGCGCCATCACCGTCTCAAGCGCGCCGCTCAGGCCGGCCGCCATTTCCGCCGATGGATGACCGCGATCGAGTACCCTGCCATCGCTCTCGTCGACGATCTCAATGACTGGCAAATCACCGGCGAGGACAGCCGCCAGTGCCGCGTCTTCGCCAGCCGCCCCGTTGAACATCGGACGCAGATAGCGGGCAGCCGGATGGGTGTTGTCGCGGCTTGCGGTCGTAAAGTCGACGATGACATCGGGCTCGCCGAGCCGTCTTGCGTTCGGAATGTTCTTCAGCCTGTCCGCACCGCCAGCCTTGCCCTTGCGCAGGACCATCCGTTCGAGTTCGAAGAGTGAATCGAGTCCAGAGGGCGTCAGCACTCCCGCCGGGACCCAGGCAATCTGTATGCCGACACGCTGGTTGTCCGCATTAAGCACCGGATCGGCCATCCAACGCCGGGCCCGTTCGCGCTCACACCGAAATTCAACGATCATGCCCACCGACTGCGACTATAGCGTCCCGATAATTTCCAGATAGGCGTCCACCATCGCCTGCACCGAATAGCGCGACTTGAGGCCCGCCGCGTTCCGGCGCAATTCCGCTCGCAGACGCTCGTCTTTGAGAATGTTCGAAACGGCTGCCGAAAATTTCACTGTGTCCAATGCGTCAACGAACAGCGCCGCAGGCTTGCCGTCAAACGACAATACCTCCCGCAGGACCGGGAGGTCGGTCACGACGCAGGGAACCCCGGCACTGGCGGCTTCGACGGTTGCCAGGCCGAACGTCTCGGCGCGAGAGGGGAAAACGAACACATCGAGACAGGCGAGAAACTCCCCCACTCGCCTCGGTGACAGTTCTCCCAGAAAATGCACCCGCTCCGACACTTTCAGCTCCTCGGCGAGAAACTTCAATCGTGCCTCTTCCGGACCTTGGCCGGCGAGCACGAGATGCCATGAAGTTTCGCCTGCCAGCAGCCGAATGGCGGAGTCGAGGCGCTTGTCCGGATGCAGGCGGGCGCTACAGCCGAGCAGAACGGCATCAAGCGGCAGATCGAATTGCCGCCGCGCCTCCTGCTTCGAGATGTCCAAGGATTTGTCGTCGAAGCCATGCGCAACATACTTCATCCGCGAACGGTAGCTCGCGGGATACCGCGCATATTCGCGCGCCATCTGATGCGAGTTGAGCGTTATCACCTTGAACACTCCGAGCGCACCCATGACGATATCGACGGCGCGGACCGCCCGGCCCATCGCCAGGTTCGACGAGACCTGGTTGGCGATGACGGGCGCCGGGCTGACCAGCCGGGAGACGGCCCCGCCAATCGTGTTGCCATAATGCTGAAATGTCAGCACCGCATCCGGTCGCACGCGCCTGATCTGCCGCCCCAATTGCCACAGAAACTTCAACAGCGCCCATGGATTGCCGGGCCGGCTCAGTGAGCAGTAGATCGTGTTGGGCGGCGCGTCGAACGACGCCGATTTGCGAAAGAAGAACAGGTTGTAAACTTCATAGCCCGCCGCTGTCAGGCCGGCCCCGACGAGCCGGGTAATCTCCTGGGCGCCTGCGTTCTCGGCCTGGGTCTGGAGGAGAAGAATCCGCCTCGTCGTCCTCTTGCTCCGCAATGCCTGGCGTTGCGTCACAGGGACTACCGTCCCGCTCTGGACGGGATTTCCTTGATCGAAAAACGCGCGCGGTTTTGCATCTGGCGTGGCAAGCGTCACTGGCGTCTCATGGCTGGAGCAGTCAAAGGCTCCTATCACGGCGCGATCGACAGCACACCGGATAGAACATGACGCGGTTAATCCATGTTTGGCCGGAACCGCGCCCCCCAGCCGTTTCAAGCGTCAAAGTGGCGCTTTGGTCCTCGCGGTCCAAATCCGTCGAGTAACCGTCGCTTAACTATAGATATTTACATTAGCGGAACTTCTTTAGGTCCGTTGTCGAGTTGAGTAAGCCCCTATGACGTTCGCTGACCAGGCGACCCAGGCCAGTTCGACCCGGGCAACGGATCCCGCGTCCTGGGAAACTCCTGGCCTTACCCGCGCCGAAAGATCATTGCGACGGCCTGAACTGCTGAAGGGCTCGCTGACCGTTGCCGGGACGATTGCGTTTCTTCGTGACAATGGCCGCCGCATCCTTCTGATCGCCGCGGCCTTGTTTTCCATCGGTCTCCTCATTCTGATGGTCATGCCGGTGCGATTTGTCGCAACGGCGCTGGTGGTAGTCGATCCCCGGGAGCATCGCGTCACCACCGAGCAGGACGTCTTGCCCGGCATAGGTCAGGACGCGGCCGCGCTGCAGAGCCTGATCGAAATAGCCAAGTCGGACGGGTTCCTGCGGCCGCTGGTCGAACGGCTCAAGATCGCGAGCGACGAGGATATCGCCGGCAGTGAGACCGATCCTTCGAAGCTCCTCGAAAAATTCCGCAACCGCCTCGATATTTCCCGCCGCGGCCTGACCTATGTCATCGCCATGACAGTCTCCTCGAACAATCCGCAAAAGGCTGCTTACTACGCCAACGGGGTCGCCGAAGCTTTCGTCGCCTACCAGACCGAAGCACGCACGAATGCCACCGACGACGCAGCGGACTGGCTCAATAGCCGCCTCAAGACGCTCAGCAATCAACTGAGGACAACGGAGGATGCGGTCGCCGCGTTTCGCCGTGATCACAAGATCGTCAATACCGGGCGCGATGGCACAACCCAACAACTTCGCGTCACCGACCTTACCCAGCAGGTCTCGGCGGCGCGGCTGCGTACCGAGGAAGCCAAAAGCCGCTATCAGCAGGCCCAGCGTGACCTCAAGGCCAACGTGGAAGCTCCAATCAAGCAGGACCTCCTGACGGCCTTGCGCGCGCAGCGCTCCGCGCTGATTGATCAGATCGCGCAGAAGCGCGCAGTGCTCGGCGACCGCCATCCCGATCTCGTGATCTTGAGCAGCCAACTCAGCGAGCTCAACAAGCAGATCGAAACCGAGCGGAGGCGCAATATCGACAGCGCGCGGTCCGAGTATGAATCGCTGCTTGAGCAACAGAAAGCGCTGGAGGCTCAACTGAAGTCCGCCGAGCAGGAATTTCTTGTCGACGGCGAGGTTTTCGTGAAGTTGCAGGAGCTTCAGCGCGACGCGGATGCCAACAGGAACATCTACGAGCAATTCCTGTCGCGCTACAAGACTACCAACGAGCAGCGCCTTCTTCAGACCTCGCAGGCCAAGATTGCCTCTCAGGCGACCCCGCCGGTCCGGTCGAGCCGGCCGCCCCTCGTACTCTTGCTCGCCGCGCTCGCGCTGGCTTCGTTGCTGATTTCGGGTGCTTTGGTAGCGCTCCTGAAAACCGAGAAATTGCTGCCGCTGCGGAAGGAGCCGAAAGCGCCGAAGATCTCGCCTGCGGTTGCCGCCCCGGCAAAACCACGGCTCGATATTCCAGTCTGGGCGACCATCCCCCGCCTGCTGCCGCGGCAAGTGAGAGAAAGCGTCTGGCAAAAGCCGATCGTTTCGATCGGAAAACTCGATGTGAGCGCCTATCTCGCGCCGCTGCTTCACGAGATCGGGTGCGAGCCGGGCAACCGCGGCAAAGTCATCATTGTGACTGGCCTGGAAGCCGGCGCCGGCGCCAGCACGGTTGCGCAATCGCTCAATCTGGCCGCTCTCAACAGCAAGCTGATCAGCGCCCTCATTGAAATTCGGCCCGACATTACCGCCTCGCCTCAAGCGGCCACCGAGACCACTGCGAGGACCGCTCCGCGGTATCAGGCATCGAGGGCGAGCCTGCGTTCGGTCAACCAGTTGCTGCGCAACAGCCAGAATAACCCTGCGCCCGCCGGGGACGACATTCGCTCGGACTTCGACCTGATCGTAATCGATGCGCCGCCATTCCGCCCGCAGCCGGAGATGGCTGGGCTGCTCGAGCATGCCGACCTCGTCGTCATGGTTACCGGAAACCCGAGCGCCGACCGCCTTGCCATCGAGAGCGCTCATGACTTGCTGTCGGGATCGGAATCCGCCGCGCTCGGCATCGTGATCAATCAGGGCACCCTGCCCATAGCGGCCCGGACCGAGGGTGCGATCTCAGGATAGCCAGCCAGGCGGGGTGAGTGACATCGGAACGCGCGTCGGCGAACAGCCATTTGAGCGAGTCGGCGAATCCACATGACGGGCGCGAAAACATGAAGCGGCTGAGCGTTTTCATTCCGGCGATCGTGGCTTTCGCACAGGCCGCCGGGGCCTGCCCCCTACTGACACATGACGTTCCCGCCCCGCGTATCGATGCGCTCGCTCGCGGCTTTAACGCGGACGGCTGGATCAATGGCAAGGCCTCACCGCCGCCCGTGGCGCTGCTGCGGCAGCTTCGCAAGGACGGCATGACCCACGTCCGCCTGCCGGTGCCGGCCGAGCAGATCATGCCACGATTTGGCACCGACGCCGGTCGGAACGCGATACTTCACGCGCTCGACGGCGCGATCGCGACGCTCGTCTCGCTCGGTTATTCGGTGTCCGTGGATTTGCACCCCGGAGACCCATTCAACCGGCTTCATCGCGAAGAACCGACGCCTGCGATGGAGGCCATGAAGGACGCATGGCGCGAACTTGCCGAGATCATGCGGCATCATCCGGTGGACCGGGTTTTCGCAGAGTTGTTGAACGAACCCGATCTCGAGGCCGCAAGATGGCAAGGCGAGGTCGAGGAACTCTCGTCCTTCGTGCGGCAATTGCTGCCGCGCACCACGCTGATCGTCGGCCCCGTCAACTGGCAACGCGCGGACTCCTTGCCCGGTTTTCAGCCTCTGAGCGACCCCAATGTCGTTTACGCCATCCATTTTTACGACCCGATGGTCTTCACCCATCAGGCGCATTGGGATCCGAAGGACCCGCTGCACTATATCCGCGGCCTGCCCTATCCTTTTCGTCCCGGGGATTCGGACGTCCAGAGCCTTCGGCAACAGCTAGCGGCCGACAACGATGCGGCGTCGCTTGCGACCCTGGACCGGGCGATACCGGACAAGGGGATCGACCATTGGCTGGAGCCCGCCGTGGCCTGGCAGCAGCAATTTTCTCGTCCCATCATCATCAACGAATTCGGCGTATTGAAAGCGGGCGCGCCCCGGCAAAGCCGGCTTCGCTGGCTTTCGTCGGTTGCGTCCTTTGCCGAACAGCACTGCTGGGGCTGGACGCACTGGGAGCTTTCACAGGGGTTCGGGCTGCTCGACGACAAGTCCGGCCAGATTGACGCTGAAGCGCTGAAAGCGTTGCTTGGCGATCGGCGAACTCGCGCCCCCCCGGACCTGACGAGACGAAATCGCTAGACGTTCGGGTCCACGGCGGCGGTCGAACCAGACCTGGTTTTCCAACCGGAAAGCCTGAGAAGCACCAGGACGGATGGATCGACACCGGTCCAGCGGCGGCAAATGATGTTGAGGATAATCGTCGTCACGCCCAGCCCGAGCGTGGCCGCGGCGGCTGCACCGAGCACTCCGAGCCAGGGAATCAGGATCAAGAATCCAATAAGTCTCAGCACCACATTGGCGCCGACCACAGGCACATAGCTGCTTTCTCGGCCCGTGAGCTGAATGATCGCCGCAGCGGGACCGCCGGCCGCTTGAAACGCCGTACCGAGCGCCAGCACGATCAGCGTCCACTTCTGCTCGACAAAGGCGGGCCCGAACAGGCCGAGAAGATAGGGCGCTCCGACGCAGATGATCACCAGCCCACTCAATACGCAGAGCGCCGTGACTTCGGCCATCAGCACGAGGGTATGCTCGAATTCATGATGGTTCTTGCTGAAATACAGCACAGGCAGGCGGCGTGCCGCGAACGTATATAGAGCGGCGGAAAGCATCGCAAAAAGGTTCGCAAGACGGGAGGCGGCGAAATAAACTCCCGCCGTCGTCGAATCCAATAACCAATAGATCAGGATCACATCGAAATATTGGTTGGCTGCCTCCAGAATCGAAGACAGCCAGAAGCGAAGCCCGCTGGCGGTCCAGCGGCTGGCCTCGTACTCGGCGTCCGCCGCATGGACATCCGGTAAGGCAACAGCAATCGACATGATCTGAACGATCAGCCCGAACAGCATGGCAGCGGACATCAGCATGAACATTTCGTCCGGGCTGATCTTCCGGTGAGCGAACAGTGCGACCAGCAACAGCACCACGACGACGATGCGCCAGAAAAATTCCCGGTTGCCCTCGCCCATCAGAATGCTGACGAGCGCGCGCGCAATCTGGCTGCCCAACATGAGTCCGGAATTGACGACCATGAAGGCAACGACGGCCAAAACCAGCAACACGGACTCTCCGCGGATGCCGCCGGCCGCAGCAATCACCGCTGCCACGACAATCGTTGCCGCCGCCGCCGCCACCACACAGAAAACCAGCACGCCCTTGGTAAGGCCCTTCGCTCCCTGCACGCGATACTCGTTGAGAAAACGCACCAGCACCAGTTCCTGCCCGAGCAGTCCGATCACGGATGCGATCTGCGCGACGCTCAGCCATGTTGCGAAAAGCCCAAACCCGTCAGGAGTCATCGTCCGCGCTGCCAAGGAAAACATCGCGAACGCAAGCCCGCCGCTGCCAACCTTGAGGAGGATGGTGCCGGCGACCCCGCGGGTTACGTCGCGTTGCACGAGCTGGACAATAGACTTCATCATGGAAAATGCAGGTGCTCGCCTTTCAGCTTCCGAGGAACATCGAAGCGTCCCTTGCCTGGACGAAGACGTCTCCAGCGAAGGTGCAGCTATATGAACTCCAACAGGTTTTATATGCTTGACGAAAAAGCCCTAGGCAAACGCTACCGGTTCGCATGGTAAGCATCCGTAAACGGGCGATCCATCCTGCAGACCTTGTCCCAATCGTCCTGAAACGAAGCAGCGGGAACCGGCTCTGGAAAGAGCGCGTGCCGCAGACAGACGCATCGGAAAACGAAAACTGGCCTCACGGGAATGGATTCGAACCACCGGCCTTACGGTAAACAAGCGTTCACGCTGCCTCCGAGCTACCCGGGAACGAGAGCCTCACTCTCCCGGTGCACCTGTTAACCAAGCCTGACGAGTTAACCTCGATCCCGACCTCCTATCGCCTCGTCGGTAAAGGCACCGGAATTGCACTGCGAGGCCAGCAGACGATTTCAGGACAGGCGCCATGACCCCCGACGCGACATTAACCAACGACGCCGGCGAGAACCGAAGGACCATCGCGGCCGACGTGGCGATCGTGGGTGGCGGACTGGCCGGCTCGTTGGCGGCCGCCGTACTCACGCGTGCGGGATATAAGGTTGCGCTGATCGACAAGCGGGCCGTTTACCCCGAGGAATTCCGCGTCGAAAAGCTCGGCGGAAAACAGATCGAGATCCTACAAAGGCTGGGCCTGCTGGATGCATTTGCAAAAGAGGCCTGCGCCTTCGATACCGTGCTCAACATCAGACGCGGCAAGATCGTCGACATCAGCCGAGGTACGAGCTACGGCCTGCATTACGCACCGCTCGTTGCCATTGCGCGGCGACTGATCGCAGACCCGTCCAGCCTGATTGTCGACCAGGTCTTCAACATAAGCCCAAGCGACGATCTGCAGCGGATCACATTGGCATCCGGAAATCAGGTGGTAGCGCGCCTGGCCATTCTCGCCACCGGCATGGCCGGGGCCCTTCCGCACACCCTTGGCATCAAGCGGCGTGTTCTGGTCGAACGTCATTCGCTGGCATTCGGCTTTACGATCGCACCGGCGGACGGCAGCGCGTTTAATTTTCGCGCCCTGACCAGCTATGGCGAAAGCACCGCCGACGGAATCGATTATCTCAGCATTTTCCCGGTTCCGGGAGGCATGCGGACCAACCTTTTTATGTTCCGCGATCCGAACGATCCCGTCATGCGCGAAATTCGCCGCGAGCCGAAAGCGACGCTGTTGCGCCTGATGCCCGGCCTTCGAAAGCATCTTGGCAATTTCAGGGTGACCGATCGCGTCCAAAACTGGGTGATGGACCTTGCCGATGTCGAAGGCCATTTGCAGCCCGGCCTCGTGCTGATTGGCGATGCGTTCCAGATGTCATGCCCGGCGGCGGGCACCGGCGTGAGCCGGCTGCTGGTCGACGTTGAACGCCTCTGTACCGTCCATCTGCCGGAATGGCTGAAGACCGACGGAATGGGCGTGGAAAAGATTGCGACGTTCTATTCGGATCGCGACAAAATCGCCTCCGACCAGCACGCCTTCCGGATGGCGCATTTCCGACAGTCCCTGACTTCAGGGGCCGGCATGCGTTGGAATTTGCGCCGCCGCCTGCATTTTCTAAAGCGAAATGTCAGGCACCATCTGGACTCGATCCAGCCCGGCTGGACCTCCCGGGTCATCGGCTTGCTGCGGGCCTGAACCTGCAGAGCCGCCGCGACAGCAGATGAGCGGCGCTACGGACGCGCCGGCGCCAATCTGAAGTCGGTCATCTTCTTGGCCACCATCTTGAACCAGGGCATCTGCTCCAGCGCG
>Ga0068856_100005057_pt1 | contig 13053 bp, 10 predicted proteins | sample KBSCornC62_FD_66595 | JGI IMG/M metagenome (GOLD analysis project Ga0068856, IMG submission 66595) | Corn rhizosphere microbial communities from Kellogg Biological Station, Michigan, USA - KBS Corn C6-2 | ecosystem: Host-associated > Plants > Roots > Rhizosphere > Soil ...
CATGGGTGAGAGCGGTTTGAATGATACCGACACCAGGGTGAGCCATATCCGGCTGGCCGTACATTTTCTTTTTGCAATGCTGCTGCTATCATACCTGTTGTGGTTCATACTAAAACTAAGTGTAAAAAATGAACGGTGCGCAGAGTTACCGAAGCTAAGAAAACTCAATTTACTGATACTGATTTTACTCGCCGTGCAATTGCTGTACGGCGCATTTATGGCCGGCACCCATGCGGCCTTGTTTGCCCCCACCTGGCCGGATATGAACGGGACGTTTTTACCGGGACTAAATTTTAATAGGGATGCTGTTCTGCATAGTCTTTGGTACAATCCCTTTGTCATCCAGTTTATCCACCGGTCACTCGCCTATTTAATCGCCATAACCATCTTTATGTGGTATTTAAAGGCCCGAAGGATAAGCAAAACTGCTGCTTTAAACGGTTGGCGGGCCGTACCCATGTTGCTGGTGCTGACCCAGGTTACACTTGGCATTTTTGCGCTGATAAACAGCGGTTCCAAAGCCGCTGTATCCCTTTCAGTTGCCCATCAATTTACGGGCATGCTTTTACTGCTTTGTCTTGTCGTAACGCTTTACCTGAGTAAAAACAGGAAGATGTACCGCAGTCCCGGCCATTAATTATTTATAGTCTTTTAGTTTTGCAGAACCTTTGTCTAACTAATTTTCCGGTCGCCCGGAGTAATCAAAATAGCCCTACAGAAAAATTTTCACAACACTTTGGCAATATTTTTGCTCTAAACGAAATATTTGGTATGGTTTTGCCCCGCGGGTAACGCCGGCAGAAGATTTGAAAAATTATTGAAAGGTTGTTGCATTTATAATGCCGGGGTAAAAACCGGGCGGCCAGGTGTTAAATTATTTTATCGAAAGAGTTTAATTTTTAAGCAACAAACAACTTCGTTAATTCGTAAACAGTCCTGATTAACAATAATAAACAGTTATGGAGCGTAGATACCTTTTTGGAATAGAGGATGGCGGGAGAACGGCAGGTATGGTAAGTTACTTTTTCGTTATCGGATGGTCAATCGGCTATTTTGGATTTCATCAGCCGAATAAAAACAGCCTGAGTGCTTTTCACTTAAGGCAAACCCTGTTTTTATATCTAACTTATTTAGCAATTTGGTTTGGATTAGCGTTGATGCCGCCTTCGGTGGTGCAATCTGCCGGCTTGCTTAGCATTTATATTTTTAAAATCGTAATAACCGCATTTTTCCTGGTGCTGTGGGTGATTGGTTTAACCGCCGCCAACAACGCCGAAGAAAAACCGATACCCCTGTTTGGTTCGGTTGCACAGCGTGTGCTTGCTTTTATTTGATAAGCATCCCTGCCGGATGCGGTATTTAATACCGATATTTCCGGCGTTCTGGCATCATTCAGAAAATTTCTTTAACCGCCCTGTCGTCACGACGGAGGCGGTATTTTTTTTATAAATAGCTCAATAATATTTTACCCGAAACAATTCGCGGTGGCAATGGGTTTAACTTAATATCTGCCTGTTAAGTAAAACTTCAGCTTTATGGAACCCCTTAAGGACATTGTAAAGGATATTGGAAACAATAACACCGGAAAAGCAGCCGGCATTATCAGTTATTTTACCATCATCGGCTGGCTGGTTGCTTATTTTGGATATCATCAGCATAAAAAAACTGAACTCGGCAGCTACCAGCTAAGGCAAACCCTGCTTTTAAATATTGCTTACCTGGTTGTTTGGGTGTGCCTCGACTTTATTTTAGGTTTTTTCTGGACGACGTCAGAAGGCATATTTTCACTCGCGTACTTTTTCAGGCTGATAGATTTTGTCTTCTTTATTATCTGGCTTATAGGCTTGATCGGCGCCATAAACGGCGAAAAAAAGCCGATCCCTTTTATAGGCGAACGGGCGCAGAGCATATTTTCGAACATTTGATGAGAAAGGATAAAAAGATATCTGTTAAACACATGAATTTACGTGTCACCCCCATTTTTTTATTTCTTGAAAAACAGGAGTTTCCACGCTATTGCCTCGTTTTCTGCTTAGTTGATCTCTGACCAAACTCGACCCTACAAGAAATTCTTATATAACCTAATTCTTTGTGTAAGCTGCTGTTATGTAAATTGTAAATAAAGTTTATGTATTTTGAGAATAGAAGTTATGTAAATTGAAGATTACTATTAAATTTGCTACAACATAAAGTTCATGAAAACCTTTATACCCAGGCGAATAGCTTCAATTATCAAATCGCAGCAATCTAAATTTCCGATTCTTGCCGTTACCGGCCCGAGGCAGTCGGGCAAAACAACCTTGCTAAGGGAGCTTTTTGGCGATTATCGGTATGTTTCGCTTGAAAACCCCGATGTCCGGTCATTTGCCCGCGAAGACCCTATTGGTTTTCTGAAGCAGTATGATCAGAAAATTATTTTTGATGAAGTACAGCGCGTCCCTGAATTATTCTCCTATCTCCAAAGCAAAGTTGATGAATCCGGGCAAATGGGTCAATTTATATTATCGGGTTCGCAAAACTTTCATTTGCTCAATAACATAACCCAAACCCTGGCAGGGCGAGTAGCTTTGTTTAAATTACTTCCTTTAGATTTTACCGAATTAAAGGCGAGCGATTTATTAGAGAGTTCATATACGGCTGCATGCGTGAAAGGATTCTATCCGGCTATTTTTGACAGGGACATCAATCCGGTTATATTTTATTCAAATTATATACAAACTTATATAGAAAAGGATGTAACGGAATTGCTGAACATCAGAGATTTGCGACTTTTCCGCACATTTTTAAGCCTCTGCGCCGCAAGAGCAGGGCAGTTGCTTAATTTTAATGCCCTGGCAAATGAATGTGGTATCTCACACAATACGGCTAAGTCCTGGATGTCGATCCTTGAAAGCAGTTATATAGTTTTTCTTTTGCAGCCTTATTATGAAAATTTTAATAAACGGGTAATTAAAAGCGCCAAACTATATTTTTACGATACCGGGCTGTTAAATCATTTGCTTGGTATAAGAGAGGCTAATGAATTGGAGGAGAACCGGCACAAAGGCCATGTATTTGAAAACATGATCCTGGCGGAATATCAAAAAAAGAACCATCATTTATACCTTCACCAGGATTATTATTTTTGGCAGGACAGCAATGGACATGAGGTAGACCTGCTGATAAAAACGCTTTCGGGCTTTTCTGTTTTCGAAATAAAGGCTACCCAAACCATCAACGCCGGTTTATTTAAGGAGATGGACCGTTTTGAAGAAAATGCGGTCGCTGCAAACGTAGATAAAACATTAATTTACGGCGGCGTTGAAAATGAGAAAAGAACAAATTATACAGTTCTTAGCTGGAAAAACATTTCGGAATAACCCAGAGTGTTTGTCGGCGGTAATCGTTTTAAACTGGAGTACTAACGGCATTCCGCCCAACCTTATTTCCTCCCGCAAATCATCAAATGCGGGCTAAATGATAGTAACTCCGGGGTTTGCTCTGTAGACCGCAGCAGGTTCATCATGGCCTCCTTTTTTTCGGGAGTTGAGCGGGTTTCAAAGTATTTACTGTCCAGCCATACCATGCCTTCAACGGCAAACAATTCGGTATGGGTAAAACCGGCTTCCATTACTTCGTCATTTAATTCCTGCGGTTTATGAAAAAAGGCCTCGGGCAATATCCCCGGCCAACTGGCCGGCGGGTTATGGATGCCTGATGTTAGTTCGCTTTGGCACATGGCGTAAAACCGGGGGTCGTGTATCATCCCGTTAAGCAGGCCGGTTAGGGTCGAAACGGTATGATTGATCGCAAACCCCAGCATCACACCACCTGGTTTTAAAACCCGGCGGGCTTCCTGCAGGGCTTTTATCCTATCGCCCTTTTGTTGAAGGTGATATAGCGGGCCGTGTAAGATCACCACATCTGCAGTGTTGTCCGGAAAATCGAGTCGCCTGGCTTCGCCCAGGATGGCTTTGAACGATTTTTTAAGCTTTGATGCGCGTTTTTGCGCCTGCTGGACCAGCTTGCTAACCGGATCGATAAGCGTAACCACATGGCCAAGACCAGCAAGCCACTCGGCATAGATACCCGGGCCGCCGCCAACATCTAAGATAAAACCAGTTTTTGCAGGGACGTGACGGCCGATCAATTCTTTGTTCCGTTCAAATTCCAGGGGCCCCAGGCCATAAGTAAGCCGTTTGTCTTCGGCTGCGGAGGCATAAAACAGTTCAATTTCATCACTGATCAGGCTTTTTGCGGGCATAGTATAAATGTGTTATTTTTTTAAATATTGGAGCGTAATTTACTTGGTTTTCAATAAATTAACTTAATTTTATTTGTCAATTCATTAAACCTCAACATTATGGACCCTATCGTAAACACCGATAACGGCAAAACCGCCGGTATCATCAGTTATTTTTGGATCATAGGCTGGCTGGTTGCCTATTTTGGATTTCATCAAAACAACAAAACAAGCCTGGGAAGTTACCAATTACGACAGACATTGCTGCTGCATATTGTGACAGCTATACTATGGTTTGTGCTGGACATTCTGCTGGCAGCCTTTTGGTTGGCGACCGGTGTGTTTTCATTGTATTACCTATGGCGACTGGTGGAACTCGGCGTATTTGTGATCTGGTTAATTGGCCTGATCGGGGCCATTAACGGGGAGCAGAAGCCTATCCCCCTGCTGGGCGAACGGGCGCAAACAATGTTCCCTAATATTTAGTTTTAAGTCCATGGTCGATGGTACATAGTCCATAACAGGAAAACAGCCATGGACTATGGACCATCGACCACCTCACAGCAGCAACGCATCAACATAATGCGCGTGCACTATCCCTTCACAGGGCGACCATGAAAAAATGGTAAAGCGTCCATCCTGCGACGATACCAGTGCGATGGCGTTCCGCTGATCGAATACAAACTGGGCCGCCGAGAGATGCCTGGTGCCGCCGTTTTGAGACGGGTGTACTACTGTGCCTATATTGCCCACAACCGGCTCGGTAACTAAAATTTGCTCGACCACAAAGCTGTTTGAGGCGCGCTCTATTTTGGCGCCAAATGCAAGCAGTTCCAGTTGGTCGTTTATAATAGTGGCACCGTCCACGGCGGTCAGCCCGGCTACATTTTCAACCGTCCGGTTAATTTCGTCCTGCCAGAGCGCCACGTTTTCGGGGCTTACTTTTTTGGACAACAATTTCTTCAACTGGGCAAATGGCGGATCGACCGGGTAAGTGATAGGATGAATGATGGAATCGCGCCAGGTATCATTCCCGGTGGGAATAATGAGCAATGAACCGCCATGCCCGTGGGCCCGCATGGATGCCGCCAGTTGTACAAATACATTTACAGAGTCATTCCAGCCCGATGGGGAGTTGTAATCCAGCAGGGAGGTAAGCATTGCCGGGCAATCGGGCAGGCTTTTGCTGTCTTCATCAATAATTTTTATTTCGTCGCCCTTTAATACCGCAACGTTTATGAATTTTCCAAAGCCTTTGATGCGCCGGTGTTTAACCACCAGCAAACCGGCTTCAATAACTTCCAGCACAAAACAACAATCGGGTATGGAGCGGGTGGTGCCCCAAACATACAGTTCGCCGTCATCGTCCCAAACACCCAAATGGATGCCCGAGCGTTCAACAGCCGGGGCAAGTTTGGTGAGTATGTAAGGCGTCAGCAATATGCGCTCTTTAAATACCAACGGCTGCCCGGCAAGCAAAGGCGGTAAATAGGCCATGGATATTTTTGGCGAGCGCCCCTCTTCTTTGCGCAAGCTGGCCCAAAAGGCAACATCAATGATGGAACTGATCACTTTTAGAGGCGGCGCAGGGGCAAGCTGATCATCGCCCTGTTGTGCAGCTGCTGCCAGTAACCGTTCAAAATGATTTTCAATGGCCGGCGCTGCTGTTGCCGCCGCCTGGTATGTCGATCTGTACGTCATTGGGGTTGATAGATGATTATTCTGCCGCTAAAATAATGCTATTATGTTTTGCATAAGCGGTTCGATATAAGTATTACAAAAGGATTACGCTGTCCGCAGGAACGAAATTACCGGTTTTTGCCCAATTTCCTTTTTGTGGAAGATATCACGCCAGCTAAAAATAGCTGTGCCTGGTTCCCGCGCTTTCATCGTTTTAAAACAAACATTCATCGGTATTTGTAATATATCTATCTATTTCTTTTCTATTTAAAAAAATAATATCTACTATTGTGTACTAATGACACAATGATTTTATATCGTTGCCAATTAACCGGTTATAAATTCCTTTTTTTGCTATTTAACTGATAGAAACCAGCTGAAGCGCTTATGTACCTGAAACGAAAAATATTATTGGTATTATCCCTGATGCTTGTTTTTAGTTTTAGCCATTCGCAGAGCCTGACGCCCCGGCAACTGTTTCCCGGATTATTTGAGGCCGTGCAATTGGGTGACATTTTTCGTGACAATAAAACATTTGTTGACGCCACACCAAAACGCGATCCAGCCTCCATTCTAAATGACTATAGTCTGCAAAAGAACCGGCCAAAATTTAATCTGAAGCAATTTGTGACAGATAATTTTATCCTGCCCGTAAGCGGCGGCGGTGATTTTAAGAGCGATGTATCAAAAGGAGTGCGCAAACACATCGATACTTTATGGCAGGTATTATCGCGCAAGCATAATTCAGCTTCTAAATATTCATCCCTGATATCGCTGCCCAACGATTTTATTATACCCGGTGGCCGTTTCAGGGAAACGTATTACTGGGATACCTATTTCACCATGCTCGGATTGCAGGAAAGCCATAAAACGCGGATCATGCAAAACATGATCGGCAATTTTGCCTTTATGCTCAATAAGTATGGTTTTATACCCACAGGAACCCGCACTTATTATTTAACCCGTTCGCAGGCGCCATTTTTTTCGATGATGATCGGCTTGCTGGCTAAGGAACAGGGCAGCCAGGTTTTTGTAAAATACCAGCCGGAGCTTTTAAAGGAATACGCTTTCTGGATGAAAGGCGCCGGCAAATTAAAACCCGGGCAGGCTTACCGTAACGTGGTTGCTTTGCCTGGCGGCGAAATATTAAACCGTAACTGGGACGACTCGGACCAGCCCCGCGAAGAAGCCTATAAGAACGACCTGGATTCCGCAAAGAGATCCAAACAAAGCCCAAGGGAATTTTTTCGCAATGTGCGCGCCGCAGGCGAATCGGGATGGGATTTTGGCTCGCGCTGGTTTGATGCGAGCGATAAATTTGGCAGCATTCAAACTACCTCGGTTATTCCGACAGATTTAAACAGCCTGCTTTATCACCTCGAACTAACTATAGCAAAGTCGTATCAGTTACAGGGAAACCAACCGAAAGCTGATTTTTATTCATCCAAAGCGCTGCTTCGAAAAAAAGCTATCATCAAATACTGCTGGAGCGAAAATGATGGCTGGTTTATGGACTATAACTTCGTAAAAAAGCAATTTACACCGCAGCAAACCATTGCCGGGGTATTCCCGCTTGATTTGAATATACCCGATGCGCGCCAGGCCGCTAAGATGGCTTATACCTTAAAAACAAAATTTTTAAAAGCCCGCGGATTGGCTACCTCCTTTAAGCGCACCGGCCAGCAATGGGACAGTCCCAATGGCTGGGCGCCAATGCAATTTATGGCGATCGAGGGCCTGCAACACTATCACCAGGACGCCCTGGCGAAGGAAATTGCTATGCGCTGGATCAATACAAACATCAGGGTATTTAAAGAAACCGGGAAACTGACCGAAAAATATAATGTAAGCGATAACGACACCAAAGCCGGCGGCGGCGAATACCCGCAGCAGGATGGCTACGGCTGGACAAACGGCGTGCTGCTGTACCTGTTAAATTATTATCACATTAATTAGCACTTATTAAAATGTCAATACTTATTAAACTGTAAAAATGAAAATTAACCACAAACTAACCGTAACAACTGTGCTATGTGCCCTGATCAGCTTGTTTGTTTCGACCGCGCAGGCACAGCAGCAGGCCGCTGCCAAAAAGCCGCTGCCTAAATTGGGCAAAAACAGCCTGAAAGAGGTCATCGACGCCCTCACCGTGCAGGAAAAAGCAAAACTGGTAGTCGGCATGGGCTTTAAATTTCCGGGAATGCCTGCCCCGGCTAAAGGGGAAAAACCAAAACCGATTGACATTGGCGGCTTTAAACTGCCTCCGTCGGACCCTGAGGCTTATGAAATCCCGGAAAAAGTTGCGGGCACCGCAGGCCGGACGCACGGCGTGCCGCGCCTGGGTATCCCCTCCATCACCGTGTCGGATGGCCCGGCGGGTTTGAGGATAGACCCTACAAGGCCGAACGACAAAAACACTTATTATGCAACGGCGTTCCCGGTTGCCACCTTGCTGGCTTCGTCATGGGACACCGCGCTGGTTCGGAAAGTAGGTGTGGCATTCGGTAACGAGATACACGAATATGGCGTGGATATAATATTGGGCCCGGCGCTTAATATCCACCGCAACCCGCTAGGGGGCCGTAATTTTGAGTATTATTCCGAAGATCCGCTGATTGCCGGCAGCATGACCGCCGCCATCGTGAAAGGTGTTCAAAGCAATGGCGTAGGTACATCGATCAAACACTACGCTGCCAATAACCAGGAAACCAATCGTAACCAGGTGAATACGATTGTAAGCGAGCGCGCCATGAGGGAAATATATCTCCGTGGCTTTGAAATGGCTGTAAAGCAATCCAATCCCTGGACGGTGATGTCGTCGTACAATAAAGTAAACGGCACCTTTACTTCGGAAAGGCGCGACCTGCAGACCGATATCCTGAAAAGGGAATGGGGTTTTAAAGGTTTGGTAATGACCGACTGGTTTGGCGGCCATGACCCCGTTGCGCAAATGAACGCCGGTAACGATCTGCTAATGCCGGGCAATCCCGATCAGTCGGACGCAATAGTTGCCGCTGTAAAAGACGGTACTTTAAGCATGCAGCAGCTAGACGCGAACGTGGCGCGGATATTAACTATCGTGCTCAAATCGCCAACGTTTAAAGGCTACAAATATTCGGACAAACCGGATTTGAAGGGGCATGCAAAGGTGTCGCGCATGGCGGCCGCGCAGGGCATGGTGTTGCTAAAAAATGAAGACGGCGCGCTGCCATTTTCCGGCGGCAAAAGAATAGCTGTATTTGGCAACACCTCGTATGATGTTATTGCCGGCGGAACCGGAAGCGGTGATGTGCATAAAGCCTATACCATTTCGTTATTGCAGGGATTCAGCAATGCGGGCTTCAAAGTTCAGGAAGAACTGGCGAAAAGTTACGCCGATTATTTAGCCGACGCCAAGGCAAAACAGCCGAAGAACCCGAACTTTTTTATGGCCCCGCCGCCAATCCCCGAAATGGATCCGACAGCGCTGGTGGATAAAGAAGCAGATGGCGCTGACGTTGCAGTGATCACCATTGGCCGGAACGCCGGTGAGGGCCGCGACCGCAAGGTTGAAAACGACTTTACCTTAACAGATGCCGAAAAGGGAATTATCAACAGCGTATCCACTGCTTTCCATGCCAAAGGGAAAAAGGTAGTGGTTATTTTAAACATAGGCGGCGTAATTGAGGTGGCCAGCTGGCGCGATAAGGTCGACGGGATTTTATTGGCCTGGCAGCCGGGTTTGGAAGCCGGCAATGCCATCGCCGATGTGGTGAGCGGAAAAGTAAACCCCTCAGGCAAACTCGCGACAACCTTCCCGGTTCAATACGAGGATGTGCCTTCGGCCAAAAATTTCCCCGGCAAGGATCTGCCTTTGCCTCCGGGACAAACTACCGTAAATCCGATGACGGGAAGGCCATCAGAAGTAACCTACCAGGAAGGGGTTTATGTTGGTTATCGCTACTTCGATTCGTTTAAAGTTAAGCCCGCTTATGAGTTTGGCTACGGTTTATCCTACACATCGTTCAAAATAAGCGATGTAAAGGTAAGCTCTCCGAATTTTAACGGCAGCATCAGCGTAAGGGCTACTGTTAAAAATACCGGTAAAGTTGCGGGTAAAGAAGTGGTGCAGCTTTATTTGAGCGCGCCTACCCAAAAACTTGATAAGCCGGAGCAAGAATTGAAAGGCTTTGCCAAAACCAACGTTTTAGCGCCCGGACAGTCGCAGTTTTTGGTATTCACCCTCCGCGCAAGCGACCTGGCATCATTTTATACCGACAGGTCGGCATGGGTAGCCGATGCAGGCGAGTACAAAGTAAATGTCGGGACTTCGTCGAGGAATATAGCCAAAACGGTTTCATTTAAACTGGCAAAAGAGATCGTTACCGAGAAAACACATAAATCGCTGACACCCGAGGTGGCGATTGATGAGATGATGAATAAATAGGCATAAGATAGTAGAGACGCAATGCATTACGTCTCTACTATTAACTGATCTGATGAGCCCCGCGACGTAATGTTGCGGGGCTTTTTTGTCTGAACCTTGATTCGTCGGATTTGAGGATTGCCCTGATACAGTGACGTCCATGATGGAAATCCTTGCCATCTCGCCATCCTATAAATCTTAGGCGATTTTATTTTCAATAAATATTGAAAGTTTGAAAATAATGTTTATATTTGTGTACTGAATATCAGTCAGCCTGCCGGAAATAACCGGTATATTTTTTAGACCAATGTTTCATTAAATACTGAAAATATGAAAACATTAGAAAACCATGTGATTCTTTTCGATGCCGAATGCCCGATGTGCAAAGCCTACACCAAAGCTTTTGTAACCAGCGGGATGCTGGATGCAGGCGGCCGCACCGATTACCAGCACGGGATGGATGCTGTTTGTCCGCTTATTGACAAGCAAAGGGCGGTTAACGAGATCGCGCTCGTCGATGTGAAAAGCGGGGAAGTAACTTATGGCATTAAAAGCCTGTTTAAGGTGATCGCCAACGCCTGGCCGGTATTTGCGCCATTGTTTTCATTTAAGCCATTTGTTTGGCTGATGAGCAAGGTTTATGCATTTATAGCTTACAACCGCAGGGTAATTATTCCGGCATCAAAACACGGCGGCGAATATGAGTACCAGCCTTCTTTAAAAATTAATTACCGGGTTGCCTACCTGCTATTCACCTGGTTCTGCACCGGCTATATCCTTACCGCTTATACCCATTTGCTTGCCGGCGTAGTACCGTTAGGCGGCGCCGTCCGCGAATATTTTATATGCGGCGGGCAGATCATTTTCCAGGGGATGATTATCAGCTCTTTTGCAAAGGAAAAAATGTGGGCCTACCTTGGTAATATGATGACCATCTCTTTTGGCGGCAGCCTGTTGCTTTTGATCGCCGTGATCATAGGCCATTGGGTTAAATTTCCGGCTATCTTTTTCCCGCTGTATTTCATGGGCGTTGCGGGGCTGATGTTTTTAGAGCATATCCGGCGAACAAAGCTGCTGGAACTTGGGTGGATATTAACGGTGACCTGGGTTTTGTACCGGGTGGTGTTACTGGGGCTAATATTGGTATAACATTGAAAATACAATGAAACTATGTCATTTCAACCAGGGAGGAATGATAAGGGATAATAAAATAAACAAAATGAAATACAAAAAAATAGTCCTTGCCGGGGGTAATGGTTACCTGGGCGGGCTGCTGGCAAATTATTATAAAGACAAAGCCGCCGAGGTGGTGATACTAAGCCGCCATGAAAAAGAAGCCGATCACAACATCAGGACCGTAGTTTGGGACGGCAAACACTGGGGCAAATGGGCGGCCGAACTGGTGAATGCTGATATCCTGGCGAACCTTTGCGGTAAAAATGTGAATTGCCGCTATACCGGCAAAAACAAAGCAGAGATATTTGCCTCGAGGCTGCTGCCGACCGAATTGCTGGGGCATACCATCCAGGAACTGGCGGAACCGCCGAAATTGTGGATAAACGTAACCTCCGCTACCATTTACCGCCACGCGGAAGACCGTCCGCAGCACGAGGAAACAGGTGAAATCGGCGATGGTTTTTCTGTCGACGTTTGCCAGGCCTGGGAAAGCGCCTTTAACAAATTCCCGACGCCAAAAACCCGCAAAATAGCTTTACGCATGGCCATGGTGCTTGGCCGCCATGATGGCGTTTTTCCGCGGCTGCTTAACCTGGTACGTTTCGGCATGGGCGGCAGGCAGGGTGATGGCAGGCAATATATGTCATGGGTGCACGAGCTGGATGTGGCACGCTGCACCGAATGGTTTGCTGACCATTCCGAGCTGGAAGGGGTATTCAATTGCACTGCACCGGGGCCTGTTACCGACGATGAACTGATGCATATCCTTCGCAAAGCACATGGCTGTCCGTTTGGATTGCCTTCTCCCAAATGGCTGCTGGAGGCCGGGTCATTAGTAATCGGTACCGAAACGGAGCTGATCTTAAAAAGCAGGTGGGTATTGCCGAAGCGCTTGAAGGACTCAGGGTTTGTGTTCAGGTACCGCGATGCGGAAGCCGCGGTGCGGGCGCTCCTGGAGTAGAGAGTCGAGAGCAAAGATTTAAGAGCCAAGAATCAAGAGCCAAGAGTCAAGATAAAAAAGGAGGCTAGCCTTTATTCGCTTTCAACTTGCCAAACATTGCATTTCCTGTCTTGACTCTTGGTTCTTGGCTCTTGATTCTTTCTTTCCCTATCCTTTCACACGCTCAACGTATGCGCCGGTACTGGTATCCACTTTAATTTTGTCGCCGATATTGATAAACAGGGGCACTTTTATTTCGGCGCCGGTTTCAACGGTAGCATTTTTTAACGCGCCGCTCGAGGTATCGCCTTTAACAGCCGGTTCGGTATAGGTGACTTCCAGTTCAGCCGAACCGGGCACCGATCCCATGATGGGTTCGTCGCTTTCGAAGGAAACGATCACATTCATTCCTTCTTTAAGGAATTTTACGGCCGGGCCAAACAGCGATTTCGGGATATTATGCTGATCATAGGTAGTATTATCCATCACCACCAGGGAGTCGCCATCTTCGTACAAATACTGGTAATCATTGGTTTCAACGCGGGCAATGGTTACATCTTCGTCGGTGCGGAAACGGTACTCAACCAGTTTGCCCGATTTAACGTTACGCATACGCGCCTGGTAAAAAGC
>Ga0068856_100005058_pt1 | contig 13053 bp, 14 predicted proteins | sample KBSCornC62_FD_66595 | JGI IMG/M metagenome (GOLD analysis project Ga0068856, IMG submission 66595) | Corn rhizosphere microbial communities from Kellogg Biological Station, Michigan, USA - KBS Corn C6-2 | ecosystem: Host-associated > Plants > Roots > Rhizosphere > Soil ...
GAATCTTGCTGCAACCGCAATGCGCTAACAGATACGGCTTGTGGTTTTTGGCAACGTGCGGTTGCGGGTACGTTAGTGCTCGTTATGGCCGCCTTGTGTGGGTGCAAGGGCAGGCGTGGCTGCCCTCTTGTCTTTTTGGCCAAAAACAGATAAGATAACGGGGTTATTCCGGGAGACGTGAGTCGAGGCTGGTGTATTGGCCTACCACTGACCGGAAAAGAGCAGCCGGACAAAATGTGAACCATTTTGCCCGCGCGTTGAGAAAAACCAGAATGGTTTGTCTCAAATTTGCGGACGTGGCGGAATTGGTAGACGCGCTACTTTGAGGTGGTAGTCCTGCAAGGGGTGGAGGTTCAAGTCCTCTCGTCCGCACCAGAAAGTTCCCTGCAGCCAAGGGAAAAGATCAGCCCGAGACTTTGGCTTTGCCAAAGCCCGGAACGATGAGAAAACCGTAGGTTTGTCTCATGTGGGGGTGATTAGCTCAGTTGGCTAGAGCATCTCGTTTACACCGAGAGGGTCGGGGGTTCGAGTCCCTCATCACCCACCATATAAAGAGTCCATCGAAAGATGGGCTTTTTATATGTATGGAGCCTAGCAAAACTATGTTTTAATAACATCATCCGGTCGAGGCACTGCCTACCGGCGTACCATCTCGATGTGCTATTGGCACGCGAGTGGTTTGACAGGCAGGTTGCACGAGGTGAGCAGTGAATCCGCGGAGTACTGCCGTGAACTCACTCCTCACCTTGTGTTTTAAAGGACAAACACACGTCATGCCATGGCCAGCCGGTTCGTTTGGCTGCTCCTGTGTCGCGCCGTTACGGGTGAGGAGAAGGAGTTTTGATGAGTATGGACAAGTCGGGCAACAACCCTCGGGCCATGGATGAAACCTGGCGAGCCGAGGACCTGACGACGCACAAGCTGGCCTTTATCCCGTCCGCTGAAGCGGGTCTTGATCGCGCCATTGCGCTGTCAGGCATCGGCAGGACGGACACGGTGAACCGTGCCGTGAGCTGGTACGTAATTCTGCTGGAACGCATGAATGACGGCTGGCGGCCCGCGTTCGCTAAGGACGAGGACGTAAACTTCGTCACTTTCACCGAAGACCCCGGGGAAATTACCTGGCGTCCCGAAGACCTTACGGTGCACACCCTGCAGTTCATTCCTCGGGCCGAGGAAGACCTTGACCGCGCGATGGCGCTGTCAGGACACAGCAGGACGGATACCGCGAATCGTGCCGCAGGCTGGTACGCATTCACCATCGAACAGATGAATGATGGCTGGCAGCCCGCGTTCATCAGGGATGAGTTCATGCAGCGCTACGTGCTCCTCGGCAGCTAAGCGGCCCATGGTTCGAGCGGGTGTGGGCGTGGTTGGACCGCATCAGTATGTTGCGTACGATCGCGCCCACACTTGTTTTGTCCTCGCAGCCTGCCTGTCATTTTTATTCGATGGCAAATGGCGAGAGGGCCGGGGGTTCGAGTCCCTCATCACCCACCAATCCATTCGTCCTAGCCGTTCATAGTCGTTAAACCCCGTTCAAGCAGCTAGCCGTTCGATAAGCCTTTTTGCTTGAGGTATAAAGATGCGGTAAGGTAGTTGGTCTTTTGGCGTATCAAGCCAATCGGCTGCAGATTCCAAATAAGATTGTTGTTCAGCAGGTAAGTTTGGGGCTGTTGTCAGTGTCTGGACTTTCTCGGCTAATCTATCGAAATAGACGCTCTTTATTCGTTCTCGTGCGTCTTCTACGGAATCTGGTTCTCCAATCCCGTCGACTGGGTATGCGCCGTGATGGGTAGAAACGGATAGTACAAATTTACTTCCCCAGTCAAGATTCGTATAAGTTATATCGCCACCATTTTTTTGCGCCCAACTCTTTATATCGTATAGGCCTACCCCTTGGCCGCCAAAATGTTCTTTTCCGAAATCTTTGGCACTTTTTATTGGTTCATGAAATAAAAGCGGTTCCACGTTAGCGGGGACGCCGCTGCCATTATCAGTTATTGTCGCTGTCAACACGCCAGAATCAGTTGCGTCGAACCAGAGGGAAACTCTACCATCAGCTCTATGATTTTGGGTGAAGTTGTCTAGGGAGTTCCTTGCTATCTCCAAAGTTTTCATATAGAACTCTCGTTGATTCAGGTCGAGATTGAAAAAAGATTGTAAGTCTTGCGGTTCTTGAAGAAAACCTAACCTTAGGGCATTAAAATTATCACGAACATCGTCGCGCATTTTTTCATAAACTTCATTTTGCTCACCCGGTGGAACGTCATAAGACACTGCAAAGGAGCGTAGGGGTGTAGATAATTCCCCGCTCTCTATAGGTGGCCCGCTATTAACCAATTGAGATTTTTCTGTCACGATATGGCTTCATCATAGCATGTATTACATGTGTATTAAGGGTGGGCTACTAGTGAAGCCGTATGTTCACTCTTATGCTGAGCTGTACCAGGCGCCCGACGAAGCCATTAGTTAGATTGCTGAATCTAGCTGCGGGGCATGTGGTCGTAGAGGTGGTTCAGTGTGTAGTCGCTGCGCACCAGCGGTTTGACGTCGTCGAGATGCACGCCGACTTTAACACCAGGGTTGAGTGTGCCATACGGGTCGAAGATTTGTTTGACCTTGGTAAATACATCGTACACTTCCGGGCCGTACAGCTGTGGCAGATACGGTGCGCGCAGCCGGCCGTCACCGTGTTCGCCGCTGGTGCTGCCGCCCAGCCCGATCACGAGTTTGTAGTAGGCGTCCATAATGCGGAAGGCCTTTTGGCGGTCACCCAACTGGCTGAGGTCCAAGAATGGTTGCATGTGAATGTTACCGTCTCCGGCATGACCCCATAGGGCTGCCTGCAGGCGTTCGGTCGCAAAAATCTTGTATGTGCCGGCAATAAGGTCGTGCAGTTTTTCTGGCGGCACAATCCCGTCCTCTATAATCGGCACCGCCTTCAATTGCCCTTCGCTGTGTGCAATGACGCTGGCGGCTGCCTGTCGGACCTTCCGAAGCCGTGCCTGACCATTCGGATCGGCCGCGGACGTGACATGGGTGGCCAGGTCATTCAGGATCTTTTCGGTGCGCTTGGCCTGCTTTTTGCGCTGGCGCCCTTCATCGTCGACCTCTACCAGGAGTGCTATTGCGGGGAGCGGCTTGTGCACGATGTCCTTCAGCTGGTTCGGGTTCAGGCGTTCTACCAGCGAGAGTAGTTGGCCGTCGACCATTTCGATGGCGCTCGGCAGCTGTGGGGTACCGCGCAGTTCCAGGATGGCCTGGGCGGCCTTTTCTACGCTGTCGAATTCGGCCAAAAACAGGTCTTTACTGGGGTTGTACACCTCGGTGTCCATGGTAATTTCGGTAACGATGCCCAGTGTGCCCTGGCTGCCGACTATCAAGGGAGTAAGGTCAAAACTGCCGTCCCGGCGTTTTACGTCCAGTAGGTCGTAACCGGCAGAATTTTTCGTAACGGCAATGTCGAGTTTGTCGATGGCGTTGCGGTTTTCTTCCAGTAGTGCATCCAGTGTGCGGTAAATTTCACCTTCAAAAGTGCTGAGACCCAGCTTTTTACCCAGCTCGCGTTTGCTCAGGCGGAATGTTTCTATGACTTCGCCGTTAGCGAGCACCACACGCAGACTTTTTACGTAGCCGCGGGTCGCACCGTACTTGAGCGTCTTTTCGCCGCTGGCGTTATTGGCGACCGCGCCGCCAATAGTCGAATATTCATAACTTTCGGGGTATGGCGGCAAAAACCGCTCGTGGGTGTGCAGTGTTTGCTCCAGGCGGCCATAGTTCAGACCAGGCTCCACCACGACACTGCCGTTTTTTGGGTCGAGCTCCACAATGCGATTCATGTGCGCTGGGAACACCAGCATAATGCCACTACCTATGGCTGCGCCGGATTCGTCAGTGCCGCTGCCGCGAGCGGTGATGGGGATTACCCTACCCCGTTCGGCGAGCTGCCAGGTAAAGCGGGCGGTTTTGCGGACATCGTTTTCGTTGCGCGGATATACCACCAAGCTTGGTGTTACCGAGAAAATACTGCTGTCGGTCGAAAAGTATTTGCGTGCGTCCGGGCTGGTCATCACCTCGCCCAGCAAGTGTTCCTGCAAGTAGTGCGCGGCCTTGCTCATTGCCTGTTAAGCCCTCCGGGTTTTTATTGCGGCGCTCGTATTTGGCGCATTTTCGGCCAGCTGGTCAGCCAAATACAATAGCCGTTTCATATCTGGCACCATCATAGCATAAACGGTACGTTGCAGCGAAAATAAAAAACTCAGGACTGGCCTGAGTTCATTGCTTGGTGCGGACGAGAGGACTTGAACCTCCACGAGTGTTAAGCTCACTAGTACCTGAAACTAGCGCGTCTACCAATTCCGCCACGTCCGCACGTGGTATTGACCCCGCTATCTTATCTGTTTTTGTGTGAAATCGCAAGAGTTGCGGGCGGTAGTTTGCCCCGCGATTAGTTGTCGGTGACTTTGGCGGTTCGGATCTCCCAGTTGGCGACCGAGGCATAGCGGTCGCTGTCGGTGTTTATGGTGTGTTCGTTTAGCCCATACACAGTGCCCCGCGTAATGTATAGGATACGTGGTTGGTACAGGCCGAGCGCCGGTGCATCTGCCTGCCAGCTTTGCAAAAACGGCTCATATTTTATAACGCGGAGTTTGGGGTCAAGCCGGGTACGGCCGGCTTCCAGCGCGACGTCGGCAGTGGCCGATTTGTACTCAGAGAAGTTTAGCTGTGAGCTGCTGCGTACATCTGCCTGGCTGCTGTCCCAGTACGGAAAGACATCCGGGTCGGAACCAATGGAAATGCCGTACAGGAGCGCATCGTAGGTGTGAAATTCGAGCGTTGATTGAAAGTCGGTGGTAGATTGCAGCACTGGTGTTGCCCGTACGCCCAATGCGTTCCAGTCTTTGACAAGTGCGTTGACCGTGCGGTCGTTCTCTGGAGTGTCCTGCGCGTACAGGTTGAAGGTCAGCTGCTGACCGGCTTTGGTGCGTACGCCATCGCTGCCGCGCACCCAGCCATCACCGTCAAGAAGTGTGTTGGCGGCTGCAAGGTTGTAGCTGGCCTGCTGGTATTTGGAATTGTAGCCGAGCTGACCCATAAGCAGCGGTTCGCGTACGGGTAGCGTGGCATAGCCAAGCCGGTTCATAATAGCTGATGTGTCTGCCCCCTGTATGAGCGCCTGGCGGACTTTCGTGTCGGAGAGTACGCCCGCAGAGGTTTTGAAGAAGGTCATCATGGCTGCCGTAGAGCTAAAGTCCATATTTGTAATACCGCTTTGTTTGTCGACATCTGCAGGGACGTAGCTGAGTCCGGCCATGGCAATAATCTGGCGCTTGCGAAATGCCTGTTCCATAGTGTTTTCGCTGCCAAACACATGGAGTACAAAACCGTCGAGCTTCGGCGTGCCGCCCGCGTAGTTTGCAAATGGCTTGAGTGCAATCAGGCTGAGGGCTTTACCGGGGTCAATGCCGACGCTGGTCTGAATTGCCTGCCAGGCGAAGGGCCCGGCACCTACCGGATTTGTGGTATTGAAGTTGTTCGAACGGAGCTGACTTGCCGGTACACTTTTTAGAATGTGCTCCGGCAGAATACCGCCGACCAGGTTGTATGGGAATGCGGCATATGGGTTGGGCAGGTCAAAATGGACCGTCAGCTTATTTGGCGCGGTGACTGAGATATTCTGCCAGCTTTGCAGTAGTGGCGAGCCCACATCCGGATCCTGGATGAGGTGGTAGGTAAACACCACGTCCTGTGCGGTAAGCGGCTGGCCATCCTGCCAGGTCAGGCTAGGCTTGAGCTTGACGACGTAGTGTCGGCCGGTGGGGTCGACGGTGTAGCCAGAAGCCAGATCGGCTGTAAGCTGGTTGTGGTCGCTGTACTTGAGCAGCCCTGCGAAGATCAGGTGCGAAACCGCCTGGTCAACCGGCCCGGTCGCGAAAATCGGGTTGGCATTGGTGTAGGTGCCGACCATTCCTTCGTCATAGATGCCTCCTGGCACCGGTTTAGCTGCCTGATAGTAAGCGCTCAGGCTGACCGTCTGGGATATGGTGCACGCCATAAGCAGTGCTACGAGTGCCAGCCACCCGAACGCGAACCGGCGAACATGCATCAGCCGGTCGAAGCGACCCATAAGGTTGGCGTCGAATTCTTCGGCGGCTGCCTCCACCTGCTTCTGACGACGCCGGATAATGCGCCGCATGCGTAGCTTGGTGCTTTTGTTTAGTAGTGCCATGTGCTCCTAGTGATCCCAGGTGCCATCCGACCGTTATTTAATAATGCCGAGCAAAATCGACAGTACAAACACAATGGCCGTAACGATGGTTAGCTGGTAGATGGTTTTGTCGGTGCCCCGCCGTTCGGTGTTGACTTCCCCACTGCTGCCCAGTCCGGCGCCGAGCGATGCGCCCCGCGTCTGCACCAGTATAAGCAGTGTCATGAAAAGCATTGAAAATATGGTTACGTAGTTATAGACACTCATTGCACCTCCCAGTATAGCATGCGCCGTGCGCTAATCGCGCTCCTCAAGAATGGCGGTTACTAGATAGTTTACCAGACCAATGATAATTCCGGTTAGAATAGCCACGCCGAAACTGCCTATATGCAGACCAGAGTATAACTTGCTGGCTAAATATACAGTTACGCCGTTAATGACCAACATGAACAGGCCGAGTGTAATCAAAATGGCCGGTAGGCTGATGATGACCAGCAGCGGTTTGATAAGTGCGTTCAGCACCGCCAACACCAAACCGGCAATAACCACTGTACCCAAGTGGTTGCCGCGGTACGACACGCTGCTGCTTAAAAGCCCGGCGGCAATCCACAGTCCCAGAGCGCAGACTACCCAGCGCAACATAAACCGATAGATAAACCCGTGGTGCACAGATTTCATAATTCTTACGCCTATTGTACGGGGGTTAGGGCCCGCGGGCAAGCCTTGCTCAGCACTTCGCAGCCGGTTTCCGTAATAAGCACATCCTCTTCTATGCGGACGCCGATTTGCTCGGCTGGTATGTAAATACCCGGCTCGCAGGCCAGTACCATACCGGCCTGCCAAGGGGCGCGGTAGTCACCAGTATCGTGTGTGTCCAGGCCAAGGAAATGTGATGTGGCATGCGGGAAATGACGGCGAATATTTTCGCGTGATGCCTCTTTTATGACGCCCAGCTGCAGCAATTTGTCACCTATGAATTTCTCGACGTCTTTTTCGTAGTCGAGCGGCATGACACCGGGCTTAATGAGGCTGAACGCATAGTCCTGCGCCTCGGCCACCGCTCTCCATACGTCGGCTTTACGGCCGGATATGGGAGACTGCGAAATGGTGCGGGCGACATCGGCAGCGTAATGCTCGACCTCGGCGCCGATATCTACAACGACCAGGTCTTCCGGCTCAATCGTACCGTCGTTGTCCAGGTGATGAAGCGTAGTGCTGTGCTTGCCGGCGGCAACGATGGGATCAAAGGCGTGACCATCGGCACCGCGGCTACGGAAGCCGTAGCTGATTGTCGCTTCCAGCTCGTATTCGTACTTCACGTGCGGCAATCGGTCGCGGACCTCGAGCAGTGTTTCGCAGGTAATGTCAATGGAGTGCCGGATGGCCTGCAGCTCTGCCGGCTGCTTTATGCTGCGCATGGTAACAAAATCGGTGCGGATATCATGCACTTCAAGGCCGGGCGCCATTCGTTTCAGCCGTGCGATCAGCCGTCGCCGGTACGGCAGTGTGTAGATGCCGTATACAGGCAGGTGTTCGGGCGGACTGCCTAGTGTGGCGACCTTTCGAGCAGTCCGTACTTGTTCCCGCAAGAGCTGCCAACCGGCACGTTCCGGCAGCAGCTCGGTAATGCCCGATCGGGTGGCGTATTCGGCCAGGTCGTGGGCGCCATCAAACGCCTCGCGCACCGCACTCAGACCCGGCACAATCAAATATTCGCGCGCGCCATGCATAGCAAGCGTCAGGTCAGCGCCGTTCAGTCCGGTCAGATACCAAAAATTGCTATCCTGGTGAAACGGCAGAGGCTCATCGCCGCCGCGTTGCATGACGCCGTTTGCAGTGATGACGATGAGCTCTGCTCCCCCAACCTGCGCGCGTAATCGTGCTCTGTTGCCTGCAAAAAACTCCGGTCCGAAATAGCGTTTCATCTGGAGCCAGTATAGCAAACCCATTCTCCGTGCAGTCTTTTTGACTTAATTGGCTGAATTTTCACCAGTGTTATCGTGGCCCCGGCTGTCCAAGTTGCTGCCCCAGACGGCTCTCGCTCCTTTTCTTTCTACAAAATCAGCGATCATGTCACCGCCTAACCGGTATGCTAAACCGAATTGGGTGATACTAAAGCGCGGCGGGATTGGCATGTCGAAATCATAGGTTTCAACTCTCAGCCGTGCCAGTGCCAGCCTAGTGATTGCCAGGCCTACGGTACTAGGCACTTTTGAGCGCAATGTGTGTACGTCCACGCTGTCTACTATATCTTGCGGCTTCGGTAGTGTGGCGCCTCGGTGAATCGCGTAGCGTTCCATGTCCCATCCGCCAAGCGCGAATATGTTGTCGTCGCCACTGAGTTCAACTAGTACTACTTCCGGGTCACCCTGCTCCGCCATTTCTTGCGGGGTAATTCGCAGTGCCTCTAGTGCCCGTGCGCCTATAAGCAGAGGTACCCCAATGATTTCTCCAGGAAGCGGCACTACACCTCCATGCTCCGGGCTGGTCATACCCGAGCTCCTTCCAAGATTGCGGCAAAATGCTCGTTTACCATACCGAGCAGGTTGGTGCGTAGATCTCCGTAGCGCTCAAATGCAAACGACGGCTCACGTTCGGCAGCGCCGAGCACCATGCGCGTTACCCTTTTGTCTGTCTGTGCGGTAAGGAGTGTCGGCCTGCCAAGCTCGGCGGCGCGCCGAATCTCCATGCCGAGACCGGTTGACGAATAGTCAGTTATCGCCAGAAACGCATCGCACTCCTCGACATTGCCAAGGTCTGTATCGTACACATCGGCACTGGTGCCGTCGACCAGCCCAATAAACTTCAATACCTGCCAGTTTTCGCCAAGCCTTCTTTTAGCTCTTCCACACTATCTCTAAAAGCCTCGGGGGCTTCGGTAAGCGCGCAGCCTACATATAGTTTTGGTTGTTCCGCCACCCACAATCCTTCATTCGAACTCATGAAACATCTTCCTCTTTTTACGTTGTTAGTAGAAGTGCTTCACCGGTGAGCGTGTTTAACTTTCGCAGATGGGCTGCGAGTAATCTAGGGTAAACGGCTACCCCTGTTGGCTTACGTGGCTGAATCGTTATATAATTTGCCTCCTATGAACACGCAGGAGATGCATCGGGCCCAGTTTTCCATCTTGCGCTCGCTTCGGCATGCTAAGGCTGTGCGCTATACGGAGCTACGGCGGCCGACCGGGCTCGATAGCGACGTTTTCAAATTCCACCTGCGTAAAATGGTGCAGCAGGGTTATGTTCACAAACTTGCATCTGGCGAGTATGGTTTAACACTGAGCGGAAAAGAGTTTGCGAACAACCTGAGCAAAGAACGTTGGGCGCCTCAAAAGCAGCCGAAACTTTCGGTTGCACTTATTGCCTGGCGTGAACGGGCTGGCCGGACCGAATACTTATTGCAGCAAAGATTGCGTAATCCGTATTTTGGTTTCTGGGGCTGCTTAAGCGGCCTGGTACAATGGGGCGAGACATTTGAAGCTGCGGCCGAGCGCGAACTCGTCAAACAGACCGGCTTGACTGGAAAATATGAAGTAAAGTCATTTTGCCGGCAGACTGACCGGGTAGCAGTATCCGGCGAAATCTTAGAAGACAAGTTGTTCGTACTTGTCGAAGTAAGCGAGCTTCGGGAGGGCGGAGAGAGTAAATTCCTCCGTGGACATAATGCCTGGCTCACGCTGGAAGAGCTCTATGCTAAAGAGAGGCATTTCCCTTCCATGCGTTTATTTGCCGACGTACTGGCGAAGGGCGAATCATATTGCCGGTTTTCGGGTATATACGAACTGGAGGATTACTAAGACTGACCTTGATCCTAGAACCGGGTCAGGCGCCACCAGAACGACGGGCCGGCAATGGGATGCGCCAGCAGTAGCTTGGCCTGGGCGCTGGACGGCCCTGCGGATGCTCTCAATGTGCCGATTACTCCCGATCGAAGGTGAGTGTTCAATGTATGTTTTGCGGTGACCGGTGTGGCTTTCCAGCGAATCACCTGCACTTCCGCCGCTGTGGTAATTGGTGCGGATCCACCCCACGCGGTGTGCATGGTTCCAACGGTCGTACCGGCTCTGGAAACGGTTACCTGCTCGAAGCCGTTTTCCAGCGACGCGGCCAGCTGGACGCTTTGCTGCAGCGCCGCACTAAGGCTGGTTGCGCCCATTACGGTTCCCGTAACCGGAATTGTCTTGTCACCAATGTGCGCGGTTGCGGTCAGCAGGAACGCGCCCTGGTCGACATCGTTGTTTCCGGTCTTCAGTCCGGTTATGCCGTTTTGGCCGAGCACTGTATTGTAATTGCGCAACGTGCCGGCTATGGGAAACGCGGCCGAACTCTGCCCGGCAATGCTCATAAGCACCGGGTTTTTAAGCGCCAGCTGGCCGAGCTGGGTCAGGTCACTGGCCGTGCTGGTGGTAGAGGGGTCAAAGCCGCTGGCATCGGTGCCGATGTGCGTGTTGTCCATGCCATTCTGTTGCAGGAATTCCGCCGCGTAGACGGCGTAGGCAGACTGGCTGCCAAACACCCAACGCACCAGTGAATCGGCGATGTTGTTGGCAGACGGGATCATCAGTGCCTGGAGTGCCTGATACTCGGTCAGCTGTTCGCCGTTTCGAACGACCAGCAGTGAACCATCCTGGGCGACATAATTGTTATAAATTGCCACATCCGATGGGCTAATGGTGTAGGTTGGGCCTGTTTGCCCCACTGCAAGTGGGGCCTTTTGCAAGACACAGAGCGCAGTTATCACTTTGGCTATAGATGCGGTGGCGAGTGGTGTCTGGTTGCCGGAAGTGCCAAGCAGTCCGTAATCCCGGGCGGCAATAGCTGCCTGCCCGTCACCTGGCCAATTGATGTACGGCGTGGTAGGTGCGGGAGCTGTCACGTGCAACTCTGCTGTGCCTGCGGGCAGTGGACGCAGCACATTTACCGCGCTAGCAATCACAACCACCGCAGCTGGAACGGCTACATAGAGCCACCACGGGCGCTGCTTCTTCGGAGCCCGGTACCGTGCCGGCGAGATAACGTGCATGTACTTTATTATAACCATTGCGCCCCTGTTTTCGCGAAGCTGTGCGTTGGCTGGAAGCCTGCGCGCGAATACTGCACTATTTTGAGAAAGTGTATATACTAGCAGTAGCAAAATACTAAAGGAGTAAACAATGGCTGTGATAATAGTAATAGTTGTGGTAATACTGCTTATCGCAGTGGTTCTAGGTGCCATGTATAACGGCCTGGTCAAACTAAACCAGCGTTCCGACGAAGCCTGGAGCGATATTACTGTACAACTGAAGCGGCGTGCTGACCTGATCCCGAACCTTATTAACACAGTAAAGGGCTACGCGGCGCACGAAAGCGGTGTGTTTGAAAAAGTTACCGAAGCTCGCGCGGCCACGGTAAATGCCCAGACTCCGGCAGAGGCCGCCAAGGCCGAGGGTGATTTCCAGACCACCATGAAGAGCTTGTTCGCGGTAGCCGAAAACTACCCGGACCTAAAGGCCAATCAAAACTTCTTGGACCTGCAGGCTCAGCTGACCGACACGGAGGACAAAATCCAGGCTGCCCGCCGTTTTTATAACGGCGTCGTGCGCGATTTCAACACCAAGCGCAAAGTCTTCCCTACCAACATCTTTGCCAATATGCTCGGCTTTAAGAAAGACAAAGAATTCTACGATGTTGACGAAGCCCAGCAGGCTGCTCTTCAGCAAGCTCCCAACGTCCAATTCTAAACAGACTCACACAGCTGGCGCATTTCCGGCGTAATAGTCCGCTTCTCGCTTCACCGTATTGCCAATACGGCTCAGCTCCGATGCTCCTGTTCCACTCGAAACTGCACTCAGCTGTGAGAGTCCGCGTTTTGCGTAGCATTCGTAAAGGTTATAATTGTAAGGTAAGTTCATAGAGGTACATTCGTGTATAGCGCGATAGCCAGTAACAAACGAAAAACGGTTTTTATACTGTTCTTTTTTGTGGCGTTTATAGCGGCGCTGGCCTGGCTGATAAGTCGTATCTACAAACCGGATGTGGCAATAGCAGTGCTAATATTCGGCGTTAGCTACGCAGCCATAAGCTATTTTGCCGGCAGCAACTGGAGCCTGGCCGTGAACGGTGCACGCGAAGTACAAAAGCGCGATAACCCGCGGCTGTACCGTATCGTCGAAAATCTGGCGATTACCGATGGCTTGCCCACGCCGCGTGTGTTCATTATGGACGATCCGGCACCGAACGCCTTCGCCACCGGCCGCAAGCCGGATAAGTCTGCAGTGTGTGTTACGAGCGGGTTGCTCGAAATCATGAATGACAACGAGCTTACAGGTGTGCTGGCACACGAGATGGGGCACATCAAAAACTACGATATTCGGGTGAGCATGATCGCCTTCGCACTTAGCGCGGTGATTGCGGTGCTGGCCGATGCGATCCTGCGGTTGACGTGGTTCAGTGACCGGGACGAGCGCGAGGGAAACAATCAGATTTTTATGATCCTTGGCATTGCTGCGGCCATTGTCGCGCCAATCATTGCCACGCTCATACAACTGGCGATTAGCCGCAAGCGCGAGTACTTGGCCGACGCCACCGGTGCGCTCACCACTCGCTATCCCGAAGGCCTGGAAAGTGCGCTCGCCAAAATCGAGCAGGTCGGTAGTGCTACACGCAAGCAAAATACCTCTACGGCGCACTTTTTCTTCGCCAATCCACTCAAAGGTCATAGTCTGAGCAATCTCTTCAGCACCCATCCACCCATCGAAGAAAGAATCAAACGATTGAAGGAAATGGGAACACATGCCTAAAGCTAAAACCACCGGCAACACAAAAAGGCCGGGAGCAAAAAAGTCGTCTGCCAAAAAAGCACAA
>Ga0068856_100005060_pt1 | contig 13051 bp, 14 predicted proteins | sample KBSCornC62_FD_66595 | JGI IMG/M metagenome (GOLD analysis project Ga0068856, IMG submission 66595) | Corn rhizosphere microbial communities from Kellogg Biological Station, Michigan, USA - KBS Corn C6-2 | ecosystem: Host-associated > Plants > Roots > Rhizosphere > Soil ...
CCGAGCTGACCGCCGCGGTCAAGACCCTGGTCGGCTGACTCCCCTGGGTGCCGGCGCACAATGAGCCATGAGCACCACCGACGCGGAAGTCGAGATCCCGGGCGCGCCGGCCGCCCTGGGCGAGCCTGAACTCACCGCCGCCCGGGTGGCCCGGGTCGGGGACATGGAGGTCCGGCGGCTGATGCCGCTGCGCCGCCGCCGCAGCGTGGGCGCGTGGTGCTTCGTGGACCACTACGGGCCGATGTCGGTGGACGGTGCCGCGGGCATGCAGGTGCCGCCGCACCCGCACATCGGGCTGCAGACGGTGACCTGGCTGCTGGACGGGAACGTGCTGCACCGGGACAGCCTGGGCACCGCCCAGCTGATCCGGCCCGGCCAGCTCAACCTGATGACCGCCGGACGCGGGATCGCGCATTCCGAGGAGTCCCCGGCCGGGCACGACCCGGGCTTGCACGGCGTCCAGCTGTGGCTGGCGCTGCCCGGCGCCGACCGCCAGGTAGCGCCCGGTTTCGAGCATCATGCCGAACTTCCGTCGTTCGGGCTGGCCGGGCTGGAGGTCACGGTCTTCGCCGGCCAGCTGGCGGGCCACCAGTCACCAGCCACGGTCTTCTCCCCGGTGGTCGGCGCTCAGCTGCGGGCCCGCCGGGACTCGGCCGGGGAGCTGGCGCTGGCCCCCGGGCACGAGCACATGATCTTCACCGCCGCCGGGCAGGCCCGGGTCGAAGGCCGCGACGTACGGCCCGGGAGCCAGCTCTACCTGGGCCCCGGCCGGGCCCAGGTCGGGGTGGCGGCGGCCGCGGGCAGCGTGCTGTTCCTGCTGGGCGGCCGGCCGCTCGGTGAGCCGCTGCTGATGTGGTGGAACTTCGTGGGCCGCCAGCCGGAGGACATCATCGCGGCCGCCCGGGACTGGGCTCAGGGCACCCGGTTCGGCCAGGTCGCCGGGTACCACGGTGCCCCGCTGGCCGCCCCGCCACTGGACGCGGTGCGGCTGAGCTCACGCCGGTGAGTGCGTTCGATTACGCATTGTAGTAAGCAGCCCCGCCTTCGCTAACTCAGAGTGATGTCCAGATTCGTTATCCCACGTGGGTGAGAACAGCCGGCTTTGGGTATTTGTACCTCCGCCAGCAGGACGCGGCAGGTGACCGCGTTGGATGCCGGCCCTCCCAGACGACCCGCACAAAGGGGGTGCCGAGCTGAACCAGGACCTGACGATGCAACGCATCGTCGTAGGGGTGGATGGCTCGACGGGCTCGCTCGCCGCACTGCGCTGGGCCGAGCGGGAAGCCGGGTTGCGCACGGCGACCTTGCACGTCGTGCGGGCGTGGGAGGACACCACCAAACGGGTGGCCCCGTACGCCGCGCATCCGCCGGACGGCGCGCAGGATCACCGCACCGCGGCAGGCCGGCTGACGGCCGACGTAGCCGCGGTGCTCGGCCCCGCCCCGCCGGTCAACGTGGACGTGCGGGTAGCGGAAGGGCTGGCCGCCCGGGTCCTGCTCGATCACGCCGTGGGTGCCGAACTGCTGGTGCTGGGCAGCGCCACCCGCTGCGCGCCGGACGGCATCGGGCCGGTCGCCCGGGCCTGCCTGCGGCGCGCGCCCTGCCCGGTCGTGGTGGTCAGCGTCGAGATGACCGGGATCCCCGTACCTGCCTGAGCGCGGCTCAGCGGGTGCTGCACCCGCAGATTAGGCTGCTGGCTGCCGACTGATCATCGGCTGCCCGGCCGCGTCCCGCGGCGGCCAGCCGACCAACCCCGATTGGGTGCCATGCTGCGCGACCTGCCCCTGGACGAGCTCCGCCGTTACCAGCCTGCCGTCGAGGAACCCGCCGACTTCGCCGAGTTCTGGGCGGCCGAACTGGCGTCCGCGGCCACCGCCGCGGACGGCGCGGAGCCGCTGTTTGCCCGGGTGGAAGACTCCGGCGTCCGGCACGCGGACGTGTTCGACGTGACATTCCCCGGCTATGCCGGGGACCCCATCAAGGGCTGGCTGCTGCTGCCGCACGCGATGCCGCCGGACACCGCGTTCGTGGTCGAGTACATCGGCTACGGCGGCGGCCGGGGTGACCCGTTCGACTGGCTGACCTGGAGCTGCGCCGGCCATCCGCACCTGATCATGGACAGCCGGGGGCAGGGCGGCGGGTGGCTCGGCGCGGACACCCCCGACCCGAGTGACAACGGCGCGCCGAGCAGCCCGGGGTTCCTCACCCGCGGCATCGCCGACCCGCGCACGTACTACTACACGAGGCTGTTCGTGGACGCGGCGCGTGCGGTGGACGCGGCCCGCCGTCACCCGGCCAGCGCGGGCCGGCCGGTCGTCACCACCGGGGGGAGCCAGGGCGGCGGGCTGGCCATCGCCGCCGCCCACCTGGGCGAGGGGGTGGCGGTCGCCCTGCCGGACGTGCCGTTCCTGGCCGCCTGGCGACGGGCGGTGGAGGTGACCGAGGCCCACCCCTACGTGGAGCTGATCAACTACTGCAGCGTGCACAGCGACCAGGTGGACCAGGTGTTCCGCACGCTGTCCTACATCGACGTGGTCAACCACGCCAAGCGGGCCACCGCGCCGGCCCTGTTCGCCGTGGGCCTGGTCGACGAGATCACCCCGGCGTCCACCGTGTTCGCCGCCTACAACCACTACGCCGGCCCCAAGCAGATCGGGATCTACCAGTTCAACGGGCACGAAGGCGGCACGACCCGGCACTTCCGGGCCAAGCTGGACTTCCTCAGCAAACTGGGCCGCGCCCCGGCCTCATGATGTAGCCGCCCCACCGCGCCCGGCTCATGATCGTGGTCAATCTGGGTTCGCAGCGAACACAAACTGACCAGGATCATGGTGCGGTCCGGGTCAGGTAACCGGCGGGGGGTTGCCCTCCGCGCTGGCCGCCAGGACGGGGTCCCACGAGCAGGCCAGGCACGCCTGGCGAAACGCGGACCGGGCGAACTCCAGCGCCACGGCGTGCGGATCCGCGGCCGCGCGGACGTCGTCCCAGTCGAGGATGTACTCCCCCAACGAGCCATCCCACCGGGCGGCCGGCGGGGACGGCTTGAGCTGCCCGAAGCCCTCCGGCGCCGGGTGCGCGTAGGCGTAGAAGGCGGCCTTGGGGTACCTCGCATCCCCCGGCCACCAGCCGACCTCGATCAGCTGGGCGTTCCCGGCGTTGCGCATGATGAAATCGTCCGTGGGCGGATCGGCGGGCAGGCCGGAGAACAGCATCACGGCCAGGTCGAACGAGCCCCACCAGGCGTTGACCGGGGTGGACCGGCCGCGGTAGGGCGCCCGGAAGTCGGCCAGCACCAGGGCGGCCTGGGTCGCGGCCGCGAAGTAGTCGCCGACCGCGCCTACGTCATAGCTGTGGTGCTCGTCGTCCGCGTCGAGGGGGACGGTCCACGGGACCTCCTGCGGCGTGGGGTAGATCTGCACCGGGCCGGCCAGGTGGCGCACCGCCGCCAGCAGCTCGCGGGTGACCGCGCCGACCGGGCGGTCCGGGGTGAGCGCGACCCGCTCCACCCGCCCGTCGCTGTGCTCGGCGATCGCCTGATGGACGTGCAGGTCCAGGGTGACGACCAACGACCCGCTGCCGTCCAGGGCGGGCAGCGGGGCCGTCTCCCAGCCCCGTGCGGTCAGCCGCAGCGCGGCGTGCTGCAGCTGCGGCTCGGGCGGAGCGAGCTTGACCGCGAGCTTGCCGAGCACCTGACTGTGCGCGTGCAGTGTGTCGCAGGTCGTCTGCCACTTTTCGTAGGAACACCCAGGCCACCGCGAGGACATGACAGCAACCCTAGTCGGGCGCGCTGACCAGGCCCAGCTTGGCCGCCTGGGACGCGGCCGCGCCCCGGGTCGGCGCGTCCAGCTTGGCCAGCACCGCGGACACGTGATGGTCTACGGTCTTGGCCGAGATGAACAGCCGCTCGGCGATCTCGGCGTTGGTCAGCCCGGTGTGGATCAGGTCCAGGACCTCGCGCTCCCGCCGGGTCAGCCCGAGTGGATGCTCCCGGGTCGCGGTCCGCGGCCCGGCCGGGATGGACCGGATGCCAAGCTGGCGCATCTTCTGCCGGGTGAGCGCGGCCGTGGCCGTCGCCCCGAGATCGGTGAAGATCCGCAGGGCATCCCGCAGCGCCGGTTCCGCGCTCGCCCCGAACAGGGCCAGCCCAGCCTGGTAGGGGCAGCCCAGGTCGGCCCAGCGCCGCGCCGCGCCGGGCCAGTCACCCTCGATGTCGCGCTGGAAGGGATCCGCCACGGTGCCGCGCGGCGCGCGGGAGGAACCCGTGCGCCTGAGCCAGAGGGCGACATCGCCGCGTTCCCAGCTGTCGCAGGAGGCCGCGGCGTCATCGGCCAGTTCGGCCTCGCGCACGGCCTCGGCGGGCTGGCCTTCGAGCCAGAAGGCCTCGGCGCGAGCCAGCCGCACCGGCACGATGGACTGCGGCTCACCGGCCCCGTTGGCGTACTCGATGGCCTCGTCCAGGCACTCCCACACCCCGGGGTCACCCCGGCGGGCCCGGATCGCGCCAAGCCGTTCCAGCGGGCAGAGCCGGATGTTCGGCGACGGGCCTCCCCGGCGCAGCAGCTCGTCGCAGAGGGCCACGGCATCGTCCCAGCGGCCGGTCTGCTCCAGTGCGCCGGTGCGCTCGCTGCGCAGGAAAATGGAGTATGTGGTGATGTCATGATCGTCGCAGTGGGCCGTGCCCGCGGTGAAGTACTGCTCGCTGGCGGCGAAGTTGCGTTCGGAGACATGGAGCGAGTAGAGATTCACGTACGCCCGGCCTATCTGGATCTCGTGCTGGCCGGCCAGCCCCGTGTCCAGGGCCCGGCGCATCGTGCCGGTCCACTCCCCGCCGGTCGCCTGAGCGGAGCAGGCCTCAGTGTTCAGCGCGTCGCTCAGCACGTCGGTCAGGCCCAGCGGCCCGGCGACCGCCTGCGCCTGGCGGGCCAGGTCAATGGCTTCCGGGTGCCCGTTCCGGACCATCAGCATCGCGGCCAGGTTGGCGTAGGCCCAGGCCAGCTCCGCACTCGGGCCCAGCGGCTCGAGAAGGTCGATGGCCGCCTGGGCGGCGGCGATCCCCTCGGCGCCCCGGCTGAGCGAGCATAGTGCGTGCCCAATATTGCGCAGGGCATCGCCCTCTCGCCGCCGGTCGCCCAGCTGACGCCACAAGGCCAGCGCCTGTTCCCAGCCTTCGGCCGCATCCTGCCAGCGGTCCAGCACGGCCACCTCGCGCGCGAGCCCGTCATACAGCGTGGCGACCTCTGCGATGCCTGCGAGGCCGGAGAACCGGAGGGCCCGCTCGTACTGTGCGGCCGCCTCACGGTGCGAGGCCAGCTCCACGGCCCGGTGGGCGGCAGCGGACGCATGGCGCAGCGTGGCCGGGCCGTCCCCCGCAGCCTCGGCATGAAAGGCCAGCTGCGCGTCGTCGGCGCAGCCACCGTTCTGCAGGGCAGCCAGGATCCGCGCGTGGATCAGCCCGCAGCGGTGTGCGGGCACTCCCCCTTCCACCGCGAGACGGACTATTTCGTGCCGGAACTTCAGCCCGGCGCCGTCCCCAGTGAGCAGCCCGGACGCGAGCAGCTCATCCAGCACGGCCGGCGGGCACCCCGTCACCGAGGCCAGCAGCGGCACATCGACGCGGGCGCCGATCAGCGCCGCCGCCTCCAGCACCTCGCGAGCGCCGGCGCTCAGCCGGGCCACCCGGGACAGCACCGCATCGCGGGCCGATGACGGCACCTCACCCATCCCCGAACGCACCACCTCGGTCACGTAGAACGGGTTCCCGCCAGTCAGCTCGTACAGCGCGGCGGCTTCCAGCCCGCAATCACCCGCCAGCACCGCCGTCGCCTCAGCCGTCAACGGCGCCAGGCTCACCCGGCGCACCGACCGCTGGGTAGCCAGATCGCCGAGCGCCACCCGCAGCGGATGCACGGGGGGCAGGCCGTCATCCCGGTAGGTCGCCAGCAGCAGCACCGGCTCATCCCTCAGCCGCCGGCCAAGGAACCGCAGCAGGTCGATCGTGGCCTCATCAGCCCAGTGCACATCCTCCACGACCAGCACGTGCAGCTGGCCAGGCTCGCTGATCTGCTGCAGCAGCGCCCTGAACAGGCTCTCCCGCGGCGCATCGGCCCGGCACAGGTCCAGCAGCTCACCGCCCAGCTTGGCCGCGATATCGAACAGCGGGCCCAGTGGCTGCGGGGTGAACAGGCCGTCGCACGCCCCCCAGTACCAGCGGGCGTCGGGCAGGTCCTGCTGCAGCTGCTCGACCAGCGCTGACTTGCCGGCGCCCGCCTCCCCGGCGACGAGCACCAGCCGGCCGTCACCGCCAGCGGCGTCGGCCGCGTACTCGGCCAGCGACGCCAGCTGCGCTTCACGCTCCAACAGCGGCACCAAGCCAGTCTCCACGACGCCGGCGGCGAACGCTACCAGGCAAGACGTCATTGGGGGGACCGCAGCGAAATCTGGGGAACGCCGCGGCAAAACTAGGGAACCGCTCCCGATCCGGGGATAGGGCCGGCCGCCATACGTTCGGGATGACTCAGACAACCGGATCGAGGAGGCACTAATGCCGCTCTACATGGACGTCCACACGATCGATGGTGGCGTCAGCGCCGACGACGTAGCCAAGGCGCACATCGCCGACCTGCAGACGCAGGGCGAGCACGAGGTTCGTTACCTGCGCTACTGGGTGAACGAGCCGCAGGGCAAGGTGTTCTGCCTGGTGGAGGCGCCGTCCGCGGCGGCCGCCGAGGACGTGCACCGCGAGGCCCACGGCCTGATGGCCGACGAGATTTTCCAGGTCCAGGAAGGCTCCTGACCGCTTCCGCCCGACATGCAGTTACCACTTAAGGGGACAAGCACCATGAACATCATCCGACACATCCTCCGTCCGGCCGGGTTCCTCGGCCGGGCCGCCACGATCGTGCTGGGCAGCATGCTGGCCCTGACCGCGGCCTCGCCCGCCGCGTTCGCGATGAACGAACCGATGCCGGGTGGCGGCGGCACACCGGCGGGGAACGTGCCGCCCGTGGCCCACACGGTCACCGTCGGCGGCACCCCGGGCTGGCAGATCGCGCTGCTGGCGGTCGGGGCGGCCATCGTGGCCGCGTTCATCGCGATCCTGCTGGACCGGGCGCGCAGCGCGCGGCGCCAGCAGCTGAGCACAGACGCCCACTGACCGCACGGGCGGCGAGGGTGACCCGGCTATGGGCCGGCCAACGCCGGCCCAGCGGGACGAATCTGGCCCGAGGGCAGAGCCCGGCCGCTGAGACGGCGGCCGGGCTCTGCGCATTCCTGCGGCCCGGCACGCTCGCTGGCGACCGGGCCACGGCCGCACCTTCAGGCGCTGTAGGCAGCGAGGAAGACCCGCGTTCCCGCGTCCGCCAGCGCGGTCAATTCCACCGAAGTGAAGCCACTGCCCGGCCCGCAGAACAGGCTGCGGTCCAAAGGCCGGCCCAGGATCAGGAACGCGAAGTGGCTGGCGGCCAGCAGCGGGTCGGGCGCGTCGAGCAGGCCACGCCCGGACAGGTGACCGAAGCAGCCGGCCAGCGCGGCGATCGTGCGCTCGGGGGCCCGCTGGTAGTACGCCTCGGCCAGCGCGGGCAGCCGCCCGGCCTCACCGATGACCAGCCGGCGCAACTGGAGGACCCGGGGCTGCATGACCGTGCCGAGGTACTGCCGGGCCAGGTCGCGCAGGTCACGGGGCAGGTCGCTGGTGTGCCGCAACTGCTCGACCTGCGCCAGGAACGGCTCCCCGGCCTGGTCCAGGGTGCCTAGCACGATCTCGGTGAACAGCCCCTCCTTGTCCGGGAAGTTCTTGTAGACGGTCTGCTTGGACACTCCGGCCCGCGCGGCGATCTCGTCCATGCTGGTGCCCTGGTAGCCGTGCCGCAGGAACAGCGTGCCCGCCGCGTCGATGATCGCCCGCCGCTTGCGGGCCGACCGCCCCTCCCCGGATGCGGCTGCCTGCTCCGCCGCGGCGCTGCCGAAGCTGCCCCTCCGGGTGGCTGCTGGCATGGCGGCCTCCTCTGTCCCGTCCGGATAGTACTGGACCGCTCAGTACTGCTAGCCGTAGCGTAGATGAGAACTACAGTACTGGACCGTCTAGTACTTAAGCGCCCAGGAGCGGCACCAGACGGGAAGCGAGAATCCAGATGAAATTCCACGGCCGAATCGAACTGAACGGCAAGACCGCGACCGGCATTGAGGTGCCCGCCGAGGTGATCGCCGGGCTCGGCGCGGGCAAGCGGCCCGCGGTACGGGCGACGGTCAACGGGTTCACCTACCGCACCAGCGTGGCGCCGATGGGCGGCCGGTTCCTGCTCCCGGTCAGCGCGCAGATCCGGGCGGGCGCGGGCGTCGCGGCCGGCGACGAGGTGGACGTGGACCTGGAAGTGGACACCGAGCCCCGGACCGTGAGCGTGCCCGCCGACCTGGCTGTGGCCCTGGATACCGACCCCGCGGTCCGGCGCGCCTTCGACGCGCTGTCCTACAGCCAGCAACTGCGCTACGTGCAGCCGGTCGAGGACGCCAAGGCCACGGCCACCCGGCAGCGCCGCATCGACAAGGTGCTCAGCGACCTGCGGCCCGGCTGATCAGCCCGCCCGGGTGCCCATCGGGTCCCGGTCCGCGTCGGTCGCGTCGTCCCGGTCGGTGGATACCGACAGGTCGTGCCAGGCCGCGTCGGACGCGGCGCGGTCCTGGGCCGCCGCGGTGGCGTAGGCGTAGGCCTCGCTGCCCAGGATGAGCCGCAGCGGCGGCTGGTCCATGTCAGCGATCTTGAGCACGACCTGGGCCACCTTGGCCGGGTCCCCCAGGACCGGCGGGCTGTCCGTGCCGTGGTGCAGCCGGGCCATCGCGCCGACCGTGGCCTGGTAGGGCTGGCTGACCGGCGGGACCCGCATGGACGGCCCGGCCCAGTCGGTCTGCATGCCGCCCGGCTCCAGGATGGTGACCTTGATGCCCAGCGGGGCGACCTCCTTGGCCAGCACCTCGGAGAAGCCGCCGACTGCCCATTTGGCGGCCTGGTAGGCGGACAGGCCCGGGGTGGCCAGCCGACCGCCGATCGAGGAGACCTGGATGATGTGCCCGCCACCCTGACGGCGCAGCACCGGCAGGGCCGCCTTGGTCACGTTGACCACGCCGAGCAGGTTGGTGTCGATCTGTTCCCGGAAGTCGGCCAGCGTGATGTCCTCGACCGCGACCAGGTTGGCGTACCCGGCGTTGTTGACCACGACGTCGATCCGCCCGAACGCCGCGATGCTCTGGGCCACCGCCGAGGCGGCCGCGGCCGCCTCGGTGACGTCGAGAGCCAGCGGCAGGATCTGCTCGCCGTAGCGCCCGGCCAGGCCGGCCAGGGACCGCGGGTTGCGGGCGGTGGCCACCAGGCGGTGGCCTGCGGCCAGGGTGGCCTCGGCGATCTGGCGGCCGAGGCCGCGGGAGCTGCCGGTCAGCAGGAAGACCTGTGACATGAGACTGCGTGTCCTTCCGTGGTGTGTTCCGGACTATGCAATCAAGCTAACACAACAGCGTTTCGCTAACAACACAACGGTGTTGCGTTAGATATGCTGAGGGTGTGACCAGCGCAGCAACCTTCCAGCGGGCCCGCAGGCCGGAGCAGAAGCAGCAGCGGCAGGAGGCGATCCTCGACGCCGCCCGGCAGCTGGCGCTGCGCGACGGTGTGCGCAACGTGAGCCTGACCGGCATCGCCGGGCACATCGGCGTCCACAAGTCCGCGCTGCTGCGCTACTTCGAGACCCGTGAGCAGATCTTCCTCGAGCTGACCGCACGGTCCTGGCTCGACTGGGCCCAGGGGGTTCAGGCCAGCCTGGCTGGTGTCTCCCCCGGCCCGCCGGGGCCGGCTGGCCCGGCCACCGTGGTCGCTGACGTGCTGGCCCGCAGCTTCGCCGACCGGCCGCTGCTCTGCGACCTCATCCCGCACACCGCGCTCAACCTGGAGCGGCACGTCTCGGTCGAGGCGGTGCGCCGCTACAAGCTGACCTCGCTCGGCGCCATCGGCGACGCGGCCCGCGCGGTGCACCGGGTGCTGCCCGGCCTGGCCGAGACGGAATGCACCGAGTTCGTCAGTGCTATGGCCACGCTGGCGGGCGCCCTGTGGCAGATTGCCAACCCACCAGAACCCCTGGCCCAGCTTTACGCTACCGACCCGGAACTGGCCCACGCCTGGGTCGACCTTGCGCCGCGACTGAAGCGGACGGCGTCCATCTTGCTGGCCGGGCTGGTCCCGAGCCGGAACATGGGCCCGGCCGGGTCCGGTTAAGGCGGCGGCTGCCGATCCAGCAGCGCGCGCCAGCCCTCCGGGGTGAGCGAGTAGTGGCGGACGCTGCCGCCGACGAACCTGCGCCAGGCCGACGGCTGGATCATCAGGGCGGTCAGCGCCAGGGCCAGCGGCGTCGCGGACCGCAGGTCGCCGCGGAGCGGGGTGAGTTCCTCGGCGCTGCCCCGGTAGTCCCCGGTGTGCCGCGCGGCGGCCAGCACCTCAGCCAGCACCGCGCGCCGCCGCCTGGTGTGCTGGGCCGCGCCGAGTACAGCCAGCAGCAGCTGATGGGTGCGTACCCCGGCCTGGCCGGACGGCTGCGGCCGTGGCGTTGCGCCGCAGGCCAGCTCGAGCAGCGGGGTGACCAGGTCGACGCCGGACCGGCGGGCGTTGGCCGGCTCGACCAGGCGCGGGTTGAGGTCGATGTAACGCGGGCCGGTGCTGGTCAGGATCGCGTCGGCCGACAGCGCGCCGTGCCAGCCGAGGCGGCGGCCCAGCGCCGCCACCTGCTCGCGGGCCTCGCCCAGGGCCAGGCTGCGCTTGTGGCAGGCGCCACCGCCGACGCCCTCGCGAACCCGGAGGTTGGCGTGCCAGGCGGCCAGCTCGCCGTGGTCGAACACAGACTGGGTCATCATCAGCGGCCCGGCGGCGGGCAGCTGGGCCAGCACCCCGCCGGCCTGGAACGCGCCGGCCGCGTGCGCGCCGGCGATCACCTCCGGCAGCTGCCCGGGCCCGGTGACCCGGCGCACACCGCTGGCTGCCGTGCCGATCGGCAGCTTCAGGAACACCGGGAACCGGTCCCAGGCCGCAACCTGCCCGGGCGTGGCCAGCACCGCGCCTTCCGGCTGGGGCAGCCCGGCGGCGGTCAGCGTGCTGAACGCGGACACCTTGTCCTGCACCTGGGCCAGCGCCGCGAACGGCGGGACTATGGTGCGCACCCCGGCCGCGTGCACCAGGTCGTGGCCGGCCGACAGCACAGCGACCTGCTCCTGGGTGGGCAGCAGCACATCCATGGCCCCGGCCCGGTAGACGTCGAGCGCGGCGTCCAGCCAGCGCAGCGGGTCCGGGCCGTAACGCGGCACCCGGTGGATACGGTGCACCCGGCGGGTGAACCGGACCAGGCTCAGCGGGTCGGCGGACAGCGCGTCGACCGCGTGACCGCCGTCCGCGAGCTGCGCCGCCGCCTGCCGGGCGGTGAGGCCGGACCCATCACTAAGCAGAACCCGCATGCGCAGAGAACCTATCCGGCCGGCGCGCATGCGGTGACCCGCCCGCCGGCCCTTACGCGGTAACCCGCCCAGCGGCTGGCGCGCTGGCCGTCCGCCCCGGCCAGCCGGCCAGGATGGGGCGGTGCGGATCGAGCAAGTCGGCTACGACCACCCGGACGCGGCTGCGCTGATCGCCGAGGTGCAGCAGGAGTACGCGGCCCGGTACGGCAGCGAGGACGCTTCCCCGGCCGACCCGGCCGAGTTCGCCGCGCCGTGGGGCCGGTTTCTCGTCGGCTACCTGGCCGGGACGCCGGTCGCCTGCGGCGGCTGGCACGCTCTGGGGACCGACGCCGAGATCAGGCGGATGTACGTGTCGCGGGCCGCCCGACGCCGCGGTTTCGCCCGGGCCATCCTGGCCGAGCTGGAGCGCACCGCGCTGGCCGCCGGGCACGGCCGGATGATCCTGGAGACCGGCACCGTGCTGCCCGAGGCGGTAGCCCTGTACCGGTCGGCGGGCTACACCGACATCGCGCCGTTCGGGTACTACGCGGATGCCTGCCTCAGCGTCTACCTGGGCAAGCTTCTCGGCCCGGGCTGACGCCGGCGGTCCCCGGCGAACACCCATGGCCGCAGCCCTCGCGGGCCGCGGCCATGGGCGCTGCGGTGCGGGGTTACGCGTCGCCGCGCCGCATCCGCATCGCGGCGAGAATCAGCAGGACGGCCGCGTAGCCGCAGAACACTGCGAACCCGGGCCACGGCGCCAGTGATGAGACGGGATCGGGGTGCACCGTGGTTACCGCCTGGCCCGCCGACGCGGGCAGGTACTTGCCGATGTCCGTGGCCCAGCTGCCGGGCAGGAAGCCGGCCACCAGCGGGACCGCGAACAACAGGCCGAACAGCGCCGCGATCCCGCCGGCCGTGCTGCGCAGCACGGCCCCGAGGCCCAGGCCGATCAGCCCGGCCACGGCCAGGTACAGCGCGCTGCCACCCACCGCGCGGGCCACGCCCGGCTGGCTGAGCGTCACCGACAGGTGCTGGCGGCCCAGGATGGACTGCCCGGCCAGGAAGGCCGCGAGCGCACCCGGCAGGCTCACCGCGAGGGTGGCCGCGACCAGCATCCCGGCCTTGCCCCACAGCACCGGCAGCCGCCGTGGCACCGCCGCCAGGCTGGTGCGGATCAGCCCGGTCGCATATTCGCTGGTGATCAGCAGGACGCCGAGTACCCCGACGGCGATCTGAGCCAGCTGCACCCCGGACAGGCTGACCGCGGCGGGGTCGAAGGACTGGACCGCCGCGGCGCCGTGTGGTGGCCGGGCTTCCCGGAGCAGGCTGTACAGGATGCCGAACGCGACGGTCAGGATGACGATGGACAGCAGCGCCCACAGCGCGGACGGCTGGGTGCGCAGCTTGGTCCACTCCGACCGGAGCACCCGGGCCTGGGTGACTCGCTGCGGCCGGGCATAGCCGGGCAGGGCCGCCGGGACTGGCCCCGGGTTCGGCGTGGCGGTGGTCATTGCTCCTCCTCGAAGGCATCCCCGGCGGCGGGGCGGGGGGTGGCGCGGAATTCGACCGCGTCCTGGGTCAGGTCAAC
>Ga0068856_100005063_pt1 | contig 13045 bp, 6 predicted proteins | sample KBSCornC62_FD_66595 | JGI IMG/M metagenome (GOLD analysis project Ga0068856, IMG submission 66595) | Corn rhizosphere microbial communities from Kellogg Biological Station, Michigan, USA - KBS Corn C6-2 | ecosystem: Host-associated > Plants > Roots > Rhizosphere > Soil ...
TGTTTAGTTTGCGAAATATCTTCGATTTGGGACACAAAAAAACGGGGTGATCCATCTTCGTTATAGATCAGCGAAACGGTGAGCAGTGTCCACACAATTTGGCCACTACGGTGAAAATAGCGCTTTTCAATTTTATAGGTATCGTCATATCCTTTAAGCAGCCGCCAAACCTGCGCCAGATCATTACCCAGATCATCCGGGTGCGTTATCTCCTGGAAGGTCTTACTGAGCATTTCCTCCTGCGTGTAGCCAAGCATTTTTAGCAGGTAGGGATTTATCTCCAGCCATTCGCCGGAAAGTGACACAAGCGCCATACCGACACCGGAATCGCGAAATATTTTTGAGAATTTGGTTTCTGACAAACGTAGTTGTTTACGTAACTCGCGTTTCTTGCTGAATATTCGGCGAATGTAGCCAAACAGCATTGCAAGTACGGCAAAAGTTATAATGCCAATGATGAAAAGTAATCGAAACGCAGAACTTGCCCTTTGATCGCTAAGCGCCGTCCTGGATGCAAGCAGCTTTTTTTCAGCGGCAACAATCCGATTCGAGATTTCCGCGCATTGGGAGAAAGCACGCCTACCGGCCGACGATTGATAATGCTTATCTGCCTGCGTCAGAACATGCAGCGACTGGTCGGTCGGAAAAACCGAGAATTCCGCTAAAGCAATGCTGCTATAACGAACCATCGAATCAATTTTTTTAATTTGGGACGGATTGTCTGATACCAATAGTTTTAACGAGTCCAGCTTTAAGGGGACCGTTTTGGCAGCCTGGGAATACAGATCGAGCTTACTTCTGTCCGCGGTAAGCAAATAAAGATCATGGTTGTTTTCGGCATCAGAGATTGCATCTTGTATGCGATCTATTGTGCTCATTACGCTTTGGGTGTGCACAACCCAGTCGTTGGCTCCCTGCAGATCCGATATTGTTTTGTACGAAAGACTGAGCGCCCCGGCAGTCAGCAGAACGGCCGAAGCAAAGCCAATAAGTAATTTTTTGTTGAATGAATCCAGTCCCATCGTTGCCTGTCTGCTTTGCTCTTTATACGACCACATTGGAAATTGGTTTTTACTATTAATTAAAAAACAAACGCCATTAGTGTCGTCAAACGTGAAATTTTTATTCCACAGTTTTATTGATGATCTGTATGATTACAGCATCAAGTTCTTTCGTAGCGCTTTCAAAATACTGTAGCCATTCTGCATCAGGACTTTTGCTTTCAGTATTTTTAAACAACTGCAGTAAACCCAAAATAGTGGCAACCGGACGCCGTATTTCATGCGCGTTAATAAACGCAATCTCTTTGAGCCGCTCATTTTGCTTTTTCTGGGTAGTAATGTCCCGCATGGCGCCAATCATCCGTTTACCGATGCCATGCTCGTCTCGAATAACGATGCCTTTATCCAATAACCATGCATCTTCACCGTTGCCCTTCCTGAACCGGTATTCCTGGGTCCAGTAAATCATATCGCCGTATTTCACCTGGTCAGGATAAAGAACTACCCGTTCACGGTCGTCCGGATGCACATTTTCGAAGTAGAAAGGCAAATTGTCGTAACTGGTACCGGCTCGGTGGCCCAGCAGCTTGTACATGTTACTGGAGTAATAAACGCCGTTGGTTTCCAGATCCCAGTCCCAAATGATATCAGAGGTAGCCTCGGTGGCATATTCAAACCGTTCGTTGCTGATCCGTATTGCATGATACCGGCGGTGGTTCTCCAATATTATGCGCAAAAAATGCATAGCCCGTTCAATGGTATTTTCCTCCTGAACCGAAGGAGCTCTTATGGTCTTGAAGTACATGGCAAAGATTGCCAGCACCTCATTTTCACTGCTGAGGATCGGGTACGAGCAACAGGATTTTAGCCGGTGCCGGATAGCCGTTTTGTTCAGGTCCGGCCAACGCGTGTCGTTTGCCATGTCATAAACGGCGACCTTTTCTTTCAGAAAAGCAGCTGCCCCACACGGTCCACTATCATCCGCAATCGTAATCCCTTCAACCTGCCCGCAAACTTCGGGCGGCAGACTCGGGGCCGCGAGGCAATACAAACGATCAGCCTGCTTTTCCTGCACTGAACACCAAACGCCGGGATGCAGTGCTTCAATACCAGCCAGGTATATCCCTACGATTTCCTTCAGCTGCATCTCATCTTTTGCCGTTAGCTCCAAAACCTGCTTTTCGAGATTGTCCAGCTCCTGGTAATACCGCCGTTCCGTTATATCCTCAGCCAGAACAATAGAGGCACGTCGACCTTTATAATCAATAAGCTGGCCCCGAACATCTACATACATTATCTCGCCATTCTTTTTTTGATGCCGCCACACTTGTTCATGCCTCGCTACATATGCCTCTTCAGATTGCATTGCCTGCTCAATAAGCGGAAGGTCTTCAGTGGGCAGAATGTCCCTGATGGTTAGTTGCAGAAATTCTGTTTTAGTATAGCCATATTTTCGTGTGGCTTCCTCATTGCAGTCGATAAATTTTCCGGTTTCGAAATCCCAAATACAAATAGGAATGGGGTTGTTGTCAAAAAGGTGGCGATAAAGCTTCTCGGAATCCACCAGCGCAGCTTTGCTTTTCTTGATCTCGGTGGCATCACGAGCTATGCCGTATCTTACCTTTTTATTCCGGTCGGCAACAGCCGACCATGACAAAGGCACAAGCGCCCCATTCTTATGCACATAATGGTTCTCCACATTGGTTACCTTGCTCCCCGATTTAACTTCGGATGCGATTTGCTTGCTAACCTCCCTGTCGGGCGGGTAGATGTAGTCGAAAAGCGGCTTGCCGATCAACTCCTCAGGTTTGTATCCCAGGATGGTTTCTGATGCTGCGTTCACACTGAGGATAATGTCGCTTTCATCGACCGCAAAGATCATATCCATTGACGAGTCCATGATCTTCCTCAGATCCTCCGTTGTACTTTCGAGTGCTTGCATTTTGAGCACCCCGCCAGTTACATCGTCTACGGTCGATATGCGCAGCTTTTTTTCACCAAACGGTATATCCGTGATATCCACTACCCGCGTTTCACCCAATTGGGTGACGATTTGCAGGCGTTGGCGTGGAGTATTGCATCCGTCACTGGCATTTTGCATTATTTGCAAGGCGGAGGCTCTATATTGCTCTTCCGGAAAAACTTTTAAATAAAGGTCGTTGATATTGGTCAGCTCTTCCCGATGCCAGCCATAGACGTTGCTGAACCGATCATTTAAGTATACGATAGCGCCGTCGTCCGGTTGGTACAGGGCGATGCCTATAGGTAAGTGCTGAAAAATGTTTTCCACTGATGCGTTAGGATCGGCTAATACATATAAAAAGGTAAATGGATTCATTATCGCTTGCTCAATATCCCCCACTACAGCTCCTATCGTCCGTTAAAACCGATTGATCCCCACAAACCGATAAAAGTCACTTTTACGTGAAGGTATGCAACAGGTTGATTGTAAAACGCAAAAAAACCGGCAAAAACACTCAAAGGGTTGAGTTGCAGAAGGATAAATTTTAAAGTATTACGATGGACTATTGCAAGCATTTAATGTGGCTTTAAATGCAAATTCCCTGTTTACCGTTATTTGATTTATATATTAAATTGAACACCGTCAATTGGACCACTGCACCAAATCGCGATATTTCAAAAATAACCGCCGGGAAACTTCCACCGCATTTCCCTGCACGGTATTCGGGTAAGCATTGTCATGGGTATTTACCCATTTCCACTCCCAGTCTTTCACTTGTTTGTCGAAAGCGACTGCGTCAAATGCTGTATTGGCATCCATTGCTTTATTCATCTGGGTGAAGAACATCTCCCAGCGTTGTTTATAGAAACCCTTGATCAGGCCGGCCCACTGCCTGTTCGAATACTCTCGCAATCCGCTTTCTTTATCGCCCCACAGGGTCACAATGTCACGGGCATTAAACTCATAAAGGTTTTTCTCCTGTTCGGTTATGCCATTTTCCCGCGCATCATTTATCCATTTGCCCAATAAGAAATCTTTACGTGTACTTAACAGATCGTCCATATCGTCCATCAATTGCAGGAAGGCGGTTGAATATCGCTTGAATTCTTCTATGTCATGATTTTTCCGGGCCGAGGCAATTTTTTGTTGCAGCGGACTTGCGTAGTTGGCCAACACCTGGCGGGTTACATCGACCAGGTCGTACTGAAAGCCATCGCTTTGTTTTAAGCTGTCGGAGGCATGCACCAATAAGGTCCAGGCTTTATAAAGTTCTGCTGGATTATAATCGAGGTGGGTCAACACCCTGTCGATCGATTTTTCCAATGTCGGGCGGGCTACAATGATCGATTCGGGACCACCTTCGGTAAGGCCCCCGCTGTAAACGGTGTTCAGCAATATATGCCAGGCATCAGCAGCCAATTGATTTTCTTTTCCATAACGCCGGCGAGCATAATCCACTACCCAGGCATCGGCATCAATCGGGGTATCACGCCATACGTTTTCAAGCATTAGCTCAAACAAAGCGGGGTTTTGCTCGATGCCTTCAGGGGTAAGACCTATGCCCATCATGTTCTTTGATTCAGGATCATGCAAAGCTATGGCAGGATCAGCAGCAACATGGCGCATACGGCCGAACAGGCTTATGTTGCCACCAAAGTTCTGCAGCATGCACCACAGCCATGGTTTGCCATAATAAGCCTCAGTACGGTTCCAAACCGGATGAGCGTCGCTGTAAAGATCAAGCACAATCATCTGATCATCAGGTACTGCATTAAGCAAAGCTTTGATCTGGGCCGGCTGCCAAAACTTATTGTTGTAGTGGAACATCCAGCCCTGCATTACCCAAACGGCCTTCGGGTCAGCCGCCGCCATTGACCTGAACACCTTTTTGCTCATACCGCTCAGGTAAGTTGAATCGTTGGTTGGGGGCACGTTCTCGTTAAAAGTGTCAGCCGAATACAGGTGATCTGTACCGAACGCTACTGTTTGAGCTTCGATATATTTTTTGCCGATGGCCTCAAACATGGGATCATCCGGATCAAGGATATATACATCAGGGAATCCTGCCCCCCAATTGGTTTTTTTTACTTTAGCCGAAGGGAACTTGTCTTTAAACGAAGGCGGCACATGCCCGGTGAATGACGACAACACAGGCGTCATGCCGAAAGAGCGTTCACGTTCAAGGATCTTTTTCTGCAGCTCGCGATGTGTATCCATCCAATGCTGCGGAAGCGGTCCACCCCAGGCATCGATATTACCCATCCAGAACCAGGAGAAATATGCAGGACCACTGAAAAATTCATCCAGTTGTTTATCAGTGAAACCCATTTGCTTGTAAACATCCTGCCAGATAGCTTCTTCGCCGGTAATAGCAAGCGGCATATTGATGCCGTTCAATGCCATCCAGTCGATTTCCTTCTGCCAGCGGTTCCAGTCCCACCACGACATGGAATAGTTAAAGGTACAATAGTTGAGATAGTACCTGTACCTGTAGGGCGTTATCTTATAAACCCTTGTTTTTACAACTGGCAGAACAGCGGGAAGGTTTAGATTGGTGCCATTCCATCCGATGTCACAGCCACAATAATTTTTGAGGTAGTAATTTAATGCCGATGCCACCGAAAGCCCGTTATTACCGCGCAGCACTATCTTGCCGCCCCTGCTATCGAGTTCGAAGACGTCTTTGCCATTTTCCTGCGGGATGCTTTCTATAATAAATGAGCTGGATTTGCCTGGAATTACACGTTCGATAAATGACGTTAAAGCTGCGCGATCAACTTGCGCAAATGAGCTAAAAGTTAATGTGATACCAACAAGAATAAGCAGATATTTCTTCATTCAGACAAGATCGATATTATCGCGGATTTCATAAACCCCTTTTTGGGGATGTTACCGGTAAGAATAACATCCCAGGGGCATACAGTGTGCGATGATGTATTAAAGATGATCTATTATAATTTAACTGTTGCAGGCAGATATTTAGCTATCAGATCTTCGTAATAGGGTTTCAATTCTGCAACTACCGGGGTAACCGGGCTTTTCGAGTACAGATCGTACGGATTAAATTTATCAACCCATTTGAACATCTCCTGGTCGTGTGCATTTAACAAGTGATCGTACTCATGCTCGCGATGCTGCGAATAGAAAGAATGATAACGGATCATATACAGCGCCTCTTCGGGCAGGTAGTCTTTGGTAATGTGATACAGGTACTCATCATGTCCCCAGGACATATGAATATTGTCGAGCCCGCAGTGGTGTGAATAGACACCGTATTTGGTATTGAAACGCTGGTCGTAAGTATCCGGATTGTCCATAAAAAACTCCGGATAAACAATCTTATCCGAAAATTTACAGCCCACCGGGAAGGTATCTCCCACTACGTTCCATTGAGGTTCGCCGAAGAGGCAAAGCACCTTTCCCAGGTCATGGATGAACCCAGTTAATACAAACCAGTCGGGATGTCCATCTGCCCGGATAGCTTCTGCTGTTTGAAGGAGGTGTTGCAACTGATCGAGTTGCAGATCAGGATCGGAATCATCTATCAGCGTGTTCAAAAATTCCATCGCTTCCCACCAGGGCATCTCTTTTTTATCAAATTTTAAAAAGTTAGCTTTTTTGGCGAGCACATTATCATAGGTTTGATACTTGTGGTTGAGCCGGTAAAACTCGCGCACACCATCAATCTCAGGGCTGTCGTAGTTCCTGAACTCATCTTTGTTTTTGGCGGGTTGACCGGGTTCGGGATATCTTTTCAGCACGTCCTCGTCCCAGTCGTCTATGGACGATAGCGGCCATCTGTTATCTTGATCTTGATTTTCCATGTTGATGTTTTCAAAGTAGTGGTTAAAAAAGCCAATGGGCCCCTTTCGGGTTACCCATTAGCTAATCAACTAATCTTAATATATGTATCTGCTAGTAATTAGGGTTCTGAGTGATCACGCCTTTACTCTCGTCTATAACTTGCTGAGGAATAGGCATATAATAATTTTTAGGTCTTTGAAACGTCCTTGCCGGAATTATAACTGCCCCGTTGTATGGCGCCAAAGGCGAAGCCTTCTTCGGTTTGCCCACAATAGTGTCCAGGTTGATGATCTTGTCCTTGTCCCAGCGCAAAAGGTCCTGCCAGCGCACATTCTCACCGCCCAGCTCAACGCGTTTTTCATGGATAAGCTGCGGCATACCTGCGGCCACAACCGGAGCTAGCCCTGCCCTAACGCGGACAGCATTTATCTCGGCATCGCCTGCACCAGGCCCGTTCTTCCTTATCTTGGCTTCGGCCACTATCAGGTAAATTTCAGCAGTTCGCAAGAGCGGTTGTTTCAGGTCAAAATTGAGGTTACCATCGCCGCTTGGCATAAAGGCAGTGTACTTCCGGATATAGTAACCAGTAGTCGACATGCTCGGTAACATGCGACCCGTTTGCTGTCCCTCCTTACCTGCGAACATTTGCACAGCATCCGTACCCGCGATCGTCACCAGGTTGGTTTGGTATGGTATCGAATCGCCTACGGCCAGTACGGTTGCCTGCTTTCTCTTATCACCGGCCTCAAACTCATCAACAAAGTTTTGAGTGGGGTGATGGAAGCCCCAACCCTGCCACGGACGCGGAGAAAAGTAGATGGATATAGGCGATTGCAGCGAACCAGATATCTCACTATTCTGGTTCCATACAGCAAAAAGCAATTCGGAACTTGTGGTTTGCTGTGCGCCAGGCGTGAAATTGTCTGTAAAATTGGGAGCCAGCGCGTAATTGGCGTCGGTAGTCACCGCTGTACCGTATTGAATGGCCTTGTCAAAATTATCCTCGAACAGGTAGAGCTTGCTTAGCATGCCTTCGGCCGTGCCTTTGCTTACACGCCCCTTGTCTGCTGCATCGTAGGTTTCGGGGAGCATACTAACCGCCTTCAAAAGGTCCGATTCAACCTGCCCCCTAACCTGCTCAACCGTTGATTTAGGTACGTTATAGTTGCTTTTGAGCACGTTGTCTTCCAATATCAGCGGTACTTCACCATAAATCTGACTGAGGATAAAATAAGCATGAGCACGTAAAAAATAGGCTTCGCCTAATGACCTGTTCCGAATAGCATTATCCATTACAGGCACTTTTGGGATATAAATGATGGCATTGTTGGCCCTGGCAATTTGTTCGTAGGCAAATGGCCAGGTGTAATAGATCACCTGCAGGGATGCATCAGCATTAAGATTTCCCACGGCTTTAAAGTCGGGGTGATCACCTGCTACGTAAATGTCATCCGATTGGTCATCATAGGTATACAATGCGTGCCCCACCCAGTCTTCCACATAAAGGATATTATAAATACCCAAAACATTGGCGATTACGTCATTCTGGTTTCGCCAAAATGTGGCGGTGGTATAGGAACCCGTGGGCTTCTGCTCCAGGGGCTTCTTTATACAGCTTTCTATCAATACGATGGAAAGGACTGCTATGATTAAAGTTTTATATCGAGTTGTTGTCATAACAATAAGCTTTATCGAATTAAAAATTTGCTGTCAGTCCGAAAGTTATATTCCTGGCGCTTGGATACTGGGCTACGTCGACACCCTTTTGCGAGTTCGCCGGCGTGTTTCCCGAGCTTGTATAGCCCAACTCAGGTGTATATCCCTTATAGCCGGTGATCATGAACACATTGTATGAGCTTACATACACCCTCAGATCGGGCAATAACACATCGCCTATCTTCTTTTTGGTAAAGGTGTAGCCCAGCGAAACGCTCTTTAACGACAGGTAAGTTCCATTCTCAACCCATAGATCCGACGATCGGTAATTATTATTCAGGTTGGTATTGGTCAACCGCGGAATAGTATTACTGGTACCGGGTCCATGCCACCTGCCCATCTCCTCGGCATACCAGTTGAACACCTGGGTTCCGTCCAGGCCGGCAAGGCGGTCGGCATTGTACAATTTAAAGCCTGCTTCGCCCGAGAAATTGAACGAGAAATCGAAGTTCTTATAAGACAATGATCCGTGGAAACCAAAAACGAATTTAGGATTGGGATTGCCGAGGTTTACGCGATCTTTGTCATCGATAACGCCGTCACCGTTAACATCCACAAACCTCACATCGCCCGGTTTTATATTGGCTTTGTTGGGATCGTTTTTAATATTCGGATCAGCATCTATTTCAGCTTGCGATTGATATAAACCGTTGGTCTTAAAGCCATAGAAAGAAGCAATAGGTTGTCCCTGGTAGGTGCGTGAAATATCAACATTTTCCCTGCCATATGGCGTAGAAGCAATGTATGCCGACTGCCCATAAAGCGCAGTTACCTTATTGCTCAAAAACGAAGCATTTGCACCAAAAGAATACTTAATATCTGGAGTACCGTTCTGATAGTTCAATTCAATTTCGACTCCATGATTGTTCATCGCACCGATGTTCTGATTCGGCAGCACGATATTACCAGGATCATCTGGCAAATTAGTTTGCGCACCAAATGTTTCTACCAGTTGAAAAGGAATCAGCATATCGGTGGTCTTCTTATCGAAATAAGTGACCGATCCAGTCAAATGATTTTCGAGGGCGCCGAACTCCAGGGCGATGTTCGTCATAGACGCTCTTTCCCAGGTAATATTCGGATTTGAAAGGCCAGTTATAACCGCCCCATTTTGTAATACTGTGGTAGTTCCTAAAGCGTAGCCATAACCGGTACCATAACCCAATGTGCTTAAGTACTGGAAGTCGCCGATATTCTGGTTACCCAGCTGGCCCCAGCCACCGGTAAGCTTTAAGGTGCTGAATATCTTCTTTATACCACCATCGTAAAAGCTTTCATCAGATATTCGCCAACCAGCTGAGAATGCCGGAAAATAGCCCCATTGCTTGCCGGGAGCGAACTTACTCGAACCATCCGCACGCATCGTTACTGTCAGCAAGTACTTATTATCGTAGGCGTAATTGCCACGTACGAAATAAGATTGCAGGCCCTGGGTTGGATAATTATTGCCACTGTTATTGGCGCTACTACCCAGGTTCAACACGCGCTGATTAGGATCGATGTCGGCAAACCCGGATCTTGAAGCGTTAACATAGTTCCCTTTTATCAACTGTGCCGAATAACCGCCCGTGAGCGTAATATCATGCAAATTGTTAATTGTTTTGTTATAGGTCAGGTAATATTCTTCCAAAAGCGAGGTCGACTTGCCGTAACCCTGGTTCAGGGATGCAATAGACGGGCCGCGAGTTTGATCGGGCATCGGTACCTGGAAGTTGTAGTAGTCGGAATAACTGTTGTCATAAGCATAGTTGGCTTTTACCTTCAGACCCTCTAAAATCTCTATCTCACCATAGCCATTTGCCAGTAAGCGGTTCGTCTTATTATAAGCATCCATTAGCCTTGCCGTTGCTACCGGGTTGTTTATATCACCCAGTTGATTATCTGCCTGCGATGAGCCCCAGGAGCCATCAGGGTTAATAACCGGGATGGCTGGATTGAAGCGAATAGCACTCCAAACCAAACCGGCTTGTGTCGACCGCGTATCTGGCGCAGTGTTATTTGTATAAGAGTAAAGGATATTTTCGCCAATTTTTATCCGCGAAGTAACTTTATGCTCTGAGTTTGCCCGGAAGCTATAGCGGGTAAACAACGAGTTAGGGATAAAACCCGACTCGTTGTAGTAGTTGCCCGAAAAGCTGTAGGTCGATGCGGCACTGCCTCCTCTAACAGACAAATCGGCGTTTTGGGTATGCCCTGTACCCATCAAAGCGCGCTGCCAGTCGGTGCGCTGAACGGAGTAATAGGGATTGCTCCAAATGGTTGGCGCTGCTAGCCCATCATTGGTATAAGATTCTATTTTCAGCTGGTCCAGCTCTGGCGCCGTAAGCATTTTGATGAACTTCACAGGCGTATTGGAGCCTGCATAAAGGCTGACGCTGGTCTTTGCCTTCTCGTTGTTGTTGCCTTTTTTTGTTGTAATAATTACAACGCCATTGGCCGCCCTTGAACCGTAAATTGCCGAAGCCGATGCGTCCTTTAAAATGTCTATCGAAGCAATATCGTTGGCATCTACGTCATTTAATCCGCCGGCAGGCACACCGTCGATAACGATCAGCGGGTCGGCATTGTTGATAGTACCAGTACCCCTAATGCGAATACTGGGTACACTGCCCGGAGAGCCGTCACTCCTTACAATGTCTACGCCGGCAGCTCGACCCTGGATAGCATCGGCAGGGTTACTTACCGGAAGATTTTGCAGATCAGCGCCTTTAACGCTCACTACCGAGCCGGTAACATTTCTTTTGGATTGTGAACCGTAACCCACTACTACGACCTCACTTAAAGCACTGGCTGATGCGGGCATGACGATGACAATATCCTCCGGAGTGGTGTCGCCTACAACGATGTGTCTGCGGACGGGTTTCATGCCGACGAAAGTAACATCGATGTCATATTCGCCCGGCGGCACGTTTAGTTGAAACCTGCCCTGAACATCTGTGGTTGTGATCGCATTGATCTTTTTAATAGCAACCGTAGCGCCGGGTATGGGCTGCTTGCTTTCGTCGAGCACAACACCTTTAATAAGCGTGGCAGCTGCCTTTAAATGCACCGTTCCGGCCTCGCCGTGCAAGGTGGAAGCGACGGCGCTTCCGCCCGAAAACAGCAGCAGGACCAAAAACAATGTCATCACCATCGACCGAGGCACGGGCCTTCGATGGGTTTTTCTCTCAATGAGGGATCTTTCTTGTAAAGTTTGAGCCATGGTTTAGTTGGTTGAGTGTAATTGTTGTATTGTTGAATGTTATTAGTGTTTATTGTTCGTTGCGCATTTCTTTAATTGTTGCGTTTTAACACCTGCACCTGTCCGTCATTCTTCGCGGCAACAAGCCAATAGCTGCCGTTTGCTCCATTTACCCTGATCAGGTTTCGAGCATCACCATCTATCTTTAATCCGGTAGCTGCATAGGCTTCTGTACTAAAATCGCCATTCTTATTCCCCGTTAACACCATCCCTATCCCAGCGTCCAGCGGGCCGAACTGTACCCGAAACGGATAGAAATTGCCCGCCAGAATGAGTTCTTTCCCACCACCTTTTTCAATATCATTCGCTACTATCCCGTTCACCATGCTGGTTTGCGCAGCCATCGGCAAGCGCTTAATCGTAAACTGGTAGTGCCCCGTATTCTTTAGCACAACTGTAGCCAGTTGATTAATTTTGAATGTTTTAGCTGAGTCAAGCTTTTCTTTTGGAAAAATGTCGGCCAGTTGGGCGTCTGCGAAATCACTATAGCGGGCAAATTTTTTCTGCAACCAGGGCATCTGATCCATTAGTTCGTCCCTGGTATTATATGGATAACTTTTCCCCTGTATGTAGTAGCACAGGACAGGCTGCATCGACCCGTCGCCACTAAAATCGGCGCAGGTAATGGTGACAGGCTCATCAACCGACGCCTTGAGCAAGGTGTTAAGCCCCAGGTTGCCGACGACAAAATCTATGTTTCCGTCATTGTCCAGGTCGACAGCTTTGATGCGCGTCCACCAGCCATTCGAATCAGAAAGACCGTATTCTTTTGTTTGATCGACAAGTACTCCCCTATAATTCTCAAACACGGTGATGGGCATAAACTGCCCAACAACAACCAGGTCGGGCCAGCCGTCCTTGTTCAGATCGGCCCAAACGGCATCGGTAACCATACCCGGATTGTCTAGTACAGGGTCCTTTTGTGATGCATCTATCTCGAAGCGGATATTACCCCGACTACTAACATTTTTCAAAACATAGCTCGGCGGAGACATCGGGAACATCCCGGCCCTGTAACGGCCGCCTATGAAGAGATCGGGTTTGCCATCATGATTGATATCGGCTGCTCTTGCGCAACTGGCGCTTACGGTCTTTTTCGGCAAGGCATTCAAAACTTCTTTGAAATTCCCCTTGCCGTCGTTCTCAAAAATTCTGTCCTGGTAATTTTCGCTGCCCTGCGGATATTCGCCGCCACCACTAACCAGGTAAAGGTCCATGTCGCCGTCGCCGTCGGCGTCAAAGAACAGCGCGTCGGCATTGAAGCAAAGTTTATTGTTGTTCCATGGTTGCGAGGGGGCCAACACAAAGCGCCCGTATTTG
>Ga0068856_100005069_pt1 | contig 13038 bp, 7 predicted proteins | sample KBSCornC62_FD_66595 | JGI IMG/M metagenome (GOLD analysis project Ga0068856, IMG submission 66595) | Corn rhizosphere microbial communities from Kellogg Biological Station, Michigan, USA - KBS Corn C6-2 | ecosystem: Host-associated > Plants > Roots > Rhizosphere > Soil ...
CCCAGTGGCAGGCGCGCGAGAATGAACACTTAGTGTATCGGTCATTTTTTACACTTACTACTTACTGCCCCTTTTACACCGTTTCGGTGTGGGCAATTTCTGTCGGCTAAAGTAGGATGGTGACACTGAAAACAGTTGGTTTAAACAATAGGCTCTCGTCGACTCACCCCGACTGCCGCCGATGGGCGACCGTCGTCCCTCTCTGCTGCGCAAAGAGGGAGTTTGAATCTGTACTAAAAAATAAAAACCCTCTTTACGAAGTAGAGGTGGTCGATCCGCTAAGACCTAAAAGCAAAAAGCCATCATTACTGACGGCTTTTTTATGATAGCTAAATACTATCAGTTATTTCTTAATAAACTTGGCAATGTATTTACCAGCATCAGCGTATGACTCAGTAAGCCTTGTTCCGGTATCATAATCGTCGCCGCCGAAGGTACGGCCTGGCGCTTTTTCTACCGAAATAACTGCTACTACTTTGCTTGGGTCGGCAGTTTCAACAATGGTGGCTTCGCCATTGATCTCGGCATTATGCCTGCTCACGTAAACATTATAACCGGGCTCGGTCCATGATGTATGGAAGATGAGGGTGTACTTGGCATCCTTCTTCTCGTTCATGTTGCTGTATTTTAAAAACAGGTCAATAAACTTAGGCTCATAGCGCGATTGCCTGTTGGCTACCCACATCTCGGCCCACCTGTCGCCCTTGCCTTCTTGCTTGGCATTGTACTCGGCTTTTTTCTTGTCGATGTAATCCTGTCCGTTCTCGAATTTGCCAATGGCCATATTATCATAGGTAAATTTAAAAGCAATGGCAGTTTCGGATTTTAAAACAGACGGATCGCCGCTAACGAGTTTAACTCTTTGAGCATTAGCTACTGTAGCGAAGGCCAGGAATGCGAGCATTGCCGCACTGATAAGTAATTTTTTCATTTTTTGTTTTGGGGGTTTAGATCATCCTTAGCCAAATATATATAAATACTTTAAAAAAAAGCAGAAAGGCAAAAGGTTAAAGGAGAAAGGTTATTGATTGACCATGCCTGAATAAGGTTGACTTTTTAAAGGTATACAAACCTATTTATTATTATTGTTGTAAAATTTCTTTTTTGCTTCTTTTTTCTTTGTTAATAACTGTGTTTTTTGTGAGTAACTCGAAGGCGGCAGGGCTGAGATTATTCAGCGCCGAGTGGGGCCGGTAAAAGTTATACATTTTAACGGCTTTATCGGTCATAGCAATTAGCTGATTATAGTCCTGCGGATGGTAATGGACCAGGTAATCGTTTTTCATGGTGCCATTAATGCGTTCCGCATGGGCATTTTCATAAGGGCTCTCACACATGCTGTTTTGGATATACCTGCCTTTGGTGATAGCTAAAAAAGCTTTGCAATAATATTGTCCTCCGCCGTCGGAATGAAAGATCAGGCCAGGCGGCGGTTGCCTTTGGCTTAACGCCATATTTAATGCAGGGATAGTAGTTTGTTCGGTAAGCAAGCCCCTGGATATCGAATAGCCGGTTATAAAGCGGCTATACAGGTCAATAACAAAAGTCAGGTAATAGAACCTTTCACCCATGCGATAATAAGTAATATCGCTTGCCCAGGCCTGGTTTACACCTGTCAACTTAAGGCCCGCAATCAGGTTCTCAAACCGGGTAACACCTAATGAGTTTGTAGTCCGGTAAAATGATCGTTTTACCGCCAGTTTGAAGCCTTGTTCATAACAAAATCGCTCGAATTTGTCACGTCCCATGCTTTGCGGTTCTATCATCGTATACATGCGCCTGACTGACAGCCTTGGATGATCGGCCCGGATCTGAGCAATAACCGGTAAAAGTTGCTGCTGCTCTTCCATGATAAAAAGCTGCTTGTCTAAATGTTGGTGAAAGCCTTGCTTGCTGATACCGGCAATATCGTACAGGTCGTTTAGTTTCATACTTAACTGCCTGCGGTTTCGCCAGAACCAAATCAAAGCCTGCCAGTAAACTTTTTTTTAATATCAATGCTGTATTCCTGTTCGGCCAGCTCGATTATCTTCTCCAGAAAATCTATCTTAAGCTGCTTTTCGCCAATTACCCGCTGCATTTCGCTCGCCTGCTCCTTTAAAAGCATTACTTTCCGGGTCTCGCTTTCCGGCTCGATAACCTGCTTGTGCTCCCGCTTGCGCATCTGTGAATATTTGTATATCCATTTGTAAACAGACGACCTGCTTACCTGGTATTCCCTGCAAAGTTCTGTTACTGACAGAATATTCCTGTCAATTTCACTCACTTTTGATCGCTTAAAAGATTCGCTGAAAAATCGGTTCTGTCGCTCCCGAACCGTCAGCCGCTCATAATCACTAATTGTTGCCATTGCTTTTTAAGTTGACTTTTGACTAATTTTCGGTCAACTTATTTAGGCAAGGACAACCAGGTTAAAAAAGGTACCCAGAGCATCCAGGAAAATGCGATGGTGTATGCCGACCCAACCATATTCGATGTCTTCACATTGCCAATAATCAATGGCGACCCTAAAACGGCGTTGAAAGATCCGCATTCTGTAGTGATCAGTCAAAAAATGGCCGAAAAATACTTTAATACTATCAATGCTGTTGGTAAAGTGTTAACCTTTAATGACACTTCGCTTTATAAAGTAACCGGTGTGATTAAAAATGTTCCTTCGCAATCGCACTTTCATTTCGATTTTTTTATCTCGATGCCGTCATTGGCCGAAAGCAGGGAAAATGCTTGGTTCAACAGTAATTTCAAGACCTATTTATTGTTAAGACCCGGTGCCGATATCAATGGATTGAAAGCCAAATTGCCAGAGTTTATGCGTAAACACGCGGGCCCTCAGTTACTCGATGTATTGCATTTGACTTTTGATAAGTTTGAACAAAGCGGCAACTATTATAAGTTCAGCATTACACCATTGGCCAAAATACACCTGCAATCGAACATACGGGATGAATTTGAAGCCAATGGCAGCCTTCAAATGGTATATATACTTTCTGCCATAGCGGGGTTGATATTGTTGATTGCCTGTGTCAATTTTATGAATCTTTCTACAGCGCGTTCTGCAAACAGGGCCAAAGAAGTTGGGGTTCGTAAAGTATTAGGTTCGGCCCGCAAATACCTTATCGCGCAATTTCTTATTGAATCCATCATGGTAACCCTGGTCGGGGCGATTATAGCCGTATTTGCTGCATGGGCTCTTCTCGGTTTATTTAATAACCTTTCAGGCAAAGAACTGGCCATCACCCCGCAAATACTTTTATGGTTATTACCCTCATTATTAGTATTCATTATTGTTATTGGTTGCCTGGCCGGTTCGTATCCCGCACTATATCTTTCAAGCTTTCAGCCCATCCAGGTACTTAAAGGAAAGCTGGCCGCCGGATTCAAAGGAAGCGTATTGCGCAATGTATTGGTGGTAGGGCAGTTTGCTATTTCAATAGGCCTTATTATCGGTACCCTGGTAATCTATAATCAGCTCAAATATATTCAAACTAAGGACGTTGGATTTAATCGCGAACAAGTACTTACGGTATGGGATACATGGACACTTGGCGATAAAACCAAAACATTTAAACAAGAGATCAGCCAGCTGGCAGGTGTGCAATCCGCCACCATGACGGGTTACCTGCCCACTTCCGGTGTAAATAACAACTCTTCGCTTTCTAAGGACCCGGTGATGGATCAGAAACGCGCCATATTAAGTTCGATATGGTTTGTGGATCAGGATTATATTCCTACGCTCGGCATGAAAATGGTCGCTGGTAGAAATTTTTCCCGCCAGATGAGTACTGATTCCACAGCGATCATCATCAATGAATCGGCCGCAAAATTATTGGCTTTTCCCGATCCATTAAACAAACTGTTATACCTTCCACAGGACAATATGGCTAAAGTGATGAAGCCTTATCACATTGTGGGTGTTGTAAAGGATTTCAACTTCAAATCGTTGCGTGAAAACGTAACACCGGTGATTCTTTTTAATGATAATAACACCGGCGCAATATCCATTCGGATGAAGTCGGCCGACCTTGAAGCTTTGGTTTACCAGGTAAAAGACAAATGGACAAAATTTGCACCAAATCAGGCCTTTAATTATTCGTTTATGGACGGTGATTTCGACAAACTCTATCGTACGGAGCAACGTACAGGCCAAATAGCGGTATCATTTACATCACTGGCTATCATTATTGCCTGCTTGGGCTTGTTTGGCCTGGCTGCATATGCTGCCGAACAGCGTACCAAAGAGATTGGCATACGTAAAGTATTGGGCGCCAGTATTTCAAATATAATAGGTATGCTTTCTAAAGATTTTATAAAGCTGGTAATGTTAGCCATTTTGGTTGCCGTTCCAATTGCGTGGTATTTTATGCATAAATGGCTTCAGGGATTTGCTTACCACCGGGATATACAATGGTGGATAGTTGCTGCAGCCGGTGCAGGCGCAATACTGATCGCGTTTATAACTATCAGTTTCCAATCCATTAAAGCAGCTTTGACGAATCCTGTTAAGAGTCTTAGGAGCGAATAACTAGTTAACCAGTTAACTAGTCAACAAATCAACGAACCAATGAACTAACAAACTAAACCATGATCAGAAACTACTTTAAAACTGCCTGGCGTAATATCTTAAGAAACAAATTTTACGCGCTCATCAATATCATCGGCCTTACTGTTGGCCTGACATTCGGCTTACTCATACTCCTTTGGGTGAACGATGAGTTCAGCTTTGACACCTTCAACAGCAAGGCCGATAGGATATACGAGATTAATGCGCAAATTGGAACGGGTACGAGCAGACAAACCTGGTCGGGTTTGCCCGGGCCAACGGGCATGCATGCTGCGAAAGATATTCCGGAAGTAGAGAGTTGCGTTCGTGTCGGACGGAATGACAATTATTCGGTCTATCGGTATAAAGACAAATTGCTCTCTGCCGGGAATTACGGTGCGTTCATGGTAGATACTTCGTTGTTCAAAGTATTTGATTATAAAGTGCTGAAAGGCAATCCCAATAATCCGTTTACTGATTTGCATTCCATCGTTATCACCGAAAGTACCGCTAAACGCTTTTTCGGTGACGAGGATCCCATTGGTAAAGTTTTGCAGGGCAACAGCAAGGACAACTATACCGTGTCGGGTGTATTAGCCGACTTTCCCGAAAACTCCAGTTTCAAAGCAGATATACTTTTCTCTTTCGAACTGGCTAAAAAGAACTATCACAACGGTTTTTGGAAAAGCCTGGAGCAGGATTGGGGCGATTACTTCTATCAAACCTTTGTGCTCTTAAAGCCTGGTGCATCAGCCACGGCGGTTGCCAATAAACTAACAGCTATTCATCTCGCCAATCAAAAAGAAGCCGCCCAAGCCAAGCTGCAATATGTGGCGCAACCACTGCTGCATTTACATCTTTATAATACCGACGGGACGCCTTCCGGACTACAAACCGTCAGGATATTCCTCATTGTGGCATTTTTGATACTGATCATCGGGTGTATAAACTATGTCAATCTATCCACAGCGCGTGCTATGCTGCGCTCCAAGGAGGTAAGTGTGCGTAAGATCATCGGCGCCGAAAGGAGACAACTGTTTGCTCAGTTCATTATCGAAACAACCTTGTTCTTTGTGATTGCGGTAGTGCTTTCCTTAACAGCGGTGAAATTGCTGATGCCTGTTTATAACACGATTTCAGGTAAGGAAATGCAATTTAATTTGTTTGATGCTAATGTTTGGAAAGTTATCGGCCTTACGATTATCGGATCGCTTGCCGCATCGAGTGTATACCCTGCACTACTACTATCGTCGTTTAAACCGATAAACGCATTAAAAGGAAAATTGTCATTGGGAGTAGGGAACGTAGTTTTCCGGAAGGGATTAGTGGTTACTCAATTTATGTTTTCCATTGTATTGATCATTGGTACATTGATCATCAGGCAGCAACTGAAATACATCATGGAAAAAGATTTGGGATATGATAAATCGTACGTTTTTGGTGTGGGTATGGGGGGTATTTATGGTCATTATGATGCTGTACGAGCTGAGTTGATGGGTCAGCCGGGCGTGGTTGATGTTACACGGGCCGGTGACAATATAGTTAATATCGACAATGATACCGGCGACACGGATTGGGATGGCAAGGAAAGCAAACGGAGTTTCCTAATACATCCACTAAATATCGACGAGACCTATATCAATTTTTTCAAACTAAGGATCGTAGCGGGACGGGCATTTAGAGCAGGTAAGGCCGATTCAACCAGTTATATTCTGAATGAAACAGCTGTGAGGGAGGCTGGCATTAAAGATCCGGTTGGAAAAAGGTTTAAGCTCCATGATACCTGGGGTACGATTATAGGCGTGGCAAAAGATTTCCATTTCGCATCTCTGAAACAAAAGATAGAGCCTGCTATCCTTTGTGATGCTCCGGAAAATTGTGGTGCGATATTCATTCGCACTACTGGCAAAGACGCGCAAAGAGCCATCAATGCAGCAGAACGTGTGTATAAGGCTTATAATCCAGTGGTTCCATACAGCTACGATTTCCTGGATGCCGACTATGACGCACTTTACAAATCAGACCAGCGTTCGGGTACGTTATTCAGCATTTTCGCGGGCATTGCCATATTTATTTCCTGCCTCGGGTTGCTTGGCCTGGCTACATACACCGCCCAGGTAAAAGTGAAAGAGATAAGTATCCGGAAAGTGCTCGGGGCAAGTGTGGCCAACATCACAGCCATGTTATCAACCAATTTCCTGAAGCTGGTAGGTCTGTCGATAATTATAGCAACGCCAATAGCCTGGTATGCCATGCATAAATGGCTGCAGGACTATGCTTACCCGGTTAAAATACACTGGTGGATATTTGCACTGGCGGGCTTGTCAGCTATCATCATTGCATTTGTAACCATTAGTTTCCAGGCGATAAAGGCTGCGCTGGCAAACCCGGTGAAAAGCTTGCGTTCGGAGTGAGCTACGGCTTTCGAAGAAAGCTTGCGATCGGAGTGATTAGAGATTGGAAATTAGGACAAGACAGACTAATCTCTATTCTTTAGTCTCTAATCTCTAATCGCTACCCCAACTGTATCATAATCGTACATTCCGCTGTTACGCAAGCGGACACTTATTGCGCGCTTTTATTTTTAATAGTTTGTTTATTAGGCTATTAAGTCTTTGGTATTTATTTTCGGTATAATGGACAAACCATCATATCATGATAAAGAATTATCTCAAAGTTGCCTGGCGGAATCTTTTCCGTAATAAGTTTTTCTCTATTATTAATATTTCTGGCCTTGCTCTGGGGATGGCTTGTAGTATCCTGATCATATTATGGGTACAGAATGAACTGAACATGGATGGGTTCCATCAAAATGGGAAGAATATCTATGCGGTAATCGAACGACAGTACTATGATAATAAAGTAACCGGGCAATATAACGTGCCGGGTGTGCTGGCTAATGAAATGAAGAAGGTATTTCCAGAAGTGAGGTACGCAACCGGGATGGATCAGGGCGATGAAAACACTTTCCAGGTCGGCGAAAAGATATTAAAAATAAAAGGCGTTGCGGCTGATAGCGATTTCTTCAAAATATTCAGCTATAAAATACTGGAAGGGAAGCCGCAAAATGCTTTAAATAATCCTTCGAGTATTGCCATATCCAAAAAAATGGCTGAGGACTTTTTTGGGAGCCCTGCAGCAGCAATAGGCAAATCGATCAGGTACGAGAATAAGCAGAACTTTAATATTACGGCTGTTTTTGATAATGTACCTAACAATTCATCAGCAAAGTTCGATTATGTGCTCAATTGGTTCCAATACCTCAAAGAAAATGACTGGGCCAAGCAATGGGGCAACAATGGGCCGGTGGCTTATGTGCTGCTGCGGCCGGATGCTGATCCTAAAGCATTTGATAAAAAGATTGCGCATTTTATGGATGCCTACAATAAGGAGCAGACTGCTGCTTTCAGAGAACAATTAGGCATACAAAAGTTTACAGACGTATACCTTCATGCTGATCTCACGGATGGTAGAGTATCCGGCGGCCGAATAGAGTATGTAAGGCTATTTAGTGTGGTGGCGGTCTTTATCCTGCTGATCGCTTGTATCAATTTCATGAATCTGACCACGGCACGATCAGTTAAACGGTCCCGCGAGATTGGCATCCGGAAAGTGGTAGGTGCAGTAAGGCCGGTACTGATACGTCAGTTTATCGGCGAAGCGATATTATTAACCTTCCTGGCTGTTGCAATTGCTACCGTATTGGTTCTGGTGCTGTTGCCGGTATTTAACCAGATCACGGAAAAACAGATTGCGTACCCTTTTGCCGATATTAGCTTCTGGGCATGGTTGATATTGCTTACCGTAATTACGGGCGCGATTGCAGGTAGTTATCCGGCATTGTTCTTATCGTCATTTAACCCGGTCGTGGTACTCAAAGGGACCTTGAAATTGAGCACAGGATCGGCATGGTTCCGTAAAGGGTTAGTGGTGTTTCAGTTTGCTATGTCCGTGTTTCTTATTATCGGCACCATTGTAATCTCGAAACAGGTAAACTATATCCAGACCAAGGACCTGGGATACAATCGCGAGAACTTGCTGTATGTACCAATTGAAGGCGACTTACCAGCCAAGTATGAAGCATTTAAGAATGAAGCGCTCAATATGCCCGGCATTAAAGAAGTAACGCGTTCTACAAATTCGCCTACAAATTTCGGCAGCAGTACCATTGGTGTTAATTGGGACAATAAAGATCCTAATCTCAACGTGATGTTTACCCAAATTGGCGTAGGTTACGATTTTACCAAAACGCTGGGGCTTAAATTAGCTCAAGGCCGTGATTTTTCGCCGGCCTATGGCACAGATACTATCAATTACCTTATCAATGAAACGGCATTGTCGCGGTTGAATTATAAGGACCCGATCGGAAGAAACTTTACGATGTGGGGCAGGAAAGGAAAGATAGTTGGCATCCTCAAAGACTTCCACTTCAAATCGCTTCATGAGCCTATTTATCCGCTAATAGTAAGGTTGCGCGAGAAAGAAGATTACGGAAGTATTCTTATTCGCACTAAAGCTGGTCAAACCAAGGAGGCAATTGCATCAATAGAAAAACTTTGTAAGGAACTGAATCCGAAGTTTACCGTGAGTTATCAATTCTCGGACCTGGAATACAAAAAATTATATCAAAATGAGCAGGTGGTTTCCAAGCTATCGGACGCATTTTCCGGCCTGGCCATATTTATATCCTGTCTCGGTTTGCTTGGGCTGGCTATGTTTACAGCTGAACAGCGCACCAGAGAAATAGGTATCCGCAAAGTGCTTGGGGCAAGCGTCGGCTCACTTTTTACATTGCTGTCAAAGGAGTTTATTATACTGGTGTTAATCGCGCTGATTGCCGCATCGCCATTTGCATGGTGGTTCATGGATAAATGGTTGACGACCCAATATCATTATCATATGGAAACAGCCTGGTGGTGGATATTCCTGCTGGCGGGCGTGGTAGCTATCGTGATCACGCTGATAACGGTTAGCTTCCAGTCGGCCAAAGTAGCGTTGACAAATCCGATTAAGAGCCTTAGATCAGAGTAGCAGTAGCAGTTGCAGTCAAAATTTAGGATTTAGAGTTTAGTATTTAGAATTTAACCAACCATGATAAAGAACTATCTCAAAGTAGCCTGGCGCAACTTGTGGAAGAACAAGGTGTTTTCCGCCATCAATATTATTGGACTGGCTGTTGGTATGGCAGCCTGCATCGTGATCATGCTTTTTGTGCATTACGAAAAGAGCTTCGATAATTTTCAGCCGGATCATATCTATCGCCTCAATGAGGTGCAAACCATAGGCAGCCAGGGGGCCACACAGAAGGTAGCTTTATCTATGTTCCCGATGGGGCCAACGATGCACCAGGAATTTCCTGAGATCAAAAGCTTTACCCGTGTCCATTGGACAGACAAGTACCAAATGACTCAGAAGGAGAAGAAAATATTCCTTACCCAGTCATATTTTGTGGATTCTGCATTCCTGAAAATATTCAACTTCCCGGTGATCAAAGGCGATAAGCTAACCGGGTTGCTTAAGCCACACTCCGCGATGCTTACCGAAGAAACGGCAAAGAAACTCTTTGGTGATGAAGACCCGATAGGAAAAACTATCACTCACTATAGTAACGATACCACCAGCTTTGTTGTTACGGGTATTTTGGCCAATGTGCCCAAAAACTCACAGTTGCAATTTGATGCATTGTTTTCTTTCAACACGGTTTATCGCCCGGATGATATGAAAAATTGGGGAGGCAACTGGCTGGATACCTATTTTGTTCTGGCGCCGGGAACTAACCAGGCGGCAATGGAAGCCAAATTCCCCGCATATCTGAAGCGACACCTGCAGGGCGATAATTGGAAATTCTACCAATTGTTCTTGCTCCCATATAAGGATGTGCACGCCGGGTCTGCCGATATCGGGCTTGACTACGTCAATTTCCAAAAGTTTGATAAAAAGACCACTAATCTTTTTGCAGTTATAGCGCTGATTGTGCTGGTGATAGCCTGCGTCAATTTCATTAATCTTTCTACTGCAAAGTCGGTGGAAAGGGCAAGAGAAGTCGGTATACGTAAATCGATAGGTGCATATCGGTTCCAGCTGGCTGTACAGTTTTTGAGCGAAACAGTAATGTTATCGCTTATTTCGCTGGTGTTGGCAATCGCCCTGGTGGAATTGTCATTGCCCTACATCAACAGCCTGAGTGAAAGAGACATTGCTCTTAACGTATACAACAATTTTGATGTGATAGCCGCTGTTTTCGGCGGAACCATACTCGTGGGGCTTATTTCGGGAATTTATCCAGCTGTTTATTTGTCTTCTTTCCAGGCGGTTAGGGTGTTGAAAGGTTCTATCCAGGTCGGCAAGAATAAAGGTTTAATGCGGAACGTATTGGTGGTAACACAATTCGCCAGCGCTATTTTCCTGATGATCGCCACTGTATTTGTGGTGAGGCAGCTGCGGTACATGCAAAAACAGGACCCCGGCTATAATCGCGACCAGATTGTAAATGTGAAGCTTGATGGGGTTACTTATAAAAGATACGACAAATTTAAAAATGCGCTGCTTGGCAACACCCTGATTGAAGGCGTTACTGCATCACAGGATATACTTGGAAGTCATTTAGATCAGACCGGGGTAACCTTTAGGCCACATGATGGAGCTAAGCAAAATTTGGGCACAACATTACTCGTAGTTGATACCAATTACCTGTCGCTGTATAAGATGAAGCTGCTTTACGGAAATAATTTCTCAGGCGATACGGCGCTTGATGCAAAACAATATATCGTTAATGAGGCTTTAGCTCACGAACTGTTGAAGGATCACCCCAGTCGGCCAATTTCTTCATTGGTAGGTGAACATTTTGGATTTGATTCGTTGGGAACCATCGTTGCCATTGCTAAGAACTTCAATTTCAATTCACTGCATTATAAGGTCGAACCGCTGTTTATCATCAGCGCAAGGAAGTTCGGCTTCAGCAATGTGTCTGTCAAGATAAATGGAAACCGAACCGCGGAGGCTATTGCATTCATTAAGTCGAAATGGAGCAGTATCAATCCTGATAACCCTATAGAATATCAATTTCTCGATGACCATTTTAACGAGGTATATAAAGCAGATCAGCAGCAAAGTCAGATTGTAGGAATACTTTCGGGGTTGGCGATTTTTATTTCCTGTTTGGGTCTTTTTGGCTTAGCCTCTTATTCAGCAGAAAAAAGAGTAAAGGAAATTGGAGTGCGCAAAGTACTGGGCGCATCAGTTCAGCGAATAGTACTGTTGTTATCGATGAATTTCCTTAAGCTGGTTTTAATCGCCAATCTGATCGCTATACCGTTGGCCTGGTGGGTCATGAATAGGTGGTTACAGGATTTCGCCTACCGCATTGATCTATCGTGGATCATATTTGGTATCATCCTTTTAGTGTCGATAATGATTGCTGTGATTACCATTAGTTTCCAGGCGATAAAAGCGGCAATTGCTAATCCGGTGAAGAGCCTGCGGAGCGAATAGCTTTGGCAGGAGGGAAACCGTTTTTGAATATGCCATTTAGTTGAAACACTGGGCACCTACGCAACTCGAAAACGAACAGCCGCCTGTTCGTTTTTGTTACAATAAGCTTTTAAAATATCGTATGATTTTTCTATCTGTCAGTAAGTTAGTAATTTGGAACAGCGATTGAAGCACGCAATTACTTGAACGCATCCATTCTCCATATCAGCCTCTATGACCTGGCTTTCCTGGGAACAATATTCGTCGGGCTAACTTTTACTCTGCAACTATGGTTCACCAAAAGGATCAACCAAACTGCAAACAGGTTCCTTGCCCTGGCGATGGTTGTGATGGTTTTGTGGATGGTCCGCATTTCAGCTATTGATATCCGGCTTCCGCTGCAATTTTCACTGGCGCTTGGGCCGCTCATCTTTTTTTATGTACTAAAATTAACGCGGCCCGAATATAAATTTTGCCTTAAGGACTTGCTGCATTTCATCCCGGCGCTGTTGGAGCAAGCCATATTGCCGAACCTGGTATTGCAATTCCTGGCGCTTATTTCAACGATTACCTACCTGTATTGTTGTCACCGGCTGATAGAACGGTATTACCGGCGGCAAAAATTTAATGGCGGTGATCGTTACCGGGCTGAATTACGATGGCTGCATAAATTGCTGGCAGGCTTTGGCCTGTTATGGCTGCTGTGGATACCTTATACCGCCATCGGTTATTTTTATTATCAGCATCAATTAAGCATCCAAATCTATTATCCTTTTTATCTTATGGTAACGGTGATGCTGATTTGGATAGCCGCTACAGCTTATTTAAGGCCGGAAGTCAACATGCCCACAAATCCGGCTCCATTTTTTAAGACACCGCTGCCTGCGGAAATGAAGCAAATGGGTGCGTGGCTAAAAAAAGCCATGCAAACCGGCCGGTATTACCAGGACCCCGAGCTAAGCTTAAGCTCACTGGCTGAAAAGCTGGAGCTGACTACTCATGAATTATCCCGTATTATCAATACCGTA
>Ga0068856_100005071_pt1 | contig 13037 bp, 12 predicted proteins | sample KBSCornC62_FD_66595 | JGI IMG/M metagenome (GOLD analysis project Ga0068856, IMG submission 66595) | Corn rhizosphere microbial communities from Kellogg Biological Station, Michigan, USA - KBS Corn C6-2 | ecosystem: Host-associated > Plants > Roots > Rhizosphere > Soil ...
TTGAAGCATCAGCTGGCTTACAGCAACGATTCGCTCAAAGGTCAGATCTACACCCGCATTGCGATACAGTATATGAGGTATGACACTGTATCCAATAAAAAGACCCGTACCGAATACCAGGAAGCGGCCTTGAAGAACACCATGTCGGCACTGCACTATTTTTCGAGGTTGAATGATAGTGTTGGTCTCAGGGAGTGTTTTGATCGCCTGGCTATCGTTTATCATGCCCAAAAGAAGTACGCACAGGCTAAGTGGTTCGTTTTGCAATCCAATTCTATATCCCGCATCAAGAATGATGTTCCTAATATCATCACTTCCCTCGTCGAACTGGCAAGTGTAAAAAGAGATATTAAAGACTATAGCCTTGCCATACGCGATTTAAAGGAAGCCCTGCAGCTTTCGACCCTTAATCATTTTGCGCAGCAGGAATCGCAGGTGCAGCTGGGTTATGCCATGCTTTATACGCGGATGGATAATCCTGCCAAATCAGCCAGTGCGCTGAAACGTCATCTCGCGATAGACGATAGCATAAAAAAAGCCGAGGAAAAAGCCCTGATGGCCCGCATTAAAACAGCCGACTCGATAGCCGAGGCCAAAAAAAAAGCTTATTTGATAGGCAGCAAAGTGCTCTGCGGGCAAGGATCGTCAGACAGGCAGGTTTCATCGCAATCCTTATCATACTCATTGCTGTCATCTCGTTAGCCTTATTTGTACTTTACCGGCGCAAACGAAAAGGCGGATGGCGTAATCTGATCAAAAGAAAACATTGATTTCTTATCTTTGACAAACTAAACCTGCCGCGGTTAGCAATTGGATATTATTATGAAATTATTCTTCGCAAGTATTATTGCACTCACACTTTTTCTTTCCTGTTTACCAAACGCCGCCCAGGACAAGGCCAAAGAGCATTTCAAAAAAGACCTGCTCGGGAGGATCAACAAATTGCGGTCTGAGGGCTGCCATTGCGGAAGTGTCTACATGCCGCCGGCCCCGCCGTTAACCTGGAACGACTTGCTGGAAAAAGCTGCCAACGAGCATGCCGGCGACATGTTCGTGAGGCAATACTTTTCGCACATGAGCAAAGAAGGCCTGTCGCCAAAAGATCGCGTTGTGGATGCAGGCTACGGATTGAAGGGCTACAAAGGCTATATGGTTGGCGAGAATATCGCCCAGGGCCAAATGAGCGTTGCCGAAGTAATGGATGGCTGGATCAAAAGCCCCGAGCATTGCCGAAACCTGATGACGGCCGGGTTTAAGGAAGTTGGCGTAGCCCGGGCCGGTAATTACTGGGTACAGGACTTTGGTATGCGCACCCCGTTTTCGGCCAGGGAAAAAGCGCTCATCAAAAGCGGACGCATCCGAATTATCCCCGAAAAACACTCAGGCTATTAACGGTCTTATCGTAGTCCTTTTTCTTTCAGAAATTTGATTAAGGCGGCTGGATGATCGGTTTGTAAACCGGTAAACCCTTTGGCAATGGCTGCCTCCCAATCATTGGCCTCGTTGGCGCTTTGAATATCCGGCCACGCGGTTAGGTGCATCGCCTTAGTTGACGACACCATTTCGGCTGAATATTCTTTCCACCCGCCATCCAAAATATCCGGCTTGGCTTTATAAATAAAAGCCCTCATACCAGCATCATCTTTGACGTTATTGGGCAAGCTCACCATTAGTGGCATATCGGGACCAATTTTACGCCAGTCGACAAACTGTTGCGGGTTGTTGATGTAAACCAGCACCTGCTTTTCCATCCCATATTTTTTGAGCATGGCATAGGCGGTTGCAACATCAGCCTTTTTATAATCGATGTAAATGTAGATTTTATCCTTACAGAGTTTCAGTATATCCTCAAAAGTGGGCACGCGATAAACAGTCTTGTCGAGAGTGTCACGGCTTTTTAGATGGAGTTGTTCGATCTCATCCAGCGTTAGATCGCCTACGTTGCCTTTGCCTTCAGTCATGCGATTCACCGTTCCATCGTGCATGCTTACCAGCTGTCCATCTTTGGTAGTCCTGAGATCGATCTCAACATAGTCAACCTCGTTTTTAATGGCTTCCGCATAAGCGGCAAGTGTATTTTCGGGATAGATCACATGATCACCACGGTGGGCTATCACGATGAATTTGTGTCGTGGTGTTGGCAGCGGATTAACCTGCGCGCTCGCAACTATGGCGATGCTGGCTAAAAACAAGATCAGTATATATTTCATCAGCTTATTTACCGAGCGAAACGCCTTCTTTGGCAGTGATTGACCCAATGGCGTCCCCTACTTGGTGATCGGCGTTTTTCTTAAAATCGTATCCCAGCAATTTAGCTATACTTTGCGCCAGTTGCTTATGGTAGGTGGTGGTGTGCGTTTTGATGATACCATCTTCCGGTGTATCAGGGCCAATAACGGCAAACCAGGTCTGCTCAGAATTCTTAATCATCGAACCATGGCTTCTCCATGCCTCAGGCGAGGCATCTCCCCTTCCATGATCGCAGGTGATGATGAGCGTTGTTTTGCCTTTATAGAAAGGATCGCTCTGCAAATACTGCCATAACTCCTGCAGGTAAGCATCTTCCTGGTGGGCCTGGGTCAGGTATAATTTATAGTTGCCGGCATGCGCCATATCGTCAGTCTCATCAAAAGCTAAGTACAACACGCGCGGCTTATATTCTTTCAGATATTCTTTTCCGAACTCATACGTCATAAAATCGATCCGCGTATCGCCCAGATAGTGGGGCGCCTTATGTTGCAGCTCATTCAGGAACTTAAGGTGTTCGTCAGATTTAGTATCCTCAAAGTTGGTATACCCCGCGTTGACGATCAACCCTGACCGGCTTACATTAAATATCGCTGGGAAAGCTTCCCACGAGGCAAAAACGGCAACTTTATTTTCAAAGCCTTTCTGCTTGTTCAAATATTCAAAAACGCTGGTGTTTGGATTCGGTACAGGATTATTGTTATTAACGCGTGTATCAGGAAAGCCTGTAAATATCTCATTATAGCCCGGGTACGAATAATGATAATTGTTGGCCACCTCATCGCAATTGCCTTCGTCGCGGTCCCCATACAATTGTCCTTGTGATGCTATGGTCGACCAAAAGAAAGGCATTAATAGTTTGCGGCGTTCCTGGGGTGTTGGCGCCCAGAACTTTTTACGAACGTCGGCTTTAGTGTCTGTAAACTTTGATTCAACAAGGGTCGAATCGGCGCCCCGGTACATTTCCTGCCAGCGGAAACCATCAAGCGTCACAACGACAACGTTTTGTGTCCGATGACTTTGGGCGTAAACAATAGAGGTAAATGCAGAGGCAATTAACAGCAGCGTGAGTTTTTTCATGACTTCATCTTACTGTAACCAAAAGTACCCCGGTTATATTAACCCTGTTTTGCCTGAAATTTAATTTATACGCATGTTGGTAAATTGATGATTGTGGAAAAAAGTAAATCACTCAAACGTTTGTTTGAAATGACCGTTGTATTAGCAAATAAACCACGGTTTACCGATATTAGCCCGATCAATGAACCCCAATTCAGTGACCGAAAGTTCTGTTAACAACCTTATTTCCGAATTCAGGATCGATGTGGAGATCGCATCCGTTAAACCCTTTGGCTCAGGCCACATCAACGATACTTACCGAATCATTAATAAAGACCCAAACGGGCACGACTATTTGCTTCAGCGTGTTAATCATCGAGTTTTCAAAGATGTGCCGTTGTTAATGAATAACCTGGTCAGCGTAACCGATCATTTGAGGAAAAAATCGGTCGCACTTCGGGTAGCAACGCTTGAACGAGAGGTCCTGACAATTATCCAAACTAAAAGTGGCCTGCCTTATTATAAAGATGCCGGCGGCAACTACTGGCGGGTTTTTTATTTCCTCAAGGGTACCAAAAGCTACGATATGGTGACCACCGAAAAGCAAGCCTTCGAAGGAGGCAAAGCTTTTGGCCATTTCCAGGCGCTATTGGCGGACCTCGATACTAATTTGATAAAAGATACGATCCCCGATTTTCACAACATCGAATACCGGCTCGACAACCTGCTAAAATCCGTAGAGACCGATAAGAAAGAGCGGCTAAAAGGCGTTAAAGCAGAAGTTGATTTTATCCTCCGGCGATCGGATGCAATGGATGAAATTTTGAAGTTGGGACGAAGCGGTACGTTGCCATTGCGCATCGTACATAACGATACCAAATTCAACAACGTTCTGCTTGATGCGGATGACCATGCGCAATGCGTCATCGATCTTGATACCGTAATGCCTGGCTATGCGGCTTATGATTTTGGCGACTCAATAAGAACCATTATAAACACCGCCGCTGAAGACGAAATTAACCTGGCTGCCATTGGACTGAACGTTCCTTTATTCGAGGCTTATACCAGAGGCTATCTGCAGGAAAGTGTAAGCTTTCTGACAAAGGCAGAAATCGATTCCTTAATAAAAGGTGCGTTATTACTTCCCTTTATACAGGCCGTTCGCTTTCTGACCGACTACCTGGATGGCGATGTTTACTTCAAGATCCAATCACCCGAGCATAACCTTCAACGGACGAGGGCACAATTGGCGCTGGTAAAGAAACTGGAGGAAAACGAGGACCAACTCAACCAGATCATACAAAACAACTGGCAATATCACAGATCGAAACAACAATGAATCTCACCGGAAAAATAGCCCTTTTTACAATGCTGCTGGCGTTAGGTATTACTCCTACTCTAAAGGCACAGAATATGGCCGATGCAACTATCACTGTACCACTGGGCGGTAATGCCTGGCGTATCGATAAAGATACTTTGGGCGGCAAGATCACCAACAATGGTATAGTGGACTGGACCAGCGCTAATGCTCAATTTAAAGCTTACGTCCGTTTTGGAAAAACAGGAAAATTTAAATTATATCTCAACTCCTCTGTTCCAGCAGGTACCAGCACAATAGAAATCTCGGCATTAGGAAAAAAATATATAGCGAATGCAGCGGGTGCAGATCAAACAAGTCCTTATGTCGGCGAATGGAGCATACCCGATACCGGTTATGTGGCATTTTCAATTAAAGGCATATCAAAGACCGGGACCGTGTTTGCCAACATCAATAGCATTGCCTTAACAGGCGAAGCTGTTGGTTCAAAAACTAATTATGTTAAAGACAATGAGGGCGAGTTCTTCTATTGGGGTCGCCGGGGGCCTTCCGTACATTTAGGATACTCTGTTCCGGATGGTGTCAATGCCGAATGGTTTTATAATGAAGTGACAGTACCGAAAGGAAATGACATATTGGGTTCTTATTTTATGGCTTGCGGTTTTGGCGAAGGTTATTTTGGCATGCAGGTAAATTCGCCCACTGAGCGGCATATTTTATTTTCAGTCTGGAGTCCATTCCACACCGACGATCCCAAAAAGATACCCGATGATGAAAAGATCATCATGCTCAAAAAAGGCGAAAATGTACACAGCGGTGAATTTGGCAATGAAGGTTCGGGAGGCCAAAGCTACCTGAATTATATGTGGAAAGCCGGAAACACCTACAAGTTCCTTGTCCATACCAAACCGGATGGCAAAGGCCGCACAGAATACACGGCTTATTTTTTTGCTCCTGAAATTGGCAAATGGCAGTTGCTTGCCAGTTTTAGCAGACCCAAAACCGATACTTACCTGAAGCATCTGCATTCGTTCCTCGAAAACTTTGAACCGGAACAAGGCATCTATACCCGCGAAGTACATTTCAACAACGAATGGATATGCGATAATACCGGCAAATGGACCGAACTAACCAAAGCCCGATTTACAGGCGATAACACAGCTGTAAAAGGCTATCGCATGGATTATGCAGGTGGCCAAAAGGAAGGTTCATTCTATCTCAAAAACTGCGGTTTTTTCAACAACTATACGCCAAGAAATACCTTTTATGAACGGCCCGCCGGTAATAAAAAGCCAAAGATTGATTTGAGCAAATTGCCTTGAGCACGATTTATTTGATTTTGACGATCGGCAGGATGCCTTATTTCCGGTCGTTTATTATTTTACTGGCTAATAAGCGCAGAAAGCGGCGATCAGCTGGATGTAATCCATAGAATTCCAAAGGTTTATCAAACCAATCACCTTGTTGTTTGTAATATCTCTGAAATAAAAAAACAGACCTATGGATACCGCAAAAACGATAAGCAAAACCGAATTAGACAAGCTGTTCATCCACCAATTGAATCGCGTTAACTGTACCAAAGGATACCTTGCACGCAACTTACCTCCTCTTGCCGAGGTTGCGTCATTTAAAAACATGAAACTTGCCATCATGGAGGCTCATGCGGATGTTAAAAAACAACAATCGCGCATAGATGACATGTATAAACTATTGCACTCCGAACCGTCCGACGAGGGATGCGAAGTAGTGAAGGCAGTGCTCGAAGAGGCCTACAACCTTGGCGATAGCAAGGATAAATCAAGGATCATCAATGATATGGACATCATTCTGTACATGAGAATGATAGAAAACATGGAGTTGACGTCTTTTAAAATGCTCAGGCTGATAAACCAGTATATGGGCAATGACCAACTGACCCAGTTACTTGCAGAGTGCTGCGACGAAAGCGCAGACAACGACGAATTATTCTCGATGATCTCAGAGGAATATCTCAATCAAAAAGTACTCCAATAAATCCGCCGGAAAAAAGAAAAGCCGGACCCAATGGATCCGGCTTTAGAAAAGTTATTTAATACCCCTATTAAAATAACTTCTCAAAGTAAAAGAATAATTGGGGCTTATCCAAATTTTGCAAGCAATTATTTACAAAAAATTTTCATCGGCCTCACTTCCACATTGATGATTTTAACACATAGATAAGTGGGCAAAGAATGCTTAATTTTCGGAAATTTATTTTATCATGCTAAAATCCACCATTTTATCTTGCCTGCTTCTCTTCATTCTGCAGCAGGCAAATGCCCAGGACCTTTATATGCCGCGCGACATAAAAAAGGCTTATCAAAAGGGCACCCGTTCACTCGATGGCAAACCCGGTAAAAATTACTGGCAAAATTTCGGCCGCTATAATATCTCTGTAACTGTGGCTCCGCCAAATCGTGATGTAAAAGGTACCGAGCAAATCACTTACATCAACAATAGTCCGGATACGCTGAAAAGATTGAATTTTAAGCTGATCATGAACATTCATAAGCCCGGAGCCGCTCGCTTCTTTGGCTCAGGTGCCAACTACTTATCGGATGGCGTACAGGTGGATGCTATTAAAGCCGATGGCAAACAGCTAAACTGGAACAACAAAAGCGTATCGACCAACCAGGGTGTGAGCCTGCCAAAACCTTTAATGCCGCACGACTCCGTAACGCTGGATCTAACATGGCATTACCAATTGGTAACTGGCCAGGGCCGCGAAGGTGTGATAGATTCAACCTCATTCTACCTCGCCTATTTTTATCCGCGCGTGGGCGTATATGATGATTATGCTGGATGGGACAGAACAGAATTCATCGACGCACTGGAGTTCTATAATGATTTTAATGATTATACCCTTAACGTTACGGTTCCCAAAAACTACATCGTTTGGGCGACCGGCACGCTGCAAAATCCAAAACAAGTATTGCAGCCGGAATATGCGGCCCGTCTTGAAAAGTCGATGACCAGCGACTCAACCATTCACATCGTAACACCAGAAGATACAAAGGGCAGGAAAGTAACCGCCCAAAACGATATGAATACCTGGACCTGGAAAGCCAATTATGTGAGCGATATGGCAGTGGGCATAAGCGACACTTATGATTGGGACGCTGCAAGTGTGGTTGTTGACAAGGCGACAGGTCGTCGTTCGAGCATGCAAGCTGCATTTCCGGATAAATCTGAGGACTTCCACCACTCGGTTCAATTTGGCAGAAACTCACTAAGCTGGTTCTCAAATAACTGGCCCGGTGTTCCCTACCCTTTCCCTAAAATGACTGCCTTCCAGGGTTATGCTGATATGGAATACCCGATGATGGTAAATGATAGCCACACCGGCGATATTCACTTTGCCCAATTTGTACAGGATCACGAAATAGCGCATACTTATTTCCCATTCTATATGGGCATCAACGAAACCCGCTACGGATTTATGGACGAAGGCTGGGCCACTACGCTCGAGTTACTGATTGGTACTACCGAAGTGGGAAAAGAGAAAGCCGAAACATTGTATAAACAGTTCAGGATAAATGGCTGGATCCATGACCCGTCGACAGCAGAAGATATGCCGATTATTACTCAGGGCACTGAATTAAGAGGCGGTTTAGGGAACAATGAGTATGGTAAGCCGTCACTAAGCTACCTCGCGTTGAAAGATATGCTGGGCGATGCCTTGTTCAAAAAGGCACTACATACCTATATGGATAACTGGCATGGCAAGCACCCGATTCCATGGGATTATTTTAACTCGATGAACAGCGGATCGGGAAAAGACCTGAACTGGTTCTTCAATAACTGGTTCTTTACTAATGGCTATATCGACCTTGCCTTAACCAAAGTAACCAAAACTGGCGGCGAATATAAATTAGATGTAAGCAACATTGGCGGCTTTTCTGCGCCGTATGATGTAAAGGTGGTTTACGCTGACGGTAAAACAGATAGTTTCCACGAAACTTCTGCTTGCTGGCAGAAAAATCAGAAACAAACGGTTATCATCATCAAGACTGCCAAGGCGATCAAATCTATCAAATTGGACGGCGGCATTTTTATGGATGCAGACGACAGCAATAACAGTTGGTCCGCCAATTGATGATATCCATTAAAATAAGAAAGGCCCCGGGGATCCCGGGGCCTTATTTTTTTGATTTAAAATTTACTTAAGCGCCTTGAATAGCGTCGTTCGCATCATCAGCAGCGCCTTTTGCTTTTGATTTGGCGTGCTCAATGGCATCTCTGCCGGCTTCAACGGCGTTGTTAGCTTTAGTTCTCACCTTGTCGGCTATGCCTTCTTTGTAATTTGACAAATCGTTCACGGCGCTTCTGAATTTCGATTTTGATCTGTCCAAAGCACTGTTGCTATAATCGCGAATACTGTTAGCAGTCGATTCAGCCTTATCACGCACGGTGCCGGCAAGATCATCAAAATAGTCAGCGATATCTTCTCTAAGTTCAGAACCACTGCTTGGGGCCAGCAGCAACGCTACCGCTGCACCGACTGCAGCGCCGGCTAAAAGCGCTATAATAATTTTTCCCTGGTCTTTCATGGTTTACGTTTTTTTCAATTATCTATTAAATTTAACAAAACCTTATTAATAGTGTTTAGCCTTTCTATAAAAAAATATTTAAGCCACTGGTTCCTAGCTTTATAAAACAAAAAAGTCACAGCTTTCGGCTGTGACTAGTAGTTCGGGTAATAATATTATTTATGATTAAATAACTTTTACTTTTACCGCATTTTGGCCTTTACGACCGCTTTCGACTTCGTACTCGACTTTGTCGTTCTCGCGAATTTCGTCGATTAAGCCTGTTGAATGCACAAAAATGTCTTGACCACCGCCATCAGGGACGATAAAGCCGAAGCCTTTTGTTGCATTGAAGAATTTTACTGTTCCGTGTTGCATTAGAATTAAAAATTTAAAGGCGGCAAGGTATGCATAATTATTTATAAAACAACAAATTAATATTTTATCGAAAAAAAATAATAATTTTCAAATTCTGCCTTATCTAAACATCGCTACTGCGGTGAATATTAAAACGGGCTAGCAGCGCATCAACGTCATTATCTTCAAAATCGTTTGCAAAGCAGAGTACGTTTTGCTTGTCAGAAAACTCGTCAGCTTCATGAGTGGTTGTAATCACCACAGCTTTCATTCCCGCATTTTCAGCTGCTTCAACTCCTTTCGGAACGTCTTCGAACACCAAACATTCGGTCGGCTCAACATTAAGCAGTTGAGCTACTTTTAAGAATGTTTCAGGGTTAGGCTTGCTTAAAGTAACGTCATCTGCACTCACAATCGCACTGAAATAGTGCCTGATGTTGAGGTTATCCAACACAAAATCGATATTAAATGGAATAGCGGCGGAGCCAATTCCCATCGGAATACCAAGCTGATACGCTTTTTCAAAAAACTCTTGAAGACCGGGCAGCAGGGCCAGGTTTGGCAAAAACTCCTGCTGGTAGCGTCTCTCTTTCTCGATAGATAAACGCTCCATTTCCTCATCAGTAAACCTGCCCGCGCCAAACATCCTCACCAGCACCTCCTGGTTTTTGCCGTACATCTGCGGTTTTACCTCATCCCAACTAAAGTCCCCTCCCAAAACATTGTTCAAAAGATAAAGCCAACCACGGGTATGGTAGTCCATATCGTTGATCATAGTTCCGTTGAGGTCGAAGATGATAGCTTGCATATGGGTCAGAGATTAGAGATTAGTGATTGGCTAACTGGTGGTTTGGGTTACACCAACTAACCAATCATTTAGAATTTAGAGTTTAGAAATTAGAATTTATCTATAATACGCTTCGCTCCATTTGAGCTCGTTTTTCAGTTGGCGAAGATCGGTATTTTTTCCGATGAGCACGCATTCGATACCGGCCATGTCAGCAAAGTCAGCCATATGTTCTGCAGTCAAATTCTGGCTGTAACCAGTATGGTGTGCACCGCCGGCCAATATCCATGCTGCGCAACCTGTTTTCATATCAGGGTATGGTTTCCACAATACACGTGCTACTGGCAATTTCGGCAGATCACGTTTAGGAGCAACAGCTTCCACTTCATTCACTAATAACCTGAAGCGATTACCCATATCAACGATAGATGCATTAAGCGCGGGACCAGCAGCAACGTTGAAAACCAAACGAACCGGATCAGCCTTGCCGCCAATACCCAACGGATGTATCTCGCATTTTGGTTTTCCATCTGCAATTGACTCGCATATTTCCAGCATGTGCGAGCCCAGTACCATCGGATCCGATGGATCAAAGTGGTAGGTATAGTCTTCCATGAAGGCATTTCCACCTTTCAAACCACTACCCATGACTTTCATTGCGCGAACGAGCGCAGCAGTTTTCCAGTCGCCTTCGCCTCCAAAACCGTATCCCGCTCCCATCAATCGTTGTGCAGGGATACCCGGTAATTGCACCATGCCGTGCAGATCTTCAAAAGTATCTGTAAAGCCTTTGTAGTTGCCATCCTCCAGGAATGCTTTCAGGCCAAGTTCAATTTTAGCTGCATCGCGCAACGAACCATACTTATCCCCGCCTTTTCTTAGTGCTGCAACTACCGCATAGCGCTCCTCATACTCGGCAGTTAGTTTATCAATTTCGCTATCGCTGATGGCATTGATCACTTTAACCAGATCGCCTATGCCATGAGTGTTAACCGAGTAACCAAATTTCAATTCAGCCTCTACTTTATCGCCGTCGGTAACGGCAACGTAACGCATGTTATCGCCGAAGCGTACAAAACGGGCGCCCTGCCAGTCGTACCAGCCTGCAGCGGCACGGCTCCAAGCGTTGAGTTGATCAAGTACTTCATTATCCTGCCAGTGGCCAACTACCACTTTACGTTCCAAACGCATGCGCGACATGATGAAACCGAATTCGCGGTCGCCATGGGCACTCTGGTTCAGGTTCATAAAATCCATGTCGATGCTGTCCCACGGAATGTCGCGATTGAACTGGGTGTGCAGGTGCAACACTGGCTTTTGCAGGATACGCAACCCACCAATCCACATTTTTGCTGGTGAAAACGTATGCATCCAGGCGATGATACCAATACAGTTTTTAGCAGTATTAGCTTCCTGGCAGGTATTATAGATTTCTTCGGGGGATTTTACGGTAGGTTTAAAAACCACTCGCACCGGTATTTGATTGGCAGCATCCAATGCCTTTGCTATTTGCTGCGAATGTTCGGCCACCTGTTTTAGTGTTTCCTCGCCGTATAAATCCTGGCTGCCGGTGATGAACCATACTTCCAGTTGTTTTAGATCGATCATATTGTTGTATTGCTAAATTATATTATTGTTGCTTTTGTCCATTGTCGATAGACCATAGTCCATGCCAATTCTGCTAACCACGGATCATGAACCATTGACCATGGACTATGGACTAACCTACTGACCATAATACGAATCCGGCCCATGCTTGCGCTCGTAATGCTTTTTGATCAGCGAATCTTTTAATCGTGCACATTGCGGATTGATCTGCTCAGTAAGATAAGCCATCTGTGCTATCGCTTCCAGCACGGCACTATTGTAAACCGCTTTATCGGCTGTTTTGCCCCAGGTGAACGGCGCGTGATTGCCTACCAGGATCATCTCCACCTCGTGATAGTCAAAACCTTTTTCGTTCAGGCAATTCATGATCTGGAAGCCGGTTTGATACTCGTAGTCGCCTTTGATCATCTCATCATCCATGGGCGGCGCGCAAGGTATGTCTACCGTGTTATGATCCGCATGCGTAGTGCCATAGATCGGAATGTCCCGGTGTGAGTGTGCCCAGGCCGTTGCATAGGTAGAATGCGTATGGCAAATACCACCAATTTCCCAATGCTTATACAGCACCGCATGTGTTTTAGTGTCAGACGACGGCCTCAGATCACCTTCAATGATGTTACCATCAAAATCAACGATAACCATTTTGGCTGGTGAAAGCTCGGCATAAGGTACGCCGCTGGGCTTGATTGCAAATACACCCAGCTCGCGGTCGGCAGCGCTAACGTTGCCGAAGGTGAAGACCACAAGGTTCAGCTTTGGCAGTTCCATATTGGCATAATATGCCGCATCGCGTATGTGTTGATACTTATTCATTTCTTTTCATATTCAATATATTTTCCCAACATAAGGTAACGCTCATAGCGTTTCTGGTACAAAGCAGCCCTCGAAGCATCAGGGAAATACTCTTTGTCAAAACCGCCACCCATTGCCGCCATAGCGTCTTCCACCTTAGGATAAATGCCCGCTGCTGTTGCCGCAAACATTGCTGCCCCCAGCGCACATGTATGTTCAAATTGATGGATGCGGATAGGCATTTGCATCACGTCGGCCATCATCTGCATAATATAAGGCGATTTCTTTGCCACCCCTCCAATGCCGATCAAACCTTTTACCG
>Ga0068856_100005072_pt1 | contig 13036 bp, 8 predicted proteins | sample KBSCornC62_FD_66595 | JGI IMG/M metagenome (GOLD analysis project Ga0068856, IMG submission 66595) | Corn rhizosphere microbial communities from Kellogg Biological Station, Michigan, USA - KBS Corn C6-2 | ecosystem: Host-associated > Plants > Roots > Rhizosphere > Soil ...
GAGTTTGCAGGTGTCGCACAAACAAATCCGTTTGAGCCGTTATCCTTTAAGAACTGACCTGCAGCACAAGTGGGAAGTGCTACTTTTGCAAAAGGTTGAACGGAAACCAATGGGTCAACAGAAGTCCACGCTGTTCCGTTCCAACCCAGCACTTGGCCAGATGTCATCGCAGGCGCAGCAGCACCGTTGATCTGTCCAGATTTCGTGTACTGAGTTGATGTTCCGCCAATCAACGCCAAGAGTTCCGTGTACTGCGTGTTCGAAAGCGGAGAAAGACCCGTGATCGGATCACCCGATCCGTTCACCACACGAACTAATGAATCAGCGGTGAAGCCTTGAACTTGCTTGGACTCGAACGCGAATGGAACGAAGTTAATCTTCATCGACGGGATCGGTTCCCACGAAGTCATCGTTTCATCTTTGAAGAGGACGATCAGATCTCGCCCATCACTCGAGTTCGGAGCATAGTTTCCTGACCCCGATGTGCAAGTTGAGGAGCCCAATGCAAATGTGCCGATGTTTGCAAAAATGCGATCTAAAGTAAGACCCGTTCCGTCCGTTCGGGCACCGGACCCATCGCCGATCGTAAGTGAGAACATGCCTCCCGAATTCCGGAGATCTTGCGTCTGCACTTCTTCGTACATCAGGCAGTTTTGAGCGTCGGGCGTTCTAATTTGAAGTTTAAATTGCGTCGAAGCACCCGAGAGAGGCTGACCATCTGGCTTAAGAATTCGGCCCTGGTAAGTGATTCCTGAGGACCCGGCCGCAGACGCGAGACATGATGAAAAGATAATGTAAAGAACGAGGAAGGCGTTGCCGTTCCGGCAGCTCCATTCAATTACTTTCCTCTGTACAAAACCAAGTCTTTTCGAGAGCATAAGCGCTCAACTATTCGGGTTTTGCGCTTCGAATCTTAAGCAAATGTTTACGACATCTGCCCCGCCAATCCGTTTCAAATTGAGACAAATTCCCGAATCGAAGCCAATTCCTCGCACTTATCCGGATGCCGCCGTCCTAAACAGGGCCGTATTTATTTTGAAGATAATTGGTCTTTATGAGCTCAAGTTCTTGAAATGCGCTTTATTTGATCCTGACCGAATCAAAAACAAAAAAGTTTGCTCTATTGGCCTCGACCTGGCGTAAAATAGAGGTAAGCCACAAGTCCGTGGCGGCCTGGCTGGATAGGCCGGGCTGAGTTCCGAAACGGATCTCGGGAACCCCTCCGCAATAAGGCGGTCGGAATCCGACGATTGACGATCAGGAAACTCGATTGAAGGAGTAAACGAGATAGCTACATCGTGCTTACGACCTCAAGAACGTGTCGTGGTTATTGGTGTTGGACTGAAAAGCGATTCCTACGTGGAATTAAAAGAATCGCTAGCTGAACTTGAGGAGCTCGCATTCGCCGCAGGCGGCGAAGTCGTTGGCTCACTCACCCAAACTCTTCCGCAATACAATCCGGCGACCCTGATCGGCAGCGGCAAAGTTGACGAGATCCGCGAACTCGTTCGCGACTCGCAAGCTTCGGTCGTGATCGTCGATCACCTGTTGTCGGGCGTTCAGCAGCGGAACTTAGAGACGGAGTGGGGCGTTCGGGTTCTCGATCGCAACCAGATCATTCTCGATATCTTCGCGATGCGCGCGCAGACTTATGAAGGAAAACTTCAGGTCGAGCTTGCGATGATGCTCGATCAGCTCCCGCGCATGGTCGACGCATGGCTGGGCTCCCTCTCTCGTCAAGGTGGCGGTATCGGGACGAGAGGTCCCGGTGAAACGGCTCTTGAGATGGACCGTCGCCGCATTCGCGATCGCGTGAAAGCGATTAAGAAGCAGCTCGAAACCGTGAGCGCGAATCGTTCGCAACACCGTAACTCTCGTAAGCGGAATAAAACTCCGTCATTCGCTCTGATTGGTTATACGAACACCGGCAAATCGACGCTTTTGAATGCGCTCACGCATTCGCAAGTTTTGGCGAAAGACCAAGTCTTCGCGACGCTTGATCCTACGACTCGCAAAGTGCATCTGCCGGACGGCCCGCCTGCGGTGTTGACCGACACGGTTGGATTCATTCGCAAACTTCCTCCTCAGCTGATTGAAGCGTTCAAAGCAACACTGGAAGAATCGGCGGAGGCGGATGTCTTAGTCCACGTCGTAGATTTGTCGAACCCTCAAATGCAAACGCAGATCGATGTCGTGAACCAATTGATTAAAGAGTTCGGTTGGGATTCAAAACCGATTATCACGGTCTTCAACAAAGTCGATCAGGCGCCGTTCGAGAAGCAGTTCCAAGTGAAAGCGTTCCCGCGTGTCTTCGTTTCGGCTTTGACCGGAGAAGGCATGGATCGCTTAAAACGCCTCATGGTTGAAGCTGCGAATGCGCTTCACGAGGAGGTCGAACTCTTCTTCCCGAAATCCGAAGAACACCGCATCTTCGAGTTGGGCCGCGAAGTTCAGATCACCCGCAAAGAGCCCGCTTCAAGCGGTACGGTGTGCGCCGCCCACATGACGCCTGCGATGCTTTCTCGCTGGAAAGAGTTCTTGGTCACGGCGTAACGGGAAGCTGGGCCCGAAGGCGCTCTCGGGGAGCGCTGGAAAGTTGCCCGGCTCATGGACAATCGCTCGGGCTCGCGCAGAGCAGTCTTGCCTCGCGCGGAGTTCGCTACTCAGCGGATACGCCGAGCAGCACTCCGCTCGCTTACATCAACTCACTGCCTCACAAGTTGGCCTTATCCGTTGATATAGATACGCATCCATCTTCTTCTCGCCATAGCAGTTGATCGAATGCCGCTGATTATGCGCTCGGCATCTGAGTCTGATGTTGTCTGGTGCATATTTCCCGCCCATCGCTTTTGGGACGATATGATCTTCTTCGATGAAGTGCTTTGCGTCGCAGCGCTCGCCCGTTCTCGGATCTTCGAAGGTGCAGCAACCTTTATCTCGACTCCAGATTTGACGTCGGATCTCAGCACTAGAGCACGGCGCGGATTTCGTGGACACCGTCGCTGTGGTTATCTCCGCAATCTCCGTCGCCTCGACCTCAAACCCCGGCGCTGGGGTTTTCGCTTGATTTGGATGTTTAGACACTTTCGCCGCCTTCTTCGCCTTGGCTTTCGTCCCCTCCACTGTCCTGTCCTTAGCTTTTTGCGCTCGCGCTTCTGAACGCTCAATTTTCTTTAGCGGATCATTCTTCTCAACCGCTTCTTTCGCCGCTCGCTTTATCAAATCGGCAAACGAAGCATGAGGCATGGCGTGTGACCAAACTTCTTTAAGTCTCTCAAGCATCGCCATAGTTTCTTCATCTAAATTGACTTTCAGTTCAACGATCGACTCAGTCTTTTGCGTGAGCTTTTCTTTCAAATGAATCTCTGGTTTTGACGAGTGAGAGATCAAAACCTTCTCAGCTTCTCTTGTCGAGATTGACTCCAGTTGCGCTAAGACTTCTTGCTTCATTTCAGAATCGAACTTGTTCCCATTTCTCGCCTCTCTTTTAAAAAAAGACTCGGCACTTGCGATAGTTGTCATGGCGATTGCGCCGCTTATGAGCTTTTCTTCCAACTGAGGTAACTGCCGAAGAAGTCTTGCGGCATCGATATGATGGCAGGCATTGCCTGAAGTCATTTTAAGTTCTTGTACACAGTATCCGTGAAGGCTTGAGCAATTAAACTTCGAATATAAGCGCCTACGATCAACTTCGTTTAAGTGATTAAGAAGCTCAAGAGTCACTTCTCGTTGTTTGTCTGAAGTTTTAATTGTGCTTAAGTGAAGTTCATCGTCCGTTAGCATGCGAAGATTCATTGATTTACCTCCGACGAATCTTATAAACCCGGTTTTAAAACTCAGGATTTCTCGAAATTTGCATCTGCAATCAGAAGTTTCACATCGTCATCAGAAGGCACCTTACGTGCGCAAATCTGCTCAACACGCGGTCGCAAAATCTTTCGAGCGGCCGCGGACGCACGGCTAAATTCTTTTTTGATTACAATCAACCTTGCGCATCGAAAATCGTGGCAAGAGAAATCTTCTTTCTTGTCCACTTGCGGCGAAGATACCGAGCCGCTGAGATGGAAAAACCAATGATTGCTAAATATGAGAGTACATCCATCCATGCGAAGCGTTTCGCTCTGCCATCGTGGCAGAGCGAGCGAAGATCAGGGGATCAATTAAATTTGGAAATCAAAGAAGACCACGACGAGATCCGATTTAATAACCCCAGCGCCAGGGCTTTCCCAAACCGAGTCGGAAGCCGAACCTAAACCCAAAAAATCAAACCCGCTCCCGCAACTTTGCTCGATTCGCCTGGATGGCGAATCGAAACCCGCCTCTCATGGACGGACATAGCAGCGCGCCATTACAAACTCGAGGCCGTAAAAAACCATTGATTCCCGCACAACGCATCGGCCAAGCCGTCGATCACCACGCTCTGGTCCTTCGTCGCGTACAGCGGCGAGGGGTTTCGCGCTATCCTGAAAGCACATTCTACCGAGGGGATTTGAAGGTGCTTCGCTTATTGACGGCTGGCGCAGTGGTGGGCTTTTTCTTTGCCGGCTCAACGGTCGCTCACGCAGCGCCCACAGCCTCGAAAACAACTCGCACGTGTGACGCCTCGGTCCTCCCCGATTGCGACGCTCTCGCCAAAGCTCCTCTCGACGCCCGAGGACAACTTAGTTTCGGAACACCTCGTGACGGTGGCGCCATCTTCAATTCACAAGCGTATTGGAGCAACTTACGCAGCGCCGATCAGAAAGTGCGCAAGGCCGTCGCGGACGCTCAGACAAAATTGATGGAATCATCGCCGGCAAAAGAAGCGCGTGCACGCGCCGTCGCCGAAAAGGTGCGCGCAAAGGCCATCGACCTTCTCAAAATGCGCCTGCCCGATTCGCCTGAGCGCGCTCTTCTCATCGACCGCCTAACATCCGTTACGATTGATACTTCGACGAACCCGTTTGATACGTGCGGACCTCAAGCGGTGCCGAAGGGTTTCCCGAATCTGGGTTACTCCGCTCAAACTCATACCGTTTATATTTGCACGGCGGCGACAAACACCACCGAAGATCAGCTCGTCCACTCACTGACTCATGAGCTTGGTCATGTGATCTCTCCTTGTATGGCGCAATCGAAGGCCTATAAGGTTGATCGCGATCAACTTTTCCGCGGCCCGCTCGTCGAGTGTTCAAACAGCTTTTACTACGATGACGACGGCAATCCGGTTGATCCTGATGACTCGGTGATGACACTCGTCGCCTTTCAGCCTGAACGGATCGTTCAACGACAACTCAACCCGTCTTTTCAGAAACTCCTGGGATGCGGAATTCTCAAAGAAGTCCCGAAATCATCAGTGCCCTCATCTGAAGTTTTCAGCGAAACGAAATCTTGTCTGCTAAAAAAATTTAGACCCGCGCTCGAGCAAACGGATGCGTTCAAACTCGCACGTGTCACGGGAGCATCGACGTCTCAGTTGCTCGATAAGTTTCACGCGTCAGGCGAAGACGTCTGCGCCTCTGATTTTGACGAATCGTTTGCCGATAGCTTCGGCGCTTCGCTGATGGGGCAAATCGCACTTGAACGCAATTGGTCCGAAAACGATTTACAGATCGCCGTTCTTCTTGAAACCGGCTTTAGCTGCTACGAAAAAACTCACGGCCGCGTTCTCATGGGCCAGTACGAATTGGCATCGATGCGAATCAAGGCCGCTCTCAACAACGAGGAAACGGCCAAGCGCCTTCGGTGCGAAGTTCCGAAGGACGCGAATCTCTGTCCTTTAAAATTTTCGCAAGCTTCTTCGGGAAAGCCTGAAGGAGCGAAGCAAGGTCCAACACAAAAGCCGGCGCATTCAGACCGCTCGGTGAAGTGAGAAAACAACGATGACGAATCTTCAACGGAAAATCGAAACGGTGCTCTCTGGCGTTCTCTACGTGGCGATCGGAACGGTTCTCGCCGTTCAAGTGAACGCGCAGAACTCAAAAGCGACGGTCCACGCGGACGCTACCCCTTCAAACTGCGAAGAGAACAAATCGCCCGACGCGATTTGTACGATCACGCCGGCTAAACCTGATTTCAAAGTTTGTTTTTCGAGCAAACATCCACGCTGTTTTGAACTTCAAAAGACGAAACTGATCCAGTCTCTCAACGGCCTGCCAGCTCATGACGATACGTTGGATGCAAAACAAGTCGAGCAGATCACGAAAGCCGTGAAAGAGTATCGTTCTTGGCTTGAGCAAAAAAAAGCGTCCGCGCCGTCAAGCGTCTGCCGCAATATCGTGACCGTCGATTTTGGAAACGATCGCAAAGATCTCTGCGTTTCGGCATTGCCCAAGTCAGAGCTTCAATCAAAAAACAAATCTCTTATCGAACTTCTCGAAACGCCGCCGGGTCTCAAGTCTCCGCGCTAGTTTGATTCTTAAGTTCAAGACGGTTTTTACGCCGTAGCTCGGCGTTTTTATACCGGCGCTTTTCCGTGTCGGTTTCAGGAATCACCGGTGGAATCAGCGAAGGCTTGTTATTTTCATCGAGTGCGACAAACGTCAAATAAGCGCTCGACGTGTGGTGAAGCTCACCAGTTAAAGGATTTTCCGCATCCACTCTCACGCCGATCTCCATCGACGTTTTGCCAACGTAATTCACCGACGCTTTTAAGTTAATAAACCAACCGCGCTTCACGGGAGCGAGAAACTGAAGAGCATCGACGCTCGCCGTGACACAAGGGCTATGCGCATGACGTTGGGCCGCAATGGCTGCGCAGATATCGATCCAGGCCATGACTTGCCCCCCGAAGACGTTGTGAAACGAGTTCGTGTGTTGAGGAAGAACCATCTCCGTCATCGTGACTTGACTCAAGCGAACTGGTTGAGGAGTAAGATTTGCGGCCATCGTCGTGATCTCCTTTGGTCTTGGACTATTCGAACTCGACCTTCGCAAAATGTCATCTCCTCCGCGCATCACGTAGACTGAAAGAATGAAACTCTCCGTCTTTTTTATGGTCTTAGCCCTCGCCGCTCACGTTTCCGCGAAAGTGAATCAGGATAACGATCCGATCGCTCATATTCTCGACGGTTTGGATTCGGCACCAAAAAAACCAGCCGCAAAGCCCGCACCAAAACCGGCGGCAAAACCGACTCCGAAGCCCACCCCAAAACCGACGCCGAAGCCTGCGAAACCTTCGACTGATTTTGAAAAAGCGTTCTCCACTTTCGGCGCTCCGTCGACAAAGCCCGCCGCCGCAGTCAAACCGGCAGCGCCAAAACCATCGGCCGCGCAACCTGCGGCCGCGAAACCGCACGTTGAACCTTCGGCGAAAATGAGCGACGCGGAAATTCGCCAAGCGGCCGTGAATGCCGCCGCTGCAGCGGCGGCTGCGAACCAAGCCGCAAAGGATTTCTACGCTGCCGGAGGAGAAACAACCCCGTCCTGCCCGCGCTATTCGTCTCGCCCGTACAATGAAGCTGAACCTTACTTCACGGAAAAGAAATTCTCCGGTCCAAATGGAACCGGCGCTCCGCAAATTTCGTCGGTCGATTATCGTTCCGTGGTTCAACACGCGACTCATGAATTCAACCCTACGGTCGTGATTCAAGCTGGCTCCGGCTGGTCGTCAAAGGAAGTCACCGACATTCTAGCGAAGACCGCGGCGATTTACGGGCAGTGCGGAATTCGCATCGGCCACGCAACGGTCGTTAACGCGACTCTGCCGTTTTCGATCGTGAACATTAATACGGTAACGGAAGCCTACACGGCCCACAAAATGCCCGAGGGCACGACGAAACCGTGGATCTTTTTCGTGAACAAACGCGCCGATAATCCGAGCCAAGACGGCGGCGGAAAGTCGATGGCTTATACGAGCGGAACGGCAGACAAAGTGACGGAAGGTTCAGCCTGGATCGGCCACGATTCATTGGGAACCGCGCAACATCCGAGCGGATATGCGGCCAATCCCGAACTTGTCGTCGGCCACGAACTCGCGCACTTGTTAACGGATGGCGATCACCAAGACAACACGCCGAATCTGCTTAGTGGAAGCGGAAACAACATTCGCCCGTATCTTACGAAAGAAGAGTGCGCGCAGATGAAGAATTCGCCGATGGTTCACGCGCTCTGAGCGAGCGCCGCAAGAAAGATCAGCTTTAGACAAAACAAAACCGGAGCCCAAAGAGCTCCGGTTTCTTCATTAGCGGTTCAGAGGCTCAAGGACATTCTGTCCTGGAGCCACCGGAATTACATTCCGAAAGCGCCGACGTCGCCGTTACCGTTGTTGCCAGAACCGATGTCTGTGCGAATCGGAGTAACGTTGCCGACTGTCGAGTGACCAGCAGGAATCGTGTTGATTGTGTTCGCGCCGTTTTGAGCTGTGATCTCTTGGCGTGTCGGTTGAGCAGGCTCGTTCTCGACGAAGCCGAGGTGAGGCAAGCACCAAACGATCAATTGTGCGCGCGATTTTACCGACATCTTTTTGTAGATGTTAGTGAGGTGGAACTTAACCGTCTTTTCAGTTACGAAAAGTTGGTTCGCGACTTCTTTATTGCTGAGGCCTTTAGAAACCAATTCAGCAACTTCGGCTTCGCGATTCGACAAACCTTTTTGAATCAAAACGTCTCTGAGCATCCTTGCTCCTCCCGCTAATTAGGACTTTTGTTTAATGGTACCGACTTAAGAGCTCGCAAGTCACAGGTCCGTGTGTCTCGCTCACCTGTATTTAAGTCTGTCGGACCTTTTTCGAATTCGCAACCCCCTCGCCACAAAGTTTTTAGAAATCGACAAAAACTGGACAGACGAATTGCGAGTCTGATCGACCATCGGTCGATCCTGAAAGCAGGCCGATAGGACTGAAACCCATTCTTACATCGAGTGAAGGAAAGGCCTTAAGTGCAGGAAACTCGTTAGACTTCCTTGTGGACTCACGTTTGCGATTTGCGCTTCAAAATCCACGAGCGCCCGCACCTCCTCGCCTAAAATCGATTCGTTTTTGACCTAGGCTAAAGCCTAAGCAGCCGCATCAATTTTTCATTTCGTACTACTTTCGGCGGTCGAACTCAGCGCCGAAATAAATTTTCGAACCCATTAACCGAAACGCGAAATCGCTCTCAAGCGTTCTTATTTGGTCGCCTCTTTGAGTCTATTCATGAAGTCGGTCGCAAGCTCGGGCGGTTTGATTCCGAAAACATCGTCGATTTGCCGTCCCCATGTGTGAACGCGCGCCCATTGAATTTCAGCGCCCTCGCTCGCAAGAGCCGTCGCCGCCTGAAGAAGGGCGCCTGGCTGGTCTTTTCCTCGGAAGCTAATCACCCATTCATCATTTGCCTGAGACACAGCGGTGACCTCATCAAACTTCACCGGCTTCTTCGCTTGCGTACTCGGTTTCGCAAGAGCAAGCGCGAGAAGTTTTGTGATCGACTGAGGCATCTTCTCGGTTTTGACTTCAAACCAATCGTAAACACCCGTCTCCTCAAATGTATGAATAGAAGCATGGCGGATGCTTAAGCCCGCTGCCGCAAGCGCGCCCACATAAAGCGCGAAAAGCCCCGGCCGGTCGTGAGCCGAATGAAACCGGATCCACGTCTGCCCGCCTTTTGTTTTTAAAACCTTCGGAGGCCGATCGGTTTTCGCGTTCCGAACTTCGGTAAGATCATCGGCGATCTTCTTGGCGGGAACCATCGACACCAAAAAGCTATCGAGTCTCTCAACCCACTCGGGCGCAAGCCGTGCGAGCTGAATGGCCGATGTGCTCTCGGGATTTTCCAAGTTCGATACGACTTCATTTAAAAGGCGCTCCTTCCAAGGCGTCCACGCCTCAGGATTGGTGGCGCGAATGTCGACGATGGTAAACGTCGCGAGAAGCGGGATCCGCCTTTTTTCTACACCTTTTGCGACCAGTTTCGCCCACGTTTTCGGAGACGACGGATTCTCTTTGAAAGCCGCGCTCGAAAGAATCAAGTGCTCTTCGACAATCCAGGCCACGTCGCGAATGAAACTTTGCGACTTTCCGAAAGCTTTCAAATCATGCTCGGCGATTGCGATTCCTTCGACCGAGTGATCCCCTTCGCGCCCTTTAGCAATGTCATGATAGAGACAGGCAAACGAAAGAATCTCCCACTCTTGCTTCGAGAGCGGTCTCGCCAGTTTACCGGCCAGCTTCGGCTTTTTTCTCAAGCGCCCGAGCTCCCGCAGGGCCTGCAGAATATGGGCATCGACCGAAAACCGGTGATATTGGTCGTGCTGAACGTGCCCAACGATTTTTCTGAACTCGGGCACGCAGTGATCGATCAATCTCGATCTAAAAAGGGCAACAAGCGGCTCTTCGGGCTTTGCCGGATCGATAAATGACGTGAGCTCACGGCCAATCAAAAGATCGAGTTCTTTTTTGCGCCCGAGCTCTTTGCGCACCCCGCGCGCCGCAAAAACTCGATCAGCGTGATTGCGTACGCGGTTTTGCATCAAGACGGATGGATCTTTTTTGAGGGCTTTGAAGAGATCCGCCGGAGTTGAAAGCTTTTGCGCTTCAACTTCGGCAAGTCTTCGCCGGCTCACTGTTGCGGTCTCAAACGCCCAGTCGGCGTAGAAACTCACGCGTGAAACGCCTTTTTGGATCTCCTTCATAAAATCGCGCGGCGACTTATAACCGAACCACTTTGCTAGCGGCGCTTGCTCAGGCGCCGTCAAGAGATCGCCTGCGCCCTCCGCCAAATGAAGCTTTTGGCGAACCAATAAAAAGAAGCGCTTATAATAGAGAAGCACTTCGAAGGCGTGCGTATCGTCAGGTCCAGTGAATTTCTCGGGGAAGAGCTGCCTGAGCGCTAAAGCTTGTTCGAGGTCTCTGAGTCCACCCGATCCGTATTTCAAATTCGGCTCGAGATAATTCGTGATCGAATCGTAGCGTTCGGTTCTCGTGCGCCGCTCGCTGACCATCGCTTTTAGAATGTCTTTTCGTCTCGCAAACGCTCTCGCTTTTTGTCCAGCCAACTCGGCCGAACTGCCATCCGATGAATGACCACCACCGCCGCCGTCGAGCGATCGTGCGCCGATCAAAGCCAACATGTCGAACGGCTCAACTCCGACCGTCCAGTCGCTTCGGTCTTCTGGCATCCGGTAGCGAAGTTTTAAACCTTGCTTTGCGAAATCGGTAACGAGTCGTAAGACCGCGCTTTCATCGCCACTGAAAAGTAAGTCGATATCGGATTTGGGCGAAAGCTCATCTCTAGACCAACTGCCAAGCGCGATCGGTTTCGATGCGCTCCACATCGGGTGCGCACTGAGACGTTTCAAGAGTTGTTTTTGAAGTTCGATTGAGAACTCTGGTCCAGGCAGAGACTCGGTGATGTCGCCACTCGGCGCACTCTTTGGAGCACGCAGATAAGTGGCGGCTTGGGTCAGGTCGGCTTCATTTAAGAAAGGCTTTGTTGCCATTTCGCGATCTGATTCAGCGCCTCAAGAGGCGTGAGCTTGGAGACATCCACCTCACGCAACTCATTCACGTAAGGAGGCAAAGTCGCCGTCCTGACTTCAGATTCTGTTTCAGATTCATCAACGATAGCAACTTCATTCACGCGGTCGTCCAACAGAAGCGACATCTGGTTGGACTCGGCGACCGAGCGGCCGGATTCAAGCTTCCGCAAGATTTGCTGCGCGCGTTTCGTTACAACGCCCGGCAATCCTGCAAGGCGTGCAACGTGAATCCCGTACGATTTATTCGCCGGACCTTTGACGAGCTGATGGAGGAAGCGAATGTCTTTTGTCGCAGGGTCCTCGTGGATCGACATGTGCGCATTCACGATCTGCGGATGAAGAACCGCGAGATCGGTAAGCTCATGATAGTGAGTCGCAAACAACGTCATGCATTGTTTTGCGCCGACCAAGTATTCGAGGATCGATTGCGCAAGCGACATCCCGTCGTATGTGCTCGTGCCGCGCCCGACTTCATCGAGGATCACGAGTGAATTTTCCGTAGCCTGGGCAAGCATTTCGGCCGTTTCCTTCATCTCAACCATGAAGGTTGAAAGACCTTCCGAGAGGAAGTCAGAAGCGCCAATTCTCGTGAAAATGCGATCGAAGACCGGGAGCTCGGATCCGCTAGCTGCCGGAATAAAACAACCCGCTTGCGCAAGGATCGATGCAACCGCGACTTGGCGCATGAGCGTCGACTTACCGGCCATGTTTGGTCCAGTGAGAAGAAGCGTGAAGCGAGCCGAGAGCATAATGTCGTTTGCGACGAACGGAAGACTCAACGCTTGTTCGATCACCGGATGACGAGATTGCCGGAGGCACAGGATGCGGCTCTGAGAAAGCTTCGGCCGATGATAGTTCTGCTCAATTGCAAGCGCCGCGAACGACGTAATGACGTCGATCTCCGCCCACTTGTTTGCCAACGCAAGAAGTGAACGCGCTTCTTTAAGACAAGTCGTAATCAGGCTTGAAAAGATTGAGAGTTCCAGCTCAAGTCGCTTCGATTGCGCCGTCAGAACTTTCGTTTCAAGTTCAGCGAGTTCCTTCGTGAGATAGCGCTCGGCGTTTGCGAGAGTTTGCTTTCGGTCGTAACGATCCGTTGGCACCTTGTCTTTATGGGTGTTCGTGATTTCGATGTAGTAGCCGAACACGTTGTTGAATCGAACTTTGAGCGACGGAATTCCCGTCAGCTCTTTCTCCCTCACCTCGAGCTGCATGATGAGGTCGTGCGAGTTTGTCGAGAGATCGATCAACTCATCCAAAGTCCCGTCGACACCTTTTCGAATCAATCCGCCGTTCTTCGTTTGAACCGGCGGTTCATCAACGAGAGTCTCGCGGATTTCACGCGCGATCTTTTGCGCCCTAGAAAGCAGCTCAGGGTCCCACTGCTCATCCGGCGCAAGTTGCGAAACCTGAAGGCCAGCTTCAAGAGAATCCGCTAACGCTACGAGATCACGCGGATTGCACGAAGGATTGCCGAGCTTTCCCAATCGTCTTTGAATGTCACCGAGACCACCTAGCGCCGCACGCACTTCTTTGAGTTCAGAAGAGCGCGTTGACCATCTTGAAACATGATCGAACCTGCGCTCGATCGCTTCAGGATTGG
>Ga0068856_100005073_pt1 | contig 13034 bp, 20 predicted proteins | sample KBSCornC62_FD_66595 | JGI IMG/M metagenome (GOLD analysis project Ga0068856, IMG submission 66595) | Corn rhizosphere microbial communities from Kellogg Biological Station, Michigan, USA - KBS Corn C6-2 | ecosystem: Host-associated > Plants > Roots > Rhizosphere > Soil ...
CATCCACCGCTTCGAGGGGGGCTGGAGCGATTCCGGCGACCCGTACTGGGGCGGCCTGCAGATGGACCGCGGCTTCATGCTCACGTACGCCCCTACGACGCTGCTTCGCCGCGGCTGGGCCAACCGCTGGACGCCGCTCGAGCAGATGTGGGTCGCCGAGCGCGCCCATCGCAGCGGGCGCGGCTACTCGCCGTGGCCGAACACGGCGCGGTACTGCGGCTTGCTCTAGCGTTTCCACCGTGGGGCCCGAACGGACGACCCTCGGGGACGGAACGATCCTGCTGCGACCGTGGACGCTCGGCGACGTGGAGCGTGTCGCCGAGATCTGCGCCGATCCGGAGATCCCGCGCTGGACGACGGTGCCTACTCCGTACCGGCGCGAGCACGCCGTGAGCTGGATCGAGCGGACGATCCGCGACTGGGACGACCGCGAAGGCGAGGCGTCGTTCGCAATCGTCGACGCCGAGGCAGGCCTCGTGATCGGCGCGATCGGGCTGCGCTTCACCGACGCAGGCGGGAGCGTCGGCTACTGGGTGGCCCGAGAGGCGCGCGGCCGCGGCGTCGCGACCCGGGCGGTGGAGATCATCCGCGACTGGGCGTTCGGCGAGCTCGGCGTCGTTCAGCTCGAGCTGGTGACGGATCCCGACAACGAGGCGTCGCAACGGGTCGCCGAGAAGGCCGGTTTCCGGCGCCGACGACTTCTGCGTCGCCACCTCGACGTGCGCGGCGAGCGCCGCGACGTCGTGCTCTTCGCGGTCGACGCACGGGCGTTAGACCCGGCACGACGGGGAAATACGTAGACATGACCGAGATCACGAACGACGAGATCCAGACGCTGATCGCGCGCGGCGAGCGGGAGGGCTGCGTCAATCTCTCTCAGTTCAACGAGCTCGTCGCCGAGCACGAGCTCGACGACGACGACGTTGCCCGCGTCTACGAGCAGCTCGAGGAGCGAGGGCTCGAGCTGAGCGACGACTGTGGGCGGGAGTCGGAGCAGAGCACCTACGTGAACGGCGCCCTCGCCGTCGCGACGACGGACGCGCTGCAGCTCTTCCTGAACGAGGCCGGGCGCTGGCCGCTGCTGACGAAGGAGGAGGAGGTCGAGCTGGCCAAGCGCGTCGAGCGCGGAGACCGCGAGGCGAAGGAGCGGATGATCAACTCGAACCTGCGCCTGGTCGTCTCGATCGCGAAGCGCTACCAGGGTCACGGGCTCTCGCTGCTCGACCTGATCCAGGAAGGGATCATCGGACTGATCCGCGCGGTCGAGAAGTTCGATTGGCGGCGCGGCTTCAAGTTCTCGACATACGCAACGTGGTGGATCCGCCAGGCCGTTCAGCGCGGCGTGGCGAACAAGTCGCGCACGATCCGGATCCCGGTCCACATCGCTGATCGCGAGCAGCGGATGGCGCGGGCCGAGCGGACGCTGGCGGCCAAGTTCGGCCGGCAGCCGACCGAGGAGGAGGTCGCGAAGCAGGCGAAGCTTCCGCTGAAGCAGGTGCGCGAGGTGCGGCAGGCGGCGCGGGCGATCACGAGCCTCGACCGGCCGGTGGGCGACGAGGGCGCCGCTGCCTTGGGCGACCTCTTCGCCGCAGAGGGCGCGGAGCCGGCGGAGGAGCTGACGGTCAGCCTGGAGCAGGACGTGCTGCGGCGCGCGGTCGCGGAGCTACCGGAGCGCGAGCGCGAGGTGGTGAAGCGGCGCTACGGCCTGAACGGCGACGCGGATCCGAAGTCACTCGAGGCGATCGGCAAGGAGCTCGGCCTGACGCGCGAGCGCGTGCGCCAGATCGAGGCGCGCGCCCTCGAGCAGCTGGCGGTCAACCGCGAGGTCGAGGCCCTGAAGGTCGCGTAGAGCGGCCGCGCCGCGCGATTCCTGTTTACGCGCGCGCATCCCCTGGGTGGGTGGGGGATAGGGACGGTACCGGCCCGCCTGAAACGCAAGTGTCACGGCTTCGCGCCGGAAGTGTGCCGATGTGTCCCCAGCTCAGGTGAGGACGAGCGCGAGCAGCCCGCCGAGCGCGGCGACGCCGAACGTCAGCCACGCGACGTAGTCGCCGATCACGCCACTGTGCACCGCGCGCAGGGCGTCGAGGCCGCCGCCGACGAGGGCGTAGGCGCGATCCCGCGCGGCCCGGCCGACGAGTCGCTCCCGGTACAGCGCCAGCAGCGCGAGCAGCACCGAGCCGACGAGCGAGGCGAGGCTCCACGCGACGCTCGACGCGTGCAGCGTCAGCAGCGAGAGCGAGTCGACTGCGGTGTGCTCGTTCGCGCCGTTCAGCACCGTCGCGACGTACGACTGGCGGTCGGTGAAGGTCTCGGCGGCGTGCTTTACGTGATGCTCGATGCCGGGGACGAGGCCCATCCCCACGCCGGCGAGGATGAGCGCCGCCGTCGGCAGCAGCATCAGGACACCGCTGCGCTCCGGATCCTGCGCCACCTCGTGCTCCTCGTCGGGCTCGGGCGACAGCAGCGGATCCTCGGCCGCGCCGAGCCCGAGAAACACGCGGCCCGCAACGCGTAGCACCGCTCCGGCGGAGACGATCGTCACGGCCGTCACCAGCGGCGCGACCCAGCCGTAGCTGTGATGAGCGGCCGACCCCTCGACGAGCGACTTGCCGAGAAAGAGGCCGAGCGGCGCAGGCGCCGCGAGCGCGAGCGCTCCGAGCGTGAACAGGACGCCCACCGGCCAGAGCGCGCGCCCGCGTCCGCGCAGGCGCAGCTCGTCGACGGTGCTGAGCGCGTTGAGCAGGATCCCGACGCAGAGGAAGAGACCGCCTTTGACAAGCCCGTGGGCGATCACGATGAGGGCGGATCCCGCCACGCCGTCCGGCCTGAGGAGCGCGATGCCGATCAGCATCAAGCCCGCGTGGCTGATCGTCGAGTACGCGAGCAGCCGCTTGATGTGGCGCTGCAGGAAGCACATCACGCAGCCCAGCACCGCGGTCAGCACTCCGAGCCCGAGCAGGATGTCGCGCAGGCCGCCGTCGTGCGCGCCGGGCACCCCGGCGAAGGCCGTCCAGTAGACCCGCGCCACGCCGTAGAGGCCGAGCTCGACCATCGCGCCCGAGAAGAGCACGCAGACGGGGGTCGGCGCGACCGCGTGGGCATCGGCCAGCCAGAAGTGGAACGGGACGATCGCGCCCTTGACGAGAAAGCCGCACACGACCAGCGTCAACGCGACGACGACGAGGCCGTCCGGGCTCCGCCCGGCCAGCGTCTGACCGATCTGCGCGAGGTTGAGCGCGCCCGTCCGCCCGTACAGCAGCGCGATCCCGATCAGCACGCAGTACGCGCCGAGCGTGTTCGTGACCGCGAAGTTGATGGCTCCCTGGAGCGGGCTCGTCTCCTCGACGCGGTAGCCGGTGAGCGCGTACGCCGCCGCGCCCATCAGCTCGAACCAGACGAACATGTTGAAGAGGTCGCCCGAGAGAGCGAAGCCGCACATCCCGGCGAGGAAGGCGAGCATCAGGACGTGGAAGAGCGTGCCGACCTCGTCGAAGTAGCGCCACGAGAAGACAAGCGCAGCGGTCATCAGCGCAGCCGCGAGCGCGGCGAACCCGGCGCCGACGGGGTCTACCGTGAAGGAGACGCCGATCGCCAGGCCGTGCCGCGGCTTCCACCCGCCCATCCAGTAGGCGAGCCGGTGGTCGGCCGCATGGAAGACGAGCAGCAGCGAGATCACGAGCGTCGCCGCGGACGCTGCGATCGCGGTGAGATCGTCGACGCGCTTTTCGAGGAAGTGCCCGGTCGCTGTCAGCGCGGCGGCCGCGATCAGCGGGATCGCGACGGGCAGCGGGACGAGGGCGTCCATCAGCCGCGCAGCTCGCGAAGCTCGTCCGGGTTCATCGTCCCGCGCCGCTTCTGCACCTGGATGGCGAGCGCGAGCAGGAGCGCGGCGACGGTCACGCTGACGACGACGTCGGTGAGCGTGAGCGCCTGCACGACGGGGTCGACGGCCTTCGACGTCTGCGGGACGTCGGCGAAGATCGGCGCGGTGCCGCCGTTGGTGTAACCGATGGCCAGCAGCAGCACGTACGTCGACGACTGCGTCACGGTCAGGCAGACCACGAGGTGCACGAAGTTGCGGCTGCTGACCACGCCGTAGATCCCGACGACGAAGATCCAGACCGCGAGGGCGTACGGCAGGTAGCTCATGCCGACTGCTCCCGCGTCAGCTGCAGGTCTTCGAGGAACTCGGTGAAGAGGAGGACGAAGGCCGCTGTCACCTCGAGCGCGGTCGCGAGGTTGAGCATCGAGATCGTGCCGGCGGAGGCGAGCGTGCCGGGGGTGCCGAAGGGGCCGAAGTTGTGCAGGTACGCCGACCCGAGCAGCATCGAGACGATGCCGATCACGGCGTAGCCGCCGGCGCCGGCGCCTTCCACGAAGTCGAGCGCGGGCTGGGGCGTCAGCCCGCGGTACGCCCGATAGTCCCCGGCCAGGTACACAAGCGTGAACGCGCCGGCGAGGACGACCCCTCCCTGGAAGCCGCCGCCCGGCGTGATCGGCCCGTGCGCGACGACGTACAGGCCGATCGTGAACAGCACGGCTGCGAATGCGATCCCGACGAGCCGCAGCGCGTCGCTGCGGACGGCGTCGTGGATGCGCCCGGTCTCGTCACGCGTCTCGCGCAGCAGGAGCGCGACTCCGATCACCGAGGTGAAGAGGATGAACTCCTCGCCGAGCGTGTCGATCCCGCGGTAGTCGAAGACGATCGCGGTCACGACGTTCGTCGCGTGGCGCTCGCTGACGGCGACCTTGTTCAGCGTCGCGCCGTAGCGGCCCTGGAAGTGGCCGAAGTCCGGCAGACCGGCGACGGCCCAGAGGAGCAGCGCCGACAGGCCGGCCGCCGAGACTGCGAACAGCGCGAGGCGGCCCCGTCGGGTCACTCGCCCCCTCGCTGCATGACGATCGCGACGACGATCACGAGCGGGAACGCGACGGCGCCCACGACGAGCTCCGAGAGCGCCACGTCGGGCGCCTGGAAGATCACGAAGAGCACCACGAGCGTCAGCGCGTAGGCGCTGCTGATCATCGCCAGCCGCACGATCTCGCGCGTGAGCACGACCGCGAGCGCGAAGAACGCGACGAGCGCCATCGCCGCGGCCTGGAGCGGGATCACGCCCCGCGCTCCCGCTCGGCCTGGGACGACTCGAGCGTTCCCCGGTCGGACAGGCGGATCGCACGCGCGGTCGCGATCGAGAGCGCGCCGCCGAGCAGCGCGAGCAGCAGCACGGTGGCGACGGCGTTGAGCCCGTTCGTCGTGAACAGGCCTTCGCGGCAACAGATCGCCGCGGCGACAAGCGCAGGGCCGAGCACGGTCGCCGCGCCAGCGAAGTGGAGCCGGTCGATCGCCGGCCGCAGCACCGCGAAGCCGACGCAGCACGTGAGCTCGACGGCCACGGCGAGCCAGACGAGCACATGGAACGCGACCGTCACAGCCAGCGGCCGCCGAGGAAGCGGATGAAGACGAGCGTGCCGACGAACTGGAGCGCGGCGAGCACGAGCGCGAGCTCGAAGTAGGAGGAGCGGCCGAAGCCCTCGGCGAGCAGCAGCAGGACGACGGTGACGAGCGTGCTCGCGAGCTCGAGCGCCACGATCGCGTCGGTCAGCCGTCCGCGTACCAGCACCCACGCGCACGGCAGCAGGCCGGCGAGGAGGATGGTCGCGCCGACGAGCCAGACGTTCACGGCAGCTCGTCCGACGCGCGCCGCGGGTCGAGCTCGTGGCGGAGCACGACGTCGCGCTCGCAGTCGATGTCGACGGGCATCGTGTTCGGGCTCATTGCGTCGGCCTCGGCCGCGACCGCTCGCCGACCGGCCGAGGTCGGGTCGTCACCTCCTGCCGGAAACTCGAAGGCGCGGTAGCGGCCGCTCAGCCGCCGCTGGCCGGCCATGTGCAGCCCGAGCGCCCAGAAGACGACCGCAATCTCCTGTACGACCTTGAACGGCACCTTCAGCCCCTTCGCGAGCCAGCGCCCCTCGAAGCGGTACCGCAGCAGCCCGGCCCGGCGGATCGCGAGCGCGAGGAGCGTCGCGAACAGCGCGGCGCAGGCTGCGGCGATCTCCTCGAGCCCCGCGTTGGTGCCGGTGAGGACGATCCACCAGCCGAAGAGCGCGGCCCACCAGAGCAGGACGAACAGTGCCGTGCGCACGCGCGGCATCTACCCACTCGCGAAAGGGCTATTCGCGGGAGCCGACTCCGCCGGCGAGCTCTCGCAGCCGTCCGCCGGCCGCCTCGAGCGGCGGCGTCGGGGCGCCCGCGGCCTCGCGTATCCCGGCGAGCAGCTCGAGCAGGGCCTCACCAGCCGTGTGCCGCGGCTCCCAGCCGAGCTCCTCTCGCGCGCGGGTGACGTCGAGCAGCGGCACGCCCAGCGCGAGGTCGAGCCACCCGGGCGGAGTGGGCTGCAGGTGCAGGCGCCAGGTCAGGGCCGCCGCGGCCCGCGCGAGCGCCCGCGGGACCGGCACCGGCCGCGCGCCGAGCAGGCGGCCGAGCTCCTGCGGGTCGAGCACCGGCTCCGCCGCGACGTTGAACGCGCCGCGCGCGTCGCCGACGATCGCCAGCCGGTACGCCTCGCCGACGTCCCGCGAGTGGACGCCCTGGAACCGCAGCCGCGGGATGTCCGGCACGAACGGCAGCAGCCGCGGGTGCAGCAGCGGGCTCGGCAGGAACGGCCCGGCGAACAGGCGCCGGATCCCGGTCGCCGCCTCGCGCTTGAAGATCAGCCCCGGCCGCAGACGGACGACCCGCGTTCCCGCGCGCTCTTGCTCGAAGCGGTCCAGGATCCGCTCGACCTCGGCCTTGTGGCGCGAGTAGAAGCTCGTTGCGATCCCGTCCGTCGGCCAGCTCTCGTCGACGCGGCGGTCCTTCGGCCCGGGCGAGTAGGCGCCGACCGAGGAGGCGTAGACGAGCGACGGCACCTCCGCCTCGGCGGCCGCGCGGAAGACCCGCGTCGAGCCGTCGACGTTCGCCGCGCGCAGCGCGCCGGCGTCGCGCGAGGGCTGGATCTTCCAGGCGAGGTGGACGACGCAGTCCGCGCCGCGGAAGTGGGGGACGAGGTCGTCGCGGGTGACGTCCGCCTGCGCCCACTCGACCTTCGGCAGCTCGACCTGCGGCAGCCGGCGCGCGAGCCCCAGCACGGACTCGACTCGCGCCTCCTCCGCCAGGGCGTCGAGCACGCTCGTGCCGACGTTGCCCGTTGCGCCGACGACGACGACGCGCATCAGGCACTAACTCCCAGCTCGTCGACGAGCGTCAGGAACGCCTTCGCGTACGGCGAACCGTCCGTCCGCTCGCGGACCTCGTCCCAGTCGATCTGCTCCCGCACCGTGCGCGCGATCTCGAGCACCTGTTCGTAGTCGACCTCGTGCTCGCGCATCGCGAGCAGCTTCGCGACCAGCACGTCGTCGGCGCGCATCACCGGCATTCGCACGGCGTGCACCTCGAGCTCGTCGGCGCGCGCGAAGAACTCGTCGTCGACCTCGAGGCCCGTCGGCTCGTAGATCAGGTCGACCATGACGCCGTTGCGAAAGCCCTTGTAGAGCCAGCCCTCCGGCGGCTCCTCGGTGTGGAAGCCGGCCTGCTCGAGCGCCTGCCACGCGCGCTCCGCATCGGCGGGCGTGACGAAGAGATCGACGTCGTGCTCGGTTTCGGGCCCCCCGCGCGCCCAGACCGCAAGCCCGCCGCCCAGCACGAAGCGCACGTCCGCGTCGCGCAGCGCGGCGGCCGCGTGCTTGAGCGTCTCGAGCAGCTCCTCGAAGGTGTCGTCGACCTCGACCACGGCGCCGTCGTACCCGTCACGGCACGGCCCCAATCGGTTGAATCCCGCCGATGGCCAGGCCGATCCGGGTCGCCGCCGCAGGCGACGTCCACTGCGACGAGGTCAACCGGGACGAGATCGAGCGAGCGTTCGCCCGCGTGGAGGGCGAGGTCGACGCCGTCCTGCTCGCCGGCGACCTGACCACCTACGGTGAGCTCGAGCAGGCCGAGCTGCTGGCCGAGATCGTCCGCCCGCTGACGACGCCGGTCTACGCGGTGCTCGGCAACCACGACTGGCACTGCCGCGAGGTGCCGCAGCTCGTCGCCGTGCTCGAGGACGCGGGCGTGCGCATGGTCGACCGCGGCCACGCGGTGCAGCAGGTCGACGGCACGAGCCTCGGAATCGCCGGCGTCAAGGGCTTCGTCGGCGGCTTCCCCGACGCGACCTTGCCGGACTTCGGGGAGCCGCTCCTGCGCGAGGTGTACGCGGAGACGACGGCGGAGGTCGAGGCGCTCGAGTCGGGGCTAGCCGCGATTGCCGGCTGCGACCACCGGATCGCGCTCCTGCACTACGCGCCGACGCAGACGACGCTCGAGGGCGAGCCGCGCGGGATCTGGGCCTTCCTCGGCTCCGACCGGCTCGCCGCGCCGATCCTCGAGCACCACCCCGACCTCGTCCTGCACGGGCACGCGCACGTCGGCGCCTTTCGGGGCGCGGTCGGCGACGTGCAGGTGTACAACGTGGCGGTGCCCTCCCTCGCGCGCGACTTCTTCGTCTTCGAACTCGGCGACGGGCCGGCGCGCGTGGCCACGTGAGCACCGCCGCGCCCGTCGAGGTCGAGGCGCCGCGCGAGGTCGAGCGTTTCGACGAGGACCGGCCGTGGATCGTGATCGTCTGGAACGACCCGATCAACCTGATGTCCTACGTCACGCTCGTCTTCCAGAAGCTGTTCGGCTACTCGAAAGAGAAGGCGACGCAGCTGATGCTGCAGGTGCACAACGACGGGAAGGCGGTCGTCTCCAGCGGCACGCGCGAGAAGGCCGAGCACGACGTCGCCCGGCTCCACGCGCACGGGCTCTGGGCGACGATGCGGCAGGATTAGCGACATGAGGCGCACCCGCGCGAGAGTCTCGATCGTGACGCTCGTCCTATTCGCGGCCTACAGCGTGTACGTCGTCGTGGCGTCGGTCTCGTCGGGAAAAGGCGCCGGGCCGGTGTTCTGGGCGTCGATCGGCGTCATCATCGTGCTCGCGGTCGGTGCCCTCTGGCTCTCGCGCTGGCTCCATCGCCGGACCGCCAAGCCGTAGGTGCTCGAGCGACTCCCGGACGGCGGTGTTCGGCTCCACCTGTCGCAGGAGGAGCGCGCGCTGCTCGTCGGGTTGACCGCCGACCTGCGCGCGCTGCTCGACGGCGCCCCCGGCGACGCGTCGCTGCGGCGGCTGTTCCCGCCGGCCTACGACGACGACGCCGAGGAGCGCGCGTACCGGGAGCTGACCGGCGACTCGCTCCTCGACGGCCGGCGCGAGGCGCTCGAGCTGCTGGCCCGGACCGCGGACCGCGAGCGGCTCACCGCCGAGGAGGCCGACGCGTGGCTACGCGCGCTGAACGACCTGCGCCTGGTGCTCGGGACGCGGCTCGACGTGCAGGAGGACACGTTTGCGTCCGAGCCGAACCTGAACGACCCGCGTGGGCACGCGCTCGCCGTCTACGGCTACCTGTCGTGGCTGCAGGAGCAGCTCGTCGAAGCGCTGTCTCGGGACTAGGTCCCGACGACCTGGACGATCCAGCGCCGGTCTCGCTCGCGGTCGAGCTCGAGGAAGAGCACCCGCTGCCAGGTGCCGAGGCAAAGCTCGCCATCGCGCACGGGGACCGACTCGCCGGCGGTCCCGAGCAGCATCGCCATGCAGTGCGAGTGGCCGTTGCCGAAGTCCATGTCCTCGGGGCAGATGTTCTCGGTGCGCCGGTCCCAGTCGTCGTGGGCGTAGTAGCTCTCACTCGGGACGAGGCGCTTGAGCATGTTCGCGAAGTCCTCCAGGAAGCCGCTCTCGAACTCGTTGACCCGCACGCAGCACGTCGTGTGCGGCGAGTAGACGCAGGCGATCCCGTCGACGACGCCGCTCTCGCGCACGGCCTCGGCGACCTCCTCCGTGATGTCGCGGACGGAGAGCCCGCCGCTGGTTCGAAGCTGTCGCTCGTGCTGGAAGACCTTCACCGTTCGCCACCCTCCTTCGTGGACGGCCGCTGGAGCGCGGATCGACGCGGCCTATTGTGAGGGTTCGCACCGCCGCGCGTCTAGCCGAACTTACCTGGCACAGCGGTACGCTAGCCGCGCCGGGCCCGTAGCTCAGCTGGTCAGAGCAGCGGACTCATAATCCGTTGGTCCCTGGTTCGAATCCAGGCGGGCCCATGCGAACGCCGCTGCGACGCCGGCGAGCACGAGTCACACGAAGTGGGTGACGCGGAGCGTCGGTCCGTGCGCAAGGCTCCGACGGCCCAGTGACCTCGCAGTCCGTCACCGCACTCGCGCCGAGCCCGACTCTCTCAGCCCGGCGGCTGATCCTCCCGCTCGCGCTCGCGCAGTTCATCTGCAGCTTCGCGGGCTCGAACATGAACGTGATGATCAACGACATCAGCCGCGACCTCGACACGACGGTCAAGGGCGTTCAGACGGCGATCACGCTGTTCCTGCTGATCATGGCGATCCTGATGATCCCGTGCTCCAAGCTGACCGATCGCTGGGGCCGGAAGCGGTGCTTCAACGGCGGTCTCGCCCTGTACGGGGTCGGTGCGCTCCTGAGCGCGGCGGCTCCCGGGCTCGGCGTGCTGATCCTCGGCAACTCCGTCTTCGAGGGTGTCGGGACTGCGCTCCTGATCCCGCCCGTCTACATCCTCGCGACGCTCTGGTTCACGGACGTGACCCGTCGGGCCTGGGCCTTCGGCGTGATCAGCGGGCTGGGCGGCATCGGAGCCGCGGCGGGGCCGTTGATCGGCGGCCTGATCACGACGGGGATCAGCTGGCGCGCCGCGTTCGTCTTCCAGGCGGCGGTCGTCGTCATCATCATCCTGCTGGGCCGTCGGATCACCGATCCACTGCCGCCGGACCCGACGCGGCCGTTCGACGCGGTCGGGGCGATCCTGGCCGGCGCGGGGATGTTCTGCCTGGTGTTCGGGATCCTGCAGGCCGGCACGAACAACGGGCTCATGACGGTGTTCCTCGTGATCGGCGTCGTCCTGCTCGCCGGGTTCTACGTCTACGTCCGCGCCCTGGAGCGGAGGGGCAAGGAGCCGCTGCTCTCCACCAGCCTGTTCAAGAACCGCACCTGCAACCTCGCGCTCGTGACGCAGAACATCCAGTGGCTGATCCTGATGGGGACCTCGTTCGTCGTCTCCGTCTACCTCCAGACCGTGCGCGAGTACAGCGCGATCAAGACCGGCGTGATCTTCACGGCGGCCACTGTCGGGCTGTTGCTGTCGTCCCTCGCCGCGGAACGATTCGCCAAGCGGCGGCCGCAGCGGACGCTGATCGTGTGGGGCTTCGTCGTCAGCCTCGCCGGCATCGGCTTGCTGATCGGGCTCGTGGTCTCGTGGTCGAGCATCGTCGCCTTCGTGCCCGGCCTGTTCCTCGTCGGCTTCGGGCTCGGGGCGATGCTCACGCCGTCGGTCAACGTGGTCCAGTCGAGCTTCCCCGAGGAGCGGCAGGGCGAGATCTCCGGCCTCTCGCGCAGCGTCTCCAATCTCGGCTCCTCCTTCGGCACCGCCGTCGCCGGAACGATCCTGGTCGCCGCGACCTCACGCGGAAACGGCGCCTACGCTTGGGCGATGGCGGCCGTTGCCCTCGCGGGCATCTTCGGCCTGACGGCTGCGCTGCTCCTCCCGCGCAGGGCCGAGGCTCAGCCGACGACGAGCTAGGCGAGCCTCACCGGCTCGAGCTCTCCACGGCTTCAGCGTCCGGCTCGGACTCCGTCTCCGATTCTTCGCCCTGCGAGCGCAGCCGCTCGGCAGCCTGGCCGCTGGCCACGACGGCGACGTCCAGCGCGGCTCGACGCAGCACCGTGGCCAGGTCGTCCTTCGAGCCGTCGCTTGCGACATCGAGCTCGTCGCGCGCGTCGTCCGCCTTGTGGCGGGCGTCGAGCAGCCGTTTCGCGACGAACGTGGCTGCCACTCCGGCGGCGAAGGCTCCGATCGCGAGGATCGGCCCGCCGAGGCTCGAGGCGCTGCCGGCGCCTGCGTTCGACTCTGTCCCTGGATCACCTTGCGGCGGCATGTGGTCCTCCTCGTCAGATTGGGGTAGCCGCCCTCTTCCCGGTTTTCGTCGTTTACACCCGTGACGAGGTTTTGCGCCGGCACGCGGGCGGGACAGCTACCCAGACGAACGGAAGGAGGCGACGTGCCAAAGCAAGCTGTCGAGCAGCGGGACGAAGCGGCGGAGGTAGACGAGCAGGCCGCGGAGCCCGAGGAAGAGCAAGAGCAGGAGCAGGACGAGGAGCAGGCGAGCGGGGAGGAAGGCCCCTCCCTCAGCACGTGGACGACCATCGGAGCCGTCGTCGGCGCCGTGGTCGGCGGTGTGATCGGCGCCGCGACCGCCGCGACGCTCGTGCGGAGGCCGGAGCTCCTCGACCAGGCCCGGGAGGCGATCAACCGCGACGGAGGTCGGGTCGCGCGTGCGGCGACGACTGCCGCAGGCGGAGTCTTCGCGGCGAAGTCGATCCAGGGGCTCGGTCAGGACGCTGGCAACGGCGAGCGGACGACGCTGATGAAGCAGACTGCCCGGGAGGCGGCCGCGGCCGCTGCGGGCGCGACGAGAGACGAGATCGTCTCGCTGCGGAAGAAGGGGAACAACTCCTCCTGAGGAGCTGCCGCTAGCCGCACCACCTCCTCCGTCAGGTCGCGTCTCTAGCGTGACCGGTACGAGAGGAGGTGGACATGGAGTACCCGATTGCACAGGGCGAGGTGCACGCACCGGCCGTACAGCATCGTCAGCTGCGTAGCCTCGGCACGATCATGGCCACGGCTGCAGGCCGCAGCATCGGCACGAGGATCGGCGCGCGCCTTGCGGTTCAGGGCCAGCAGATCATCGGGAACCTCAAGCAGCCCAAGAGCTGAGGTTCGGATCGGGTCGGCGGGCGTGGTCGTTCGACGCGCCCGCCGATCGAGCCCATCCTGGCTGCCTGACCCGGGGACGGGCCCGCCGCGACCCGCCCCCGGTTCGCCCCTCTCCCTCGAACCGGTAGATGCGCGGCGGGCCCAGAACTTTCGGCGCGGTCGTGCTCAGCCGAGGACG
>Ga0068856_100005078_pt1 | contig 13022 bp, 7 predicted proteins | sample KBSCornC62_FD_66595 | JGI IMG/M metagenome (GOLD analysis project Ga0068856, IMG submission 66595) | Corn rhizosphere microbial communities from Kellogg Biological Station, Michigan, USA - KBS Corn C6-2 | ecosystem: Host-associated > Plants > Roots > Rhizosphere > Soil ...
GGCGCGCGATTCCCTGGGAAATCTCGCTCCGGAACGTCAAAGGTCCCGACTCCGGCGCTCGCAACGAGCTCATCATGGGCAATGGCCGACGATCCGAGGCCCGGAAACAGCGGCTTTTCCGCCGAGCCAATGCTCGTAATAGGTGTTCGGCGCGGGATCATGCAGTGTCGCGCGCATGATGATGCTCGTCGGACCGCGTCGCTCCAGTGGCGCTCATGATTTCCGAGTGCCCCTGGAGTGGCGCGGTCCCATGAAGGTGTTTTTTCAGGGGGGCCGGGTGGCGGAATTCGTGGACTCCTGGCCCGAAACCCTTGTGCCATCGGCATCCAACCGGTCCACGCCCGAGTGGACTCTTGTGGACTCCCGCCACGGGCGATTCGACGAAAAGCAGCTTCTCGCTAGTGTCGATCGGTGTGCTCGATCACCTTCTTCTCGATGGTCACGTTCTTGGTCGGCTGGGCAGGCGCTGCCGCCGGTGCGGCGGCCGGGGCCTGCGCGGTCGAGGGTCCGACGTTGCCGCCGTGGAACATGAAGAAGGCGCCAACCGCGACCGCGACGCAGAGCGCGCCGACGATGAAATAGAGCCCTCCGTTGCCGCCATTGCCGTCAGCCATGTATGTCTCCCTGGATTGTACGGTTTTCACAACGCGGTACGGGTGGGGCAGTTCCCCCAGAGGCCAAACCCCGCTAGTCTCGGTACGTCCAAGGGGGGCCTCGTCAGGAGGCTGAGATACCGACGGGCGACCACCACGAGGCGGTGGCCAGCGCGGTGACCCTTTGAACCTGATCCGGGTCATGCCGGCGAAGGGAACGGATATCTCCTTTGCGCGACACACCGGGTCTCCTTTTGTCGTTTAGCCACGGGAGATCCTCGTCATGGACACCATCATTCCGACCCCGAAGGTCACGACCGGACCGCTGCCGGCCTCGCAGAAGATCTACGTCACGCCCGAGAGCGCGCCCGATGTCAGCGTGCCCCTGCGCGAGATCACGCTGAGCGCTGCGACCGAACCCAAGGTCCGCGTCTACGACACGACCGGCCCCTACACCGATCCCGGCGTTGCGATCGACGTGCGCAAGGGCCTCGACCGCACGCGCCGCGCGTGGGTGATGGGCCGCGGCGGCGTCGAGGAGTACCAGGGCCGGACCATCCAGGCGGTCGACAACGGCAACGTGAAGGAATCGGCGCTGCAGCCGTTCCCCAACCTAATCAAGCCCCTGCGCGGCCTCGACGGCCACAAGATCACGCAATACGAATGGGCGAAGGCCGGCGTGATCACCAAGGAGATGATCTACGTCGCCGAGCGCGAGAATCTCGGCCGCAAGGTCGCCCATGAGCTGGCGAAGGAGCGGCTCGCCGACGGCGAGAGCTTCGGCGCCGCTCTGCCCGAGTTCATCACGCCGGAGTTCGTGCGGCAGGAGATCGCGCTCGGCCGCGCCATCATCCCGGCCAACATCAACCACACCGAGCTCGAGCCGATGATCATCGGCCGGAACTTCCTGGTGAAGATCAACGCCAACATCGGCAACTCGGCCGTCACCTCGTCGATGGAGGAGGAGGTCGAGAAGATGGTGTGGGCGATCCGCTGGGGCGCCGACACGGTCATGGACCTCTCGACCGGCCGCAACATCCACGACACGCGCGAATGGATCATCCGCAACGCGCCGGTGCCGATCGGAACCGTGCCGATCTACCAGGCGCTGGAGAAGGTCGGCGGCGATCCGACCAAGCTCTCGTGGGAAGTCTTCCGCGACACGCTGATCGAGCAGGCCGAGCAGGGCGTCGACTATTTCACGATCCATGCCGGCGTGCGTCTTGCGCACGTGCCGCTCACCGCGAGCCGCGTCACCGGCATCGTCAGCCGCGGCGGCTCGATGATGGCGCAGTGGTGCCTGACCGAGCATCGCGAGAGCTTCCTCTACGAGCACTTCGGCGACATTTGCGACATCATGCGCAAGTACGACGTCTCGTTCTCGCTGGGCGACGGCCTGCGGCCGGGCTCCAACGCGGATGCCAACGACGCCGCGCAGTTCGCCGAACTGACGACACTGGGCGAGCTCACCAAGATCGCCTGGGACAAGGGCTGCCAGGTCATGATCGAGGGCCCGGGCCACGTGCCGATGCACAAGATCAAGGCCAACATGGACAAGCAGCTCAAGGAGTGCGGCGAGGCGCCGTTCTACACCTTGGGACCGCTCGTGACCGACATCGCGCCGGGCTACGACCACATCACCTCGGGCATCGGCGCCGCCATGATCGGCTGGTTCGGCACGGCGATGCTTTGCTACGTCACGCCCAAGGAGCATCTCGGCCTGCCCGATCGCGACGACGTCAAGGTCGGTGTCATCACCTACAAGATCGCCGCCCACGCCGCCGACCTCGCCAAGGGTCATCCGGCGGCGCGGCTGCGCGACGATGCGCTCTCCAAGGCGCGCTTCGACTTCCGCTGGATCGACCAGTTCAACCTGTCGCTCGATCCCGCGACCGCGGAGAAGTTCCACGACGAGACGCTGCCCAAGGACGCGCACAAGACGGCGCACTTCTGCTCGATGTGCGGGCCGAAGTTCTGCTCGATGCGGATCACGCAGGACATCCGCGACTATGCCCAGAAGGGCATGAAGGAGATGAGCGACAAGTTCAAAGCCGGCGGCAGCCAGCTCTACGTCCCGGACAAGGCCGCCGACTAGCGGCCGCGGCGCAGGCCGCGAACACTGACCGAACCGAACCGCGGCGGCGTCTCCTTGCGGGAGGCGCCGTGCGCGAACATTTCTTTTCGTCCGCCTGGGTCCTTTTTGTGGTTTCGGCGTTACAGGACCGTCCGACGCCGTCCTTGCGCCTCCCGGCCCGCCGGGGGAGACTCTGCCGGCTCCTTACGTACTATGGGGACAGGCTTGGCTTGGGGGCGCACTAATAGATGACAAGGCTCAGAACCCTACTAGGTATCGGGGTGGGGATCGCCATTGTCGTGGGCGCCGGCTGGTACATCACGACCCATCATGCAAGCGCACCGACGCAGGGGGGCGGCCGCGGCCGCTTTGCCCAAGGGCAGGCTACGCCGGTCGGCATCGCCGCCGCCGCCAAGGCTGACGTGCCGATCGTCATCCGGGCGCTGGGCACCGTGACGCCGCTCGCGACGGTCACGGTCAAGGCCCAGATCACCGGCCAGCTCGTGCAGGTCGCCTTCACCGAAGGCCAGTCGGTCAAGAAGGACGATCTCCTCGCGGTGGTCGATCCGCGTCCCTACGAAGTGGCGCTGCAGAACGCGGAGGGCACGCTCGCCAAGGACCAGGCGCTGCTCAAGAACGCGCAGATCGATTTGCAGCGCTACAAGACCCTGGTCGCCCAGGACTCGATCGCCCGCCAGCAGTACGACACCCAGGCCGCGTTGGTGCGCCAGTACGAGGCGCAGATCATCACCGACCAGGCCAATGTCGACGCGGCCAAGCTCAATCTCGTCTACACCCGCATCATCGCGCCGGTGAACGGCCGCATCGGCCTGCGCCTGGTCGATCCCGGCAACTATGTCAGCCTGGGCGACGCGACGGGCATCTGCGTCATCACCCAGATGCAGCCGATGTCGGTGCTGTTCGCCATCCCCGAGGATTCGCTGCCGCAGGTCCGCGAGCGCCTCCGTGCCGGCGCCAAATTGCAAGTAACGGCACTCGATCGGGCGCAGAAGAACCAGCTCGGCCAGGGCGTGGTCAGCACGACCGACAACCAGATCGACACGACGACCGGTACGATCCGGCTGCGCGCCATCTTCGACAACACCGACGAGGCGCTGTTTCCCAACCAGTTCGTCAACATCCGGCTGCTCGCCGACACGGTGAAGGACGCCATCACCGTGCCGGTCGCCGCGGTCCAGCGCGGCCAGCCCGGCACCTTCGTCTATCTCGTGAAGTCCGACGACACCGTCACCATCCGCGTGATCGAGACCGGCGCGACCGACGGCGAGAAGGTCGCCATCACCAAGGGTCTCGCGATCGGCGACGAAGTGGTGGTCGACGGCGTCGACCGCCTGCGCGACGGCGCCAAGATCCGCCGCCCGGGCCAGCAGCCCGGGGGTCGGCCGGTCGCGGCCGCGCCGGAGGGTGGAGCGCCGAAGGCCGACGGGGTCAAGCCGCCAGCACAGGGGCAAGGGCAGCGGCACGGTGGTGGGGGCCAACAGGGGGCAAGCGGCGAGCGGCGTGGCGGCGGAAGCCGGACACCCGCTCAGACCAACCAATAGCCCCGACCGCGACATGAATCCGTCGCGGATTTTCATCGAACGTCCGGTCGGCACGTCGCTGCTGATGGTGGCGATCATGCTGGTCGGCCTGATCGCGTACCGGTTCCTGCCGCTGGCGGCGCTGCCCGAGGTCGACTACCCGACGATCCGCGTGCAGACGCTCTATCCCGGCGCCGGGCCCGAGGTCATGACCTCGTCGATCACCGCGCCGCTCGAGCGCCAGTTCGGCCAGATGCCCGGCCTGAACCAGATGACCTCGACGAGCTCGGGGGGCGCCTCGGCCATCACCCTGCAGTTCGATCTCAACCTCTCGATCGACATTGCCGAGCAGCAGGTTCAGGCGGCGATCAACGCGGCCGGCAACCTGCTGCCGGCCGACCTGCCGGCGCCGCCGGTCTACGCCAAGGTCAATCCGGCCGACGCGCCGATCCTGACGCTCTCGGTCACCTCCAAGACCGACCCGCTGACCAAGGTCCACGACATGGTCGACACGCGGCTGGCGCAGAAGATCTCGCAGCTGCCGGGCGTCGGCCTGGTCAGCCTCGAGGGCGGCCAGAAGCCCGGCTTCCGCATCCGCGCCAACCCGACCGCGCTCGCCGCCTACGGCCTCAACGTCGACGACCTGCGCACCACCATCAGCAACGCCAACGTCAACACGCCCAAGGGCAATTTCGACGGGCCGAGCCGCGCCTACACGATCAACGCCAACGACCAGATCACCGACCCCGACATGTTCAACGACGTGGTGGTGGCCTACCGCAACGGCGCGCCGGTCCGCATCCGCGACGTCGCCAGCATCGAGGCGAGCCGGGAGAACACCAGGCTCGAGGCCTGGGTGAACTCGACCCAGGCGGTGATCATCAATGTCCAGCGCCAGCCCGGCGCCAACGTCATCGCCGTGGTCGACAGCATCAAGAGCCTGCTGCCGACCCTGCGCGAGACCCTGCCGCCGTCGTTCGACGTCCAGGTGCTGACCGACCGCACGCTGACCATCCGCGCCTCGGTGCACGACGTGCAGATCGAGCTCTCCTTCGCCGTGCTGCTGGTCGTGGCGGTGATCTTCCTGTTCCTGGGCGACTGGCGGGCGACCATCATCCCCAGCCTGTCGGTGCCGCTGTCGCTGGTCGGCACGCTGGCGGTGATGTACCTGGCGGGCTACTCGCTCAACAACCTGTCGATCATGGCGCTGACCATCGCCACCGGCTTCGTGGTCGACGACGCGATCGTCATGATCGAGAACATCGCCCGCTACATCGAGGAGGGCGAGGACCCGCACGAGGCGGCGCAGAAGGGCTCGGCGCAGATCGCCTTCACCGTGGTCTCGCTGACGGTGTCGCTGATCGCCGTGCTGATCCCGCTGCTGTTCATGGGCGACGTGGTCGGCCGGCTGTTCAGCGAGTTCGCGGTGACGTTGTCGGTCACCATCCTGATCTCGGCGGTGGTGTCGCTCACCCTGGTGCCGATGATGTGCGCCCAGCTGCTGCGCCAGCGCCACATCCCGGAGGGCCAGGAGCGCCAGCAGGCCGAGGCGTTGGGCGCCCGCTGGTTCAACAAGATGATCGGCTGGTACGACCGCGGCTTGGTCGTGGTGTTCCGCCACCAGGCGCTGACCCTGATCGTCGCCGTCGGCACCGTCGTGCTGACGGTGGTCCTCTACATCGTCATCCCCAAGGGCTTTTTCCCGGTCCAGGACAACGGCCTGATCCAGGCCATCACCGAGGCGCCGCAGAGCGTGTCGTTCCAGTCGATGAGCGAGCGCCAGCGCAAGCTGGTCGACGTCATCCTGAACGACCCCGACGTCGAGAGCCTGACCTCGTTCGTCGGCGTCGACGGCACCAACCCGACGCTCAACTCCGGCCGCATGCTGATCAACCTCAAGCCGCGCGACGAGCGCAGCGCGACGGCGAGCCAGATCATCCGCCGCCTGCAGCGCGAGACCCGGTCGCTCGAGGGCATCACCCTCTACATGCAGCCGTCGCAGGACCTGACGATCGATTCGACGGTCAGTCGCACCCAGTACCAGTTCGTGCTGGAGAGCCCCAATCCCGACGACTTCAACACCTGGGTGCCGCGCCTGATGGACCGCATGGCGCAGATCCCGCAGATCACCGACGTGGCCACCGAGCTGCAGAACAAGGGCCTGTCGATGTTCATCCGGATCGACCGTGACGCGGCGGCGCGCTTCGGCATCACCGCGGCGACGGTCGACAACCTGCTGTACGACGCGTTCGGCCAGCGCATCGTCTCGACCGTCTACACCCAGTCGAACCAGTACCGCGTGATCTACGAGGTCGAACCGAAAATGGCGGCGAGCCTCGACTCGCTCTACAATCTCTACCTGCCGGGCTCGACCAGCGGCAAGCAGGTGCCGCTGTCGGCGATCGCCACCTTCGAGCAGCAGAGCGCGCCGCTGCGCATCGACCGGCTGAGCCAGTTCCCCTCGACCATCGTCTCGTTCAACCTGGCCGAGGGCGCCTCGCTCGGTGCTGCGGTTGACGCCATCACCAAGGCGCAAAAAGAGATCGGCATGCCGAGGCAGATCCAGACCCAGTTCCAGGGCGCGGCGCTCGCCTTCCAGAAGGCGCTCGACAGCCAGCTCATGCTGATCCTGGCGGCGATCGTCACGGTCTACATCGTGCTGGGCGTGCTCTACGAGAGCTACATCCATCCGGTCACGATCCTGTCGACCCTGCCGTCGGCCGGCATCGGCGCGCTGCTGGCGCTGATGATGGCCGGCCAGGACCTGAGCGTGGTGGCGATCATCGGCATCGTGCTGCTGATCGGCATCGTCAAGAAGAACGCGATCATGATGATCGACTTCGCGCTGGAGGCCGAACGCCACGAGGGCAAGCCGCCGCAGGAGGCGATCCACCAGGCCTGCCTGCTGCGCTTTCGCCCGATCCTGATGACCACCATCGCCGCGCTGGTCGGCGCGCTGCCGCTGATGCTCGGCACCGGCACCGGCTCGGAGCTGCGCCATCCGCTCGGCCTCACCATCGTCGGCGGCCTGATCGTCAGCCAGATGCTGACGCTGTTCACCACGCCGGTGATCTACCTCGCCTTCGACCGGATCGGCCGGCGGCTGCGCGGCGTGCCGCTCGACACGCCGGCCTACCCGCTGCCGGCCGCCCAGGGCGACGCGCCGAGCGCCGGTGAGCTGCCGGAGAGCTACCAGCCGTGATGAGCCTGTCGTCCCCGTTCATCGCGCGGCCGGTGGCGACGACGCTGCTCACCCTGGGCGTGATGCTGGCCGGCATCCTGGGGTTCGTGAAGCTGCCGGTGGCGCCGCTGCCGCACGTCGACTTCCCGACCATCCTGGTGACCGCCAGCCTGCCGGGCGCCTCGCCCGACACGGTGGCGACCAGCGTGACCACGCCGCTCGAACGCCGGCTGGGCGCGATCGCCGGCGTCAGCGAGATCACCTCGACCAGCACGGTCGGCAATGCCCGCATCGTCCTGCAGTTCGACCTGTCGCGCTCGATCGACGGCGCGGCGCGCGACGTGCAGGCGGCGATCAACGCCTCGCGCGTCGACCTGCCGACCGACCTGAAGGCCAACCCGCAGTACCGCAAGGTCAACCCGGCCGATGCACCGGCGCTGATCCTGGCGCTGACCTCCGAGACGCTCGGCCAGGGCCGCCTCTACGACGCCGCGTCCAACGTCCTGCAGCAGAAGCTGAGCCAGGTAAGCGGCGTCGGCCAGGTCACGCTGGGCGGCAGCTCGCTGCCGGCGGTGCGCGTCGAGATCAACCCGACCGCGCTGAACAAGTACCGGATCGGCCTCGAGAGCGTGCGCGCGGCGGTCGCCGCCGCCAACGCCAATTCACCCAAGGGTGCGCTCGAGGTCGGCGATCAACGCTGGCAGCTCTACACCAACGACCAGTCGCGCACCGCCGCCGAGTACCGGCCATTGATCATCGCCTGGCGCAACGGCGCGCCGGTGCGGCTCTCGGACGTCGCCGAGGTGATCGACGCCACCGAGGACATCCGCAACGAGGGCCAGGCCAACGGCCGGCGCTCGGTGCTTTGCATCATCTACCTGCAGCCCAACGCCAACATCATCGAGACGGTCGACGAGGTGAAGGCGCTGCTGCCCGACCTGCAGGCGGCGCTGCCCAACGACGTCGACCTGATGGTGGCGTCGGACCGCACCACCACCATCCGCGCCTCGCTCAAGGAGGTCGAGCACGCGCTGATCGCCAGCGTGATCCTGGTCGTGCTGGTGACCTTCGCGTTCCTGCGTTCGCTGCGGGCCGGCCTGGTGCCGTCGGTCGCCGTGCCGGTGTCGTTGGTCGGCACGTTCGGCGTCATGTACCTGATGGGCTACAGCCTGAACAACCTGTCGCTGATGGCGATGGCGATCGCCGCCGGCTTCGTGGTCGACGACGCGATCCTGGTGCTGGAGAACATCCAGCGCCACATCGAGCGGGGCATGCCGCGTCTGGAGGCGGCGCTGCTCGGCGCGCGCGAGGTCGGCTTCACCGTGGTGTCGATGAGCCTCTCGCTGATCGCAGTGTTCATCCCGATCCTGCTGATGGGCGGCATCGTCGGCCGGCTGTTCCGCGAGTTCGCGGTCACGCTGTCGATCGCGATCGTGATCTCGATGATCATCTCGCTCACCACCACGCCGATGATGTGCGCCTACATCCTGAAGCCGCCGCGCCCGGAGGGTGAGGAGGAGCGGCCGCCGGGACGGCTGGCGCGCATCGCCGAGCGCATGTTCGACGGGGTGCAGAACTTCTACGGCCGCACGCTGCGCGTTGTGCTCGACCATCCACGGCTCACCATGATCGTGTTCATGGCCACGATCATCCTGAACATCTTCCTGTACGTGGAAATTCCCAAGGGCTTCTTCCCGCAGCAGGACACCGGCCGCATCATCGGCGGCATCCGCGCCGACCAGAGCATCTCCTTCCAGTCGATGCGGCGAAAGTTCCGCCAGTTCGTCAACATCATCCGCGAGGATCCCGCGGTCGCCAACGTGGTCGGCTTCACCGGCGGCTTCCAGACCAACTCGGGCTTCCTGTTCGCAACGCTGAAGCCGCTCAGCGAGCGCAAGGACAGCGCTGACAAGGTGATTGCGCGCCTCCGGCCCAAGCTCGCGCAGGTGCCCGGCGCCAACGTCTTCCTGCAGGCGACCCAGGACATCCGGGTCGGCGGTCGCCAGGGCAACTCCCAGTACCAGTTCACGCTGCAGAGCGATTCGCTGCCCGATCTCTATAATTGGGGGCCGAAGCTCACCGAGGCGCTGCGCAAGGACACGTCGGTGATCACCGACGTCGACTCCGACCAGCAGCAGCACGGTCTGCAGGTCAACCTGACGATCGACCGCGACGCCGCGGCTCGGCTCAACGTGTCCTCGCGCGCCATCTCGTCGACCCTGTACGACGCCTTCGGCCAGCGCCAGGTCTCGACCATCTACAACGCGCTCAACCAGTACCATGTCGTCATGGAGGTCTCGCCCGAGTTCTGGGAGAATCCCGAATCGCTGAAGGACATCTATGTCAGCACCTCGGGCGGCGCGATCAGCGGCGCCCAGGCGACCGCCGGCGTGGTCAACACGGCGCCGCCCGGCCAGACGCCCAAGACCGCCTCCCTGACCGGCGTCGGCGCGACCCAGCTCGATCCCAGCCAGGCGGTGCGCAACCAGCTCACCAACGCGATCGCGGTGAGCGGCCGCGGCTCGGCCTCGACCGGCGCGGCGGTCAGCACGACCCCAGAGACGATGATCCCACTCCAGGCCGTGACGAACTACCAGTTCGGCACCACGCCGCTCGGCGTGAACCACCAGGGCCTGTTCGTCGCCAGCACGGTCTCGTTCAACCTGGCGATCGGCAAGACGCTCAGCGACGCGGTCACCTACGTCAACGGCACGATGCGGGACATCGGCGTGCCGGCCACCATCCACGGCTCGTTCCAGGGCACCGCGCGTGCCTTCCAGCAATCGCTCGACAGCCAGATCCTGGTCGTGCTGGCGGCGCTGGCGGCGATCTACATCGTGCTCGGCGTGCTCTACGAGAGCTACATCCATCCGATCACGATCCTGTCGACCCTGCCGTCGGCCGGCATCGGCGCGTTGCTGGCGCTGCAGCTCACCGGCATGGAGTTCAGCATCATCGCCATGATCGGCGTGCTGCTGCTGGTCGGCATCGTCAAGAAGAACGCGATCATGATGATCGACGTGGCGCTCGACCGCGAGCGGCACGACGAGTCCGATCCGCGCGCGGCGATCTACCACGCCTGCCTGCTACGCTTCCGACCGATCCTGATGACCACCATGGCGGCGATGTTGGGCGCGGTCCCATTGGCGCTGGGCTTCGGCGACGGCGCCGAGCTGCGCCAGCCGCTCGGCGTGTCGATCATCGGCGGCCTTCTGGTCAGCCAGGTACTGACGCTCTACACGACGCCGGTGGTCTACCTTTATCTCGACCGCTTCCGCCGCCGCGGCGAGACGCACAGCCGGCTGGCGCGGCGGATGGGTGGTCTGGAGGCGCAGGCGTGAAACGGTTCGGTATCCTCGTCCTGCTGACGCTGTCGGGCTGCGGCATGGTCGGGCCCGATTACCAGCGCCCGCCGCCGGCGACGCCGCCGACCACGTCGTTCAAGGAAACCAGCGATTCGTACTTCCGCCCGGCCATGCCGCGCGACGCGATCGACCGCGGCAAGTGGTGGAGCATGTACGACGACCATGCGCTCGACCTGCTGGCCGCGCAGGTCGACGTCTCCAACCAGAACCTGAAGGAAGCCGAGGCGGCCTACCGCCAGGCTGTGGCGCTGATCCGCCAGAGCCAGTCGGCGCTTTATCCGACCATCGGCTACAGCGGCTCGGTGCTGCAGCAGAGCGGCCGCACCGGCAGCTCGACCGCGACCGTGTCGGTCGGCAGCTCGACGGCGCAGATGTCGGTCGGCAGCACGATGAGCTGGGAGATCGACGTGTGGGGCCGCATCCGCCGCACGATCGAGAGCGATTCGGCGGCCGCCCAGGCGAGCGCGGCCGACCTGATGAACGCGCGGCTGTCGGCGCAGTCGAGCCTGGTCACCAACTATTTCTCGCTGCGCATCTCCGACGAGCGCAAGCGCGTGCTGGAGCAGTCGGTCGCCGCCTTCGGCCGTGCGCTCGAGATCGTGCGCAACCAGTTCAACGCCGGCACCGTCTCGCAGCTCGATGTCGCCCAGGCTCAGGCGCAGCTCGACCAGACGCGCGCGCAGCTGGTCGCCGAGGGCGTCAACCGCGCCCAGTTCGAGCACGCGATCGCCGCCCTGATGGGCCGCACCCCGGCCGAGGTCAGCATCGCCGCCGAGCCTGCGCCCAGGGACGTGCCGACGATCGACGCCGGCATCCCGTCGGCGCTGCTCGAGCGCCGGCCGGACATCGCCTCGGCCGAGCGGCAGATGGCCTCGGCCAACGCGCAGATCGGCGTCGCGGTGGCGGCCTACTATCCGGACATAACCATCACCGCGAGCCTCAACTTCGCCAGCACCGTGCTCGCCAACCTGATTTCGTTCAGCAACGCGGTGTGGTCGTTCGGGCCGCAGCTCGCCGGTACCGCGATCGACGGCGGCAGCCGCGCCGCCCAGGTCGCGAGCGCACGGGCGAACTACGACAAGACGGTCGCGACCTACCGCCAGGCCGTGATCACCGCCTTCCAGCAGGTCGAGGACTCGCTCGCCCAGCAGCGCATCCTCGAGCAGCAGGAGAACGTGCAGCGCGCCGCGCTCGCCGCCGCACGCAATGCCGAGCGGCTCGCCTTCAACCAGTACCGCGCCGGCACCGTGCCCTACACGACGGTGATCACGACCCAGACGACCGCGCTCAACAACGAGCTCACCTTGCTCGGCGTGCGCCAGAGCCGGCTGATCGCCAGCGCCACGCTGGTAACCGCGCTGGGCGGCGGCTGGCGCGACGTCGAGCTGCCGCCACCGGTGCCGATCTCCGGCCAGCAGACCAGCCGCGAGCTTCACAAGAAGAGCTGGTGGCCGTTCTAGAACCCCTCTCCCGTCTTCGGGCGAGGGTGATCGCTCTGACCCGTTTGCCCGTCGTCCCGAGCGGAGCGGAGCGAAGTCGAGGGACCTTCTCTCCCCGAAAGGCCGCCTTATCGTTGAGAGAAGGTCTTTCCACTCCGCGCTTCGCGCTCCGGTCGAGACGACGGGAATGGCATATCCGTCACCCTACGGCGGTTGATCATTGGGCGGGCCACGGAACACAAATCTCCTGCAGCGGCACGTGCTGTTGGGCGGCGTGCATGTCGGTCTCGCCGATCGCCCCTTGGGCGCGCGGGCGCGGCAGGGTGATCTTCACGGCGTTCACCAGATCGAAGAAGCCGAAGGTGATGATCGCCTGCGTCGGCACGTTGTAGAGCTCGGAGATCAGCTCCTTCGTGATCACGCCGCTCTTCTTCACCGCGTCGAAGTCCTCGCGGCTCTTGAAGATGATGTCGAGGGTGATCTCGAACGGGCCGGCATTCTTGCTGCGCACGACCTTGGCGATCTCACGCAACGGGGTAGGTACGGAAGTCATCAGGCGATCTCCTCGTACTGCACGGGGAACAGTGCGGTCGGGCTATCGACCTGCATGAGGTGATAGACGTTGAACTCGCAGGCCTGGCCGAGCGGGATCTCGAGCGGCGTGAACGGCGAGGCGAGGTTGCCGGCAGTGGCGATGCGGCCAGGATAGGGCGCATGCATCAGGCTGGTTCGGATCTTGCCGCAGATCGCCGTGGCGATCGCCTGCGTCGCCGCCGCGACCTCGACGATGATGCAAAGCTCGTGCGCCGGCGTCTTCACCGGCTCGAGC
>Ga0068856_100005079_pt1 | contig 13022 bp, 14 predicted proteins | sample KBSCornC62_FD_66595 | JGI IMG/M metagenome (GOLD analysis project Ga0068856, IMG submission 66595) | Corn rhizosphere microbial communities from Kellogg Biological Station, Michigan, USA - KBS Corn C6-2 | ecosystem: Host-associated > Plants > Roots > Rhizosphere > Soil ...
AAAGCCGGTCATAGCGCCCAGTGCCTGGGTGCTTAAGTTGACCGAGTCGGTACGCATGTAGGTTATGTGCCCGGCCTCGTACAGGCGCTGTGCCAGCTGCATGGTGCTGCGTGGGCTATAGCCAAGCTTGCTGCTGGCTTCCTGCTGTAGTGTGCTGGTGGTAAACGGTGCACCAGGGTTGCGAGCGCCGGGCTTTTGTGAAATATCGGCAACCGTGAACGTGCTTTTCGCAAACGCTTCGAGCACGGTGCGGACGTCTTCGGCGGTTTTGAACTTTTTCTCGGATGCGGCAGGCAGTTCGGTGCCGTCTTTTAGCTTGAATACGGCGGTGAGCTTAAAGGTGCTTTCTGGTGTGTGAGCGTCGATTTCGTCTTCGCGCTCGACAATCAGGCGCACCGCCACACTCTGCACACGGCCGGCAGAGAGGCCTGCGCGGACTTTTCGCCACAATACGGGGCTAAGCTCGAACCCCACTAAATAATCAAGGCTCTGGCGGGCCTGCTGGGCTTCCACCAGGTTCATGTCGATGGTGCGCGGGTTCTTGACCGCTTCGTCGAGCGCATTCTGGGTGATTTCGTGGAACACAATGCGCTTGGTGGTCTTGGGATCGAGTTTAAGTACCTCTGCCACGTGCCAGGCAATCGCTTCCCCTTCGCGGTCTTCATCGCTTGCGAGCCAGACGGTAGCGCCTTTGGCGGCCGTTTTGAGTTCGGCTATTACCTTCTTCTTGTCGGGATCAACTTCGTATTTCGGGGCAAAGTTGTTGGCTACGTCAACACTGCCGTCTTTGCTCGGTAGGCCGCGAATGTGGCCAATGGAGCTTTTGACGGTGTAGTCCTTCCCCAGATACTTTTCAATGGTTTTGGCCTTTGCAGGCGACTCTACTATTACTAAATTTTTTGCCATACCGTTGTCTACGTAAGTATACCGCAATTTGTTAACACGAAGGCCCAGCATAGCGTAAATTACTATACTTTTGCAAGCATTGCTCTGTGGTGTATTGAATATTACAACCTTCTTGACGTTGATAGCGCCACGGAGTAAAACAGTACTGTTACAGTTAATTGGCAAGTCGCCCGCACAAGGCCGCTACCACCTTTGGAGGCGGCTTTTTATGTGGGTGTAAGGAGAGGTATTTATGAATGGATATTTGAAAGCGGCATTTGCTGCCAACGCCAACCAGGAGGCGCAAAATTATGCTGTTTCGGGCGATTGCCGCTCGGGTGAGCCGGTAGACCCGACGGAACACTCTGCACGGGACGCGTATAGCGTAGAGCACGTGTCTGTTGAGGCCTCACACCTGCTGGGACAGGTTGCGCTGGGTCAGGGTGAGTCGCCCATCTTTCTCTAAAACCCGTTTCAATATTTGCTTTCGAGCTAAAAATTGCAGATTGCGAGCTGCTGCGTGTGCAACGGGAGGAGGCGTAACTATAGCTACGGTGACGAGTGGCGCGCATGCGGCAGCGTGCAAGGCTGCGGTTTTTAGCCGGAATGGAATCCTGAGACGAGTTTTAGCCTAGAAGAAATACTTGCCAGCTTTATAGCCGACCCAGATGCCAACAAACCCGCCTATGGTACTTAAGGCGAGTGACCACATGCCAAGTCCGCTCGTATGGTCGATCATGCTGCCAAGCCAGCCTCCCAGTGTACCGAAGATGGTTACACCGAGGCCAATCATGAGTTTCATACTATGAGTCTAGCACAAGCAGTTCGCGCAAGCCTGAAGTGACTTCAGGGTTCCGGGAACTGCCGGGCGGAATGTGTGATGTTGGTTGGTAATGACTGAAAGTCACCATCACACATCCGCCCGGACTTACGCTCGCTGTTACAGCTCCACCACCCAGACCAGGACACGGGTCACGTACCAGCGCCACGGTCGGCAGACCGGACAGCCGCCGCCGTTGTTGCCGCGGCAGTTGGTGCACTCGCCGGGGTACTCGATGCATGCCGCGCACACGCCGTCCTGGAGCGGGTAGCCCCAGCGGTAGCACGTGGTGCAGATCGAGTCCGGCTTGCACTCTTCGCAGCCGTGGTCGTAGCAGTTGTAGCACTTGGGTTCGTCCTCGACGAGCTCGGCGTGGCCGGTGGTGTCGGGGAAGACCCAGTGGTTACAGAACGAGCAGTACGGGAAGTAGTCGCCGCTGTACAGGTACTGGCGTGCTTCGCCGATGGCGATGCTCATCTCTTCGGTGACCGGTCCGCCGTCATCGAGCTTGTCGAAGGCGCGCGCGATGTGCACGGCCTTTGCCAGGTCGATGGCGTGGAGCTGCATGAGCAGCGACCACAGCGGGAATCCCGTAACCGGGAGCTCCTGGCGGGCGCGGGCCTCGACCTCGTCGTACTGGTCGGCGTAGCCCCAGTTCATGAGGAATGGGCCGGCGACCGGGTCGGGCTTGTAGGCGATAGACCCGACGAGCACGGTGCCGATCTGCGGTATGCGTCCCTTGGTTGCCGGGCTGGCTTCCTGGTAGCGGAACTGCCGCGTCTCAGCCTCGAAGCCGATGTTGCACGGGTTGGTCGTGTCGAACCAGAAGTGCTCGCACTCGGCAGTGCCACCAGCAGTAGCCTGTCGGCAGACAGTGCCACGACCGGCGGTGGTGTCGACCACGATTACAGTGAAACGCTCGAACATGGTTCTCCTGTATCTGTTGTGTCGGATGGTTGGGTGGTCTCTGTTAGGAAGCACCAGGCACGACGTGTCGTGCGCAGTATTCCCGAACAGAGGCGTAGCAGAGAACGTTAAGGTGCTTTGTGGGCACAAAACGCCTCACAAAACCTGATAATTATAGCATAAGCCTATTAAAATGTCAACCCATGTGACAGGGGCGGTCAGCTTCCGCAATCTTGAACGCTCTGGTTCAACACTCCGGGAACTGCCGGGCGGAATGTGTGATTGGGTAAAGAAATGTCGTAAAGACATCATCACACATCCGCCCGGACTTGAAGCTCCCCGTTACTCGTGGATAAGATGGACGGTGTAGCCGTACTCGTTGACGATGCACGGCTGCACCACGATGACCGAGACCCCGTAGGGGACCATGTTGGCCTTCATCAGCTCGAGGCACGCCTTGGCGTTGCCGTTGCAGTACACCTTGAAGATCATGGTGTAGTTGCTTTCGGTCCAGCCGTACTCGACGGTCTTGACGAGCCGGCCGTTGGCGATGTACTCGACGCGGGCGTCACAGCCGAGGCTCAGGCAGCAGCCGTTGACGTAGTTGCTGAGCTTGCTGTCGAGCAGGTGGTGCGCGGTCTCCGGGTCGCCGGCGAAGATGATGTGGGTCGTGTACGTACCCATTGCGTCGTTGGCAAGGCCGAGGGTCCAGAGGTTGACGATCCGGGCGTCGGTAATGAGCACCTCGGAGCCGCCGTTCTGAACTGCCTTCGGGTCGAGCGCGGTGGTGATTGCCATCTTTCCAGTTGCTCCTTAGCGTAGGATTTTCTCGGTTGAGGAGTGCACCACACGAAGTATTTCGTGCGATCTACTCCTCAACCGAGGCGTAACAGAGAGCGTTAAGGTGCTTCGGATGGTAAAAACACCTCACGAAACATACAAATTATAACACAAGCACAATAAAAAGTCAATATATGTAACAGGGGTAGCTACTTGAGAGACCAGTGGTTATTGCCGAGTGCGCGGACTTTGCCGGAGATTTCGAGCATTGTCAGTGCTTGATTGAACTGTGTTGCTTGCAGACGACTACTTACTAGCAGTTCGTGGCCGTCACTTACGCCGCCGTATAACAGATCTAGTACAGATTGCTCCTCGGCCGTATCTCCCCGTCGGCGGATTGGTTCTGTAGGCAGATGTTCCGCTCCAAGCACGTACATGATGTCATCTACGCTGGTCACCGGCGTGGCGCCGGTGCGGATCAGGTTGTTTGTGCCGACCGAGTTCGGGCTGGTGATATTGCCCGGTACGGCCAATACGTCTCTGCCCTGCTCTAGGGCGAAGCGGGCGGTGTGCAGTGTGCCGCTTTTTTCGGTTGCCTCTGTGATGAGCAGTGCGTTGCTGAGACCGGCCACGATGCGGTTGCGGGCAATAAAATGCTGTTTGAGGCTTGGGGTGCCGGCCGGATACTCGCTCAAGATGGTCCCTCCCTGTTCCAGAATCCGTCTGCCCAGCTGGGTGTGACTGGCCGGGTAAATAGCGTCCAGACCGTTGGCTAGCACCGCTACGGTGGTGCCGCTTGCGTCGAGACAGGCGGCGTGGGCAATGCCATCGACACCGAGCGCCAAGCCGCTTATAACTACCACACCCCGTTCGGCCAGCTCGCTGCTCAGCCGCTCTGTTACCTGTCGGCCATATGGAGTTACACCGCGACTGCCCACAATGGCGACTTTGGGCCGGTCCAGCCAGCCCGAAGGTTCTGCGCCGAGGTAGAATAACTGCTTTGGCGGTGCGGGAATGTTCCTTAACAGGGGCGGATAAGCGTTAGCGTGTTGTGTAAGAATTTTTACTTTCATGCGAATATATGAAAAGGTATTGACATATAGACATGTTTTTGCTAGAATAGCAACCTGTAAGTCGTGGAAACACCTCTTACGTACCTTATATCCCCCATTCTAACATTTGTTAGATTGTTCTCAGAGTCAGTTAAAAGTTGTTACCCTCCACTTTTCTCTTGAGACTTGCATAAGGCGGCACATTGCGGGCGAAAAGCTCCGCTCCTCGCTCACCGTACTACAATACGGCTCGCTCCGGTGCTCGCTTTCCATCCCACACTGCACCACCCTATGCAAGTCTCATTACCGGTTCGCCGGGGCTCGAGAACAAACTAACCCCTTTAACTAGAAGCGGAGATTCAGGCTTGCCTGGTTCAATGCTCCCGGTTTGATAGCGAGCCTAAATGGTTTTAGGTGGTACTTGTACTGCCGGAGACGCACATCATATGTTTTATAGATGCTGACGTTTCGCTTCCGTGGTGGGTTGAAGGGTGGAGGCAGTCTTCGGACTGCTTGGAGGAGATGACTTCGGTCGTCTCCTAAAATGAGCCTACAGCGGTGCCCACCCCCTCTGTAGGCTCTTTTTAGTTGATTAGAAAAGCGGTACCTAGGCAATGGAATGTGATGATCCTCAAAACGGTATATACCGAACGACCCCTGCGGAATCAGAGCTTTTAGGACAGCCTCGGGTCGCTCTGACGTGGAAAGAGCCGGAAGCGCTCCTGCGCGCGATACGTACCGCCAAGGAGTGGTATGACGGACCACGTGGTCCGCTCGAAAGTTACCCCTTGAACGAGCTGGATGCAGCTTTGACGGTGCAGCAAATGGAGCGTCAGTATGTCGATCTACGCGAGGGGCTCACGGACCGCGACGCGGCTACCCTGTTAGGTGAACAATTATAAATTTGGGATAATGGGTAGATGCGAATTAAGGGCGACGAAGCAAGGCTTGGCTGGTCTGAACGGCGGCTTTTGGGCACGTCAAAGGCGGTTGCGGTAACGGAGCTGCCCTGGTGGAATACGGCCCTGTTTTTGCAGCAGGAGTACGACCGTATAGATGCCATGGAGCCAAAGTTGGCCCAACTGGTGTTGCACCAGCAACTTGAACGTATCCGGCTGGAGACTCGGCTCGAGCGGGTGGCTTGCATCGCCGCGCAGGCCATTTTATATCAGATGGGGTTCCAGCAGGAACTGGCGCCCGATGTGACATATGACATGAGCGTACTACTCTCCCCTCCTGAAGAGGCCTAGGCCTGGAACGCTCTGCCGTGCAAGCTATCCCTTAAAACTGCTTGCGGTGAAGTAGCCTTGAGGGGTAGCGGGAGAGGTTTGTGGGTGTAAGATTGCGTGTAGTTTGCAACTTGGTCGACACCTCTCCCGGGCACCCTGTTCGTTATTCAGTTGTAGCGGTGTGTTAGCGACTGCTCCGGCGGATTGGCGCGCCGACGAGGTGTTCGTTGCGCGCGCTGGCAGCGGTGTAGATGTCCCAGACGGACGGTTCCAGCCACTCGAGCGGGTTGCCGCGCCAGTACAGCTCCTTGCGGTCGAACATGACCATCATCATCGCGTCGCTTGTCCAGAAGTCGTCGTTGGCACTTGGAGTCAGGTAGCCGACGCTTCCGGCGCGGGTCACGGACGAAGCCGGGAACTGCAGGAGCACGTTGTAGTCGCGCGCCGGCGGAGTCCAGCCCCACACCTCGTAGGTGTCTTCGTCGACCTTGACGACGGCGACGTGCTCGTTGGTCAAGGTGTTGCGGCCGATGGCGACAGGTCGTATGATAACGCTGCCCATGTGTGCTGCACCTGCTTTCTGAATGTGCTTTTGCATCGAACAAAATGCCGAGCTGCCATGTCAGGGAGCTAGGCATAATTATAGCATATTTTATGCATAAACACAAGAGGTTTCACCTCTAGAGAAATGTGCGGGTTTCGGCGGCGAACGACGTGCCGTAAGCGTATTCACTCAGGATGGCGTTGACCTCGCGCAATAGAGCCGGCAGCTTTTCCTGCTCTGTTTTGCCAAAGTCCGCCAGAACGAAGTCTGCTGAATCCATTTTTTCGTGGGTTTTGGGGCCGATGCCGACACGCACCCGGGCGTAATCTTCGCCAATGTGTTGGCTAACTGATTTTATGCCGTTATTCCCAGCTGGCGAGCCGCCAACGCGCAGGCGCACCTGGCCGAAGTTAACGTCAAGCTCATCATGCACGACTACTGTCTGGTGGTTATTGAGTTTAAAAAAGTGCTGCACTGCCTGTACCGCCTCGCCGCTCAGGTTCATAAACGTCTGCGGCTTTACGAGTAATACACGCGTTTCGCCCATGGTTTTCTGAGCCAGCTCGCACTTCAGGTCCTTTTTGTGCATCCAGGGGTCAAACTGGTTTTTGCGGGCAAATTCGTCCACGCACATAAAGCCGACGTTGTGGCGGCTGCCTTCGTATTCGGCGCCGGGGTTGCCCAGACCCACGATTAAAAGCGTTTTGTTAAGTCCCACCGTAATGTAATTGACTGGGTCGCTCACTTGCGGCCGGTTCTGAAAAAGTCCCATTACCCTATTCTACCCTATCTGTCATATCGGGATGACGGCGGGAATGTAAGTCTGAGGTTATTTGCGGGGAGTTTTCTTGCGGATGATTTCGCGCTGGGTCTCGGAGCGGTCAGCCTTTGTGGGGCTATTGCCGTGCTTATGGGTGACATGCTTTTCAATAAACCATAGTTGCAGCGCGGTGCCTGCGAAGTCGAAGCTGGCGCGTAGTTCGCGTTCCATATAGCGGCGGTAACTCCAGTGTATAAACTTGCTGTGGCTGCCGAAGATTTTAAACGCAGGCGTCGGATTATCGTCTTCCTGGACCATGTAGTTGAGCTTGGGTGCACGGTTTTTGAGTCCTGCCGGCGGGTGTTTGGCGGTGACCATGCCGAGCCAATCGTTGAGCGCGCGGGTGGAAATGCGGGTTTTGCGGGCTTCGGCTATCTGCAGTACAAGGTCAAAGATCTTGGTGACGTTCTGGCCGGTAATGGAACTGGTGAAAATCAGCGGCGCCCATGGTACGAATTCGTATTCGGTGGCTATCCGGGCGGCCAAAGTATCGCGTGTGAACGGGTCTTTTTGCAAGCTGCCGTTTTCGGTGTAGTTCAGCGCCTTGCTGCGGCGGATTTTCTCTGATTTCGATAGTTTTCTCTCGGCTTCGATCTCCTCCACTTGAGCGGCGATCTTAGCTTCGGACTTTTCGGCGCGGGCGGTGGTCGAAGCGATGGCTTCGTCGTCCCACTTGCTTACGACCAGTACCAGGCCCTTGCCCGCTTCTTTGACCAGGCCGGCGATCTTCTGGTCCAGCGCGACGCTGAGCTCGTTCACATCCATAAGCAGCAGGCAGACATCAGCTTGCTCGATGGCGCTCAGGGTGCGGACGACGCTAAAGTGCTCTATGCCGGTGCCGATTTTGCCTGGGCGGCGGATGCCGGCTGTATCCATGAGCTCCAGCTCCTGCCCCTCGTACTTCACCGCAGCACGGTTGATGTCGCGCGTGGTGCCTGCCCTGTCGGCAACGATGGCCTGCTGCTTTTTAGCTAAAGCGTTAAAGAGCGCGCTTTTGCCGACATTCGGGCGGCCCAGGAGTGCTATGGATATGCGATCTGGGTTGTCGGGCAGTTTCATGTTCGGTATTTGTTCGACTAGCCTGTCGAGCAGCTCGCTGATGCCGCGGTGCTGAGTGGTGCTGGTGTGGATGATTGGCTTGATGCCCAGGCGCTGGAATGCCTCCAGATTGTGTCCCTTGGCTTTATCTACTTTGTTTATAACGAGAAACACCGGTTTCTGGCTTCGAAGTGCCAGTTTGGCCACACGGCGGTCCTCTTCGGTAATCGGTACGTCGGCTTCTACCAGCACCCAGATAACGTCGGCGCTGTCGGCGGCCTGTACTATCTGTTCCTGGATGGTGAATTCGAAATCGTCGGCAGCGTCTTTCATGCCAGCAGTGTCTACCAGCCAGAAATCCTGGCCGTTCCAGCTTGCTTTGGCGGTGATGCTATCGCGCGTGGTGCCGGCCTCTTTGGCGACGATGGCTTCGCGCCGACTCAAAATCGTGTTGAACAAGCTGGACTTGCCCACGTTGGCACGCCCGACTATCGCGACGATTGGTAGTTTCTTGCTCATGTACTGAATATTATAACAGAGGTGGGGTACATTGACAATAAAAGTATTTAATTGTAATATTCTGAACGCGAGCAGTTATTGCTCTCGAAAATCCTGATGTGCTATTCCGCAAGGTTGGCACTGGCATCGAGGAGATAGGCATGCACCCTCTCGTCCCAACACGCCTGACAGATGGCGACAGGGGCTCTCGTGTACGTCGCAGAGCATGGGACCTGAACTTGGCCAGACCGGGCGATCTGGTGACCGTGAAGACGCGCACTGGCTCGACCTGGAACTTTGTTCTGCTTTCTCCTGACGCCCGCGGCTCCAGGGGCGCCAGCGCGTTTCGTGGTGTAGGCATCCAGACGGACAGCCAGGCATGGGAAGAAGGCGATATACTGCCAAGCCAGTTGGCTACCCAGCGGATTTTCCGGTTGGACGAACCGATCTGGCTGGGTATCCACCTCGGGAGCAACACAGGCCCGGTCGCGCAGGTGTTTCATAACCGCTGCCTCGTGCTCGGCGACATGCTGTAACTGCGGCGACAGATGCTTGCAAATCCTGCAAGAGACGCAGGTCGGTGGTTCGTGAACAGAAATGGTTCACGATGTAATCCACCGTGACGTCGGGGTGCTATGTTTTCGTTTGAGTCCGCCAGGATTCACCCAAACATTCCCCCGCGTCAAACACAAGTTATAATGTACGTAAAAATTCTATACTTTTCTAGTCGTGCCGGACTGCAGACTCCCGAGCGAGTACTTACCGAAATGTGACCGGTGAAGGTCTGTGACGTCATAGCCGAGGGCGGCGAAAGTACGACGGATTTGACGGTTGCGGCCTTCGTACATCGTTACAATCCACTCAGTATCATTCCCATCGCTACGGCGTTCCAGCTGGAGTTTGCTGGGACCGTCTTCGAGCTGCAGGCCGTGGTCGCTAATCATCTGGCGATGCAGCGGTTCGAGCGGCTTGTCGAGTGTTATTTCGTATATTTTTGCCTTTTGCTTGCTGGGATGCGTGAGTTCCTGTGCGAGCTGGCCGTCACTGGTCAGTAGCAGCAAGCCGGACGAGTCTTTATCGAGCCGACCAATTGGGTTGAGCCGCTTGTGTTCCGCGGGCAACAAGTCGTAGATAGTCTTGCTTCCCTGCCCGTTCCGGCTCACCACGTAGCCGCGCGGCTTATTGAGCATAATGGTTGTGGTTTCCGCGGGTGCTTTGACCGATCGTCCGTCGAGCGCTACGGTATCGGCACCTGACACATTCTGCCCCTGCTCTGCCGTTTGGCCGTTTAGGGTAACGCGGCCGGCGGCTATAGCTTCGTCGGCGCCGCGCCGGGAAAGATTGGTGCCGGCTGCCAGGAATTTGTTCAAACGCATGATGGCTTTACTCTATCACAGACTGGGAAGAGCAGCCTGACCAAAAGTCATACCCTTTTGCCACTCGATATTTCTGCGATAAGCAGAGATATATGCAGAACCGGAGCCATTCCTTACTCAAAAATTAAAGAATGACACCGCGTGAAGTTATGTGAGAAACCCGGAACGGGAGTCTAAAGCGATGTGGTTGGGTCGAAGCCCTGTGCCGGCTTGGTGGCCGGTGCTTCTGCGGGCGGTTGCGCAGGTGCGCCGTTGACAACCGGCGCTACGGGCGCAGGCCCGTCTTTAGCCTCTTCTTTCGCGAGTAGGGCGTCGAGGTCCGGCTTGGCGGTTGGGCTGCTGATGGGCTGAATAATCTTCTTGCCGGCAACGGTAACGGCATCGTTCGAGTTTGCCTGTTTGGGCGGTGTTGCCGGTGCGGGCGCGTCGTTGGCAGCAGGCTCTGGTGTGGGTTCTGCCGGAGCTTCGGGGGCTGGTGCGGCAGTTGATGCTTCTTTAGTTGATTCACTGAGCTTTTCTACGGCGTCTGCAATCGCTTTGTCGTTGCTGGCGTCGTCTGCTGCGGGTGTACCCGGCGCGGCGGGCTCTTTGCTGTAGCTGGCAATTTGTGCTTGCAGGGCTGCTTCCTCGGCCTCAAGCCCCTGGGCGGCTGCGTCTACGGTAGCTGGAGTCGGTGGGACTGCCGGATCTGTAGGGCCGGTAGGTGTGCTTGGTGCTGGTTCGGGTTCAGCGGCCGGTGCTTCTACAGGCGCCTCGGGCGCTGTTGCGGGAAGTGGCGCGGCCGGTGGTTCAACCGGGGTGACTACCGGTGTGGGTTCTGCCGGAGCTTCGGGGGCTGGTGCGGGCGCAGCCGGCTGGGCTGGCGTTGGGGCCGGGTCCGGCGTGGCGGCTGCTGGCGCCGGCGCAGCAGGAACGGCCGGGGCATCTGCCGGCGTTGCTGTCGTGGTGGCACCTACTGGGGCTGGCTGTTCGGGTTCGGGTGCTACTGCCATTGGCGTGTCGACTACAGTTGGGGTAACCGCTGCCGGTGCGGCGGCGGCATCGGGTGCAGGCGCAACTGCAACTGGCGTAGCGGCAACGGTAGCTGGCGCCGGCGTTGCCGTTGTAGTGGTACCTACTGGGGCTGGCGTTGTGGCGTCTTCGTCAAGTAGCTCTTTGGCGGCGTTTACAATGTCTTCGAGCGTAACCTGTGACTTTACAAGGTAGCGGTCGGCACCGAGACTGTTGGCGCGCTTCTGGTCGTCGGTCTGTCCAAGGGCGGTCAGCATAATGACTTTGGTGTGTTTAAGCTCGTCGGTGTTGCGCAAGATGTCAAGCATTTCGAACCCGGAAATACGCGGCATCATCACATCTGAAATAATCAGATCCGGCTTGTTCTGCTTGGCGACGACTAGTGCTTCTTCCCCGTTCTGGGCGGTTACGATGTCATACCCTTCGGCAGTCAGACGGGCCTGGTAAATCTCCCGCAAGTTGTTGTCGTCTTCGACCAGTAGTACCTTTGCCACGTTTATATCTCGCTTTTATTAATAATGGTTATACTTTGATGGCTGTAGTATATCACGCCGCACCTCCCGGGGGTACCGTTGTGTTTGTCGTAGAACTGGCGGCAGGGCTGGTGGGGGTGACAAGGGTGTCGGGCTCGGGTGTGTCAGAGACCTGGCCACCTTGCTGCTTGGCAATCATGGCTTCCGCCTGCTGCGTGGTCAGTCGCGGCAGGTTTATGTAAAACGTACTTCCCTTGTCGAGTACGCTCTCGACCCAGATCCGGCCATGGTACAGCTCGACAATCTTCCGGCAAATGAACAGCCCTAAGCCGGTTCCGCCGATGGTGCGTGTTGCACTGTTATCCACACGGTAAAACTTCTGGAACAGGTGGCCGATGTCCTCCTGCGGGATGCCGTGGCCGGTGTCGCGCACGTACAGCTGCGTAACAGTGTCATTGCCGGTGAGCCCCAGGGTGATTTTGCCTGCGTCGGTGTATTTGCAAGCGTTGTCAAACAGGTCGGTAATAACTTCGCGCAGTCGGTCGGGGTCGGCCAGAACGTAGTATAGCGGGCGCACGACCTTGTCGTTGGCGTTGGCAGTGGTGGTGGCATCGATAACGTTGCTGTTGCCAATGATGAACTCGAGTGCCAGATTCTTCTTTTGCGCCTGGAAATGCAGGTCACTCGTGAGCTGCTGCATGAGCGCACCGACCTCTACGACTTCGGGGTGGTTGGTCAACCGGCCGTCTTCGGCCTTGGCACTCGTAAGCAGGTCCTGAAACAGCTCGCCCAGGTGTTTGGTGCTGGCGTGGGCCTTTTCCAAATAATCGCGCGCCCTTGAATCGATGGTCGATACGCGGTCGTTGAGGGCCAGGCTCAGGTAGCCCTCTATTGCCGCCACCGGCGTACGCATTTCGTGGCTGGCCGTGCTAATGAACTCCGCTCGCTGGTTCTCTTCCTTGCGCTCTTCGCTCACGTCACGGAAGACGCCTACCAGGCCGGTTACCTGCTTGCTGTTGTCTAGAATGGGCGACACGCTAAAACTGGTGGCTATGGGAGTATTTGATTTGGTAAGAATGTTGGCGTTATTGTCGCGCATGTTCTGGCCGCCTTTGAGGGCGCGCTGGAACGGGCTGCTCTCTTCCGGGACCGGCTGACCCTTGCTGTCCACAAAGGTAAAGACCGACTTCTGATCCAGGCCCTCGGCGTCGTCGCGCTTCCAGCCGGTAATGGCTGCCGCGCCGGGGTTAAAAAGCTGGATAATTCCCTGGTCGTCGATGAGCACTACGCCATCTTCGATGGAGTTGAGGATAATGCTGTTTTTGGTCTGCTCGTCGTGTAAGCTGCTCGCGAGTTTAGAACTGCTGGGGGCCTTGCGTTTGCCAAAACGAAACATTACCGCGCGCCCTCGCCGGCTGTTGCCGCTTTCCCACCGATGATAGTCTTGCTCTGCATGTGAATATAGCTTACGCTTATTATCTGTTTTTTGGTTTTGTTTTGCAACGGCTACGTCTGGCCAAGAGCTGTTATATGTGGTACGATATGGCAGTTAAATTCTTAAACGTATAAAAGCTTACCAGAGAATTTGGC
>Ga0068856_100005081_pt1 | contig 13012 bp, 12 predicted proteins | sample KBSCornC62_FD_66595 | JGI IMG/M metagenome (GOLD analysis project Ga0068856, IMG submission 66595) | Corn rhizosphere microbial communities from Kellogg Biological Station, Michigan, USA - KBS Corn C6-2 | ecosystem: Host-associated > Plants > Roots > Rhizosphere > Soil ...
CGCGCCCGGCTTGGGGATCGTGGTTGCTGCCGCTCAGCTGCTATTTCGCAATCTCCGCCGGAGTGATCGCACACAACCACATGCACCGCCCGGTTCTGCACGGAAAACGCGCAAATGAGGCGTTCTCGCTCGTGCTTTCGGTGCTCTATGGCTACCCGATCTTCGCCTGGCTGCCGACGCACAACCTGAACCACCACAAGCTGGTCAACCGTCGTGGGGACGCGACCATCACCTGGCGTTACACCAACAAGCACAACGTCTTCGTGGCCGCGAGCTACTTCTTCGTGTCCGCCTACTTTCAGTCCGCGTGGATCAAGAACTACGTGCGCGAGGCGCGTCGCGACAAGCCGGAGGTGTTCCGGCGGATCGTCTCGCAGTACGTGGTCACGTACGGCGTGCACGCGGCGGCCTTGGCGTTGGCCGTAAATTGGTACGGAGTGGTGGCGGGGCTCAAAGTGTGGGCGTTTGCGCTGGGCATCCCCGCGTTCTCGGCGCTCTGGACGATCATGCTCTTCAACTACGTTCAGCACGTGCACACCGATCCGTGGTCGGCGCACAATCATTCGCGCAACTTCGAGGGGCGCTTGCTGAATTTTCTGCTCTTCGGCAATGGCTATCATACGATCCACCACGAGCGGGCCAGCACGCACTGGGCCGACGCGGCACGCGAGCACGCCGCGATCCGCCCGCTGATCGACGATCGGCTGTGTCATCGCAGTATGTTCGGCTTCTTTTTTCGCCAGTATCTGCTCGCACCATTCGCGCCGCGCCTCGGCACGGTGCAAGTCGGGCGTGCGCCGTTCGATGACGGTGAGCCGCTCTCGGGCTTCGAGGCGGCGCCTGAGGCGTCCTCCGCCGCGGAGTGAAACGAGCGCGCGCGAACGGGCGCTTCGAGCCGAAGTTCGGCCTTCAGCCGGGCGCGTTGTGCCAAAAATATGCACTCACGCGCGCGATCTCGCCTTGTTGTTCGTGAATTTCGATCGCCCGCGCGCCGCTCGCGAGCTCGAGAAATAAGCGCAGCAGATCGAGATTGTCCCGCTCCACCCAATGATCGACAAATAGCCGACCTTGGAATTTCCAGACCGGAATCGGGCTATTTCCTGCGATTGACCGCTGTTCGAGCGCGAACACGATGCTGTCCGCGCCGCGCGGCGCAAACGCGCCGTAGTTCATGCCCGCAGTCCGTGTATCGATCTGCGGCGTCGCGATCACGATGCTCTTGACCTGCGCGCGGTTCGGGTCGGGTAAGCGACGCGCTGCGACCGCCAATTGTTGTCGCGGCAGCAGTACCGGATCTTCCATGACGCGCCTCGTCCGAATTTGCCAAGCGAGCGCGCCCGCGCAACTCCGTCTTTCGAACGATCGGAGCGGCAATCGAGCAACGTGGCGTTCTTGCGGCTGGCGTATTCCGTCGCTAAGCACGCTTCCGAGCGGGACGCGCCCGGCTGCGCGTTGGATCATCGTCGGGATCCGGCGTCTCTTGTGCTGGGCGTTGCGCCTCGGGCACGTGGCGCAAGTTCACGCGCACGCGCGTCCAGGTCGAAGAGCGCCCACGCATCGAATCGACGAGCACGTCATCGACCGCGAGCAAGGCGGCGATGTCGGCGTGCTTCGCCTTCCAGCGCTCGAGCCCGGCCAGCGCGGCCGCGCGATCCGGCGAATTGGCGATCACCAGCAGCGGGGCTTTGCTGCGCGGTTTAGCCGCGGTTTTCCGCGCGCGCGAAGGAGCAACGCGCGGCGCTTCGCCGGCCATTTTTTGAAAGTGCGGGGGCCAGGGCGCGTCGCCCAGGCCCTCGGCTTCGTCTCGTGCGGCGAGCTCGAGCAGCCCTGCGAGCGAACCAGGATGGGCCTCGAGCTCGCGGTGCGGATCACCGATGCGATCGAAGCGACTCGGCACCGTCAGCACGGTGAAATCCGCCGCGTTGCAAGCTGGCACTTCGGCCCAGGTCAGCGGAGTGGATACGCGCGCATCCGGCAACGGCCGGATCGAGTAGCTCGAGCACGTGGTGCGGTCTTTGGCATTTTGGTTGTAGTCGAGGAACACGCCGTGTCGTTCTTCCTTCCACCATTTCGAAGTCGCGATCTGCGGCGCTCGGCGCTCGACGGCGCGAGAGAGCGCGAGCGCTGCGCGCCGCACCTCGGTGAAAGTCCAACGTGGCTCGATGCGCACGTTGATGTGCATGCCGCGCGAGCCGCTGGTCTTGGGAAAGCCGACTAGGCCATGCTCTTCGAGCACGGCTTTGACCTCGAGCGCGACGCGCCGCACGTCTTCCCACGGCACTCCAGGGCCCGGGTCGAGATCGACGCGCAGCTCGTCCGGGTGCTCCAAATTGCTGGCCCGCACCGCGTGGGGATGCAGTTCGATACAGCCGAGGTTCACGACCCAGGCCAGCCCTGCTGCGTCATCGACCACGATCTCCTCCGCGGTCCTGCCGGAAGGAAAAGAGAGCAGCACCGTGCGCAGCCACTCCGGCCGCTTTTCGGGTGCGCGCTTTTGGTAAAACGGTGGCGCCTCCGCGCCGTCGACGAAACGTTTGAGCACGAGCGGGCGATCGCGGATGCCGGCTAGAGCGCCCTCGGCGACGCTCAGGTAGTATTTGACGACGTCGAGTTTCGTGAGCTGCGCCTGCTTCGAGAAGTAAGGCTTCTCCGGGTGCGTTACCACGACCTGCCGGCCATCGATCGAGAGAAGCTCGCTTTCAACCGTTTTGCCCACGCGCTCAGCTTATTGCGACGAGGCGGAGTGCGCCACCGTAGCGGATAAGCGCCGACGTCGGCGCGGCCGTGCGAGCCCTGACCGCGGCCAGTCTGGGCCGCAGTGCGCTCACGCCGATTGCCGCTCGCGGCAGCGGCCGAGGCTGATTCTCGTGGAGTCACGCCCGCTCGCGGGCCAGGCGAACGGGGCGGCCGATGGAATATCCATTGCATCAGCGCGGGCGATCATGAGATCGCTACGAGAGCGTCGTTTCGCAGTGGGTGCCGAGCTAGGGAAGGGGGGAACGGACTTTCGAGTCTGGGCGCCGGATCACCAGCGCGTTGCGGTGGTCAGCGTCGCCGATCAGGCCGAATATCCCCTCGAAAATGAGGGCAACGGCTACTTTTCGGGCGTCGTCTCCGCGCTCGGCGACGGTGCTCGCTATCTCTTCCGTGTCGATGGGGCCGAGCGGCTCTATCCCGATCCGGCAACGCGCTTTCAGCCCCAGGGCCCGCACGGCCCATCCCAGGTCGTCGATGCTTCGCGTTTCGAGTGGCGCGATCGCGGCTTTCGCGAGGCCAGCGATGCGCGCGTGATCTACGAGCTGCACGTGGGCACGTTCACGCCCGAAGGGACCTATCGCGCCGCAGCCGCGCAGTTTGCGGAGCTCGTCGAGCTGGGTGTGACGATCGTGGAGCTGATGCCGGTCAACGGGTTCCCCGGGAAGTTCGGTTGGGGGTACGACGGGGTGAATCTCTGGGCGCCGGCCCAAATCTATGGCTCGCCGGACGATTTGCGGTTCTTGATCGCGACGGCGCACGAGCTCGGGCTTTCCGTGATTTTGGACGTCGTTTACAACCACTTTGGGCCGGACGGTAATTACTTGCGCGCGTTCTCGAATGCCTATTTCAGCGAGGCGCACGCGAACGAGTGGGGCGATGCGCTCAACTTCGATGGTCGGAACAGCGCGGGAGTACGCGAATTTTTCCGCGAAAACGCGCGCTATTGGATCGAAGAGTTTCACTTCGACGGGTTACGCCTGGATGCGACGCACGCGATCGTCGACCAATCGGAGACCCACGTGGTCGCCGAGATCGTGAAGGCGGCGCGGCTCGGTGGCGAGCGCCTGAGCAAGTCGGTCTTCGTCGTGGCCGAGAACGAGGCGCAACAGTCGAAATTGGTTCGTTCGCCCGAAGTCGGCGGCTACGGCGCCGACGCGGTTTGGAACGACGACTTTCACCACAGCGCGCTCGTGGCCCTGACCGGCCGGCACGAGTACTACTACGACGATTATCGGGGGACGCCGCAAGAGCTGCTGTCCGCCGTCAAATGGGGCTACCTGTTTCAGGGTCAATACTCGCACGTGCAGCAGAAACGACGCGGCACGCCCGCTTTCGATCTGCAGGGCCGGCAATTCGTGACCTATTTGCAGAACCACGATCAGATCGCCAATAGCTCGACCGGCGCGCGCATCGACCGTTTGACGAGCCCGGCGGAGCTCAGGGCACTGACCGCGCTGCTGCTGCTGTCGCCGTCGACACCGCTCTTATTTCAAGGTCAAGAGTTCGCATCGTCCGCGCCCTTCTTGTTTTTCATCGACCATGGGGAAGAATTGGCGAGCGCGATCAATCAAGGGCGCCATCAGTTTTTGGCCCAATTTCCGACCGCCGCGTCGGAAGAGGTGCAACAGCACTTGGCCGAGGCGACCAGCGTGAAGAGCTTCGAGCGTTGCAAACTCGATTTTTCCGAGCGTGAAAAGCACGCGCCGGTGTACCGGCTGCACCGCGACCTATTGAGCCTGCGACGTAGCGATCCGGCCGTGAAGCAGCGCCGGACCGATCGCATTCAGGGCTCGGTGATCGCGGAGCGAACGCTGGCTTTGCGCATCTTTTGCGACGAGGGCGATCGCTTGCTGATCACCAATCTGGGCCCCGATCTCGATTCAGGCCCGCTTGCCGATCCGTTGCTCGCGCCTCCCGAGGGCCGGAACTGGCGCGTGCTCTGGTCGAGTGAAGCGCTGATCTACGGCGGGCAGGGCTACGCGCGCGCGTATGTCGACGGCAGGGTCAACGTACCCGCGCGTTCGAGCATTCTGTTTTGTCCGAGCGACGAAGCCGAACGCGCAGAGGGGACGGCGGAGGCGCTCTGAGAATCGGCGCGGCTGCGGGCCGTCGTGTTTGGGCGTGCAACGTGGTGCGCGCACTTCGACGCCGAAGGCTGGGACGGCCTTCGGCGTGGCGCGTGCCCATCAAATAAAAACAACCAAACCCGCCCGCGGCGTGATTTTGCGCGATCGGCGCGGTGTGGGTCGAAGCGCGAGCAAAGGGCGATCAAGGTGTCGCCAGCGACGCACTCGCCGCGGCTTGCTTGCCTTGGCTGCTCACCTAGTCGGCAAATTCCTGAAGCACTTCGAAGGTGCCGGTCAGGGTCTCGGCTGGGCCACGGCGCGCGAGGCCGGCGCCCTCGAGTTCGGCGACGATGCAAGTGATGTTGTCGGCGCCGCCGCGCTCGTTGGCGAGATCGATCAAGGTGTTTGCGGCGGCATCGGGCGGCGAAGCGGCGAGCACTTGCGCGAGCTCGGCCTCGGTGATGGCGTCGGTGATGCCATCGCTACAGAGGAGTAGTTTGTCCGCGCGGCGGAGCTGCAAGCGGCCGAGCGCGACGCGCAGCTTTTCTTGGCGGCCGATGGCCTGGAGCACGATGTTTCTTTGCGGTGAATCCTTGGCTTGGTCGGGCGACAGCACGCCGCCATCGACCAGCATTTGGACGAAGCTTTGATCGCGGGTGAGCTGGCGCAATTTGCCTCCGCGCAGCAGGTAGGCACGCGAATCGCCCACCTCGGCGATGAACGCCTCCTTTGGCGTGAGCAGCACGGCGGTGAGCGTCGCGCCCATGCCTCGATTTTTGCCCCAGGCGGCGTCGCGCACGTCGGCGTTGGCTTGCACCACGGCGGCTTCGAGTAAGGCCTCGCTCGGTTTGCCGGGCGCGTCTCGCAGGGTTCCGCGCAGCGAGTCGATCGCGACCAAACTTGCGACCTCGCCCGCGCGATGCCCGCCCATGCCGTCCGAGACCGCGAGCAGCATGCCTTTTTCCGAGATCGTCCAGCGCTGGCCGTTTTCAGTCGGTTCCGCGCGCTGCGCGGCGCTCAGATCCGAGACGGCGAACGCGTCTTCATTGTTCCCGCGTCGTCGACCGACGTCGGTTCGCGCGGCAACCGTGACCCATACTTCGTTCGTCATCGCGTGCAACTTCTGGCCAATCGTCGATTTGCAGACACCCGTTCGTATCCCGTGCGATGCAACGCCGATGCCAAGCGAGCCGCTGAGGTCGGGCTACGCGGCGCGGCATTTGCAACTTGGTTGAGGCGTGGCCGGGATGTCACGAGTGGCTCAGTCAGCGATGCCCCAACAACGCTCGAAGTGCGGCATCCGAGCTTCGTCACACCGGAGTACATCGAGCTGCTGCGGGAGTACCAGGTTGCCTCGTGCGTGGCAGATACGGCGGGGCTCTACCCGTGGCTCGAAGACGTGACGGCGGATTTCGTCTACGTCCGCTTGCACGGCGCGGAGCGTTTGTACACGAGCGGCTATGGGCCGCGCGCGCTCGCGCCCTGGGCGGCGCGGGTGCGCGCCTGGTCCGAAGGCAGCGTCGCGCCCGCGTCGCGGCTCGTGGCCAAAAATGCGCCGGCCGCGCCCGAGCCGCGTGATGTGTTCGTGTACTTCGACAACGACGTCAAGGTGCGCGCGCCTTACGACGCCGCCAACTTGCAACGGCTGCTCGATCGCAAAGCGACCAAGCGCCCGCCGCGGACGCAGCTCGCGGTGACCGAAGAGCCGCGAACCAGCTGGCCCGCGTGGGCCAACGTTGCTCGCGCCTCGGCCCGTTCGCGCTGAGCGACCGAGGGGGCCAAAGGCTACGCTGGTGCCCTCCGCCACATGAAAGCGGGCTCGTCGAGCGCCGAGAAAACGCGCTCCGGCGCGGCAATTCAGCGTGGCCCGGTCCTTGCGTTGGAGAATGATACCGAGCCGCAGTGAGTGCGGATGTCTCGGTGAGGAGAAGCATTCGTGGCCAAATCCAAAGTCATTTTCTCTGCGCTCGCAGCGGGCGCCAGCGTCGCCGTGCTCGCCTATGCCGTCACGCGGCGCTCACGGCGCTTGCGCCATGCGCAGGCCTTTCACCAGACCGACCTGGCAGAGCCGGTCGGCGACCTCGAGCAAACCGGCGCGCCGCGCCCGCTCGCGAGCGTCAGCGCGCAAGATGAAATCGAACCTCCGGAGCCAACGGCTCAAGTGAGCGCGCGTCCCCCGGCGCTGGTTGGCGCTGACGACGTGGAGGCGCTCGATCCGGAAGAAATTGGCGCTGACTGGCTGGCGCGCGCGACCCAGTCGGAGCGGAGTGCGAGCGAATCCGATTTGGAGCTCGAGCTCGAAAACCTCGCTGCGCCTTTGGACGAAGATACCGAAGAAGAAGGCGTAGACAGCGAGCTTCCGCCGCCCCTGAGCTTGCGCGATGATACGGGCGATGAGGTGAATATCTGGGCCGCGCGCGACGAAACTTGAGCCCCATCGCGAGCGATTCCACGATTCTGTTTTTGTCTCCGGCCAACATGGCGGGCCGGCGGGGCCAGATGTTGCTCGCGCCGAGCGCGGATTTTCTGCTCGCGCGGGCGCTGCGCAGCGCCGAGGGCGCTCCGGTCGGTGAGGTGTTCAGCTTCGTGAGCTCGCTCTATTTCCGCGGCAAGCTGAGCTACGCGCAGAAATTCGGCCGTGCTTGCCCGGGCCAGACCGCCGTGTTCGTGATCAGCCAGGGCGGAGGCTTGCTGAAACCCGACGAGCCGATCACCGTCGCTCGGCTGCAGAGGTGGGCCGAGGTGCCGATTCACCAGGACAACCCGCACTTCACGGCGCCGCTCGTGCGCCACGCGAGTGAGCTGCGCGACACACACGACGCGCACGCGCGCTTCGTGCTGCTCGGCAGCGTGGCCAGCGACAAGTACGTCTCGCCGCTGCTCGACGTATTCGGCGAACGCTTGCTGTTTCCACGTGAGTTTGCCGGGCTCGGCGACATGAGTCGCGGCGCGCTCTTGCTCCGCGCGGTGCGCGAAGAACGCGAGCTTGCGTACGCGACGGTGGCGGAGGAAGTGGCGCGGACGCGCTCGCGATGAGTGGCGGCGTGCGCTTCAGAGCGGCGCGCACTGCATGCGATCGAGCACGAGCGTGGCAGCGTCGCCCAGGATATCGCGCTGCAGTCGCTTTTCGTCGCCGAAGAACGCGCGCGCAATGTTGCGGTCGAGCCGCCGCGTTCCCACGAGCGCGATGGCTTCCTCTTCGCTCTCCACGTTTTCGCCGTAGGTCACGCGCTCTTCGGCGCCTTCGGGTTCGCCCAGACGGCGCCGAAAGTATTGCATGCCGAGGCTGCGCGAACGCGCCTGGTGGTCACCCAGCACCACCACCTGCAGCTGGCTTCGCTGCTCGGCGGACAGCGGCTCCATCGCCTCGCAGAAAGCGCGGTCGAGCGCGGCGAGCTGACCCTCGGTGGCAAGTTCGGTGGAGCGCAAGATCCGCGGGCCGCACTCGCGCGCGAAGTCCTCGCGTCCGGGCGCTGGGGCCTGGTGCTCGGTCAGCGCGCGCTCGGTATAGGAGGCGGCCAACTCGAGCAGCGGCACGAGCTCGCTCTGCAAGGCTTGGCTGTCGGTGGCCCGGTCGGCATTGAGCTCATCGAGCATCGTCCGGATTTGGGCGCGGAGCGACTCCAGGCGCAGCACGGTCTCCACCGGCAGATGCCCATCTTCGTTTTTGCCGGTCATCGTGTACAGCGCGACGGCGATGTGCGCCACGACCTTTGCGGTGTCGAACGGCGGATGAGAGATCGGAAACGAGCGCCGTTCGCCTGTCCCGTGCAGGGCAAGCTCGGTCATCGAAGCCACGAGCAGCGGCGCTTCGATGCCGGAGTTGACTCGCGCTTGTCCGTACGATGCATGGAAAACCTGATTTGCCGCGTTGAACGAAGCGGCCGCCGTTTCCGTCGTCATGGCTCGCTGTTTAGCAAACAGTGCGCCAGCACAGCGCCTGCTTGGCGGCAAGCGGGGCGCGGCGAACTAGGCGCGCTCGTTTCTGAACGCGAGCCACCAAAGTGCAACCGAAGTGACCGCCCAAGCCGCCGTCGCGAGCAGCAACACCTGCACCAGCGGCGCGCGTCCATTGGTCATCACGGTGAGCGCGAAAGCGCACAGCCCGAACGAGCCGAGGACCGCCCCGCGCGCGTCGTCGCAGGCCTGGCGAGCGCCGCCCTTGTCCTTCAAGAGCGTGAGGCTTGCCGGTAAAATCGCCGGAAAGGCGAGAAACAAGCCGCCGACGCCAGGGCCCCAATGCGCGCCCAGGGCGGCCGCGCCGACGCTGATCAGCTCGCCGAAGGCGAAGCGCACCAGATATTGTCTGGGTTTGGCCTTGTGGAGTGCAGCCCAATTCAGTTCAGGCTTCATCGCCGCGTTAGCCACAGCATGCAGGCTCGCAGCGAAAATGCCGTGAGCAGCCAGAGCGCCCAGCACAGGCCGGTCGTGAGCCACACCGGCCAACGCGAGGCGCGCACGCTCTCCGCGCAGGCCATGCTGTAGACCAGCAACGCCACACTGCCGAGCGCCATACTGCGCCCTTCCGCCACCGTGTGCTCCGCGCCGTGAGCCAGACGAGAGAGCGCGAGTGAACCCAGCGCGACCGAAGGCGCAGCGCTGAAAATGCCGGCGAACGTCTTCGGCTTGAGCAGCTGACCCACGAATGAAAACAGCGACACGATCGCCCCCCCAAGCACGAAGCGCAGCGCAAATTGGACCCAAGTCACCATCGGCTCAGTTTGGCGTGTGTCGTCGGTGCTGAACAGGGGGCACACGATCGGGAACCCGGAAGATCCAAAATCCAAGATATCCAATCTGTGTGGCGAGATTCACCAATGCGCGCCGCCAAATCAGTCAGCGGTTCGCCACTTCGAGCAGCACGTCGGCGTGACAGGGGCCGTCGAGCGGGCACCAGCAGGCCAGGTTTTTACCGCGCAGATCGCGGCGCACGTCGTCGCGCGTGAAGGGCAGGCGCGAGCGCGCGGCGGGGCCTGCGAGCTCTTTGCGAAATAGCGCCACGGAACGCGCACGGGCGCGCTCGCGTTCCGCGGGCGACGCTTCGGTTCGGCTCGGCAGCGGAAACGGGTTGCCCCATTTGCTCGGCCGACTGACGCAAACCACGGGTAGGCCATTCGGCGAGCGCAGATGCGAGCCCTTGGCTCGGCTTCGTTTGATGCGGACGGGCTTGGGCAAGGCGGTCTGCTCCCGGATTTGGTGAAAGAGCTGAGAGGCACGAGCCGTGCAAAGCGCACGCTCATGGAGAACCTGATTGACCTAAGCTCCTGGGACGAAGAAGGCAACCTGCGGGTGGTGATCGAAGCGCCGCGGGGTTCCAAGGCCAAGCTTCACTACCGACCGCGCTTTGGGACATTCGAGCTCCAACGCCTGCTGCCGGGCTCGGGTTATCCGTATGATTGGGGTTTCGTGCCGGGCACGCGAGCGGAGGACGGCGACCCGCTCGATGCCATGGTGATCTACGACGGTCACAGCTTTCCCGGCGTGGTGATTCCGAGTGTTCCCATCGCAATCCTGAACTTGAGCGAGATCAAACCCGGCGCGCCAAAGCCCCAGCGGAACGATCGCTTGATCGCGGTGCCGGCTTCACAGCCTACGCCGGCCTCGCTCGACGAACTCGAGCCGCGCACGCGCGCCGAGCTCGAGGACTTTTTCAAAGCGACGGGTGAGCTCGCCAGGAAGGAAGTGACGATCCTGGGCTGGGGCGCAGCAAGCGACGCGAGGCGCGCCGTCGAGCAGGCAGCGGCTGCGTACAGAGCGCGCTGAGACGCCCCGCGCGCAGCTGATGCGGCTGAGAAGCCGTGCTTGCTAGCGGCGCCCGGGGAGGTGCAGGGCGAGCCCGTGCGCCAACAGAAAATTGCGTGCCCACTTGGGTTGGACCAGCGCAATCCCGGTTGCGGCCAGCACCAACGCCAACATCGCATACAATAGCCAGCGCTGCGCTCCGCGTGCGCCGCTCTGTGAGCTGCTTTCACCCGCCGCGGGCGGGCTCGACGATCGCGCACGATCGACGCGCGTCGCATGATCTTGCCACCCCGCCGGCTCGCCCGGCGCCGGCGCCGGGTCGGCAAATACCGGCATGGGCGGGAGATTGGAGCGAAACATCGTGGTCGGCTCGTCTGGCGACTCGTCGTAGTTCGCGCCTTGGCTCGGGCGGAGCCCGGAGTGCTCGACGACCGGACTCGATGCCAAATCTGGGGGCGGGCGCGCGGTGTCGCGCGTGGTGCTCTCGATCGTGCCGGAGGCTCGGAAAAATTGGGTGCTCTCTTCGTCGGTGACTTCGACCGACGATTGCTGAAGTGCGCTCAGGGTGTGGCGTCGCGTTTCGAGCGTGGGGCGCATGATCCGCCGCACTTCATCCGCGACCTGTTGTTCGCTGCCGAGCAAGGTCTGGGGCAGGGCCGACATTGCGGCGGCGAGGCCGGCTGGACCATCGAACGATTCCGGCGTTTTGAGCGCCCGGTCGAGCAGCGCGGAAAGCGGCGCGGGAAAATATTCAGCCAGCTTGGCGGTGGCGTCCACCGTCATCAGCTGACCGCTCAAGAGTTGAAACAGCTCGACGCCCGCGGTCAGGATGTCACGCGCGATGGCTTCGCTCTCCGTGCGGGACGGGCGCGTGTCGCTGAGCAGCTGGGCAATGCCGACTTCGGCCACGAGCACTTCACCGTATTCGGCGATCCAAACCGCGTCGGCAAAGAAGGAGCGCGTGTAGCCGACGGTCGCGGTTTGCTGCAGCAGGCGCTGCGCGGTCGCGACGCTAGTCAGCGCATCACGCACGATGCGCACCGCGGTTGCGGCCTTGAGCTGAGTGCCCTGTTTGCGCACCGCCGCGCCGAGCTCGAACAGCGACACTCCGGGTACGTACTCGCTGGCCACGTACGTGCCGGAGTCGGTGTGGACGAGCCCGAGAACTTTGGCAATTTGTGGGTGCGCCAGACTCCTGGCCACGTCGATCGCGGGCGCGAGCCCCTCGGGCGAGCGCGAGATTTCGCGCAGCGCCACGAGCCGGCCGGCTTCCGTGCCCTTCAACATGCGGCCGGCGTGAACGCGGCCGTGCCCCCCCGTGAAAAGCTCGAACAAAAGCTCGCACTGCGCTTGTCCGGTCGGCGCTACGCTCGGCCTCATCGCCAATTCTCCCTGCTTTGGAAGCCCGAGCTCGTTAACGGCGCGCGGGGGGCCTCGAGCACCTTCACGAGCACGACCGTGATGTTGTCCTTGCCGCCAGCGTCGTTCGCGAGCTCGATCAAACAATAGACTGCGGCTTCGAGATCTTCCTCGAGCAGCAGCGTGTCGCGGATCTGCGTGTCGCTCACCATTTTGGACAGGCCGTCCGAGCACAGCAGATAGATGTCGTTGACGTGCGGCTTGTCCACCAATAGGTCGACCGATAGCTCCAAATCCATGCCCACTGCGCGGCTCAGATCGTTGGCGCGCGGTCCGGCCAGGCCGAGCTGACGCATCGTATGGTCCGTCGTTAGCTGCCGAAGTTGCCCGTCGCGCAGGCGATAGCAGCGGCTGTCACCGACGTGGCCGATGTACAGCCGTTGTTTGTTGAGCGAGAAGCGCGCCGCGACGAGCGTGGTGCCCATGCGAGCCAGGGCGGGATCGGCGCGCGCGGCTTCGAACACGGCGCGATTGGCCTCGAGCACCGCGCAGGCGAGCTCCCGGCCGCGCTTGGGCAATGCCGAATCCGAGCCGATTTCGCAGGCGGGCGCGCCGTGGTCGAGCGCCGCACGCATGGACTCGACGGCCAGTGAGCTTGCCACGCGACCGCCTTCGTAGCCGCCCATGCCGTCGGCGACCGCGAACACCGCTTGCTCCGGCAGAAACAAGAGGCTGTCCTCGTTGCGCTTGCGCTTGCGACCCTGGTCGCTGTCGCCCTGGGCGGAGATCAGGATGCGTGCGCCGGGTCCGGTCTTCTCGTCTTCGACGGCATCGCTCTCGCACAGCAAGATGGCGCGTGGACCGGGGCCGTTATGCGACGCTGCGGGCGCAGCACTTTGCTGACGCTCCACGCCCTGCTGGGCCTCGCGAATGACCTCTTCCAAGAGCGACGCAAGCTCGCTCGCTCCCGCGCCATGGGCGCTGGTAACGAGCGTCACGTCGTCGTCGTCGTGCGACGGATCGTGAGCGAGCGCCAACAGCGAGCTAAGTTGGGGCACGGCAACTGGGCGCGGGCTAGGGTTTGGACT
>Ga0068856_100005085_pt1 | contig 13010 bp, 11 predicted proteins | sample KBSCornC62_FD_66595 | JGI IMG/M metagenome (GOLD analysis project Ga0068856, IMG submission 66595) | Corn rhizosphere microbial communities from Kellogg Biological Station, Michigan, USA - KBS Corn C6-2 | ecosystem: Host-associated > Plants > Roots > Rhizosphere > Soil ...
GGCGGGCCGCCGGCTGCTCGCGCCGTCCGGCGCGAATCAGCGGCCGGACAGTTCGCCGACGCATACGCGGACCTGCGCGCGAGGGCGGTGATCTTCCCGGACGTGCCGGACGCGGTGCGGGCACTGGCCGCCACGTCCGGATCGCAGTGGTCGCCAACGCCGATCATGACTACCTGATGCGATGCCTGAACCACAGCGGCCTGCGCTTCGACCTCGTCGTGGACTCCGAAACCGCCCGCTGTCATAAGCCGACCCCCGGATCTTTCAGCGCGCCTGCGACCTCGCGTCGGTGCCCGCGGGCGAGGCGGCGATGGTCGGAGACACTCCGGAAACCGACGTCCAGGGCGCGCGCCAGGCAGGCCTGATTTTGTTCGTGCGAACCGGGACCGCCGGATGTTCGCGAGTCCTGACCGCACCGGCCATCGGGTTCGTGATCATCTGTTCGTGAGAGCTGACCGCACCGGAAGCCGGGGTTGCGGTGCAGCACAGCAGGCACGTCTCTTACGGGTACCTTCCCGGGCCGGTGACCATGGCAATCTCGAGTATCGCTACGCCCCAGGCGGTCTCGCCGGCCAGGTCCAGGCCGCGCCCGAGGAACTGGTAGCCGGCGAACCGGCAGTCTGCGGCGCTGACGCTGAGCAGCTGGTTGCCGCCCGGCTGGCCGGCCAGCAGGAACGCCGGGCCACGCCGCCCGGCGGCGTCGGCGGCATCCGCGATGACCGCAATGCCAGGGAGCTGGCCCAGAGCACGGTAGAGCGAAGCCGCGACGGCGGGCGGCACGATGTAGGACTCAAGCAGCGCGACAGCCATCTCGAAGGCGCGGCCGGGATTCCACGCGTCGTCGTCTCTGGGCACCGGAGTGTCAGCCAGCAGCTGCGCGAGAGCGGCCGGGTCGCCCGGCAGTTCGCGCAGCGCAGCATAGCTGATCGCGGGCACCTCCAGGGAGGACGTTGTTTCCAGCCGGCCGCCGGCATAGGCCGCGGCCGCAGTGCCGTCTGCGGTGCTCCAGCGCTCGGTGACCTCCGGCTCCCTGGCCATCTCGGGGACCGAGACGACAGCAGACTTGCGGTAGACCCACCGGGCAGGATCGGCCACTGGATCCGGCGCCGCCGCGGCCCGGTCAGCCAGTATGTCCGCGGTCAGGGGCGTCATGGTGGCATGATCGCACCCTGCACGCCGCCTCCGCGAGGTCCGCAGGATCATCGCGGGATGGGGCATCGCCGCAAGCCCTCATGCGCGGTCGCAGCGCGCTTACCGCCGGGTCGTTGCTACCGGCTAGACCCGCAGCTAGGTCCCGGGCTGGGTATCTGGCTCGGCGCCTACGGTCCCGCGGCGGCCAGTCCTCACCGGCGCCAAGACCGACGGCTGGCTGCGATCCCTCGGCTACCTCGGCCTTGACAAAAGCCGTGCCGCATCCCGGTACCTCGATGAGGCAGCAGAACAGGCTGGCCAGAAATCCGTACATCTCTGCAGGTACAACATCATTCGCGCCGAGAGCCGCGAGCATTCACTGGGTCCGTACGGCGATGGACCGGGCAGCTCCTCCCAGTCGTCACCGGCTACGAGTAGAACGGGTTCGCGTGCTGGCCGGCCGACGACCACGGTGCCCAGATCGCCCGGTTCGCTCATGAGGTCGTCCCGACCGTGCGGGAAGCCCCCACCGCGGCCGGTGGACGCGGCGTGCTACTCCTATCCCAACCTTTCGGTTGTTAGGCGGCTCGTAGGGGCTGGTGTCGATCCCCACGCGCTGACCCGTTCCGAGATGACCTCGACCCAGATGGGACCGAAGCCAGGAGCGAGTCGCTCGCCCCCCGGGGTGGATCAGCGCCAGGCCGCGTACCGATATGCCGCGAGGCGCCCACGATGGCTCGGTCACTAGATCGTCCACAACGAACGCCACATACGGAATCGCCTCGATGTGGGCCCGATACAGGCGCTTCTGGCCACGGTCAGTGAGATCGTGCGCGCCGATCTCATCAACCCTGGACTTGGACGAATATTGGGCACCGGTCGGATCGCTCGCTCTGGCACTGGACCCGGCGCACCGGCACCCAGGCCGATCAGCTGTACGAGCTGGCCGTGGGCCGGCGGCGACTGGCCACCTTCGGCACCACCCTGGCTGTGGCGGGTACCGCCGGGGAGCCGCCATTACATCCCTCCACCCATGGCCGGTGCCCAGCCACGCCAAGTTCATCTGCGGGCTGAGCACCGCCGCCATGGGCGATGAAGTACCGCGACATTTCCGGTTGCGGCCAAGTCATGTCACAAGCCAGCCGCCGTCCACAGGTAGCATCGCGCCGTTCACGTACGAGGCGGCATCCGAGCAGAGCCAGGCGACGGCTTCGCCGACCTCGTGGGGCTGTCCGTAACGTTTATGAACTGTCCGGCCGATCACGATGTCCATTGCGTCCTTGGGCACAGCCGCAGTCATGGCCGTCTCGATGGGCCCGGGCGCGACGGCATTGACGCGGATGCCTGCTTCGCCGTAGTCGATCGCGGCGGTTCGGGTCAGACCCAGCACGCCGTGCTTGCTCGCGGCGTAGGCGGCCTGGAACGGGGCGCCGCGGACGGCCCAGATCGACGCGGTGTTGACGATCGCGCCGCCCCCGGCCGTCAGCATCTGCTGGATCTCGTACTTGAGGCAATGGAAGACGCCGGTGAGGTTGACGGCGATAACCCGGTGCCAGTCCTCCTCGGTCAGGTCCGCGAGGGGAGCGGGGATGAAGGTGCCCGCGTTGTTGTGCGCGAAGTCGAGCCGTCCGAACCGGCGCACGGTCTCCTCGACGGCCTCCCGGACCTGGCCCGCCTCGGCGACGTCGACCCGCAGGAAGGCGGCCTTGCGGCCGAGTTCCTCGATCTGCTGGACGGTCTCCTCGGCGTCGTCGAGGACGTCGCACACCGCCACCGTGGCCCCGCGGGCGGCGAAGGCGAGTGCACTGCCGCGCCCGATGCCGCGGGCGGCACCGGTGACCAGGGCGACCCGGCCGGTAAAATCGGCTGTGGGAGTGTTCATGTTTCCGGCCTCCTGGCTACTTGATCGACATCCCGGCATCCACCGGGAACGCGACCCCGGTGATGTAGCGCGCCTCGTCCGAGGCGAGGAACAGCAGCGCGTTGGCGACGTCCTCCGGCTCGACCCATGGCACCGGCAGCAGGTTGAGGCCGCGGTAGAGGTCGATGACGTCGTTGAGCGCCGGGTGCTCAAGGTCCGGCCGGAAGATCCGCCAGTTATTCTCGTTCAGCAGCAGCGGGGTCGGGACCGTCGTCGGATGGATGGAGTTGACCCTGATCAGCTGGGGCGCCAGTTCGACTGCGAGGGTGCGCATGAGCCCGACGACGCCGTGCTTGGCGGAGGTATAGGCGGCGAACCCGGGCGCGGCCTTGAGCGCCAGCGAGGAGCTCACGAGCAGGATCGCCCCGCCCTGGCCTTGCTCAAGCAGGTACGGGATCGCGGCTCGGGCGGTGTTCCAGACGGCGGTGAGGTTCGTGTCCAGCACGGCCCGCCAGTCGGCCTCCCGGGAGTCCGCCGCGGTGGCGGCGATGCCCTGGATGCCGGCGTTAGCCGCGACGATGTCCACCCGGCCGAGCTTGCCGACTCCGTCGGCGAGCAGCCGGGCGACGGCGTCGAAGTCGCGGCCGTCGGCCTTGGCGGCGACGATCCGGCGGCCCTCCTTCTCGACCAGCGTGACAGTCTCGGCGAGGTCCTCCTCGGTGGCTGGCGGAGCGCCTTGCGCTTCCACCGGGCCACACACGTCGAACGCGATGATGTCCGCGCCCTCCTGGGCGAGCCGCACGGCGTGGGCGCGCCCCTGGCCACGAGCCGCGCCGGAGATGAATGCGACCTTGCCCGCGACCCGGCCGCTCACGCGAACACCGGCGCAAGGTCGAAGAAAACACGGTAGTCATCGATCAGGCCATCGTCGCGGCGGTGGTAGATCGTGACGACCGGGATGGTGACCTGCTTGCCATCGAGGCGGTCGTAGGTGACCCCGAGCTCCAGGACGGTATCGCCCTGCTCGTGCCACTCGTGGACGATGGCGTGCCGGAGGCCCTTGATCGTCCCGAAGAACCCGGCGACGCCAGCCTCGATGGCAGCAGGCCCGACCATCGGGTCGCCGTTGCCGAACACGAGCTTGCCGTCCGGCGCGAACAGCTCGGCGAACTCGGCGGGGTCGAAGCCGTCGACGCGGCGGAAAACCTCGCGGGCGTACTGGGGCGCGGGGGTGCGCTGCGCGGATTCGAACGGCCGGCCGGTGGTGACCCGCTCCCGCACAGCGGCGAGCGTGGTGCGTACCGCGTCGAGGTAGTCAGCCTCCATGCCTGCGGAGAACTCGGCCTCCTGCGGGCTGCCGGGCTCCACGCCGTCGATCACGATCCGGAAGGTGAACGTCAGCGTCAGGGCGCCGTTCTCATCGTGCCCGATCTCGTTGTCGATCGTGCCGCGCGCGGAGCCGTGCGTCCGGACGAAGTGCACCCGCCGCTTCGGGTAGAAGGTGACGACCTCACGGACTGGCTGGCCGACGTGGATGATGTCGCGGACCAGGCCGTCGTCGAACTGGTCGATGACCGTGCACGATGTGATGCTCTTGACGTAAGGCATGGGGTTGGCGGCCTTCTCCTGCAGGCCTTCCCACACGTCATCGACGGACAGTTCCGGCTGAGTGCCGTCATTGACGATCAGGGATCGGCTGATCTCGATCATGACTGTTCCTTTCGCGGCGCCGGCGCGGCGCCCTGGCGATCCGTTTCCTACCCGAGACCGGGTCCGATAAGTGTGCACACTTTCTTCCGTAACGGTCAACCCCATCCGGACGCCCTTTGTCGGACGCAGTGGATATGACCGTCAGGATCTGCATACACTTGATCAGCTTGGTCGGACTTCTGGCAGGAGGCGTTGTGTCCATCGGAGATCTGCTCGAGGGGCGTGCAGGTCTGCGTATCAGCGATCCGCGGCGGATGAGCATCGAGATACACGCGTACCTCCGTGAGCTGATCACCAGCGGCGCTCTGCCGCCGGGCGCCGAGCTCAAGCAGACGGAGCTGGCGCGGGAGTTCGCGGTGAGCCGGACACCGCTGCGCGAGGCGTTCCGGATGCTCCAGGAGGAGGGCCTGATCTCGGCGGAGCCGAACCGGCGCAGCCGGGTGCTGGGCTTCGACCCGGACGAGCTGGAGCTTCTGTACGCGGGCCGGGTAACCTTGGAGTGCCTCGGGGTCCGGCTGACCGCGGGGCGCATGTCCCGCGAGGATGAGCGGTCCGCCGGGTCGGCCATCCGCGAGATGGACCGCGCATACCGAGCCGGTGACATCGGCGCCTTTTCAATCGCCCACCACCGGTTCCACCGCCTCCTGATCAGCCGGTGCGGCTCGGCGGTGCTGCGGACCACGGCCTCCTATGCCGAGCAGAGCGAGCGCTACGTCCGCGCCTACCAGGTCCAGCACGACGAAGCGTTCGCCGAGCGCCAGCGCGAGCACGGCGCGATCCTTGACGCGGTCCGCGATGGCCAGCCCCAGCGGGCGGTCGAGCTGATGGCGCACCACCTGTCCGGCACCGCGCTGCGGGTGATGGAGGACTTCGCCCCCGGCCGCCAGGCCGCCGCAGTGCTCGCCGCGGTCGAGCTGGTCACGGGCGCGAACGGCGGGCACACCGCACAGCCGCCGCGGTAGTCCGCTGCGCCCAGTCACACCCTCACTCGCCGGTACCTTTGCGGCCCGGCTCAAGTGGACGCACTTCTGCTCGCACTGACGGCAGGTCAGGTAAGGGGAAGTTCTGGTGAGGTCTTGACCGGCGCGAAAAAAGTGTGCACACTTTTCATCAATGGCGGGTCGCTGGGCGCTCGTCGGATCACCGGGAGGTGTGGATGCACGAGCAGCTCGCCAACGTGACTGGCGCCGTGTGGCCGGCTGTCCCGGACGCACCGCCGACGACGATGCACGCCGTCGTGTTCCGGCGGTTCGGCGGTCCGGAGGTGCTTGAGGTCGCTGAAGTCCCCGTCCCGCCGGCAGGAGCCGGGGAGGTCATGGTCCGGGTCGCCGCGGTGAGCGTGGGCCGGCTGCTCGACCTCACAGCAAGGGCAGGCACTCATCCCTACGCGAAGTTCGTGCTGCCGCATGCGCTTGGCGCCGAGCATGCCGGCACGGTGGCCGCTGTCGGGGACGGCGTCCGCGACGTGGCGGCGGGCGACCGGGTCGCCGTGTTCCCAGTCCTCACCTGCGGATCGTGCGCTGCATGCCGGGAGGGAGCCACGGAGGCATGTCCTCGGCTACACATCATCGGGGTGCACCAGCCGGGAGCGTACGCCCAGTACACGGTCGTCCCGGCGGCGAACGTCCACGCGCTTCCGGCCGACTTGGACCCGTGCACCGCAGCCGGGCTTGCGCTGGCTGGACCGGTGGCGCACAACCAGCTGACACAGGCCGGCCTGCGAGCGAGGGACTGGGTCCTCGTGCAGGGGGCGGCCTCGGCGCTCGGGTCGCTGACCGCCGCGCTCGCCCTGCACCTGGGCGCGCGGGTGATCGGTACCTCCCGCACCGTCGGCAAGCGGGAGCGATTGCTGGAGATGGGCCTGACCGCGGCACTGGACTCGACCAGTCCGGCTCTCGTCCAGGACGTCTTGGCGCTGACCGGCGGCGAGGGGGTGAAGATCGCGGTGGACAACCTCGGCGACCAGCAGGTCTTTGAGGCGACGATGGCGGCACTGGGCACTCGGGGAACGGTGGTGACCTCCGGTGCCTTCCTCGGAGAGAAGCCCCGCCTTGACCTGATGCGGCTGTACTCGCGCTGTCAGCGGATCATCGGCGTGCGCACCGGAAACGTGACGAGCGCAGCCGCGTTGTGGCGCGAGGTCGACCGCGGCTTCCGCCCGGTGGTGGACCGGACGTTTCCCGTATGTCGGGCAGCCGACGCGCATCGCTACCTGGAACAGGACAACAACATGGGCCGTGTCGTGCTGACCACGGGCTCCGCCGAGGACTGGACCGGCCCGCGATGACGGCAGAAGAGAGAATCTCCATGCAGGACGCACGCTGGATGCTGGTCACCTACCACGAGGACGACCCAGGCAAACCGCAAGTGGGCGTCGCCGCCGACGGAGTGGTGTACCGGGCGCCAGAGTTGCTGGCGGGACGGTCCATGCTCGAGATCCTCGCCGACTGGGATGCGCTCGCCCCGGTGCTGCGCACGGTAGCCCCGTCCGGCGGGGAGCCGGTTCCCGGTGCCCGGTTGCTGGCGCCGATCCGGTTCCCGTCCAAGGTGCTGTGCGCGGGAGCCAACTACTACGCCCACCTCACCGAGATGGGCATCGACCGCCCCGAGCGGGCCGGTCAGCCGTATTTCTTCCTCAAGCCGCCGACCACCACCGTCATCGGCCCGGACGACGAGGTGCTGCTGCCCGCTCGCCCCGGCCGCCAGATTGACTGGGAGGGCGAGCTCGCGGTGGTGATCGGCAGGCGCTGCCGCGACGTCCCGGCCGAGCGGGCGAGGGCAGTCGTCGCCGGCTGGACTGTAGTCGACGACGTCTCCGCCCGGGATCGGCTGCACCGCACCGACGTCGTCTCCGAGCATTTCGGCTACGACTGGTTCGCCGCCAAGGGCGAGGACACGTTCTGTCCCATGGGCCCCGGCGTCGTACCGGACTGGCTGGTCGACGACCCGCAGCGGCTGGGCATCCGGTTGTCGGTCAACGGCGTCGTGAAGCAGGACTCGACCACCGCGGACATGATCGTCGGGATCTGGGAGCTCATCGCGGCGGCTAGCCGCAGCGTCACCCTCGAGCCCGGCGACGTCATCGCCACCGGGTCACCGGCCGGGGTCGGCCTGCCCCGCGCCGAGTTCCTCGCCCCAGGTGACAACGTCGTCGTGCAGGTCGAGCAGGTCGGCACCCTGCGCCACCGCGTCGTAGACGCTCGCTGAACGCGAAAGGAATTCCTGATGAGCACACCCGGCGCCACTGACCCGGCGGTCCGCGTCTCCAAGCTGGGTTACGTCGGCTTCGAGACCCCCGATCTCGACCGGATGATCGAGTACTACACGAAAATCCTCGACTTCTCCCTGGTTGACCGGTCCGCGCAGGGCGCCTTCCTGACCACCTCGTTCGACCACCACAGCGTGGTCCTCACGAAAGGCGAGACGAAGGGGCGCTCGACCGTCGGCTATGAGATCTGGGAGCCACTCGACGACGCACAGCGCCGACTGCGTGACGCCGGGTACCAGGTGCAGCGCCGCAGCGACATAGCCCCCGGCACGCCCGATGTGCTGGTTCTGGAGGAGCCAGGCACGGGCGTGCCGTTGCACCTGCTCACCGCGCAGGACCCCAGCGGCGTCCAGGGCTACACCCCGCTGCGTCCCACCAAGCTCGGCCACGTCGCCGCGTTCGTCAGCGAACTGGGGTCGATGCAGAAGTTCTACCAGGAGCTGCTGGGTTTCAAGTGGTCGGACACGATCGGCGACTTCTTCGTCTTCCTGCGCTGCAACGCCGACCACCATGCCGCGAACTTCATGGCCAGCACCAAGTACGACGGGATGCACCACATTGCCTACGAGATGCGCGACCCGAACCACCTGATCTCGATGGTGGATCACCTGGGCCGCAATGGCTACCGGCTGATCTGGGGGCCGGGCCGGCATGGGCCGGGGCACAACCTGTTCACCTACCACAAGGATCCGGACGGGAACACCATCGAGCTGTTCACCCAGCTCGACGTCATGCACGACGAAGCCAAGGGCTACTGGGAGCCGCGGCCGTGGCACGAGTCGTTCCCGCTGCAGCCCAGGACCTGGGAGGTTGACCTGGCCACGGTGAACATCTGGGGCCCGGTCAACGAGGCCATGCTCGACCATTAGGGAGGAGACCGTCATGTCGACCGGTACCGAGCAGAGCCAGCTCGCCGAGGGGACACCAGAGGAACTGGCCGCGCTCGAGCGGCTCTACGCCGACTTCGCCGCGGCGCACATGGCCCCGCTGTGGACCCAGCGCGGGGACCTGATGCCGATGGCCCCCCAGTCCGACGCGGTCCCGATGCTGTGGCGGTGGTCGACGCTGTACCCGCTGGCCGAGCGCAGCGGCGAGCTGGTCCCGGTCGGCCGGGGCGGGGAACGCCGGGCGATCGCGCTGGCCAACCCCGGCCTGCCCGGCACCCCCTATGCCACCCCGACGCTGTGGGCCGCGATCCAGTACCTCGGCCCCCGGGAGATGGCACCGTCGCACCACCACACGCAGACCGCGTTCCGGTTCATCATCGAGGGCGAGGGCGTCTGGACCAACGTTGACGGCGACCCGGTCGCGATGCGCCGTGGCGACCTGCTGCTCACCCCCGGCTGGCAGTTCCATGAGCACCACAACACCACCGACCATCCGATGGCGTGGATCGACGGGCTGGACATCCCGCTGGTCCGCACCCTGGACGCGGGATTCTTCGAGTTCGGCCCGGACCGGCTGGCCACCACCGCGACCCCGGCGCGATCACGCAACGAGCGGCTGTGGGGCCACCCCGGGCTGCGGCCGGTCGGGGCTCCGCCCGCGGCGCAGTCCCCCTTGATGGCCTACCGGGGGGAGCACACCGACGCCGCGCTCACCGCGCAGCTCGAGCTCGAGGCCGAGGGGCATCCGGGGGTCGTCTCACCCGGCCACGCGGTCGTTCGGTTCACCAACCCGGCCACCGGCGGGGACGCGCTGTCCACCATGCGCACTGAGATGCACCGCCTGGCCCCGGGCGCCCGGTCGCTCGCCAAGCGCGTCGTGGGCTCGTCGGTGTGGCAGGTGTTCACCGGGTCGGGGATCGTCACCGTCGGGCAGGAGCGCTACGAGGTCGCGAAGGGGGACCTGTTCGCGGTGCCGTCCTGGTCGCCGCTGACCCTCGAGACCAGCGACGGCCTGGACGCGTTCCGGTTCTCCGACGATCCCGTCTACGCCGCGCTCGGTCTCGCGCGCGAGGAGCTCGCATGAGACTAGCCACCATCCGGGCCGGCGGCGGCACCCGCGCGGTCCGGATCGACGATAACGCAGCGGTCGTGCTCGGCCACCCCGACGTGGGCGCCTTGCTGCGCCGCCCGGACTGGCGCGCCGAGGCGGCCGCGGCCGGCGGACAGCGGTTGCCGCTCGACGGGCTCGACTACGCCCCGGTCGTGCCCCTGCCCGAGAAGATCATCTGTGTCGGGCTCAACTACCGCACCCACATCCAGGAGATGGGCCGCGAGCTGCCCGAGCACCCGACGCTGTTCGCCAAGTACGCCCGCGCGTTGATTGGCGCCTACGACCCGATCACGCTGCCCGCCGGCTCGCGGCAGGTGGACTGGGAGGCCGAGCTCGGCGTGGTGCTCGGCGCCGAGGTGCGCCACGTGAGCCCGGAGCAGGCGAAAGCCGCTATCGCCGGCTACACCGTGGTGAACGACGTCACCGCCCGGGACTTCCAGTACCGCACGGTGCAGTGGCTGCAGGGCAAGACGTTCGAGGCGAGCACCCCGGTCGGACCTTGGCTGGACAGCGACCCGGCACTCGGGGAGATCACCTGCATGGTCGACGGCGAGCTGGTGCAGAAGGCGGACACCGCCGACCTGGTGTTCGACGCCGCGGCGCTGATCGCCTACATCTCGTCGATCATCACGCTGGCGCCGGGGGACCTCATCGCCACCGGAACGCCGGGCGGGGTCGGGCATGCCCGCAAGCCGCCGCGGTACCTCGGCGTGGGCTCCGAGGTGATCACCCGGGTCGGCGGCCTCGGCGAGTGCCGCAACACCTGCGTGAAGGGCTGAACTGATGCGTATCGCGGTCGTGGGGGGCGGACCCGGCGGGCTGTTCCTCGCCGCTCTGCTGAAGAAGGCCGACCCGGGCCATGAGGTGACGGTGTTCGAGCGTAACGGGGCCGACGACACGTTCGGGTTCGGGGTGGTGTTCTCCGACCGCACCCTGGCGGGCATCCACGAGGCCGACCCGGTGCTGCGCGAGGCGCTCGCCGCGCACGGCCGGCACTGGGATGCGATCGAGGTGCGGCTCAAGGGCGAACGGATCCGCTGCGGCGGGAACGGCATGGCCGCCATCGTGCGCCGCACGCTGCTGATGCTGCTCCAGGACAGCGCCCGTGACGCCGGCGCGGACCTGCGATTCGCCACCGAGGTCAGGCTGGCCGACCTCGGCGGGTTCGACCTCGTCGTCGGCGCCGACGGCGCCGGCTCGCAGATCCGCGAGTCGCTGGAACCCGCGTTCGGCTCCGCCGTCGAGGCCGCCGCCGCGAAGTTCATCTGGTTCGGCACCGACTACCTCTTCGACGGGCTGACCTTCGTACACGAGCGCGGCCCGTACGGCGTGTTCGCCGTGCACGGCTACCCGATCTCCGGCGGCGTCAGCACGTTCATCGTGGAGACCGACGAGTCGTCCTGGCGGGCGGCGGGGCTCGACGAGTTCGACGTCACCGTGCCGCCCGGGCCGAGCGACGAGAAGACCCGCGGCTACCTGGAGGATCTGTTCGCCGAGCAGATCGGCGGGCACAAGCTGCTGGTCAACAACTCCCGGTGGGGCAATTTCCGCACTCGCCGCACTGCGCACTGGTTCACCCTCGATCCGCTCCCCGTTGTGCTGCTCGGCGACGCCGCCCACACCGCGCATTTCTCGGTCGGCTCGGGCACCAAGATGGCGATGGAAGACGCCATCGCGCTCGCCGGCGCGCTATCCGCGCATCCCGGCGATCTCACGGCGGCACTGGCGGCGTACGAGGCGGCGGCCCGTCCGTCGGTGGACGCGATCCAGGCGGCAGCGCGACCGAGCTTGTCGTGGTGGGAGCACTTCGGGCGCTACTACGGCGCGTTCGAGCCCTGGCAGTTCGCCTACCACTTCCTGTCCCGCAGCATCACCGACGGACGGCTGACGCTACGCGACCCGGCGTTCGTCGCCGATACCCACCGGGCGTGGGTATTGCGGCACGGGGCTGAGCCGCTGGAAAGCCCGCTGGCGGTGGGCGGGATGACCTTTCCCGGGCGGCTGCTGGGCGACGTTCCCCCGGGGGCCGCTCGCGTCGAGGCGCCCGGGGACGAGGCCGGGCTGCCTGCGGCGCGGGCGCGGCTGCGCGAGGCGGTCGCGGGCGGTGCGCCGCTAGCCGCGGTGCACGGCGGGCAGGGGTTCACGCGCACTTTGCTGTGCGAGGAGGCACGGCTGGGGCTGGGCGTACCCGCGCTGCTCGTCGACCCGATGCTGAACCCCGACGGCGCGACGACCGCGGTCCTGTCCGGCCGCGCCGACCTGGTTGCCGGAGCGGCGCCATGACCGCGACGGCAGGCGCGCTCGACGCGCTGTTCGCGCCGCGCGGTGTCGCGGTGATCGGCGCGTCGCGCGACCCGGGCAAGCTGGGCTCGGTCATGGCCCGCTCGCTGGCTGGCTTCGGCGGATCGGTAGCACTGGTCAACCCGCGGGACCCGGACATGTACGGGTCCACCGGCGCGGCCGCGGCTGACGGGCCGGTCGATCTCGCGATGCTGTGCGTGCCCGCAGCCGTCTCCGCCGCCGCGCTCGCCGACGCCGCCGCGGCCGGGGTGAGCGCGGCCGTCGTGTGCGGCGGCGGTTTCGCCGAGGCCGGGCCGGAGGGGGTGCGGCTTCAGGCGGCGCTCAGCACCGTCGCCGCGGAGACCGGGATCCGGGTGCTCGGTCCGAACACCTCGGGGTTCCTCGTACCGGCGCAGCGGCTGACGGCAAGCTTCGTGCCAGGTGCCGCCGACGTGCCGGCCGGCCGGATCGCCGTGGTCGCCGCCAGCGGCGGGGTGAACCATGCGGTGGCGTTCCTGCTCGCCGAGTCCGGGCACGGCGTGAGCGTCGCGGTCGGGCTGGGCAACGGCGCCGACGTAACCGCGCCTGACGTGCTGGACTACCTCGCCGCCGACCCGCACACCGCGGCGATCGCGCTGCACGTGGAGTCGGTCGCCGACGGCCCCCGGCTGGTCGCTGCGGTGTCGCGGCTCGCGGCGGCTAAGCCGGTGGTCGCGCTCGTTGTCGGCCGCCACGACGTCGCTGCGTTCGCGCAATCGCACA
>Ga0068856_100005090_pt1 | contig 12997 bp, 6 predicted proteins | sample KBSCornC62_FD_66595 | JGI IMG/M metagenome (GOLD analysis project Ga0068856, IMG submission 66595) | Corn rhizosphere microbial communities from Kellogg Biological Station, Michigan, USA - KBS Corn C6-2 | ecosystem: Host-associated > Plants > Roots > Rhizosphere > Soil ...
ATGTCTGGAATCGCGTATCGATTGGGGTGGGAAACCTTACAACGGAAGAAATGGTCGATCCCAACTTTCCCGGATGCAATTGGAAAATCCCTGCGGGATCTGCTGATCCTTATTCCATGCAGTTCAAGGCCGTAGCGTCTCTGGGTGACGGTTGTCCGACTTTGGATCTGCCTTACGCCAGCCCGCTGAACCTTGTAACCAACAAAGAGGGTCTGCCCATCGACGAAGAAGGCAAGGTGATCGATCGAAACAATTCCACGGCTCTGCCGCGCTTCAAAGATAATGACGGAAACGGCGATTTGTTTGACGATTCTTTCCTGCGCGATACACGCTTCAAGCCACGCGGACGACCTGAATACGAAAAGCGCATCAATCGCTATGAGGTAGTAGTCCCATCCGGCACTAGCGGACCGGTAGCGGTAAGCGCAACGGTCTACTACCAATCCGTGGAAGCCGTGGTGGCTCTTCACTTTCTGGGAAATATGGCGGATACAAACCAGAACTTCATTCTCGAGCCTTGCGTACTCGGCGGTTTGTGCGATGGTCGTAAGCCCTCCACTGAACCTCCTGTGGTTGAAGGAGCCCCACCTGTTCCGATGGCAGTAAGCAATTGGGTGATCTCGATTGACGGCGCGCCGCAAGGCCGGAATGCATTGCGAGTAGCCACTTATCCACTGCCTGACACAAGCGCGGCATACCAAGACACGGTAGTCAAAGTCTTTTTCTCAGCTCCTGTTCGCGGGATAGACAATCGCAGTTTTGTTCTGATCGATTCGCGTGGCGCGCAGGTGCCGGCACGGATAGATCAAATCGGAAATGGAACATGGGGGCTGTTTCCTGACTCAGTGGTGCTGCAACCTGGCAAAACCTATACAGCACGATTGAAGGGCGGGATCTGCGATCTATCCGGAAACTGTATTCAGCAAGACACCGTCTGGAAGTTCACGGTAAGCAAAGAGCCGAGCCAGGCATTTGGCGATACAAGTATCCCTGCGGGATTTCAACTGCCTGAATCCCGTTCTGGAATGCCGGCTGATTCCACAAACGCTCACGGAGACAGCCCGCACTCTACATCGCGGAAATCATCCACCACGGCAAAGTAGGAGCCGTACCGGATCCTACTTCGCACGCGGAAACTTCTCAGCTGTCTTATGCCACGCTGCTGAATGACTCAACCTGAACCGGGTGTGGTTCGCTGACCATGATGCACACACGGCGCTGCTCTTTTGCGAATGCGTTGTACCCAGCCGCCATCAGTCCCCCGGCGATAAAGCCGAATGCCGCAGTGATCGCGGGAGCAGCCACGGCAAAAAGCATGATCTTCTCAAGATACAAGTTGGCGGGAGCGGATAAACACAGGAGGATGGCCAGGATTGGGGCCACCACAATCGCAACCGCTCCGTGGAGAGCTGCGCACGTTAGAGCTACAACATATACGCTGATTGGTTGGGGGTTTGACATTGCCATTGCTTTTCCCTCTCAGTAGGTAAACTCAAAGTACCAAGCGAGTTAAGACCCGCTCTGCATGCAAATAAAATGGCCCAGAGAGCGCTTTCCTCTCTGGGCCAAATCTTTCGTTAGTGCTAAATAACTCCTTTAGCAACGAAGATCAGGGCCTTGCTAACGACCGGCGTCCCCGGTCGAGTGTGATCGTTCAGGGACCGCGATACGTCTTCTTGGCCAGGGCCTCAACGCAAATAATTTCGCCGGCACGAAACTGGATGGTGATTGAGCCTGGACACTTGCGCGTCTTCATAAAATCGGCCAGGGCCACGAACAATTCTTTCGGGATGACTAATTGTTTCCCAGTCGGCGACGTAGCAACATAGGGACCTTCCGGGGCCGTCCGCGATTGGTTTTCGTCTCCGGAATCTTTGGCCTGGATTGCGATGTGGTCGCGGGTGGAACCACTGGGATTGGAGAGCTGAACAGCTCTGCCAAGAAAAACTCTGGAATCGGACATACGGGTGCGCTCCTTCGCTGTTTGCCTTCGGTCCCGCGCCGACCGAAAACATCAATCAGAATTGTCTGTAACGGTTAGAGATTGAAGGGGCAACATCGTGTGTCACGATCCGGGCAGTGACGCCACAGCATGATCTTTGTTGAAGGCATCGATGATAGCGCTCGCATGGCTGCGAACGGCAGACGACGATCAGGTAAATCTGGTGTCAAGGGAGTTTTGTGGTCCGAGCAGGGGGTCCGTCTCATCTTCTAGCTCCTTGGTGTTTAGCCCATCAGTCTTTGGCCCCATCAGGCAATTTCGAGGCTGCAACGATCCTGCTTTCAGCCCGGCAAAAGCGTACAAAAATAAGGGCCCAGAGAGTTATCTTCTCTGAGCCAAATTCCTTGTCTGCTCCGGAAGTTCCGGGAACGAAATCAGGGCTCGTCGCTTGTAGCTTATGCAATTCTTACCCGACAACATCAAAGCACCTGCATGAAAAACTTATTCCAACCTACCTATAAGTCTTCTTGATCACCGCTTCAAGTCCTGCGATTCCCCCATTTCTGAACTGAATCACTACCGAACCTGTCGGTTTGTTACCGGCTGTAAAATCCCACAAAAGGCCGAACAATTCTTTGGGTATCTCAACCTGGTTGCCGTCCGGTGCGATGACCAAATATTGTTGCGGACTGTTCTGGAACGAAACTACTGTAGGCACTTGTGCCTCCATATTGTTTGAAAAGCCTTCTTCTCTGGAAACTCGTACAGGTGTTGCAGCAAAAACGATCAAATCGCTAGTTTGGCACAACTGCACCCATCATCTGCACCTTGTACTCTTAAAGCTCAAGCCAAACGAGCGCCCTATACGTCCAGAAGTTCAGAACAAACTTATCCCATAGGAAAACTACAGTTCACGACAACTTTATCCCATAATAAACTACAAAAATAAGCTTTTTTGTGAGTTTTTCGGATTTCCGAAAACCAGAAGATTCCGGCCTTTTTGCAGTCAAATTAACCACTTAGCGCGGAAGCATCAGTTTGGCACACATTTCTGCTCGACTCATGCACCACTGGTCAAAACGAGTAAGTGGCGTGACTAATGCTGCGGGAAACTATAGGCATCGCAGACGCTGGTGAGACTCCATTCTTCACATTAGTGTACAAACGTTCCCGCCACCAGGAAGACCTGCCCTCCTGAAGTTCCTCCTGTAGTGTTAAATGCAAGTCCATTTTGTCCCCAGCGCACCAGCCGTCCGATGTTGCCATTCACGTTATTGATGGTTGTGGAATCAACCAGCGCAAGCGTGGTCAGGTTGAACGATTGCAACGTGACCGTAGCGGAGCCGAATGACTGCGTCAGGAAGTAGGCGCGGTTGGCGGCGGCATCAACCGTCATCAGCGTCGTGCCGAAAGTTGAGGTTATGGGGAAACTTCCGGTGACGGTTCCCGTTGCCGGATTAATGATCTGGCCGTTGTCCGCATACACCAGGTTTTTTGAAGGTTCAAAATGGATTCGTCTTGCCGAACTGGTGAAAGTACCAGGGAAGTCATGGCTTACCGTTACGCCGGCAGCGTTGACCGCAAGAGTAAAGAAATCGAATGCCGTGGTGGAGTTAGTTGCCGCCAGCAGCGTGGAGGCATCATTTCCCCACTGCACTGTGTCAAAGAAGTTGCTTTGTCCTGAAGCCTGGGTGGCCCTTGGGGTACTGTCGTCAAAGATGGTGAGCCCGCCTCGTGCAGCAGGAAAGCCGTTGCCGCCGCTGGTAACAGCAGCGGTATGCGGCGCGCCGGGCGCAACTTCAATGTCCAGCGGGAAGAAAGGTCCGAAAAACGGATCATTGCCAACTGAATAGCTCACATCGCTGGTCATGGCGGGCAATGCCACTCTCTGCACATTGGCTGAAGATTTGTTGCCCACGTAGATGAATGAGCTGTCGCCGGCCAGCGCCAGTACCTGCGGCTCACTGCCCGCAAACTGCGAGGAGATGGCTTTTCCGGAGAGATCAAGCGCGGTCACGGTATTCCCGTGCACTGCAGAGGTGCTCGGCACGGAGACAAAAAATACCTGGTGGACAGGATCAAACAACAGGTCATTGGCGGGCTGGACGAGCGTCTGGATCGCGAAGCTTGCCCCTGCCGGCGTTGTTCCGGCTGTTGTGCCCACAAAGAATGTAGAACCGGCAGAGCTGCCTCCGTTGGCGGCCCCATTATCCACCGTAATGATGGATGTTCCGGTGCTTGCAATGTCAGACGCATTGATCGCTGCGGTGAGCTGCGTGGACGAAATGAATGTTGTTGTCCGTGCGGAGCCGTTGAGCTTTACCGTGGACGTGGCAATAAAATTGGTTCCGTTGATCGTAATGCTGAATGCCGGTCCGCCTACGCTCGCAGACCCCGGATTCAAGAACGCGATGGCCGGCGTTTGCGCTGTTGGAGCAGGTGTAGGCGCGGGCGTGGGAATTGGCGTTGGTGCCGGGAAAGGAGGCGCCACTGGCAGATTACCGCCAATCAGCACGATCTGCCCTCCCGTGGTATTGAATGCTAAACCGTTGTTGCCCCACCGAAGGAGCCGCTGCACGGTGCCGCTGACACCGGGAACTGTAATGGAGCTCACAGGAGTGAAATGTGTAAGGTCAAAAGATTTAATTACAGTAGGGGTAGTCTGGCTGGCAAAGTAAGCCGTGTTGGTGGTGGCATCAGGCACCATGGGTCCGGAGATCTGGAAGATTCCGGACGGTGCACCGGTGAAGGGATTCGCGACCTGACCGCCCTCAGAATACACACGCTGCGTGGTGCCGTTGAAATGGATTTTGCCGAATCCCAGCACGCCATTGAACGTATTCGTCTGAACAGGACCACCGGCAGCGACTGAGAACGTAAGCAGGTTGCTGGAGAATCCATCGCCAAAGAGCGAGCTGGCATCAGGTCCCCATGCAAGTGAGGTGACGGCAGGTCCGGTAGCAGCCCGCGGCGTAACGTCGTCAAAGATGCTGAACGTTTGGCCAAAGGGACCGCTGCTCACATTCCCAGGAACAACCGCGGTTGTATGCGGCGCTCCCGGAGCTACCTGGAGATCGACGGCGGTCATAAGCCCATTGAATGGAACTTGTGGAACCGTATAACGAATGTCGGGTGAGCCAAAGGAAGCCAACGTAAAGCGCTGGACTGAACTCGTGCCATCGATTCCGGCGTAGAGGAACTGGCTATCGTCAGAAATTGCCAGCAGGTTGGGATTGCTGCCGGCAAACTGTGAGCCTAGAAAGCTCACCGTGGATAAGTCGAGTACAGCGACGCTGTTGCCGTTGGGATCAGTGTTAGCTGCCGTGGCATAGATCAGCTGCCGCGCAGGATCATAAGCGATGTCTTTGGAAGGCTTGTTTAGAACGGCGATGGAAACACCATTCACCTGAGCCGTCCCCGTAAAGAAGGTAAACGCGGCAGAAGTGCCTCCGCTTGCTAACGGATTGACAATGGTAACGCTTTTAGCGCCGATCGAGGCTATGTCACCGCTGGTGATCGCTGCCTGCAACTGCGTGCTGGAGATGAAAGTAGTCGTTCGCGAGCTTCCGTTGAACTGCACTTGCGCAGCCGGATCAAAGCTCGATCCTGTCACCGTAAGCGTGAACGCCCCTCCACCCGCGATAGCAGAGGCAGGATTCAGAGCGGTAATGACAGGCGCATTCGGAGCAGGAGTTGGGGCTGGTGTGGGCAACGTTGGCGAAGGCGGAATCGCCGTTGATGTCGAATCCAGGAAATTGCCTCCCACAAGCACAAGCTGTCCGCCGGTAGTATTGAATGCCAGGCCATTCTGTCCCCAGCGAATCAGGCGTTTAGGAGTGCCGTTGATTCCCGTGATGTTGATGGAACCAGCGGCAGTGAGGCGGTTCAATACATAGGAATCAATGGTTACTGAACCGGCGGTGGGCTGGCGCAGGAAGAAAGCTTTGTTCAAAGTTCGGTCAGAGACCATGGACCCGCTGGCGTTGAAATTTCCCAGAGGAAGCCCGGTCGTTGTGTCAGCGATATGACCATCGTCCGAGAAGATCGCCTTTGTCGTGGCATCAAAATGAATTTCTGGCCCGTTGCCTAATACACCTTGAAAGTTTTGCGACTGAGTAAGACCGTTTGCGTCTACGGTATAGGTGATGAGACTTCCGCCTCCAAATGACGGCAGAGCGAATAGAGCGGTCGCATCGCTTCCCCACTGGGTTGAACTTACATTAAAGGTTGTATTTGTCCGCGCCGCAGCATCGTCGAAAATCAGCGTTGATCCGATTTGGAACTGCGACGCTTCTGAAACAGCAAAAGTGTGAGGAAGTGCGGGCGCTACCTGCAGTTCCCGCGCGGTATTCACGCCATTGAAACCAATACCGAGAGAAATACCGATGTCTTTGGTCATGGCCGGCAAGTTCACTCGCTGTACGCGTGCAGCTCCGTCAATGCCGGAGTAGAGAAATTGATTATCGGACGAGAGCGCCAGTATATTCGGCTCGCTACCGGCGAACATGGAAGAAATGATGCTTTCTGAAGTCAGATCAAGCGCAGAAATGGTATTGCCATGGATCGTATCGCTGCTGGGCGATGAGAACAGGATGACGTTGCTTACCGAATCAAAAATGATGTCGTTTGCCGGTTGGTTGAGCACCGTTACTGCGAAACCCGCCCCCGTTGTGCTTGTTCCTGGAGACGTGCCGATAAACAGCGTAGAACCAGCCGAGGTGCCGCCGTTCGCTACCGGATTTGCAACCGTGATTGTGGCGACTCCTGGGGAGGCTATGTCACTGACGGCGATTGCAGCCTGCAACTGCGTGCTTGAAATGAAAGTGGTGGTCCGTGACGTACCGTTGAATTGCACAACAGCGGCGGGATCAAAATTTGTGCCATTCACGGTCAACGTGAATGCTGCTCCGCCAGAGATCACAGAACTCGGACTGAGCTGTGCGATTTGCGGTGTTGATCCTGTCGGTGCGGGAGTGGGAGCTGGCGTAGGTAACGCAACCGGTGTCGGCGGATTATTGGGAAGCGCGTTGACCAGCGGCCCTGTCAGGAGGACTAGCTGGCCTGCATCAGTATTCCAGGCAAGGCCATTCTTTCCCCAACGGATCAGGCGCTGCGGACTGCCGGCCAGGAAAGGAACGGTGATGGAACCTGCCGTGGTGAACTGCCTCAGGTTAAATACGTTGAGAGTAGCGCCATCAAGAGAAAAGGCGGCATTCAGAGCGGAATCAGGCACCATGAGAGGGGAACTGAATCCCAGCGGTCTCACCGCTGGAGTCAATGTCCCGAGCAGCGAACCCGTCACAGGATCGGCAATCCTGCCACCATCTGAATAGATGGCTGCTGTGGCATTATCCAAATGGATCCTGCGGCCGTTGCCGAACAATCCGGAGAACGTCTTGTTCTGCGTAACCCCAGCGGGACTGACGGCCAATGTTACCAAGTCTGTCCCGCCGGCAAACAATTGCGTCGCATCGGAACTCCATTGCAGGGAGGTAAGGTTGTTCACAAAAGTGGCAAATGACGTCGGCCGTGGAACTGCATCGTCGAAAACAGAGATGCCTCCGTCGTTTGCGGTTGAAACCGCTACCGTGTGCGGCTGCCCCGGAGCGGGTTGCATGTCAAGCGCGACATGTGCTCCCAGGAAGGCACCGCCTCCCAAGGAGAATTCAAGATCAGGGAGAATGCCCGACAAATTGAAGCGTTGCACTCCCACAGCTCCATCGAGCGATGAGTACAGGAATTGGTTGTCATCAGAAATCGCCAGCAGGTTTGGATTGCTTCCCGCAAATTGCGATCCTATGATTGTACCGGTCGCCAAATCAAAGACGCCGATGGTGTTGCCGTTCGCAGCTGTTACCGGAACGGTCAAATAAAGGACCTGGCGCAAGGGATCGAAAACTATGTCTTTGGCGGGCTGATTGAACACCGCAAGCGTGTTGCCGCCTATCTGGGTTGTTCCAACAAGAAAAGTGCTTGCAGCTGAATTACCGCCAGAGGCTGCTGGATTGGCGACAGCAATTTGAGCAACTCCAGCGAAGGTAATTTGCGCGGCGGGTACAGTTGCCTGCAACTGTGTGCTGGAAATGAATGTAGTGGTAAGCGCCGTGGAATTGAACTGCACCACGGAATTGTTCAGGAAGTTGGTCCCATTTACCGTAATCGTGAAGCTGGGTCCGCCTGCTATAGCCCCGCTTGGGCTAAGTGAACTGATTGTGGGCGTCTGAGCGGTTGGAGTCGGCGCGGGAGCGGGCGTAGGCACCACCACCGGAGTCGGCGCCGGGACCGCAATAGGGTCAAGAAAATTTCCTGCGACAAGAATGATCTGGCCGCCACTGGTCGTAAAGGCCAGCCCGTTTTGTCCCCAGCGAATGAGCTGATTGCCGGCAAAGCCGCTAATCCCCGGAACATTAATAGTAGTTATGGGAGTAAAGTGGCGCAGATTGTAAGAAGTGATCGAGCCCGCCCCGAATCCCATGAAAAAGGCCTTATTGAGGCCGGAATCAGGCGCCATAGCGCCAAATGTATTGAAATTGCCGACCGGAAGCCCGGAGCTGTTAACGGAGTTGCCATTGTCTCCATAGAGGATGTTCGTGCCTGCGTCCCTGTGAATCTTATTGGCACTCGCGTTCCGCACATCCTGCTTGATGGAAACTCCATTAACGTCCACGGCCATCAGGAAAAGGTCCGATGAAAATTGCGTGGACGAACAAAACAACGTGGTTGCATCTGCGCCCCACTGCAGCGAATCGCAAAGATTAGAACCAACGGGTACTACCGGACGCGGCGTGGCATCGTCAAAGATCGTTAACGGGCCGTCGAGAGATGGACTGAAGCTCACACTGCCGATCGTAACGGCTGTTGTGTGGGGCGCGCCCGGTGCAACCTGCACATCAAGAGCAACATGGGGGTGGCCGAGAAAATCTGAACCCAACGGATAGCTGATGTCTGGTGTGAGCGCAGGCAAGATAAATCGCTCTACGGACCCATTCAGGCCGGCGTAGAGAAATTGACCATCATCCGATATTGCCAGAACATTGGGATTCGATCCCGACGGCTGGGATGCGGTTATCGCAAGACTATTTACATCGAGAACGCTGATCGTGTTCGGGTTGGTGGTTGCGCTACTAGGCACCGAGGCATAAATGACCTGGCGACCAGGGTCGTATACCAGTTTCTGTGCCTGCTGATTCACAATAACCTCGGCAAATCCAGGCCCCCCTGCGCTACCCACCAGGAACGTTGAGGACGCGGAGATACCGCCATTTGCCTGTGGATTCACAACCGCTACATGGGCCAGGCTCACATTAGCCACGTCAGCGGCAGTAATGGGCACCTGCAGTTGAGTGCTGGATATAAATGTAGTTGCCCGCGTGCTGCCATTGAACTGCACCGCGGAGCCGGGCACAAAGTTCGTACCGGTCACCGTCATCGTGAATGCCGCACTGCCTGCCACTGCTGAGCCAGGGGTCATTTGGACAATTGTCGGTGGCGGCCCGGTGGGAGGCGCCAGGAAATATCCTGAGATATCCATGACCACATGCGTGGGTTGTGATCCAAAAATACTGATCGACCCATTCGTCGAAGGCACAATCGCCAGGTTTGAGGTGATTGCGCCATCGCCGGCGTTCAGAGTTGAAACCAGCGGTTGTGTCGAACCCTGCGGGAATAATGTAAGGAAACCAAGCGGACCAGGAGGGACTACCGTCGCGTTTAGCACATACGATTGCGCCGATGCAAGGGCGCCGCAGGATACGGCAGCCACGTTTAGGTCCTTCTGTCCGTTGAATGGCAGCGCGCCCGCCGGATTGCGCGTATCGAGCACGCGGCAGGGTGTCAGATTATGCAGTGACAATCCACCTGGGCCGGGCGGAGCAAAATATCCGTTTACGTCAATGACCAGATCGGTAGGATGCGTGGCAAACACTGAGATGTCGCCATTTGTGCCTGCGGGCACGATGGCTGCATTAGCTGTAGTTGCTCCGGTTGGCGCGTTCAGTGTTGAAACAAAAGGCTGCGCTTGTCCGGTGGGCCATGTAGTTAGAAAGCCGAGAATCGTCTTAGGCACTACTGTGTAATTCAGCGAGTATGCCTTAGCAGCTGCCGGAATATTGCAGGGACTCGATAGCAATGGGAAGTTTCTGGTTGCAGTGGCAATCAACGATGGCCCGCCCAGAGGCCCAGTGGCAAGGCGCGTATCCACCAGACGGCACGGCGTCATGGGATAGAAAGCCATGGCGGTGGTATCTGAGTCCGGCACAAAATATCCGTTGATATCCAGGACCAGATCCGTGTCATGGGTTGCAAAGAAACACGCGGCCCCGTTCGTTCCTGCTGGCAGAATGGCGGCCACCGCTTTATTCCGGCCATCAGAGTTGAGGTTGGATACGAACGGTTGAGGCTGCCCGCAAGGGAAGGCCGTAAGAAATCCAAGTACGCCGTGCGGGACAACTGTGATGTTGAGCGCATACGCCTGCGCGGTACTCGGTATTGCGCAGGAGCTATTGGGGATGGCAAACGCTCTGGCAGCTGCCTGGCCATGCAGAAAAGGCCCACCAAATGGTCCGGCTGGATTGCGCGTATCGGCAATGCGGCAGGGCGTCACCGGCACAAAACTTAAGCCGGTCAATGCGGCTTCTCCGATCAATGGAGCAAAGGCTTTACTTCCCATGCCAAGGTCCATCGACATGGCCTCCGGCGTCAGGTCAACAGAGGCCGCTGTGGCGGTCGGTGAGGAACTGGAAACTGGAATTGAAGCTGCCGCACTTTGGACCAGAGATGCGGACGCGGGCCTTGATGTTCCGCCAACTACACCCCCGCAGCCGGCAAAAGAGAACACAATGAGAGACAAACAAATAAGCGAAAAAATTCCTGAGGCCCGAAGCGAGAGTTGGCGGCGCATAGATTACCTTTCGGCAATATAAGGTGAAATAGCTCTAGGGGGTGTGGAGCTCTGAATTATCAATCAACTTCCCACAAATGTCTATAGGTTGATAGATAGATTTTTAGTAGTTCATACTTCGCCTACTTCATTTTCTCCGCTGAGCTAGTTTTCAATGCAGATGGTCGAACCAAATTGTCTCGGGACCACTTTTGATCGAGGATGAAATGAAGCGTTCACGGCTTGTTGGGTCTGGAAATTAGACCGAAATACTGGGTTCAACCAAGCTAAAATCGCCCTTCTGTGCGAGTTTAGGGGAGCTTCGTAAAGACTCACCTGATCAATTATTGCGTGGAGGGGACAGAGACAAGTTTTTCCAGGAATTCAACCACTCGCTATAATAAATCTCTAATGCCATGCCTTTTACCCGCAGTAGGCGCCCTATGGCTTCATTACCATGAATAGTTCTACAAACATTGTGGATTCGCTTTTGCATCCTTGCGCATCCTTGATCCGACAACTCCTGGATCGCAAGGAGCGAAGTGCGCTCAACCTCTTCCTGATCGATGATGAAGACAATATACTTCGCGCAATGTCGGCTGGGATTGTCATAGAGTCAATCTTTCACGCCGGAGACGAAGTCATTTCAACCGATCTGAGAAATAAGCTGGCCCCTGGCACGAAAATCTATGAGGTAGCCAAGAGGACCTGCAAGAAGATTTTCGAGAATGACAAGCTGTCTCGAATCTTTGCAATCGCCAAATCGCCCCGTGGCAATACCTTGGAAAGCCTCGCCGGCGGCACTCGCGATATCGTGATCGTTGAGGACCTGAGTATTTCTGGAAATGTCGGCGCAATCATAAGAACAGCTGTTGCTTTTGGGATGGGAGGCATCGTTCTCACGAACCTGGAACCCGTTGATATTTACGACCGCAGACTCATCCGTGCCAGCCGGGGCTTTCTCTTTTCCATACCGATCATTGTCGCTTCCACAGAAGAACTACTTCAGTTCTGCAATCAGAGGAATTTTACGATTGCAGTAACAGATCCCCATGCAAACACCACAATCGACGAACTGTCCCCAAGTGCCGACCGTCTCTTCATTGCCTTCGGCAGTGAACGAAATGGCTGTTCCGAACCGCTAATGCAGGCGGCCATGCTCCGTGTACGGATTCCTACCGCAGCGGACGTGGAATCGCTGAACGTGTCAGCTGCGGCGAGCATAATCCTGTACAAACGGCGCCGCCTGAATGATGTTTCTACACCGACCGCGCGATGAACCGAACTTCAGCCTGTAAGGAAACTTTTCATCCCTTTGGCTCTACATTTTTCACCGTGTTGATTGAAATACGGTCCTCGACTTTCCATTGAGGCCTCCGGGAACAACCTGATCTAGTATGCAGGCATTCTTTGTCGCACTCACATCCGGGCTGGGAATACCTGGGTTCCGGTTCCATAAAGGGAAAGCGCAATCAATTCTTACAGTCCCGGCCCCTTGCCGGGGCCGCGCGGGCTTACGGTAAAATATTGGTCTGCAATCATTGAAAAACACTGCATGCTGCAGCATGCTTGCACAATTTATTCCCATGGAGTTAGGTCATGTCAACTGCGTCCGCTATTGAGTCATTCCAATTTCAGGCTGAAACTACTCAGCTTCTCAACCTGATGATTCACTCTCTCTACACACAGAAAGAAATATTTCTGAGGGAGCTGATCTCCAACGCGTCGGACGCCCTGGACCGGTTGCGATTTGAAACGTTGACCAATCCCAAGCTGGTAGAGGAGGGTCATGTTTATGAGATTCGCTTGAAGCCGGATCCGACGGCGCGGACGTTGACTATCAGCGATACCGGGACTGGAATGAGCCGGCAGGAATTGATAGAGCATATAGGCACTATCGCCCGTTCCGGAACGCGTGAACTGCGCAAACGAATGAAAGAATCGCAGTCCGCTGAAGCCATGGCAGAACTGATTGGACAGTTTGGAGTCGGTTTCTATTCAGCATTCATGGTGGCCGATAAAGTCACCATCGTGACGCGCCGGGCCGGTGAGACCAGCGCCAGCAAGTGGGAATCTGTAGGCGATGGCTCTTACACCGTTGCGGATGCCGAAAAAGCCGCCTGCGGCACTGACATCATCCTGCATCTCAAACAACCTGATCACGACAATGGCATAGA
>Ga0068856_100005091_pt1 | contig 12996 bp, 11 predicted proteins | sample KBSCornC62_FD_66595 | JGI IMG/M metagenome (GOLD analysis project Ga0068856, IMG submission 66595) | Corn rhizosphere microbial communities from Kellogg Biological Station, Michigan, USA - KBS Corn C6-2 | ecosystem: Host-associated > Plants > Roots > Rhizosphere > Soil ...
CGTGGTGGCAGGACACCCTGCGCGGGCTCGGCGGCTGGACCGAGCCGCGGGAGATCAGCGTGATCACCGCGCACCCCGCCACGCCCGAGCGTTTTCTCGACTTCATCGGGTCGGTCAGCTGGGTGGCCGCCATGCCGGCGAACGAGCGCGCCGACACGCTCTCGCGCATCCAGAAACTAGTCGCGGATGGAGAGACGCCTGAGCAGATGCGCGTGCACGTGAACGTCGGCCTGACGTCACTCGTCTAGCTCGAAGCGCTCCACCAGGTCGGCGTCGAGGAAGGCGTCGAAGCCGCGGATCTTCTCGCCGTCGGTGTCGATCAGCATTACGCCGAACGGCTCGTAGCTCTTGCCGTCGTCGCTCTGCTTGTGCACGAGCACGGCGGGGCGCCCGTTCGCTTGGGTAGGCGTGAGCTTGGCGATCGCCGCCGCGCACGGACCTCGGCCCCGCGGCGCCATCCAGAAGTCCGCGATAGCCGCTGCGCCGTCCACGTGGCGGCCAGGAGGCATGCGCAGGATCGCGTCCTCTTGGAGCAGGGCGAGCAGCCCGTCCATGTCGGCGCGGTCCCAAACGTCCACATAGCGGCGGAGCAGCTCGCGCTCATGCGTGGCCCGCGGGGCGGTGGCATGCGGCGTCACGTCGGAATCGATCGTGGCGCGGGCTCGTTGCAGCGCGCTGTTCGTTCCCGCCACCGTGCTGTCGAGCAGGTCCGCCACCTCGCGCGCGCTCCAGCCCAGCACGTCGCGGAGGATCAGCACCGCGCGCTGGCGGCCCGGCAGCTGCTGGATCGCCGTGAGGAACGCCAGCTCCATCCCCTCGTGCAGCGCGTAGCGCGCGGCGGGGTCCGCCGCCGGCGAGGGCAGGTCCTCGAGGCGATGGTCGGGATACGGCTGGATCGTCTCCGGCTCGCGCGGCCGGCGCTCGAGCTCGTCGAGGCACGCGTTCGTCGCGATCCGGTAGAGCCATGTGTTGATCGACGAGCGGCGCTCGAAGCGGTCGAGCGAGCGCCACGCGCGCAGCAGCGTCTCCTGCAGCACGTCCTCGGCGTCGTGAAGCGAACCGAGCATTCGGTAGCAGTGCACCTCGAGAGCGCGGCGGTAAGGCTCCACGAGCCGGCGGAAGGCGCGCTCGTCGCCGGCCTGTGCCGCCGCGATCAGGCCGCGCTCGTCTCCCGTGGGTGCGATCTGAGACGTCATGGGTGCAATCGGTTAGACGGCGGCCGCGACGAAAACTCATCGGTGACTTTGCCGATGAGCGTCCGTCTAACCCGGCATGACCAACTTGAGCACCACACAGAAATGGGTTCTCGCCCTCACGTCCGTTGCCTCTCTGATGGTCGCACTCGACGCACTGGTCGTGACGACCGCGCTCAGCACGATTCGCACAGACCTGGGCGCATCGGTCGCGAGCCTCGAATGGACGGTCAACGCCTACAACCTCACCTTCGCGGTCCTGCTGATGACGGCCGCGGCACTCGGCGACCGCTTCGGCCGCCGGCGCCTCATGACCGTCGGGCTCGGGATCTTCGTGGCGGCGTCGGCCGCGTGCGCGGTGTCGCCCAGCGCCGATTTCCTGATCGCCGCGCGCGCGGTGCAGGGAGCCGGCGCGGCCCTGGTGACCCCGCTCGCCCTGGCGCTGCTGAGTGCCGCGTTCCCGCCCGAGCGGCGCGCGATGGCGATGGGCATCTTCGCCTCCGTGACGGGCATCGCCGTGCTGGGCGGCCCGATGCTGGGCGGCGCGATCGCTCAGGGCATCGACTGGCGCTTCATCTTCTGGCTGAACGTCCCGATCGGGATCGTGATGATCCCGCTCGTGCTGCGGCGGACGCCTGAAAGCCTGGGCCCGCGCTCAGGCGTCGACGTGCCGGGCGTGGTGCTCGTGGCCGGCGCGTCGCTCGGAATCGTCTGGGGCCTCGTGCGAGGCAACTCGGCCGGGTGGGCGAGCGCGGAGGTGCTGATCGCGTTCGTGCTCGGCGCGCTCATGTTGTTGGGCTTCGTGGCGCGCGAGCTGCGCGCCGACGCTCCGATGCTGCCGATGCGGCTGTTCCGCTCACGCTCGTTCTCGGCGGGCAACACCGCGACCTTCTTCATGACCGCGGCGCTGTTCGGCACGGTGTTCTTCATGGCGCAGTTCCTTCAGGTCGTGTCGGGCTACGGCCCGTTCGGCGCGGGGTTGCGGCTGCTGCCCTGGACCGGCACGCTGTTCTTCGTCGCGCCCATCGCCGGCTCGCTCGCGGGACGGATCGGGGAGAAGCCGCTGATCGTGGCAGGCCTCGCGCTCCAGGCTGCCGGCATGGGCCTGATCGCTCTCGTGGCCTCGCCCACCGTGCCGTATGGCGAGCTGATCGCGCCGCTGATGATGGCGGGCTGCGGTATCTCGCTCGCGTTGCCCGCCACGCAGAACCTGGTGATCAGCGCGGTCGAGCAGGACGCGATCGGCAAGGCGTCGGGCACCTACAACATGCTCCGCCAGCTCGGCGGCGTGTTCGGCACGGCGATCGCGGTGGCGGTGTTCGCCCACGCGGGCGGGTATGGCTCGCCGCAGGCGTTCAGCGACGGCTTCGTGCCCGCGCTGGGCGTGGCCGCTGCCCTGTCCCTGGCCGGTGCGCTGGCGGGCGCGCTCTTGCCCGGTGCGCTCAGGCTGGGTCGAGCAGCAACGCCTGCGCGGAGTCCTGGAGCAGCTGGATGACGCGCTGCTCGGAGCGACCGGCCAGGCGCAACTCGGAGAACGTCTCGTAGCTCGTGAGAACCATCAGCTGGTCGAGCGCGTCGCGCTCGCTCAGGCCGGAGCGCAGGCGGCCCGCCCCCTTGAGGTGGCGGGTCAGGCGCTTCATCTCGCCGTGGCGGTCGTCGCGCTGGCGCACGACGAGGTCCCGCGCGGCGGGATCGATCGCCACTACGCCGTAGAGCTGGCTGAGCACCGCGTCCTCCGATGCCCAGAAGCGGATGGCGAGCGCGACCGTCTCGCGGAGCGCCAGCTCCGGATCGGGGAGCACGACGGCGTCGCGGATCTCCACCAGCGCGGGGTTGACCGCGAACGTGTCGCAGATCGCGTCAACGAGGTCGATGCGCGAGCGGAAGTGCTGGTACAGCGTGGCGCGCGAGATGCCCGCGCGGTCGGCCACCTCCTCCATCGTGGAGACGTGGAAGCTGCCGTCGGCCAGGAGCTCGCGGACCGCCTCCATGATGCGCTCCCGCGTGCGCTCCGAGCGGGATGGGCGCTGACGTGCTCTGTACGCGCGGGTGGCGGCCATCGACATCGAGTCTAGACAGCGTGTCGGCGCTCGTGGCGCGGCAAGCGGCGCCCGGCTAGCGTTGCGCGATGCGAATCCCGGTCGTGCTCATCACCGTTGTCGCGCTCGGCTCGACGGCCGGCGCCGCCACCGCAAAGGCGCCCGCCACCGGCACCTACCACGCCGGCGGGGGCATCACCTTCAAGTTCAAGCTGCACAAGGGCAAGTGCCCGCTGCCGCCCAAGAACCTGACCAACCCGAAGGCCAAGCGCGGCAAGGTCGGCAAGGGGATCTGCTTCAGCTCGTTCGACGACCCGCCGGTGAACATGAACTGTCCGCAGGGGAGCCTGACGGGCGAGCAGGCGGTGGTGTCCGCCATGAGCGGCCTGCGCCTGACCAAGTCGGGCTCCCTGCACGTGAAGGCGTACACCTACACCTCCGCGCCCGATCCCGTTGGGTTCACCGAGCTGTCGCTCGAGGTGACGGGCTCCCGGGCCCGAGGCTTCGTCCGCCAGGTCGACTCGATCTATCCGAACGGCGCGCCGGTGAGGTGCGACTCGGGGAAGCTCAGCTTCACGGCTCACAAGTAGGCCCTACTTGACATGTGACCATATGGTCACCTATTCTCCTGGACATGGATGAGGTGTTCAGGGCGCTCGCGGACCCCACGAGGCGCAGCCTGCTCGACGAGCTGTTCGCCGAGGACGGGCAGACGCTGACCTCGCTGGAAGCCCGTCTCCCGATGACGCGCTTCGGCGTGATGAAGCACCTGAAGGTGCTCGAGGAGGCCGGGCTCGTGAAGACCAAGAAGCGTGGCCGCGAGAAGCTCCACTTCCTGAACCCCGTCCCGATCCGGCTCGTCCACGACAGGTGGGTGAGCAAGTACGCCGAGCCGTGGGCCGCGACGCTCAGCGAGCTCAAATCCGACCTGGAGGACAGAGTGATGGAGAAGGTTTTCGAGATCTACATCAAGACCACGCCGGAGCGCCTATGGGAGGCGATCACGAACAGCGAGCTGCGCCGGAAGTACACGTTCGGCGTGGGGATCGAGTCGGACTTCAAGGGCGGCTCGCCGTACAAGGCGGCGCACCCCAGTGGGGCCGAGATCTCCGAGGGGGAGAACCTGGAGGTGGACCCGCCGCGCAAGCTCGTGCAGTCGTTCCGCGCGCTGTGGAGCGACGACGTGAAGGCCGCGGGCACCTCGCGCGTGACGTGGGAGATCGAGCCGGTCGGCGACTCCTGCCGCCTCACCGTCACGCACGATCAGCTGCCCGAGGGCGTGAACGACCAGATCTACGGCGGCTGGCCGATGATCCTGTCCGGCCTGAAGACGCTGCTCGAGACCGGCGAGACGCTCACCACGCCGGGCTCGCTGATGTACGCGAACTCCTGACGGCGAAGGTGGGGCTCGCACCTGACTCGCCCATGCGTGCGAGCCCCGTCTCTTTATCGCGCTGAGCCGGCCCGGTCTGCCACCCGACTTTGGTCGTAGGACCGTCCGCACCTCTCGCCGAATAGCTGTGTTGTGGGGCTTGTGCGTACGAGCAGGGACTTCTCCATCGCGGCGCTGGTGCTGGCGTTCGCGCTGCTCTTCTGCGGCCAGGCAAGCGCGGCGTCGAAGATCTTCCAGGTGCCGTGCATCCCCGGGCAGTCGGAGCAGTGCTTCGCCGAGGACGCGCGGCTCGACTTCGTGGACGATGGCGACACGATCGACGTGAACATCCGGGGTGCCGGCAACCACCGCATCCGCTTCACGGGCGTGAACGCGACGGAGCAGACCGTCTACAACAGCAATCTCGCCAAGCAGCAGGGCGAGTGCCACGCGCTCAACGCCACGCAGCTCACCACGGCGATGATCAGGCGCAGCAACAACCAGGTGCGCCTCGTCTACCAGAACAAGCTCACGCGGGCGGGCGTGCGGTTCGTGAAGGACATCCAGGTGTTCATCCGCGGCTCGTGGCACGACCTGAACGCGCTGCTCGTGTCCCGCGGGGACGCGCTGTTTTTGCCCAACTCCCGTGAGACCGCCTGGAACCGCCAGTACATGTTCCTCATGCAGCAGGCGGCCCAGCGGCGGGTGGGGCTGTTCGATACGACCTTCTGCGGATTCGGGCCCGACCAGGACATTCCGATCCAGGTGACGGTGCATCCGAACGCGGCGGGCAACGACACCGTGAACATCAACGGCGAGTACGTGCGCGTGTACAACAGGGGCACGCGGGCGCTGAGCCTGACCGGCTGGTGGATCCGCGACTCATCGACCCGCCGCTACCACTTCCCGGACGGCACGGTGATCCAGCCGGGCCAGCACCTGCTGATCCACGTGGGCAAGGGCGACGACCTGCCGCAGACGCTCTACTGGGGGCTGAACACGCCGATCTTCGACAACCAGAACGACGCGAAGGGGATCGGCGACGGCGCGTACCTGTTCGACCCGCAGGGCGACATGCGCGCCTGGGTGTTCTACCCGTGCAGGTTGCAGCCGTGCAACAACCTGCCTGCCGGGACCTAGGCCGAGTCCTTCTGCACGTCGCCGCCGGGCGGGGCTGACAGCTTCCCGCCGGCGCAGCCTGGCGCGGCGTAGACGGCCCACGAGTGATTCTCGTAGATGCGCGTGTAGCCGGGCGGTGGCTGCACCTTGGCGAAGTGCTGGCGATCGAAGGCCCACATCTGCTTGGTCGGGCGCGGCTTGAGCATCAGGGCACCGACCTTCGTCTTCGAGCCCTCCACCAGGTCGATCGACTTGGGCTGGCCGTCGAGCCAGTAGCGCAGGTCGGGCACGGCCTTGTGGCCGATCGTCGAAATCGAGCCGCACTGCCGGAACTTGGCTCTTACGGCCGGCGCGTTGCCCACCAGCTTGAGGTCGGCGTAGTTGCGGGCCTCTCTTTGCATCGTGCTGTGGATGGACTTCAACTTGCTGACCTGCGCCGGGATGTAGGCAAGGGAGGCAATCAGGGCTGCGAGGCCCACCGCCTTCCATATCTGTCTGTGCTGGTCCGGCTTGAGCTTGAGCCAGCCGAAGACGGCCAGTCCGTAGACGATCGCCAGGAGCGCGGCGGGCGTGACGAGGTAGCGCTGGATCAGGCTGAGGCCAACGATGGAGGTGAGGACGATCCAGAGGGTGAGCGCCAGCGCCGTGGCCACGAGCAGGGTGAAGCGCTTGCGCGCGTATTGCCAGGCGAACACGAGGCCGGCCGGCACGCCAAACGCGAGCGGCCAGAGCAGCAGCAGCTTGAAGTACCAGGCGGTGCGGCTTGGGATGGTGAGCGGCGGGCGCCTGCGGTTGACCTCGCCGGCGAGTGTCTTCGTGCCGTGCAGGGAGTGGAGCGGCTGGCCGGTGATGATCCAGTCCTGGGCGATCCAGAGGATTGGCGCGGCTATCGCGAGCGCGACCAACTTGGCCTTGTCGTCTCTGTCCTTCCAGACGTACGCGAGGTAAAGCAATGAGAGAAGCCAGGCGTCGGGGCGCATGAGGCCCGCCGCCGCCAACACCGCCAACACCGCCGCGCCGCGCTTGGGCCTGCGGGTCTCGAGCAATAGAGCCCACACAACGAGAGCCGCGAAGGCCAGGTCCTGGTAGCCGATCAGCGCGAAGCGATCGATGGTCGGGCGGGTGGCGACGATGGCCGCAGCCACGATGCCCGCGGCCGGGTTCCACAGCTCGGCGCCCAGGCGGTAGATGAGCCACGTGAGCACGCCAAGCGAGAGCAGCGTGAGGGCGACCATGACCTTCGCTGAGCTGTCGCCGGCGAGCAGGACCGGGAACGCGACGAGCGTCTGCAGCGGGTGCGGCGTAGGCGCGAAGACGGCCGTGTAGTCGGGCGTGTGGCCGTGGACGATGTCGCGCGCCCAGAGGAGCGCGTAGCGGGCGTCGAAGTTGACGTAGCTCGGCTTGTAGATCAGCCAGAGCACGAGCGGCACGCCAACGATGACGGCGAGCGCTGGAAGCACCCGGAGCGCCCCGTCGCGAAGCGCCACGGGCGCCGTAGTGGGACGCGAGGCGGTGGCCATCCGGCTCCGTGACTCTAGCCGTCAGCCCCGCGGGGGGCGAATTTCGGCCGGTTGGTGCCTTTTACCGGTCATGGGCGGTCAAACAGTCCAATCGATCTGGGAACTGGTCCGGCGGCAGCATGGTGTGGTCGCGCGGTGGCAGTTGCTTGAGCTCGGGTTTACGCGACATGGGATCGAGCACCGGCTCGGAAACGGGCGCCTGCATCCGGTGTGGCGAGGCGTGTATGCGGTGGGGCGGCCAGACCTCACGCGCGAGGGATGGTGGATGGCGGCCGTGCTCGCCTGCGGACCGGGTGCCGCGCTGAGCCACAGCAGCGCCGGCGCGCTCCTCGTCGTCGTGAGGCCACGGCCCGGCGCCATTCACGTAGCGACTCGGGCGAAGCGGACGCGCCCCCGCATCGTCGTGCACCGCCGCGGCCTTCGCGAAGACGACGTGACGACCTACTGCGGCATCCCCGTGATTGCCGTCGTTCCGACCCTGGTCGACCTCGCCACCGAGCTGAGCCGCGACGCGCTCGAAGCCGCGATAAGCGAGGCGGACAAGCGCGACCTGATCGATCCGGAGTCGCTGCGCGGCGCGCTCGACGACTTCCCGCCGCGGCCGGGCGTGGCCATCCTGCGAGAGACACTGGATCGGCGGACGTTCCGCGTCACGGACTCGAAGCTCGAGCGCTTGTTCCTACCGATCGCCCGCCGCGCCGGGCTTCCCTCGCCGCAGACGAGGAAGTACGCGAACGGTTTCCGCGTGGACTTCCTCTGGCCGGAGCTCGGGCTGATCGTCGAGACCGACGGGCTGCGTTACCACCGCACGCCCGCGCAGCAGGCGAACGACCGCCTGCGCGACCAGCGGCACCTGGCCGAAGGACTCATCCCGCTGCGGTTCACGCACGGGCAGATCCGGTACGAGCCGGAGCATGTGGAGGCGACGTTGCGTGCGGTCGTAGCCCGGATCGGCAAGGATTCGCCGCATGCCGAAGCTCAGCTATCTCGGGCCTGAGGGCACGTTCACGCACCAGGCGGCGCGAGACCTCGCGCGCGAGGGCGAGGAGCTCACCCCGCTCGGGAGCGTGCGCGAGGTGGTGCAGTCGGTGGAGTCGGGCGCGGCGGCGGCGGGTGTGGTGGCGTTCGAGAACAGCCTGGAGGGACCCGTGCCGGCCAATCTCGACGAGCTGCTCCTACAGACCACGCGCTGCATGATCTCGGGCGAGCGGGTGCTGCCCGTGTCGTTCACGCTGTTCCGCTCGCCGGGCGACGAGTCCAAGCTGACCGGCGTGAGGAGCCACTCCTTCGGGCTCGCCCAGTGCTCGCGCTTCATCGAGGAGAACGGGCTCGAGGTGCGGGAGGCGGCGAGCACGGCCGGCGCCTGTCGCGACCTGGCCGAGCAGCCGCGCGAGGGCTGGGGAGCCATCGGGCCGCCGGTGGCCGGCGAGATGTACGGGCTGCGCGCCGAGCAGGATCACGTCGAGGACGACGAGCGCGCCACCACGCGCTTCGTGCTGCTGCGGACGAGCTGCCCCGAGGCGACCGGCAAGGACCGCTCCGCGTTCTCCTTCCTGCCGAGCCACGACGAGCCGGGCAGCCTCGTGCGCCTGCTCCAGGAGTTCGCGCTGCGCGACATCAACCTGACCGCGATCAAGTCGCGTCCCACCAAGGAGCTGCTCGGCGAATACATCTTCTACATCGAGTGCGAGGGACACATCACCGAGCCGCACCTGCGCGACGCGGTGCTGGGCGTCCTGCGCTTCGACAGCGTGACCCGCTTCCTGGGCTCGTTCCCAGAGGATGTCGGCCGTCCGGCGCAGCACCGTGTGGACGGGTCCAGCGCGTCGGCCAAGTACGACCAGATGCTCGGCAAGATCGAAACGTGAGCCTCGTTCGCGTCGGGGTCGCCGGGCTGGGGCTGATCGGAGGCTCGATCGCGCGGCGGCTGGCGGAGCTGCCAGACCTGTACGAGCCGATCGGATTCGACACCCGCGACGAGTCCCGCGCCGGCCTCGAGGTGACATCGACGATCGAGGACCTCGCCAGGACGGCCGAGATGGTGATCGTCGCCGTCCCGCCCAGGGCCACCGCCTCCGTGGTTGCCGCCGTTCTGGAGGCCGACGAGAACGTGATCGTGACCGACGTGGCCTCGGTGAAGGAACCGATCGTGAACGCGCTCGCGGGCCGGGACCGCTACCTCCCCTCCCACCCACTGGCCGGCGCCGAGACGACCGGCTGGCACGCCGCAAAGGCAGATCTCCTGCACGCGACCACCTGGGCCGTGTGCCCGCCGCCGGCCGACGCGCCCATTGAGCTGCTCTGCCGCTGGGGCGCCGTGTTCGACGCCTTCGAAGCGCGGCTGATGGTGTGCGAGCCGCGTGACCACGACATCGCGGTTGCGCACACGAGCCACGCGCCACACGTGCTTGCCGCGGCGGTGGCGGCGTCGCTGGCGGCGCAGTCCTCTCCGCGCCTGACCGCCGCGCTGTCCGGCGGCGGCCTGCGAGACATCGCCCGCCTGGCTCGCTCCGACCAGGAGCTCTGGCGCGAGATCCTCGAGCTGAACGGAGCGAACACCGAGGCCGCGCTGGGCGACGTGCGCGCCGCCCTCGACAACCCGCCCGCCTGGGACCGCGGGGCGGAGATGGCGGAAATGGTTCACGAGCTGCGCTGGACCGAACCGCGCTGGCAGCAACGGGAGTTCGTGTGGCCGGCCTGGGACGAGCTGAAGCGGCTCGGCCGCGAGGGCGTGGCCATCCGCCGCCCGGCGGACGCCGGCGGTCGCCTCACCGCTGACGTCGCCGAGCAGGCAGCTTCTAAGTCCTAGGCATCGGGCAGCGTGTCGAGCGCCCGATTGTCGGTCAGGCGCGTGGCGCCGCTGCCGTTCGCGTTCATCGAGTAGATCTCGGAGTTGTGATCGCGGTCTGTCGCGAACACGATCTTCGACCCGTCCGGCGTCCACGCCGGAACGCCGTCGCCGACGTGGTTGGCCGTCAGCCGGATTGCGCCCGAGCCGCTCGCGGTCATCGAGTAGATCTCGAAGTTGCCATCGCGGTCTGTCGCGAAGGCGATCCTCGAGCCATCCGGAGACCAATCCGGGGTGAGGTCGAGCGCCCTGCTTGTGGTGAGCCGTGTCAGGCCCGTGCCGTTCACGCCCACCGTGTAGATGTCGACGTTCCCGTCCTTCGTGCTCGAGAACGCGAGCTTTGTGCCGTCGGGCGACCACGAGGGCGTGACGTCCTGCGCGCGGTTGTTGGTCACCCGGGTCACGCCGCTGCCATCAGACGCGTTCATCGTGTAGAGCTCGAAGTCACCGTCGCGGTTGCTGGCAAACGCGATCTTGTCGCCGTTCGGCGACCAGGCCGGTGTGAGGTCGATCGCGTGGCTGCTCGTGAGCCGCGTGACCCCGCTGCCGTCGGCGTTCATCGTGTAGATGTCCGACCCGCCGCCGCGTGTGCTCACGAAAGCGATCTTCGAATGATCTGGCGACCAGACAGCGTTCGCGTCGATCGCGCGGTCGTGGGTGAGCCGCGTGACGCCGCTGCCGTCGCTGTGCATGGAGTAGATCTCGGAGTTGCCGTCGCGCGTGCTCGTGAACACGATCGGCGAGCTGGGTGCGCTGACCTGCACGGTCGCGCTGTAGGTCGACACGCCGCCGTCCTTGTCCTGGATCCGGCCGTGCACAGTCACCGGCCCCGGCGTGACCGGCGCTACACACGCGGTGGAGCTGCTCGAGCCGTACGGCGAGAACACGCCGGTGCCGCAGTCGAACGAGTAGGTGAAACCGGCGCTCGTGTCCGCCAGCGACGGGTCGCTCGGACCGGTCAGCGAGACAGTGAACGACGAGCCGGGCGCCGCGCTAGAAGGCGCGTTGAAAGTGGCCGACGGCGCGACGTTATCCGTGGACAGCTGGAACGAGACGCTGTCGCTCAGCCCATCCGGATCCGTGCCGGTGATCGTGACGGTCTGCGTCGCCGGCCCGTCGTCAGGCGTGTAGCTCCAGGACCAGGTGCCGTCGCCGTTGCTGGTCACGTGCCCGACCGAGGCGGACAGCGCAACCGTGTCGCCGTTCGGGTCGGACACCGTGCCCGTATCGGTGGCCTGTGAGCCCTCGTTGCCCGCGGCCCCCGCGTGGTCGGCGGTCAGGCTCGGCGGCTGCTGCAGCTCGAAGGTCTTGCCGTAGACGTCGTCGTCGCCCGTGTCCTGGTGCCGCGTCCAAACTGCCGTTGCCGTGTGGCCCGACACGGTGATGGAGGTGAGCGAGTCGTCCTCACGCGTATTGGTGAGCCTGTAGAGGAAGCCTGTGTTCGTGTCGAACGCGTATATGTCGAACTGCTGGGTCACGTCGTCGTAGCGGGCGAAGGTGATGACACCGTGGGAGGCGGAGCGCAGGTCGGCGATGACGTCGGCCGAAGAGCCGGACAGCACCAGGTGCGACTCTGCGCCCCCCTCGAGCGGCTGCCAGTAGATCTGGCTGAGATCGCTGCCATCGATGTAGGCGACAACCGAGCCGTCGGTGGCCAGGGCGCCACCCGCCGTGGTCTGGTTGGTGAGCTGGTGCTTGGTCCAGGTGCCGTCCGTGGCGCGTGTCGCGGACCAGACCGCACAATCGGTGGCGATCGTCTGGCACTTCTGCCAGGCCACGGCGGCGCCGCTCGGCGAAGCCACGGGGCTGCGGTCATAGGAGCCGGCGTCATCCGACACCTCCTCGGTCGTGCCCGTCGATCGGTCGCGGACGAAGATCCCGTTGGGTGTGCCATCGGCCGGGATCGTGGACTTCGTCCAGACGATGATCTGACTGCCGATCGAACCCTCGAGTGATTGGCCCTGCGGATCGGGGTCCACGTCGTGAGGCGGCGTGGAGGGATCGGCGGTGTCGAACAGGTACTCCCTGCGACCACCGCTCGGCGCCGCGGTGGAGCGATAGAGCAGTGCCGAACCGCTCACACTCGGCAGCGCCTGGAGGGCCACGTCGCTCCCCTTCGGGACGGCGTGGTCGATGCCCGTCGAGAGATCGTAGTAGTGGACCTGGTAGTCGGGCGCATCGGTGTATGCCACGAGGTTCCCGTCGATGTGCGGGTCGACCTGGTCGTTCGGGCCGCCCGCGACCACGAACTCCGGCGTACTCGACAGATCGATCGCGCGGCTGGGCGTCACATCCGTAGCCGCCGAAGCGCCCACAGCCAAGACCGCCACCACAGCCAAGACCGTCAGAAGGAACTGAGCAAGTTTCATTCCCTGATCCTGCAACGAAGCGATTGCGATGTGAATTGCGGGTGGACCACAGTCTTTTGGGCGCAGAACCGCAGTGGCGAGGAAAGCCTGGGCGGACCTAGAGTGGGTACAAGCGGGCGCCGATGGGTGAACAGAGGACTTCACAGGTCGCGCTTCTCGAGCGCGAGTCGGAACTGGCAGTGCTTGGCCGGGTGATGGACGACGTGGCCGAGGGCCGCGGCGGCGTTGCGGTGATCGAGGGTGCCTCGGGTCTCGGCAAAACGACCCTCCTGCGCGCCGCCACGGGCCTGGCGCGCGAGCGCGGCTACACGGTGCTCAGCGCGCTTGGCCAGGCGATGGGCGACGACCTGCCCTGGCTGACCGTGCGCGAGCTCCTCGAGCCGGCGCTGCGGGACGACCGCGAGCTGCTGCTGGGCGGCGCGGCCGGCATGAGCTCCGCCGTGCTGGACCCGAGCGCCCCGCCCCAGCGCAATCCGGAGATGTCGGCGACCGCGATGCACGGTCTCTACTGGCTCGTGGCGAACGTGGCCGAGCGC
>Ga0068856_100005093_pt1 | contig 12992 bp, 10 predicted proteins | sample KBSCornC62_FD_66595 | JGI IMG/M metagenome (GOLD analysis project Ga0068856, IMG submission 66595) | Corn rhizosphere microbial communities from Kellogg Biological Station, Michigan, USA - KBS Corn C6-2 | ecosystem: Host-associated > Plants > Roots > Rhizosphere > Soil ...
GTGTCGACGGCGGAAGCCTCGAATTCCTCGTGCAGCGACAGCTGTTCGACCAGCGTGTCGCGCAGGTCGGTGTCGTCATCCACGATCAGAATCTTGCGGGCGTTGGCCATGTCGTACAATCCTCTAAGGCCGATGGAAGCCGAAGCGTCGCCGGCCAAGTTTTAGGTCAGGTCTTGCGTAAGAAGACGGGTTCGTCAGTGGTGTTTCGTCTTGAGGTAGGGGGCTGTTACCGATTCACAAGCCGCAAGGCACTCTACTCCAGAATTTGCGGCCATTTGGATGAATGTCCTGTAATGGCCCGGAAATACGCTGTTTCACCCACCGCCTGAGCCAATTTCGTAGAAAGGTAAGTTGTTTCAATGACTTCCAACCCTACCGCGAGCAACGGCACGCTATCGGCGATCCGGGTTCGGGGCGCCGCCGGCAATCCGCGCCGCGGCTGGCTCATGGCAGGCGGGCTGACGGTTCCGGTCGCGCTCGGCCGTGGCGGCATCAAGGCCGACAAGCGCGAGGGAGACGGCGGCACGCCGCGGGGCATTTTTCGGCCCAGGCAATTGTGGTGGCGCGCCGATCGGCATCCGCGGCCCAAAACTTTTTTGCCGGTTCGTGCGATCAGGCGACAGGACGCGTGGTGCGAGGACCCTTCGAGCCGCCACTATAATCAGCCGGTGCGGCTGGAAGGCGATCAGGGCGGCGACCGGCTGACGCGCACCGACCACCTCTATGATTTCATCATCGAGATCGACCACAACACTTCGCCACGCATTGCGGGGCGCGGCAGTGCGGTGTTCCTGCACCTGGCGCGCACTGATTTTTCGCCGACCGCGGGCTGCGTGTCGATGACGCGATCGGCGATGCTGCGGTTGTTGGAGCGGCTCGGTCCGCAAACGCAAATCGTGATCGGATGAGATCGACATAGGGAAAGCCCATGCTGGACAATAATCAGATCGCCGCCGCATCGCGCATCCTGAACGATCATTGGCGCGCGGGCACCAAGTTCGGTGGGCTCGACGCCTCGGCGCGGCCGCGCGACCGCACCGAGGGCTACGCCATCCAGGCCGCGATCGAGCGCACGTCGACAAAGCCGCTATTCGGCTGGAAGATCGCCGCCACCAGCGAAGCCGGGCAGAAGCATATCAATGTCGAGGGGCCGATGGCCGGGCGCATCCTGGCCGAGACGGTGATTCCGGACGGCGGCACAGCCTCGATGACGGGAAATGAAATGCGGGTCGGCGAACCCGAATTCTGCTTCCGCATGGCGAAGGATTTGCCGCCCCGCGTAAAACTCTATTCGGTGCAGGAGGCGCTCGACGCCGTCGGTACGTTGCATCCGGCGATCGAAATTCCGGACTCGCGGTTTGCCGATTTCGTCAGCGCCGGCGCGCCGCAGATCATCGCGGACAACGCCTGCGCGCATCTGTTCGTGCTGGGGCCGCCGACCGGCGCGAACTGGCGCGCGCTCGATCTGGTCGAGGAGAAGCCCGTCATCACGCTACGCGGCCAGCGCTACATCGGTCACGGCAAGAACGTGCTCGGAGATCCCCGCGTTGCGCTGGCCTGGCTCATCAACGAATTGAGCGGGCTCGGCATCACGCTGAAGGCAGGACAGATCGTCACGACCGGCACCTGCCACCCGCCGCTGCCGATCCAGGCCGGTGACAAGTTCGCCGCCGATTTCGGCGTGTTGGGGAAAGTGTCGGTCGCGTTCAGCTAGGCGCGCCAACAATGACGACGTCATTCTGAGGTGCGCGCCGCAGGCGAGCCTCGAAGGATGCTGTTCAACGCCCTGCTTGAGGCCATCCTTCGAGGCGCGCCGAAGATGGCGCGCACCTCAGTATGACAGCTGCGTTTTAGATCAGCGATGCCCGAAAATCGCCGAGCCGACGCGGACATGGGTGGCGCCGAACTGAATGGCGATGGCAAAATCGGCGCTCATGCCCATAGACAGTTTTTTCAAGCCGTTGCGCGCGGCGATCTTCGCGGTCAGCGCGAAATGCGGGGCCGGCGCATCGTCGACCGGCGGGATGCACATCAACCCGGAAATTTCCAAACCGTATTTCTCGCGACAACTCGCAATGAAGGCGTCGGCCTCATCAGGCGCCACGCCCGCCTTCTGCGGCTCCTCGCCGGTGTTGAGTTGCACGAACAATTCGGGCCGCTTTTTTTGGGAATTGATCTCCTTGGCTAACGCTTCGCAAATGCTCGGACGGTCGACCGAATGGATCGCGTCGAACAGCGCCACCGCCTCCTTTGCCTTGTTGGATTGCAGCGGCCCGATCAAATGCAGCGCCAAACCCGGGTAAGCCGACATTAACCCTGGCCACTTGGCCTTGGCTTCCTGCACGCGATTTTCGCCGAAAACGCGCGCTCCCGCCGTGATTGCCGGCGTAATCGCGTCGGCGTCGAACGTCTTCGACACCGCGATCAGCGTCACCGACGCACGATCGCGCCGCGCCTCCTGGCACGCGCGCAAAATATCGGCCTCCACCGACGCGAGCGCGTTTGGTAAAGGCCGGGTTATCGCGGAAGCATTTTCAGGCGCCATGACGGTGAACCAATCGTAGATTTACGGAGGTAGGTTGAATTTTACCGAGTTCGGGAAAGGCTTCTTGAACCCTTGCCGCTACCTTGCATGTGGGGTCGGGGGACGAAGATGTCACGTTTCACTTTCAACCGCAAAAGAGCCAAACTCAAGAAGCTCCTTGGAATCCGGGCGCGGCTCGCACTGCTGGCGCTGATTCTGGTGGCGCCCTTGATGCTCGATCGCGCCCGCTCGCTGGAAGACACCCGCTCCAAGCAGATCGCCCGCGCCTCCCAGGAATTCTCCGAACTGGCGCAGCACAGCGCCGATACCCAACGTGAAATTATCTCATCCGTCGAGACCATGCTGAAGTCGGCCGCCTATATCCGCGCCTCGGCGGGCGGGATCGGCCGCAGTTGCGACATCCTGCGCGAGAGCCTGCCGGTCAACCTGCCCTGGATCAGTAGCCTGTTGATCGTCGGCGGCGACGGTCACGTGCAATGCGCGACGCGCCCCGACCTCGTCGGGCTCGATCTCTCTGGCCGCGACTACCTGAAGAAAGCCCGTCAGGTCCGCAATTTCGTCGTCAGCGATTTCCTGTTTGCGATCACCACCGACCGGCCGATCATCATGGCCGCCTATCCGGTGTCCGCGATCCGCGACGATTCCGATTCCGTCATCGTCGCCGGCATCAGCCTGAACTGGATGTCCAAGATCATGGGCAATCTCGCCGGCCGTCCGGGAATTTCGGCGGTGCTGGTGGACAGCACGGGAACCGTGCTGGCGGCGCCTTCGGATGAAGCCAGCCTGATCGGCAGACAGCTCGACACGATTCCGCTGTTGGCCTCGGTCGCCGACAAGGCGATCAATTCAGACAAGGACAACGGTTCGGTGTCGTTTGTCGCGGCCGACAATTCCCGGCGCATCGTCAACTTTGCGCGGATCCCCGGCACCAACTCTCGCCTGATCGTCAGCATCGACGAGACCAAGGTGTCGGCCGCCATCAACCGCGATATTCGCACTGCCTATCTGCAATTGTGCTTCGTCTGCGTGTTCGTGCTGCTCGGTGCGCTGGTCGCCGCCGAAAAACTCATCATCTATCCCGTCGAGATGATGGCAGCGATTGCAAAACGTTTCGGCCAGGGCGACTGGTCGGCACGCGCCGGACGCAACCGCCTGCCGGCCGAATTCGTTCCTCTGGCGCGCGCCTTCAACGCGATGGCGGCAAAACTCGGCGAACGCGAGCGCGAGCTGATCGCGACCAATGACCGGCTGACGGTGATGGCCTCGATCGACATGCTGTCCGGCCTCGCCAACCGCCGCGGCTTCCAGAGCCGGCTCGACTTCGAATGGATGAAGGCGCAGCAATATGGCAGCGACCTGTCGCTCCTGATGATCGACGTCGACCACTTCAAACTCTACAACGACAGCTACGGCCATCCCGAAGGCGATGCCTGCCTGACCCGGCTCGGCGAAACCCTGGCCGGGATCGCCGCCGACACCATGGGCTTTGCCGGCCGCTATGGCGGCGAGGAATTTTGTCTGTTGCTGCCGAACACGGAAAGCGCCCGCGCGCTCGATATCGGCGAGCAGGTGCGCCAGGCGGTTCTGGCCCAGGCCATGCCGCACGCCACCAGCGCGCATCAGATCGTGACCGTCAGCGTCGGCGTCGCCACCACCAAGCCCAACGTCGGCCAACAGCCGGGCGACTTGATCGAAGCGGCGGACGCCGCGCTCTATGCTGCCAAGCACCGCGGCCGTAACGCCGTGGTCGAGCATGGCTTTGTCCGGAACACGGACAGCTCCATGGCGATCGCGAGTTGAGGGAATACCCGTCCGCGAAGCTGATAAAGTGATCGAAACGGCCGTTCCCGCGGACCCTCCAACCCGTTGACCCCGCAGCCGCTTTTGTGGCCTAGTCCGCCGTCTCCCGAAAACGGCCGTTTAGCCCCAAAAAGCCCTGCGATTCCATGACCTCCGAACGCTACAACGCACGCGAATCCGAGCCGCGCTGGCAACGCCAGTGGGACCAGCAGGCGATCTTCACCTCCAAAAACGACGATCCGCGGCCGAAATATTACGTGCTGGAGATGTTCCCCTACCCGTCCGGGCGCATCCATATCGGGCATGTCCGCAACTACACGCTCGGCGACGTGCTGGCCCGCTTCATGCGCGCCAAGGGTTTTAACGTGCTGCACCCGATGGGCTGGGATGCGTTCGGGCTGCCGGCGGAGAATGCGGCGATCGAGCGCAAGGTCGCGCCGAAGGCGTGGACCTACGACAACATCGCGGCGATGAAAAAGCAGTTGCAGTCGATCGGGCTGTCGCTGGACTGGGCGCGCGAATTCGCGACCTGCGACCCCAGCTATTACAAGCATCAGCAGAAGATGTTCCTGGATTTCCTGCGCGCAGGGCTCGCCGAACGCGAGAAACGCAAGATCAACTGGGATCCGGTCGACATGACCGTGCTGGCCAACGAGCAGGTGATCGACGGCCGCGGCTGGCGCTCGGGCGCCGTGGTCGAGCAGCGCGAGATGAACCAGTGGGTATTCAAGATCACCCGCTATTCGCAGGAACTGCTGGACGCGCTCGACACGCTGGACCGCTGGCCCGACAAGGTGCGGCTGATGCAGCGCAACTGGATCGGCCGAAGCGAAGGCATGCTGGTGCGCTTCGCGCTCGATCCCGCGACGTCGCCCGCCGGCGAAACCGAACTGAAGATTTTCACGACCCGGCATGACACGCTGTTCGGCGCCAAGTTCATGGCGATCGCGGCCGACCATCCGCTGGCACAGGCGGCGGCTGCGAAAAATCCGAAGCTCGCGGAATTCATCGCCGACGTTAAACGCATCGGCACCGCGCAGGAAATCATCGACACCGCGGAGAAGCAGGGTTTTGACACCGGCATCCGCGCGATCCATCCGTTCGACCCGAACTGGAAGCTGCCGGTCTACGTCGCCAATTTCGTGCTGATGGAATACGGCACCGGCGCGATCTTCGGCTGCCCCGCGCATGACCAGCGCGACCTCGACTTCGTCAACAAATACGGCCTCGGCAACACGCCGGTGGTCTGCCCGGAAGGCCAGGACCCCAAGACATTCGTCATCACCGACACCGCCTATGACGGCGATGGCCGCATGATCAATTCGCGCTTCCTCGACGGCATGACCATCGAGCAGGCCAAGCAGGAAGTCGCCAAGCGGCTGGAAGGCGAAGTCCGCGGCAACATGCCGGTCGGCGAGCGCCAGGTGAATTTCCGGCTGCGTGACTGGGGCATTTCGCGTCAGCGCTATTGGGGCTGCCCGATTCCGGTGATCCATTGCCCGAAGTGCGATGTAGTGCCGGTGCCGGACAAGGATTTGCCGGTGGTGCTGCCCGAGGATGTCAGCTTCGACAAGCCGGGCAACGCGCTCGATCACCATCCGACCTGGAAGCACGTCACCTGCCCGCAATGCGGGGCCAAGGCCACGCGCGAAACCGACACCATGGACACCTTCGTGGATTCGTCCTGGTACTTCGCGCGCTTCACCGATCCCTGGAACGACGAGGCGCCGACCACGCCCGCGGTCGCCAACCGGATGATGCCGGTCGATCAATATATCGGCGGCGTCGAGCACGCGATCCTGCATCTGCTCTACAGCCGCTTCTTCACCCGCGCGATGAAGGCCACCGGCCACATCGACATGAAGGAGCCGTTCGCCGGCATGTTCACCCAGGGCATGGTGGTACACGAGACCTATCAAAAGGCCGACGGCAGCTTTGTCACGCCGGCCGAGGTAACCGTCGAAGCCGGCGGCAATGGCCGGCGTGCGGTACTCACCGGAACCGGCGAGGAAGTCGCGATCGGTCCGATCGAGAAGATGTCGAAGTCGAAGAAGAACACCGTCGACCCCGACGACATCATCGCGACCTACGGCGCCGACGTCGCGCGCTGGTTCATGCTGTCGGATTCGCCGCCCGACCGCGACGTGATCTGGAGCGACGAACGCGTCCAGGGCGCCTCGCGTTTCGTGCAGCGGCTGTGGCGGCTGGTCAATGAATCGGCGGAACTCGCCAAGGCCGTATCGACGGCCCGGCCGGCGTCGTTCGGAACGGATGCGCTTGAGCTACGCAAGGCCGCCCATGGCGCGCTCGACAAGGTCTCGGCCGGCATCGAGAAACTGCATTTCAACGTGTGTCTGGCCTATATCCGGGAATTCGCCAATGCGCTCGCCGACGTGCTCGGGCGCGCCGGCCAATCCGCGCCAGATCTGGCCTGGTCGGTCCGCGAGGCCGCCATCATCCTCGTTCAACTGTTCTCGCCGATGATGCCGCATCTGGCCGAGGAATGCTGGCAGGTGCTGGGGCAGCAGGGTCTGGTTTCCGAGGCCGATTGGCCGCAAATCGAACGCGATTTGCTGGTTCAAGACACCGTGACGCTGGTAGTCCAGGTCAACGGTAAGAAGCGGGGCGAGGTCACGGTGGCGAGCGCGGCCCAAAATCCGGAAATTGAGGCTGCCGTTTTGGCGCTCGATACGGTAAAACAGGCCCTGGGCGGCAAAGCCGTCCGCAAGGTAATCGTTGTGCCCAAGAGGATCGTCAATGTCGTCGGCTAGGCTCGGCATCGCCATCAGGCTTTTGGCCATCGCCGCGCTGTCGGCGCTGACCGCCGGCTGCTTCCAGCCGATGTATGCCGAACACGCCGACGGAACCGGCCTGCGCGACAAGCTGCTGACCGTGGACCTTCCGCCGGTCGACAAGCCGAACGCGTCGCATGAGGCGCGGATTCAGGTCGCCATCCGCAACGCACTGGCGTTCAAGCTGTACGGCGCCGCCACCGGCGCGCCGCCACTTTACCGGCTCGATCTCAAATTCGCGTCCAGCCGCTCCTCGCTGATCGTCAATCTGAACACCGGCCTGCCCGACACCGAAACGCTCGGCATCGATGCGCAGTACAATCTGGTCGAGCTCGCCACCAACAAATCGGTGATCACCGGCACGACGTTCTCGCACCTCTCCTACGATATCCCCGGCAGCTACCAGCGCTTCGCCCGCGCCCGTGCCATCCGCGATGCCGAGGATCGCGCCGCCGAAGAGATCGCCGAGCACATCAGGACCCGCCTGGCGGCTTATTTCTTCACCGCCTCCGCCGAAGCCAGTGCTTCGGGCACGGTGCCGGATGCCGTACCCGCCCCCCGGGCGGGGAAACTGAACTAGCCTTCAAGGCTCAGCTTCAAGCCTAAGCTTCAAGGGTCTGCCCGTGGTCGCGCTTCGAGGAAAGGACATCGACGCTTTCCTGGCCCGGCCAGATCCGGCCCGTCCCATCATCCTGCTCTACGGCCCCGATGCCGGCTTGGTGCGCGAACGCGCCGATGCGCTGCTGGCATCCGCGGTCGACGATCCCAACGATCCGTTCTCGATGGTGCGGCTGGACGGCGACGAATTGTCCGCCGAGCCGTCGCGGCTGGTCGATGAAGCGATGACGGTGCCGCTGTTCGGCGGCCGCCGCGCCATCCGGGTCCGCGCCGGCTCGCGCAGTTTTGCCAGCGGCATCGATACGCTGGCGGATAGCCCGCTCAAGGATTGCCGCATCGTGATCGAGGCCGGCGAGCTGCGCGCCGAAAGCCCGCTGCGCAAGGCCTGCGAACGCGCCAAGACCGCGGTCGCCATCGCCTGCTATCCCGACGGCGAACGCGACTTGGCAAAACTGATCGACGATGAATTGCGGATCGCAAGCCTGCGGATCGCGGCCGACGCACGCGCATCGCTGACCGCCTTGCTGGGCGGCGACCGCCAGGCGTCGCGCAACGAGCTTCGAAAGCTCACGCTCTATGCCCACGGCAAGGGCGAAGTCACGCTCGAGGATGTTGTGGCAGTGGTCGCGGACGCCTCCGAGCTGAAGATCGATCCGATCGTCGACGGCGCGTTCGCCGGCAAGCCGGAACTGGTGGAAACCGAATTTGCAAAAGCGATGGTTGCCGGCACGTATCCCGGCATGATCATTTCCGCCGCCCAGCGCCAGGCCGCATGGTTGCACAAGACCGCGCTCGCCGCCGCCGATGGAACGCCGGTTTCGACCTTGCTCGACAGCGGTTTTCCGCGGCTGCATTTTTCACGCAAGACCAATGTCGAAACCGCGCTGCGCCATTTCAACCCGGCGCGGCTGCTATCGGTCATCGAGCTGCTCGCGACCGCGGCCCTCGACATGCGCAAGCAGGCCTCGCTCGCCGCCGTGATCGCGCAACGCACGCTGTTGTCGATTGCCGTGAATGCCAGGCGGCGAGGGTGAGATGGACGTCGTCCACTCCCTCGCCCCGCTCTCGTGTCCGACGAAGGCCGCCTTCGGGCGAAGGCGGATGCGGGGAAAGGGTGGGGTGAGAGGCTGCTGAGTTCCGGCATATGCAGAAGACGTAATAAGCTCAGTGCCTGGCCCCTCATCCGGATCGCCGAGTGCGATCCGATCTCCCCCCGCAAAGAGCGAGGGGAGATGAAGATCAGCCCTTCGCCAGCTTCTGCACGATGCCGTCGAGCTGATCGAGGTCGCGATAGCGGATCACGACGCTGCCGCCGGGATCGCGATGCTCGATGCTGACCTTGAGTCCGAGCACGTCGCTGACCCGTTTTTCCAGCGCGACCGTGTCGGCATCCTTTGCCATCTTCCCGGCGCGCGGCTTCTGCGCCTTGCGCTCGGGCACGCCCTCTTCATGCGCCAGCGCCTCGGCCTGGCGGACGTTGAGGCCTTCCTCGACAATGCGTTTGGCGGCGGCGGACGGATCGGGCACGCCGATCAGCGCGCGGGCGTGACCGGCCGACAACTGGCCTGACGAGATATAGGCCTGCACCTCGGCGGGCAGTTTGGTCAGCCGCATCATGTTGGCGACGTGGCTGCGGCTTTTGCCGACTACCTTGGCGATTTCTTCCTGGCTGCGTTTGAACTCGTTGACCAGCGCGTGATAGCCCTGCGCCTCTTCCATCGCGTTGAGATTTTCGCGCTGCACGTTTTCGACGATCGCGATCTCCAGCGCGTCGCTGTCGCTGACATCGACCGGCACGATCGGAACCTCGTGCAGGCCGGCGATCTGCGAGGCGCGCCAGCGCCGCTCGCCGGCGATGATCTCGTAGCGGTCGGCTGCGCCCTTGACCGCGCGCACCACGATCGGCTGGATCACGCCGTGCTGCTTGATCGAATCGGCCAGCTCGCCGAGCTCGGCTTCGGAAAAATCGCGGCGCGGATTGCGCGAATTGGCCTTCAGGAATTCGATCGGCACCTTGCGCTGCGCGCGCGGCCGCTCCAGATGCGCGGCCTCGCCGCCGACATCGCCGATCAGACTTGCAAGACCGCGCCCCAGTCGCGAACGCGCTTCGTCGGCCATCGCCAGCTCCCTTGGATTCACGCAACTCACTCCGAATTAGACGCCGATAATTTTCGTAGGATGGGTGGAGCGCAGCGAAACCCATCGGCTTCATCGTGTGCGGCGATGGGTATCGCTGCGCTCAACCCAGCCTACGATTTCCGCAACTTCAATGCGTGCGCAGTTCGCGCTCGCGCTGGATCACTTCGGTCGCGAGCTTCAGATAGGCTTCGCTGCCGACGCATTTGAGATCGTAGACCAGCACCGGCTTGCCGTAGGAAGGCGCCTCCGAAATGCGGACGTTGCGCGGGATCATGGTGTTGTAGACCTTGCTACCCATGAACTGCCGGACGTCGGCGACGACCTGGTTCGACAGATTATTGCGCGAGTCGAACATGGTCAGCACGATGCCGTGGATCGACAGGTTGGGATTGAGGGTCGAGCGCACCTGCTCCACCGTCTGCAACAACTGCGACAGGCCTTCGAGCGCGAAGAACTCGCATTGCAGCGGCACCAGGATCGCGTCCGACGCCGCCATCGCATTGACGGTGAGAAGATTGAGCGACGGCGGGCAATCGATCAGCACATAGGTGTAATCGGTGTCGGGCGTTGCGTTGGTGTTGAGCGCCGCGATCGCGTCGCGCAGCCGGAACGCGCGGTCGCGGGTGTGGCCCAATTCCAGTTCGAGGCCGGAAAGATCCATGGTCGAAGCCGCGATATGCAGCCGCGGTACCGCGGTCGGAACCACCGCGTCGCGCAGCGGCGCTTCGCCGATCAAGACGTCATAGGTCGAGACGTTGCGGCTCTTGCGGTCGATGCCAAGACCCGTTGAGGCATTGCCCTGCGGATCGAGATCGACGATCAGCACGCGCTCGCCGATCGCGGCCAGCGCGGTGCCGAGATTGATGGCGGTGGTGGTCTTGCCGACGCCACCCTTCTGGTTCGCGAGCGATAAAATGCGCGGATGGCCGGGCGGAGCCGGCGCTCTATCTTCTTGATAAATCTGATCAATTACGGTCATGCCGGAATGCCATCTGCCTTGGCGGACTGATCGCGCCGCTCGATCCGATCGAGTTCGACGATCCAGCCGTGCCCGCCCGTGCGGCTGGAATGGAGGCGAGGTTTAATCTTCCAATATTTAGTGGCCTCGGTCAATTCCGCCTCTACATCTTGGCCTTTGAGAAACAAGGCTTTTGCACCCTGCCCGACCATTGGCTCAGCGAAACCGATCAGTTGATGTAGCGGAGCCACCGCTCGCGCGGTGACGCAATCGACCCCACCAACGATACTATCCACATTATCCCCGATGTCAGCCAGGTGGACGGTACCCGGCGCGTTCGTAACCCGCAGCGCCTCGCGCAAGAACGCAGCCTTCTTGGCGTTGCGTTCAATCAAGTGGACCGTCGCGCCGGGAATGTCGGCCACCGCGCAAGCCAGCACCACGCCCGGAAAGCCGCCGCCGCTGCCGAGGTCGGCCCACACCTTTGCTGCCGGTGCCAGCGCCAGGAGCTGCAGCGAATCCGAGATATGCCGCGTCCACAGGTTAGGAAGCGTCGATGCCGAGACGAGATTGGTCTTGGCCTGCCACTTCACCAGCAGATCGACGTAGCAATCCAGCCGCACCTCCGTTTCACGTGAAACAGGCGTCAGCGCCAGCGCCGCGGCCTTGTCGGTGGCGGAGGGTGACGCGGTGGGTTGCTGGTCGAGCTTCGGCATGGATTTTCGAATCGCGGCACACACGTTGCCATTGATCTTCAAGATGGCGCTGAACGGCTCTGAGCGGAAGCTGTTTCACGTGAAACAATTTAAGCGGTCACCTTCGAAACCTTCCGCCGCGCTTCCCGGCGCAGATAGGCCGCAAGAATACCGAGCGCCGCCGGCGTCAGGCCATCGAGCCGGCCGGCCTGCCCGACTGTGCGCGGCCTCGCCGCCTCAAGCTTCGAGCGGGCTTCATTCGAGAGTCCCGGCACCTCCGCATAATCGATGTCCATCAGCAGCAGCCCCTCATCCCGGCGAAAGGCGTCGACATCCGCGGTCTGGCGCTTCAGATAGACGTCGTATTTGGCGTCGATCTCCAAATGGACGGCTATCCCTGGGTCAATGGCCGACAGCTCCGGCCAGATCCCGCGCAGTTCGCGCCAGCCGATCTCTGGATAGGCCAGCAACTCAAAGGCCGAACGGCGATGGCCGTCCCGGTTGAGCGCCAGGCCGTATTTGGCGGCCTCGTTCGGGGTGATCGTGAGGGTCTTCGATAGCGCCTTCACCGCCTCCAGCGCTGCCATCTTGGCACGATGGTGCTGCGCCCGTCCGCTCCCGACGCAGCCCAGCGCGATGCCCTTGTCGGTCAGGCGCTGGTCGGCATTGTCGGCTCGCAGGGTGAGCCGATACTCGGCGCGTGAGGTGAACATCCGATAAGGCTCGGTGATTCCGCGGGTCACGAGATCGTCGATCATGACCCCGAGATAGCCGTCCGCGCGATCGAACACGATCGGATCGGCGGCGCCAGCGGACAGGGCCGCGTTCAGGCCCGCGAAGATCCCTTGCGCCGCGGCTTCTTCATAGCCGGTGGTGCCGTTGATCTGCCCGGCCAGGAACAGGCCGGGCAGGCGCTTGGTCTGCAGGGTGGGCTCGAGCTCGCGCGGATCGATATGGTCGTATTCGATCGCATAGCCAGGACGGACCATCCGGACCCGCTCGAGGCCGGGAATGGTCGCGAGAATGGCGAGCTGCACCTCCTCCGGAAGCGAGGTGGAGATGCCATTGGGATAGACCGTCGTATCGTCGAGGCCTTCCGGTTCGAGAAAAATCTGATGCCCGTCGCGATCGCCGAAGCGGACGATCTTGTCCTCGATCGACGGACAATAGCGCGGTCCGCTGCTCTTGATCTGGCCGGAGTACATCGGCGAGCGATGAACATTCGCCCGGATTACCTCATGGGTCGCGGGCGTGGTGCGGGTGATGCCGCACTGGATCTGCGGCGTCGTGATCCGCTCGGTCATCACCGAAAACGGCTCCGGCGGATCGTCGCCGGGCTGCATTTCGACCGCAGACCAGTCGATGGTGGCGCCATCGAGCCGCGGCGGCGTTCCCGTCTTGAGCCGCCCCAGCTTGAAGCCGGCGCGTTCGAAGGAGGCCGAAAG
>Ga0068856_100005094_pt1 | contig 12989 bp, 6 predicted proteins | sample KBSCornC62_FD_66595 | JGI IMG/M metagenome (GOLD analysis project Ga0068856, IMG submission 66595) | Corn rhizosphere microbial communities from Kellogg Biological Station, Michigan, USA - KBS Corn C6-2 | ecosystem: Host-associated > Plants > Roots > Rhizosphere > Soil ...
GCAATCCTCCGCCGAAATCCCGGGCTCCATATGCGCCTCGAAGCCTTCGCGCCGCGCCACCTCGATCGCCTTGTGCGGCGCCCAGGCGAACACGCCGGGATGGCCGTAAAACGCACCGCAAACGCGTTTGCCGGCACGAACTTCGGCGAGCATGGTTTCGACCATCTCACGGTAGGTGTCGGCGCGCGACTTGCCCTCGCGGTACAGCGGCTGCAGGCTGCGCACGTCCGGGTGCATCTCGCGCAGCCATTCCTCGACCAGGCCGTCGGACATGACCGCGAACACGACGTCCGCCTTCTCGATATGACTGCGCGCCAGCGGCGCGAGATGCGAGCCGAGCGTCATGCCGACGCCGACGCAGACCAGACGGCCGCGCGAACACGAATCCACGATGCAACTCCCCGCCCTGTTCGCGGGCAGTCTAGCCGAACGGCCGGCGCGCCGCCGCTTCAGCCCAAATGCCGCACCGCCTTGGTCTTGAGCAGCCGGATGAGCTGCGGGTCCATGTATTCGTAGCGGTCGGGGATGTCGAGCAGGACAGTGGATTTGTCCTGCATCATTTCGCCGAACTGATCGAGCAGGCGGCGGCGCTGCACGTCTTCCATCACGAAGATCACGTCGGCCCAGCGCACCAGGTCGGCGTTGACGGCGTGCTCGGCGCGCGAGTTGATCCCGGCGGCGGCGACGTGCAGGTCGGGCCGCGTTGCGAACACTTGTTCCGCGGTCAGGCTGCGCATGCGTCCGGGCCCGCACACGAACAGCACGTGGCGACGCCGCGCGACGCAGCGGTCGCTGCCCATCGGGGTGGCACCGTGCGTTTCGATGGGCGTTGTCGTCAGGCGTTCGCCGCGCATGGCGGTGTCGTCGTTCATTGGGACCTACTCATGGCGGACCGGCATGGGCGCTGTGCACGCGCCCGGCGGCCCGGCGCACCGCCCAAATCGCGAACGGGCGCGACAGCGTTGACGGGCCGGCAAAAAAAACACGCATGCGAAATCCCACGGCTGGCGAACGCTATTGGAAACCGATCCGACGTTAACGGTAACTGTAAACGTTTACAGTGCGGAGTTTCCGCGGCGTCAACGCGGGGTAACAAATCCGCGCGCGCGCGCATCCGCCCCACGCAATCGCGCGGGAAAACATCCGCAATTCTCTGATTTGGCCGACCTTTACAGCCCTGCGCTATAGTCGTTCGACTCCGGAGCCTCGCCATGACCTACGCACGCGAACCGCGCCTCCATCCCGTCAAGATCGCGAGCCTGCGACCGACGCAGATCACGGTCGGCATGCGCGAAGTCGAGGCCAAGCGCCGCCACTGGCGCGAGCATCCGGAGCGCAAGAAATCCGAATGGCTCGGCAAACACCTGATCCCGGTGGTCTGGGGGCCGAAGGACGATTACTACGTCGTCGATCACCATCACTTGTCGCTCGCCTTGTTCAAGGAGGGCGTGCGCACGATCGCGACCACGGTGATCGCGGATTTGCGCGCCCTGCCGAAGGAATCGTTCTGGGTCTACCTCGACAACCGCGGCTGGCTGCATCCGTTCGACGCGCGCGGCCGGCGTCGCGGGTACGAGGACGTGCCGAAACGGATCGAGGATCTCATCGACGATCCGTTCCGCAGCCTCGCTGGTGAGCTACGACACTTGGGCGGCTTCGCGAAGGACACCACGCCGTTCAGCGAATTCCTGTGGGCGGATTTCCTGCGCCGCGCGCTGAAACGGAAGCAGGTCGAGCAGGATTTCGGCGGCGCGCTGGAAAAGGCGCTCAAGCTCGCGAAAAGCAGCGACGCGAGCTATCTGCCCGGCTGGTGCGGCCCGGTCACGCGCTGAGCGATGAACGCCTTCGCCGCGCGCGGCGCGGATCTGGTCGCGGGTGTCGCCATGGCGGGCCTGCTTTTGCCGGAAGCCGTCGCGTATTCGGCCATCGCCGGCCTGCCGCCGCAGGCGGGCATGGTTGCGTTGCTGGCCGGATTGAGCGCGTACGCCGCGATCGGGCGCAGCCGCTTCGCGCTGGTGGCGGCAACGTCGTCGTCCGCCGCGGTGCTCGGCGCAGCGTTGCTTTCGCTCGACCCGGGCGGCGCGCAGCGCGCGGCGCTGGCTTCGCTGCTGGTGGTGGGCAGCGGCGTGGCCTTCCTGCTCGCCGGGAGTCTGAAACTCGGCGCCTTGTCGAACCTGATCGCACGTCCCGTGTTGCGCGGCTACGCCTTCGGCCTGGCGCTGACCATCGTGCTGAAACAGTGGCCGGCGCTGGCCGGCACACACGCGCAGGCAGGGTCGTTCCCGGCGCTGCTGCTGGAGCAAGCGCGCGCGCTCGGCACGATCGACGCGGTCAGCCTCGCGCTCGGCGTGGGCGCGCTGCTCGCACTTTTCTTGCTGGAAAAAGTGCCGCGCGTGCCCGGCGCGCTCTGCGTGATCGTGCTCGGCATCGCGCTGTCGCCCTGGCTCGCCGCGCACGGCGTGGGCCTGGTGGGGCCGATCCGGCTCGAATTCGGGCTGCCGCAGTTCGTACTGCCGAGCGACGCGCAATGGCTCGAACTCGCGCAGATCGCGCTCGCGCTGATGTTCGTCGTCTATGCCGAATCCTACGGCGCGATCCGCACGTTCGCGCTCAAGCACGACGATCCCGTGCAGCCGAACCGCGACCTGATCGCGCTCGGTGTCGCCAACGCGCTCAGCGGACTGCTGCAGGGTCTGCCGGTCGGCGCCGGATTTTCCGCCACCGCGGCGAACGACGCGGCCGGCGCACGTTCGCGCCTGGCCGGAATCGCCGCCGGCGCCAGCGTGCTGCTCGCGCTGCTGTTGCTGACGCCGTGGATCGAACGCATGCCGCTGCCGGTGCTGGCCGCGATCGTGATCCATGCGCTCGCGCACGCGCTGGACTGGCGCACGTTCCGGCCGTATTTCCGCTGGCGGCGCGACCGCCTGATCGCGCTCACGGCGATCGCGTCCGTGCTCGCGTTCGGCGTGCTGGATGGCCTGCTCGCCGCGATCGCGTTCAGTCTCGCGATGCTGTTGCGGCGCCTTGCGCGTCCGCGCCTGTCCGAGCTCGGTCGCGTCGGTCGGCACGATTTCGCCAGCCGCACGCAATTTCCGCAGGCGCTGCGCGAACCCGGGATGCTGATCCTGCGGCCGGAAGAACCGCTGTTTTTCGCCAACGCCGAACCGCTGCTCGCTCTGGTGCGCCAGGCGGTCCCGTCGCACGACGGCGTGCATTGCCTGGTGCTCAGCCTGGAGGAATCGTCCGATCTCGACAGCAGCACGCTCGAAGCCCTGAGCGACCTCGCCGCCTGGCTCGCCGCGCACGGCATCGAATTGCGCCTGGCGCGCCTGAAGGACGAGGCGCGCGATGCGCTGTTGCGCGCCGCGATCCCGCAGCTGCCGCCGGCAGCGCTCGATTTCCTGAGCGTGGACGATGCGGCAAACGGCACGCGCGGCTACGGCAGCGCCGAAGGAAGTGACTGCTAGCGACAGAAAAATGAAATCGGCGTAGCCGCGGCGCTCGTCACGTGCCGCGCGTTCGATTGCAGTCGCCATTCCCGATTGCGGGCTCTATCATTTGCGGCGAATGTCTTCCGCCCCACCGGTTTCGCCACTGCTCAGCGTCATCGTGCCGACCTACAAGCGGCGCGGCCTGACGCTGCGCGCGCTCGAATCGGTGCTGACGCAGCAGAGTTCCTGGCGCGTGGAGGCGATCGTCGCGATCGACGGTTCGCCGGACGACACCGCCGCGGCCGTGCGCGAACGCTACGCGGGCGATGCGCGCGTGCAGGTGCTCGAACTGCCGCACGCCGGCGCGAGCGCGGCGCGCAACGCCGGCTTTGCGGTGGCGCGCGGGGAATTCGTGTGTTTCCTCGATTCCGACGACCATTGGCTGCCCGGCACGCTCGCGGTGTTCGCCGCGATCTTCGCTACGCAGCCCGCGCTTGCGTTCGCCAGCGTCGACGGCTGCAGCATCGCGCGGCCGGATTTCCCCACGATCGCACACCTGGTCGCGCACGATTCGCCCGGCTGGACGCACGCCCGGTTCGCGACGCTTGCACCACCGGCCGCTGCCGCCCCGCCCGGCTGCGCGCCGGGCGCGCGTTTCCTGTGCGGCGATTTTTTCGCGCCGATCCTGTTCGGCGACTTGTTCTATCTGAGCGCGATGGTCATGCGCCGCGACGCCGTCGCCGCGGCGGGACCGTTCACCGAGCGGTTCCGCTTTTTCAACGACTGGGAATTTTTCGCTCGTCTGTGCTTGCAGGGGCCGGGTGCGTATCTCGATCACGACGGCTTCCGCCGCGACACCGGCCGGCCGGACCAGATCTCGCGCCGCCGGCCGATCACCGCCATGCCGCGGCGCCAGCTTTACATCCTGCGCTCGTTGCCGCGACGCTTCCCGGCGCGCGCGAGCCGATACGCCGCCGTGCTGCAATCTGCGCTCGACGACGCACACTACGTGATGGGCCGGGCGCTGCTGCGCAGTCCGCACCGGCGCTGGGCACGTCGCTACCTGCTGAACTGTTTCCAACGCGGCTACAAGCGTGCACGCTGTTGCGCTTTGCTGGCGGCCGCGTTTCTGCGAAAGTAGGCAGGCGGTCGCTGGCGCGTCCATTGCACCGCGAGGGGTCCAGTCGGGCTCAAACAGGGAACGTATGTCCATGAACAAGTGCGCCACGGTGTTGGCGGCAACGGTTGCGCTCGTCGCCTGCAGTGCGGCATGCGCCGCCGATTGGCCCCAATTCGGCTTCGACCCGGCCCATTCCGGCGTCAATTCGAGCGAGCGCCTGCTGACGGCGGGCAACGTGCACAACATGTCGCTGCACTATTCGCTCACGCTGCCGTCCGTCGCCGAAGGCGCGCCGGTGTACCTCTCGGGCGTAACCACTTCGTCCGGTGTCAAGAACATCCTGTATCTCACGCTCAACAACGGCACCCTGCTCGCGCTGGATGCGTCGACCGGCAGCACCTTGTGGTCCGCGTTCGCGAGCGACACCAACGACTGCGTCAATTTCACCGTCGACAAGCCGTGTGTCACGGCGTCCTCGCCGGCGCTCGATCCGAACCGCGCCTACGTCTATAACTACGCGATCGACGGCAAGGTGCATCGCTATCGCGTCGCCGACGGCGTGGAGATCACGACCGGCGGCTGGCCCGAGGTCGTGACCGCGAAACCCGACGTCGAACAGGTCTCCTCGGCGCTCTCGGTCGCGACCGCGCAAAACGGTCACAGCTACCTCTACGCGACGATCAGCGGTGCCTCGTGGCTGCAGGACGACAGCGGCGACTACCAGGGCCATGTGACGGCGATCGACCTCGGTAGCGGCGCGCAGATCACGTTCAACGTGGTGTGCGCGACGCAAGGCAACGTGCATTTCGTCGAAAGCCTGCCGAATCCGCCGGTGTCCGCCACGCCCGACTGCCTGCAGCAGTTCGTCACGGGCACGAGCAACACCAAGCCGACCGGCGACGGCGGCATCTGGGGCCGTGCCGGGGTGGTCTACGACAGCGTCAGCGATCGCATCTACGTCAGCACGGGCAACGGCCTGTTTGGCGACAACGGCGGCAGCGGCGGTTACGTCGGCACGGACAACTGGGGCGATTCCGTGCTCGCGCTGCCGGCGGCCATGACGACGGCGCTGACTGCGCCGCTCGACAGTTACACCCCGACCAATTTCAGCAGCTACATGGTCAACGACACCGACCTCGGATCCACGTCGATGGTGCTCGTGCCGCCACCGGCAGGATCGAGCGTCGCCCACATCGGCGTGCAGGGCGGCAAAGACGGCAATTTGCGGATTCTGAATCTGGATAATCTCAGCGGCAGCGGCGCGCCCGGCGCGACCGGCGGCGAGCTCGACGTGCGCAACGTGCCGCAGATCAACGAGGTCAAGACGCAGCCGCTGGTCTGGGTGAATCCATCCAACGGCAGCGTGATGCTGATCGCGGCGAACAACTTCGGCATTTCGGCGACCGAGATCGTGGCCGCGCCCGGCACCAACATTCCGATGTTCACCTCCAGCGGTGCACCGAACTGGATGAACATCGGCAGCGGCGCCCCGAGTTCCACCACCGAAGGCGGCACCTCGCCGGTGCTGGCGAACGGCGTGCTGTACTACGCCGGCGGCAGCGGCGTGCAGGCGCTGAAACCGCTCGACGGCAGCCTGCTGTGGAGCGACGTCTCGATGGGCACGGCGAATGCCAGCACCGCCAGCGCATTCCACAAGCAGAGCGTGATCGTGGTCGACGGCCAGTTGTTCTCGGCGGACAAGCACGGCACGCTGTGGGCGTACCGCGGCGATGAGATCTTCTTCGACGGCTTCGGCGAACCTTGAGCTGTGGCGTAAGCTTCATCATCGCCCTTGCCGTGCAACCACCAATCTGCCGTCATTCCCGCGAAAGCGGGAACCCATCTTGCTCCTCAAAGGCAGAAAATGGATTCCCGCTTTCGCGGGAATGACGGCACTTAGCGGGGGCTTGCGCGGGAATGACGGCACGAGTGAGGCGCCGCGAAACCCTATCCCACCGCACCCCGCACTACCGCCTTCGCCGCCCGCCACGACGGCGCCTGCACGAACGCGCGCAAATACGCGCGCACCGCCGAGCCGCGCCGCCCGGCATTCAGGTGTTCGTCGCCGCTGCCGGCGTGCAGCGCGGCAAGCGCGCGGCGCTTGAGCGGCGCGCCGCGCGGCGTGTCGCCGAACTTCTCGATCAGCAAGCGCCGCGCGCGTTCCATCTTCTGCAGGTTCGCACTCATGTTCCCGCCGTGCTGCCGGTACAGCGCGTGCACCTCGGGCAGGTAACGAACCGGTGCGACGAGCGCGATGCGCAGCCACAAATCGCGGTCTTCGCAGCCAAGGCGGTTGAACGCCAAATCGAACGGGCCGACCTGATCGAATATGCTGCGCCGGAACACCGCCGTCGGGCAGGACACATGCTCCTCGCGCAGGAAAATCCGCGCGAACGCGTCGTCGCCGTCGCGCCAGTAGCGCGGCGGTACGTGCAGCGCGCGCCCATCACCGTCGATGCGTTCGATGTTCGCGTGCACCAGGCCCAGTGCCGGATCGGCGTCGAGCGCGGCGACGCTGCGCTGCAGATGCTGCGGCAGCCACACGTCGTCCGCATCGAGCAGGGCGAAGTACTCGCCGCGCGCGGCCGCGAGCGCGGTGTTGCGCGCGCCGCACAAGCCCTGGTTTTCCTGACGCAGCACGCGCACACGATCCGGGTACTGCGCGGCGTAACGCGCCGCGATCGTGGGCGTATCGTCGGTCGAGCCGTCGTCGACGACGACCGCTTCCGCGGCAGTGAACGTCTGGCTCAGAAAACCGTCCAGCGCGGCGCCAAGCCAGCGCGCCGCGTTGTATGCCGGAACAATCGCGCTGACGCGCACGCCTTGGCTCATTTCGCGATGCGCAGGGCGCGTGCCGGTGCCGCCTGACGTTGCGCCCGCGCGAGCGCATCGCGCAAGGCCGGTGCGAGTTCCGGCTGCTCGATCAAGGTGTCGTGCGTGCCGGGCAGATCGATCACGTCGATGCCGGCCGTGGCGACCGAGTCCCAGCCGAGCGTCGGGCCGCCGGCGAGGCGCTCCGGCTGCTCGCTGGCGCGGAACAGCGTGATCGCGCCGTGGTACGGCAGCGGCACGTAGGTGTCGTTCGCATGCAGATGTACGCGCTCGATCTGGCGATAGCGCAGCGCGTGCGGCAGCGCCTGGCCGCGGCGCCGGTACCAGCGTGTCAGCAGGCTGTCGCGCAAGCGCACGACGCGGCGCTGTAACGCACCCGACAGCATACGCCAGCGGCCGCGCACGTCGAGCTGGCGCGCGCGCTGCCAGCGGTCCGCCCAGCGATGGCGCAGGCGGCCGAACGAGCCTTCGCGCTGGATTTCGAATTCGCTGTTGCCGGGGCCGTACGTGTCGAACAGTCCGAGGAACGCGATGCTCTCGCCTTCGGCCATCAGCTGCTGCGCGATCTCGAACGCGATCAGTCCGCCCATCGAGCCGCCGCACAGGTAATACGGACCGTGCGGCGTCTGTGCGCGGATTTCCCGGCGATACAGCGCGGCCATCTCCTCGATGCTGCCGAGCGGCGGCGACAAGCCGTCCAGGCCGGCCGCCTGCAAGCCGTAGCACGGCTGATCCGAACCCAGCGCATGCGCCACCGGCATGTAGTTGAGCACGTTGCCGCCGAGCGCGTGGATGCAGTACAGCGGTGGCCGCGTGCCGTGCGGCTGGATCGCGACCAGCGGCGACCAATGGTTTTTCGCCGCCGGTGCCGCGGGGCTTGCGGCGGACGTCGGGGCGGGCCGCGCCGCCGCGATCGCACGCGCCTGCGTCGCCACGGTCGGCGCGGTCAGCAGCGTCGCCAGCGGCAGGTTCACGCCGGTGTGCTGCTGGATGCGATGGAAGAGTTCCACGCCGAGCAGCGAATCGCCGCCGCGGTCGAAGAAATCGTCGTCCACGTCGACGCGCTCCGCGTGCAGCAGCTCGCGCCAGATCGCGACGAGCAGCGCTTCGGTGCGATCCGGCAGGCGCTCCACGCGCGCCTCGGCCGCGCCCGGTGCGAACGATCCACTCGGCGCCGGCAGCGCCTTGCGATCGATCTTGCCGTTCGCCGTCTGCGGCAGCGCCGCGACGATTTCGATGTGCTGTGGCACCGCCTGCGGCGGCAGCGTCTGGCGCAGGTGCTCGCGCAGGCGCGCGACGAATTCCGCGTCGGCGTATTTGGCCTCGACGTACAGCACCAGGCGGCGGTCTTCGGCGCTGAACGCGTGAACGCCGGCAGCGGCGGCGCGCACGCCGTCGAAGCGGCGCGCGGCGCTTTCGATTTCCCCCGGCTCGATGCGGAAGCCGCGCAACTTGATCTGCGCGTCGTTGCGTCCGCGGAACACGAGCACCCCGTCGCGCCAGGCGCCGAGGTCGCCGGTGCGGTACATGCGTCCGCCGGCACGGAACGGATCCGGCACGAAACGCTCCGCGGTCAGCTGCGGCTGCTGCAGGTAACCGTCCGCCACGCCGTCGCCCGCAATCCAGATCTCGCCCGTCATGCCCGGCGGCAGCAGCGCGAGCGTGTCGTCGAGCACGTACAGCCGCGTGTTCGCGATCGCGCGGCCGATCGGCACCGGCCCGGGCGCGTCGTGTACGCGCTCGAGCGCGGACCAGATCGTCGTTTCGGTCGGCCCGTACATGTTCCACAGCTCGCGGCAGCGCGGCAGCGCGGCGGCAGCCAGGTCGCGCGGCAGTTCCTCGCCGCCGATCAGCAGCTTCACGCCTTGCAGCACCGCGTTGTGATCGTGCGCCAGCAGCAGGCGCAATAGCGTCGGCGTGCCCTGCGCCACCGTGACGCGCCGCTCGCGCATCAGCAGCAGCAAGGCTTCCGCGTCGCGCTGCTGCGCATCGTTCGCCAGCACCACGCGCGCGCCGCTGACAAGCGGCAGGTACAGCTCGAGTCCGGCGATATCGAACGACAGCGTGGTCGCGGCGAGCATGGCGTCGTCGGGGTCGAGACCGGGCCGCTCGCGCATGCCGGCGAGGAAATTGGCCACGTTCCGGTGCAGCACGCGCACGCCTTTCGGCGCGCCGGTGGAACCGGAGGTGTACAGCACGTAGGCCAGATCGTCGCCGTGCACCGCGGGCAGTTCGCCGTGCGCGAATTCGGCCGCGCCGGTGTCGTCGAGCACATGCAGCGTGCGTCCGGCAGCGACGGCTTCCGGCACCTGCGTGTTCGCGACCAGCACGTGGCGCACGCGCGCATGGCTCGCCATGTAGCGCAGGCGTTCGGCCGGATAGGCCGGATCCAGCGGCAGATACGCCGCGCCGGCGCCGAGCACGCCGAGCACGGCGACCACCAGCTCGGTGCTGCGCGGCATGCACAGTCCGACCAGCTCGCCGCGTTCGACCCCGCGCGCCAGCAGCAGGCGCGAGACCGCCTGCGCCTTTTGCAGCAGCTCGGCGTAGCTCAGCGCGAACCCGTCGCATTCGACCGCGGTGCGCTCGGGCGTGGCGGCGGCCTGCACGGCGATCAGCGTCGGCAGCGACTGCGTCCGGTCGACGTCGCGCTGTGCGGCGTCCCATGCCGCTTCGAATGCGGCGCGCTGCGTCGCATCCAGCAACGGCAGCGCGTTGAGCGGCGTGTCCGGCGCGGCGGCGGCCGCGGCGAGCAGCGTTTCCAGATGTCCAATCCAGCGCCGCACGGTGTCGGCATCGAACAGCGCGCAGCGGTAATGCAGGTCGAGCGTGAAACGCGCGCCGAGATCGTTCACATTGAGGAACAGCTCCCACAGCAGCGCGCATTTCGGCCAGTCGCGCAATTCATAGGCGAGCTCGCCGAACGCGAGCGCCGGCACGCGCGGGTTGAGATTGAACACCACCGTCGGCAGCACGCCGCGGCCTTTCGCGCCGAGGGTGCGCTGCAGCGTGTGGAGGGTCAGGTCCTGGTGTTCGGCGGCGTCGCGCAGGCTCGCGTGGCAGGCGCGTGCGAGCGCGGCGAAGCCCTGCCCGGATTGCGGCGTGAGCCGCAGCGGCAAGGTGTTGACGCCGTCGCCGATGAGCTGCGAGGCGCCGGCGAGCGCCTGGCCCGCGAACGGGATGCCGCAGGCGAAATCGTGCTGGCCGGACAGGCGCGCGGCAAGCGCCGCGAAGCCCGCGAGCAGGACGCTGTACGGCGTGACGCCGCAGCGTCGGGCCAGCGCGCGCACGCTTGCGCTCCATTCCGGCGTGAATGCGTGAAACTCGGTGTCGGCGGCGAAATCCGGCGTTGCGCCGCGCGCGCGGTCGCTCGGCAACTGCAACGGCGGCGGCGGCGCGGCGCAGCGTTCGAGCCAGAAATCGAGCGCCGCGCGCGCTTGCGGCGAGTCGCGCCGCGCGCGTTCGGCCAGCGCATAGGCACGCAGCGATTCGGCCGGCGGCAGCTGCGGCGCAGCGCCGGCGGCAAGCGCGCGGTAGGCGTGCGCGATTTCGTCCAGCAGCACCGCGGCCGACCAGCCGTCGAACACGAGATGATGCGCGACGATGAACAATGCGTGTCGCTGCGGCGCAAGCGCGAGCAGCTCCATGCGTGCCAGCGGCGCGGCGCCGAGCGCGAACGGACGGCGCACGGCGGCATCGCAGTGCGCACGCAGTCCATCCGCACCCGCCGCGGCGAGATCGACCACGGGCAGCGGCAACGGCGCCGGCGTACCCACGCGCAAGCTCGCGCCGTCCGCCGAGAATGCCGTGGCGAACGCTTCGTGGCGGGACGTGACGAACGCCACGGCGCGCGTCAGGGCGCCGCGGTCGAGCGCACCGTCGAGCGTCAGCAGCAACGATTCGTTGAACGCGCAGTTGGCCGCGTCGCCGAACTGGCAGGCGAGCCATTTCTCGATCTGCGCATCGGTCGTCGGTACCGTGTCGGACGGCGCACCGTGCAGCGCCGGCGAAGACGACACCTGCGTTTCCGCGCTGCGCGGCGTGAGCACGCCGTGCGCGAGCAGTTCGCGCGTCGCGTCCTCGATGCGCGCGGCAATCTGGTCCGCGACCGCGTCGTCGTGCGCCACGGTCAGGAAACAGTTGAATTGCGCGTACAGATGCAGGCCGCGGGCGCGCAGCGCGTAGTAGAACAACTCGGCCAGCGGCTGCTCCGCGTCGACCAGCACTTTCCAGAGCGAGCTGAAACCGAGCGCTCTCAGCGGCGCACGCACCTGGGCGAAAAACGCGTTCAGGCGCGCGATCAACGCGGCGGTGCGCGCGTTCAGCGTCTGCTGCAGCGCCGGCCCCTGCTCGCGCAAATACTCGAGCGCTGCCTTCGCCGCCGCGAGCGCGAGCGGATGGCGCACGAAGGTACCGGCGAAATAGGTTACGCCGGCTTCAGGATAGCTGTCGTCGCCGTACTGCCAGTGGCCGCCGTCGAGGGCGTCCATCCAGTGCGCGCGCCCGGCGATCGCCGCGAACGGCAGGCCGCCGCCGATGATCTTGCCGTAGGTCGCGATGTCCGCGCGCACGCCGTAGAACGACTGCGCACCGCCGGGTGCGATGCGGAAGCCGGTGATCACCTCGTCGAAAATCAGTGCGCAGCCGCCGGCGTCGCAGATCTCGCGCAACGCCTGCACGAAGGCGCGCGGCTGCACGTCCGGGTGCTTGCCCTGCACCGGCTCGATCATGACCGCGGCCAGTTCATGCGCGCGGGCACGCACGATGTCCAGCGCCGCGTCGCTGCCGTAATCGAGCACGATCACGTTCTCGACGGCGTTGGCGAGAATGCCCGGCGCGGCCGCGATAGAACGCAAGGTGCGCGTGCCGCGCACGATCACTTCGTCGAAAATGCCGTGGTACGAATCGCGGAAGATCACAATCGGTTTGCGCCCGGTGACGGTGCGCGCGATCCGCATCGCCCCCATCACCGCTTCCGAACCGGTGTTGCAGAACGCGACGCGCTGCATGCCGGTCATCTGCGCGATCAGTTCGGCGACGTCTGCGGTGAGCGGATGCTGCGGTCCGATCTCGAAACCGCGGTCGATCTGGTCCTTGAGCGCCTGCGCGATGAAATCGGGCTGGTAGCCCAGGAAATTCGCGCCGAAGCCGTTGAGGCAATCGATGTACTCGTTGCCGTCGAGATCGGTCAGGTGCGCGCCGTGCGAGCGCTCCGCGACGATCGGATAGACCAGCTCCTTCCACAACGGGTTGAAGCCCGTGACCACGCGCGGGTCGGCCATGCGCGCGCGGTGCTGCTGACTGAAGGCCTTGGATCGCGCCGTGCGCGCCGTGTAGTGCGCGCTGAACGCGTCGAGCCAGGCGCGCTGCGCCGGCGTGAAATCGTTGCCGCGCGAGACGGTGATGCGCGCGGCAGCGCCGAACGGCTGTGCGCGCAGATCCGCGGGCGCCGCGTCGGACGCGTCGAGTGGCGCCGGCAGCGCAGGGCGTGAGGTATGATGCGTGACCTCGGCCGATGGGGCGTTCGGCAGCGGCACACCCAGCGCCGCGAGCAGCTGCGATTGCTGCGCGAGCAAGGCCATGTGGTTCTGCAGCAGTTGCGCGAG
>Ga0068856_100005095_pt1 | contig 12988 bp, 14 predicted proteins | sample KBSCornC62_FD_66595 | JGI IMG/M metagenome (GOLD analysis project Ga0068856, IMG submission 66595) | Corn rhizosphere microbial communities from Kellogg Biological Station, Michigan, USA - KBS Corn C6-2 | ecosystem: Host-associated > Plants > Roots > Rhizosphere > Soil ...
GAACAAGCCTCTCCGACACGGCTTCGTTCAAGTAGGGTTATCCGAACTCCCTCGGCGTTCAGCGATTCGCCTTCTCTCTGCTCCGCCCGCCTCCGGAGTTCCGATCAACCCTTAGGACTTAACCGCCGGAGGCTGCGGATTTCTGCAGATGGCGTGATCCAGGCTCAATGATGAGGAGCATCGGGCGGTTTCTGGCGGCATAATTAAGGTGGTAATCGGCAACGGCTACACAAAGATTCGAGAGGTGTCCTAGGAAAACTGAGCCTTCGCCGCCTCTTGCAATTCCGCCTCGCTCACCTCGCGTATCTTCGCGCCGATCGACCAGGTATGACCGAACGGATCGGTGATCTGCCCGTAGCGGTCTCCCCAGAACTGATCGGCGAGCGGCATGGCGACCTTCGCACCGGCGGCAACCGCCTGTTCGAACACCGGATCGGCTTTCGCCACCTGCAGGTGCAGCACCACGGGAGAACCGCCGAGAGCTTCCGGCGTAGATCCCTTCCCGCCGCGATATTCCGGAAAATCGTCGCACAACAACAGAGTCGCGCCGTTGATCTTAAGCGCGGCATGCATCAAGCGTTTGCCGTCCGGAGCAGGATGTCGGCCGAGTTCCTCGGCATTAAACGCTTTCTTGTAGAAATCAATGGCGGCAGCGGCATTGCTGACGAAAATATGGGGCGACAAGGACGAAATCGGACGATCGTTGACGTCTGGCATGGATCTACGATAAGCCAGTTCGAAATCGGCGGCAAGAGGAAAGCGCGCTATGGGTAGAGAAAGCGGGCAGCGCTAATTTCGGGAACCGGATCGCCTGAATAAGCAATAAGCTCTGTCAGAAGCTTGCGCAACTCCAGGGTCTTTTCCTGATACCCGATTCGGCGGGCCAAACTCACAAGCTGTGAGGGATCCACGGCATTATTGAACAGGACGTACTCACTATAACTCTTGGCGAAGGGCGTTTCGGAACCGCCCGTCGGATTCGCAATGCTGTAGGTCCAGTCAGCAGTTCGAATCGCCCGCCCGATACCCGTGCCATTGGTTTGGCTGAACTGGATTAATTCCTGGTTCTTCCATGCCGCTTCTCCATCTGGAGAATTGAGGAGTGAAACCATACTCCTGCCCTTCATGGATGCAGGTGGTTGCAGGCCGCAAAGATCGAGCAGGGTCGGAGTTACATTGATGTTGCCGACAATCGAGCCTACGCGGCGGTTTGCGGGTATGCCTGGTCCGGCTATAAGCATGGGTATGCGGATCGAGCTGTCGTGCGGCGTTCGCTTGTAGTTGTTCTCACGTGTCTTGAAGTGACATCCGTGGTCGCTGGTGAACAGGAAGATCGTGTCATCGAGCAACTTTTGCTTTGCGAGTGTTTCGATAACGCGGCCTACAGATTGATCGATGCGTTCAATAGCCGCATAGTAATCCGGTAGCTGTTGCTGCCAGACACCGGGCAGACTGCTCAGGTCGCTCGGTACGAATGGATTCTGATATTTCTCCGCCATTCCTTTCGGACCCACAACAGTGTCCACGTCGTTCTGGAAGTGGGGCTCTAATTGCGAGATATAGAGAAGGAAGGGTTTCTCCTGTGGTTGCTCCAGAAACCGCACGGCTCGATCGGTCGGGAAGTCGACGCGGTACTGGTCCTTGAACTGTATTTCTTTACCGTCGCGATCCCAAATCGTTCCGTAGTATGGATGGGTTGTGCGTTCGAGCACGTTGGCACCGTCCCATACACCAAGAAATCCTCCACGAAGATCTGGTTCTATCCAGCCAAAGCCGGTACCGGTCTTCACGTCTGCCTTTGCAAGATGCCACTTGCCAATCAGGTTTGCAGTGTAGCCTCGTTCTCGAAGCAGAGTGGCAAGTGTGGGCAAATCACGGCGCATATTGACCTCGAGCTTCCAGACTCCAGTCTCGGTCGCATAGCGGCCGGTGAGCATGCAAGAGCGAGATGGGGAACATAGGGGCTGATTTGTCACCGCGTGGGTAAAGATCGCTCCACGCTGTGCGATCTTGTCAAGGTTGGGCGTCTTCACGCAAAAATTCGCGCCTGCCGCTCCAATGAAATCGGCCCGAAACTCATCGGCCACATAGAGCACGATGTTTGGATCCTTCCGTGGCGAGCGAGAAGTGGAGGCGTTATCTTTGGGGTCGTCCGCCAAAAGTGACCTGACGGTGCCGGCCACCATTGCACTTCCGACCGAATGTTTCAGAAAGTTGCGACGACCGTCTGATTTCATGTTCTAGTTCTTCGACGGCGTTACATCGGTCACCGGAAGATCCCAGTGAGCTAGCAGGATCTCGAAACGTCGCTGCTCCTCGCGCTTGTAAGTTTCCTGATCGGGCCAGAGTTGCTTGATCATGTTTTCTTCTTCGGGGTTTGCCGTGGTCCCGAGTGTCGAGTTCTTAAATCGAATTGTCACGCGATAATCCCAGCGTGCCTCCTCGGTCATGTGGTTGGCGGGCGTTTCGATTTTCACGGACAGCACACGGCCGCTCTCGATGTTCTTCTTGAGCAGGGGATAGTGGTTCTTCAGAAAGAGCTGCTGGAACTCCTGCTGATGTCCCCATTGCACTTTGTAGTAGTACTCTACCGTGTACGGTTGGTCAGGCCCCGCGTGGGGCGGGGAACCCTGGGCGAACAGATACTGAGCGGAGGCGGAAAGAAGCAACGCGAGCAGTAAGTTTTTCATCGTACCCTCCAAGTTATCTCTACGAGCAGTAACTCACGGCCGCAGCGGCAGCTTCACTGCCTTCCCGGTTTCCGCTGACTGGCGCGCGGCATCCAGAATCTCGCTGACCGTGATGTTGGTCTTAAGCGACGACAGGCCATCTTCTTCAGTGACGCTGCCGTGAATGACCGCCGCGAGATAATGCAGCGGATCGTCGAACGGTGCTACGGGTCGGGCGGCATCCATCATCTTGCCTTCGTGGTCGCCCGCGCGGCGTACATCGACCTTATCCGAACCAATGGTTCGCAAATGCCCGGTGCGGCCATAGACATCCATATCCTTCACGTTGAATGGCCAATTCCACGAGCCTTGGAGAATAGCGACGGCGTTTTTATAAGTGAGCAGCACATCCGCTTCGTCATCGACTTTGGGATATACGTCTGGCTGAATTTGCCTCGTGATCGCGGTAACAGCGATTGGTTGTTCTCCCTTCATGAGCCAGGTCATGAGATCCGCTCCGTAGCACCCGAAATCGTAAAGCGCTCCGGCGCCGTTGAGCTTCGGATTGATGAGCCACGCGAAGAATTCCGGTGGCACGTGAATCGCTTTGGGCCCGTTGTGGCCGTCCCGGACAACGGCTTTCAGTATTGGTCCTAATGCCCCCTGAGCCAACAGGTCATATGCGGCCTTGTTGCTTCCATACCAGGACGTCTCGTAATCGACCAGCACATGAATCTTTCCGCGCTGTGCCGCTTTCTGCATTGCGAGTGAGTCTTTGTAACTCACCGCCAAAGGTTTTTCCATCATGGCGTGTATGTGCAACTTCGCGCAGTCTTCCACTGCTTTGGTGTGGCCTGCAGTGGGCGTAAAGATTAGCGCTGCGTCTGGATGCGCGCCCGAAGCCAGTTCTGCGACGCTCTGATAGTGCATGCTTGCCGGCCAGTGAAAACGCACTGCGTACTTATCGAACAGCGCCTGGTCGGTCTCCACGATGCCAACGACCTGTATATCGGGCCTGTGCGATGCGCCGCCCGCGGGCGTGAGAGCGCCTCCATTTAGGAATCCCGCGACGTGGCCGTGTTGTAAGCCGATGATGCCCACGCGCAGCGGCACCGCAGAGGAATCCGCCGCCAGGCAGACGCCCGTGGCCAATAGGGTTAACGCGAAGATCAAAGCTCGTATCACAGCTTCCTATTATGGAGAAGCGGCAATTAAACTTTGTACAGTTTGGCAACTCCGCTGGCGAAACATCCATCTGTACGGGCGGAGGTAGTTATGAAACGCGTTTTTCGCATCGCGGTTCTCAGCATCTTCGGCTTGGCGCTTGCGCCTTTTGCAATGCCTGTCCAAGCCGCCGATCATGGCTACTATGGGGAACAAGATTCCCGTCACGCACAATATGTCGACAGCGATCGTGCCCATAACGATCGTGGTTATACCGATCGCTACTACGACAATCACTATTACGACAATCACTACCATGATCGCGGCTCATACCGGGAGCGTGAGAGTCATGCCGGCCGGTCAGTCGCAATCGTCGGAGGCAGTGCCGCTGCCGGAGCGTTAATCGGCGCGGCAGCGGGTCACGGCCACGGCGCGGCCATTGGCGCGGTTGTGGGCGGCATAGCTGGCTTCATCGCCGATCAAAGCGTGCGCCAGCACGATCACCGGTAGTACACTCGAAGCTCCGCCGGAAGCGGCAGTTTTGCCAGCACCAGAAGATCGAGTTCAACAGGCCCGCAACCAGCGCAAGTCGACCAGCCGAAGCAAGCTCGGTGAACCGGGCGTACACAAGCGGGCCTTTGATCCCATCGATCTTCTGTTAGGTGCAACCACCGGGCGCCTTCCCAAGCTTCTGCCCCTGAAGTACAGCCGCATGGCGGTGTCCCCCTTCGCATTCTTCCGTGGCGCGGTCTCGATCATGGCGGCCGACCTGGCTAACGAGCCGAATACCGGCATTCTTGTTCAGCTTTGCGGCGATGCGCATGTGCAGAATCTCGGCTGTTATGAAGCATCCGATGGCCGCCTGGTATTCGATATCAATGATTTCGACGAGACGATCCGAGGACCATGGGAATGGGACCTGAAGCGAATGGCGGCGAGTATCGTGCTAGCGGGACGTGAATCCGATCACAGCCGCTCGCGCTGTGGTGACGCCGTCCAAGCATTCGCGGCAAGCTATGGCGATACGATTCGAACTCTCGCGGAACAACCGATCTTGGTTTATGCGCGGCATCAAATTCATCGCGCTAAAAGGGCCCAGGCCGTTTCAGCCGCCTTGCGGCAGGCCGAGCGGGCGAATCCGTGTGATCTCCTGACCAAGTACACAAACGGCGCGGGCCAGTTCAGGAAGATCGAGCACGCTCTCTGGAGAGTGCAGGGCAACGAGCGGCGCGATGTCTTGGACAGCTTAGCCCTCTATCGTCAATCGCTCGCTCCGGAGCGGCTGCATCTGTTCGACTTCTTTCGCCCTTTGGATGTGGCGTTCAAGGTGGTCGGCACCGGCAGCGTTGGGCTACGTGACTATGTCGTCCTGATGGAGGGCAACGGACCAAACGACCCGCTCTTCTTGCAAATCAAACAGGAAGAAGCATCGGCCTATGCCCCTTATTTGAAGGCCGGCCGCTACCCAAACCACGGCCGCCGTGTAACTGAGGGCCAGCGCAAGATACAGCCCGTTTCGGATCTGCTGTTGGGATGGACGCGCATCGAAGGCCACGACTACGCCGTCCGGCAATTGAACGATCACAAGGGCAGTGTGGACCTGGCCGAGCTGCGCGGGGACGGGCTGAATAATCTGGCGCTTGTGGCAGGGGAACTTCTTGCTCGCGGTCACTCTCGATCGGGAGACCCACTTGAGATCCGCGCGTATATCGGCCGCAGTAGCAAGGCCGCTAAAGTCATAGTCCGCTACGCCCTCGAATATGCGAGTGTCGTCGAAGCCGACTACGACGCCTTCACTAAAGCCATACGCGAAGAAAAGGTGAAAATCGGCCGCTGAGGCAATTCGTTTCGCAAAATGCGGCGTTTCTTCGCCCGCGAGCGCACTGCCGATTCCCACAAGCGGACAACCTTGCTTGCATGGCCGTGTTTATTGCATTATGAGAATCAATCACTTAGTGGTGCTCGCTAAGCTGGCCGCTGAAGTGCATCTCCTAGGATTGGTATCACGACATGGCAATGGACGTCCCTCGCGGCAAAGAAGTCGCACGTAAGCGCCTGATCAAGCGCATTATCTATATTACGGTTGCAGCTCTCGCGATTGGCGGCGCCACTATTGCGCTAGCGCGTCTTAAGCCGGCGGCACCTTCGGTGGACATGAGCGGACAATGGCCGGGTTCTGTAAAGCGCGGGCCGATTGAAATTCAGGTGCGCGGTCTTGGCCGTCTCACTCCCCAGGAAATTCATTTCATCGCGGCCGCCCAAGATTCCCGCGTTTCGGCGATTGTTCACCGCGCTGGCGTGACCCTCAAGTCGAACGACGTTATCTTGACGCTAGCCGACCCCGATCTCGAAACGGAAGCCGAGAAGGCGGAATGGACGCTCAAGCAGGAGCAGGCCAATCTCGCCAATCTGAAAGTCAAGCTGGAAAGCGACAAACTCGACCAGCAGGCCACGCTCGCCGAGTTGGAATCCACAGCCACCTCAGCCAAGCTCACAGCAGACCGTGACTTGGAACTTACACGCTTGAATCTTCAAAGCGACCTCACGTCACGTCTCTCGGTTGCTCAGGCCAATCAACTGCAGAGCCGGGTTGCACTGCAAAAGCAGCGCTTAGGTATCGCCGACGATTCCATCAAGGCGCAGATCGAAGCTCAAAGAGTGGTTGTCGAGAGCGCCCGTGCTGCGTACGAACTCAAGCACAAACAAGTGGATCAGTTGACGATTCGAGCCGGCATTGACGGGGTGTTACAGGAAGTGGACGTCGAAGTGGGCCAGCGCGTCCCGGTTGGCACCATCCTGGCCAAAATGGCCGATCCCAATAAGTTAAAGGCCGTTCTGCAGATTGCGGAAACACAGATGAAGGATGTGCGTCCGGGGCTGGACGCGACCGTTGATACCCGCAACGGCGTTATTCCAGGCCGGGTGATCCGTATCGATCCTGCCGCCACCAATGGAACGGTGGGTGTCGACGTGTCCTTGCTTGGGCCATTGCCGCAAGGCGCGCGACCCGAGCTGAGCGTGGACGGCGTCGTGCAGATCGAGCGTTTGTCGGACGTCGTTTATATGGATCGGCCGGTTTCCGGTGAACCGGGTACCACGATTGGATTATTCAAGATCGATGCGGACGGCAAAGGCGCCGGCCGCGTGAATGTCAAGTTGGGCCGCGCTTCCGTGAATACGATTGAGGTGCTCGACGGTCTGAAGGTAGGAGACCGGGTGATTCTGTCCGATATGTCCCAGTACGATTCCTACCAGCGCCTTAGACTGAACTAACCAAACCGGGTGTGCGTACGTATTGAATTAGTATCTCTCGATACAAAGAAAGCCAGGAGGACTGAAAGAGCATGAACCCATCCGATCCCTTGATTCATCTGGAAGGCGTGACGAAAGTCTTTGTCACCGATGAGGTGGAGACTCACGCGCTGGCCGGGATTCACATCGATATTCCGCGCGGCGAGTACGTATCTATTTCGGGGCCTTCCGGCTGCGGAAAATCGACGCTGCTGGCCATTCTGGGCCTGCTCGATTCGCCCAGCTCAGGCACGTACATCCTGAACGGCAAAGCGGTGCAGAGCCTGAAGCTATCGGAGCGCGCACGCATTCGGAACCGCGAGATCGGGTTTATCTTCCAGGCCTTCAACCTGATCGGAGACTTGAACGTCTACGAGAATGTCGAGCTGCCGTTGACCTATCGCGGGCTGGGATCGGCCGATCGCAAGAAGAAAGTGCACGAGGCGCTCGAACGCGTGGGCATGTCGCACCGCATCAAGCACTATCCGTCGCAGCTTTCGGGCGGCCAACAGCAGCGTGTGGCCGTGGCGCGCGCCCTTGCGGGCGACCCTTCGATCCTGCTGGCGGATGAGCCGACCGGAAACCTGGATTCACAAAATGGCGAACAGGTCATGGACCTGCTCCGCGAACTGCACCGCGGCGGGGCCACCATCTGCATGGTGACTCACGATCCGCGCTATGCCCGCTATGCCGACCGCTCGATTCATCTATTCGACGGCCGCGTGGTGGAGGAAAACATGGAGGTTCCTGTTTGATTCAAAAGCACATCGATTTGATCGCGATCGGTGCGCTGCTGTTCGGCATGGCGGTATTCAGCCACACACGCCGTGTATGGCTGGTTCCCCCTGTCGCTCCACTGCGCATTCAGGTCCCGCCACCAGCCCCGGCCGGTCCCGTGGTCGTGGTGCCGCATATTCCGCGCATCATTGTGAACCTGTAGCCATATTTTGAGCCGCTCGCAATTTGACTGCCTTACGCTGGAATAAGGCTTCCACGCATGATCTCTCTACGCAATATTGAAAAGTATTTCGAACACGGCCCCGCCAAGACATATGTACTCCGGCGAATCAACGTCGATATCAAAGAAGGCGAGTTCATCTCCATCATGGGTCCGTCCGGGGCGGGGAAGTCTACTCTGCTGCATCTGTTGGGCATGCACGATTCGGCCTGGACGGGCGAATATCATTTCTTCGACCACGCCATCCATCGGCTGAATAAGAAAGACCGGTCGGAAGTCTACAAGCGCTATATTGGGTTCGTTTTTCAAAGCTATCATTTGCTCGATTCGCTTACGGTTTACGAGAACCTGGATATTCCGCTTTCGTATCGCAATATCAAAAAATCGGAACGCCAGAGTATCGTCTGCGACGCGCTCGATCGCTTCAAGATGGTCGCCAAGAAGGACCTGTATCCTAACCAGCTTTCCGGCGGCCAGCAGCAGCTGGTGGCCATCGCGCGTGCAATGATTGCCAATCCGAAGCTGATCCTCGCCGATGAGCCCACCGGCAATCTGCATTCGAGCCAGGGCAAGGAGATCATGGAGCTTTTCAAAAAGCTCAACGAGGAAGGCACGACCATCGTTCAAGTCACGCACAACGAAAAAAACGCCGAATACGGCCACCGCATCATATACATCGAGGACGGTTGGATCACCCGCAACTGACCTGACATGAAAACTCCGGCATCACAGATGCGCATCCTGATTGCCGACGATCAGCCCGATGTGCTGGAAGCGTTGCGTCTGCTGCTGAAGCGGGAAGGATTCAAGATCGAATCCGTCGAATCGCCGCAGCAGGCTTTGCAAGCTATTGAGAATCGCGATTACGACGCGGCCATCATCGATCTGAACTACACCCGCGACACGACCTCGGGCCAGGAAGGGCTTGAGCTTCTCGCGAAGATTCAGGCCCTCGACCCCATGCTGCCCGTGATTGTGATGACGGCATGGGGCAGCGTCGACTTGGCTGTCGAGGCCATGCGGCGCGGTGCGCGCGATTTTATCCAGAAGCCGTGGGAAAACGAGCGCCTCGCGAGTATCGTGCGCACCCAGTTAGAGCTGAGCGAGGCCGTACGACGTGGCCAGCGCCTCGAAGCGGAAAATCAGCTTTTGCGCGGCGACAACATGCCTCCCATGATCGCGCAAGCGCCAAATATGCAGCCGGTGCTCGAGCTGATCTCGCGCGTGGGGCCATCGGATGCCAACGTCCTGATCACCGGCGAACCGGGCGCCGGTAAGGAAGTTGTGGCGCGCATGCTTCACGCGATCTCCGGACGCGCCAATAAGCCCATGGTTACGGTGAACGCGGGGGGTCTGGCCGAAGGTGTTTTCGAGAGTGAGCTGTTCGGGCATGTGAAGGGTGCGTTTACCGACGCAAAGATGGACCGTGTAGGGCGCTTCGAGTTGGCCGACACGGGCACACTGTTCCTCGATGAAATCGCCAATGTGCCGCTGAATCTGCAAGCCAAGCTTCTGCGAGTGCTCGAGGTGGGCGAGATGGAACGAGTAGGCTCGTCCAAAACCAAGCGTGTGGATGTACGCGTAATCTCGGCGACCAACGCGAACCTAGCGGAAGAGGTGCAGAGCGGACGCTTTCGACAGGATCTTCTGTTCCGTCTGAATACCATCGAGATTCACATTCCGCCGCTGCGCGAGCGGCGCGAAGATATCGGTCCGCTGTCGATGTATTTTCTCGGCCAGCACGCCCGGCGCTACCGCAAGAACATCAGTGGCTTCGATCCGAACGCGATGCAGGCGATGCACGATCACCCATGGCAGGGAAATGTGCGGGAGCTGAATCACGTCGTGGAGCGTGCCGTCCTGATGACTCAGGCTAACTGCATCAAAGCGGGCGATCTGGCTCTGCGTGCCGGTGTCGCGGGTTCGCCGCGTCTCGAAGACATGAGCCTCGAGGATGTGGAGGGATTTCTCATCAAGAAAGCGTTGGCCCGTTATGGTGGCAACGTCAGTCATGCCGCGAACGCACTCGGCTTGAGCCGCAGCGCGCTGTACCGGCGTCTGCAGCGCTTTGGTATGTAGCCCTCTAAACCGGTGCCCTTCAGGTTCAGACTAAGCCACGACAAGCGTGTGCTGCTGCTCGCGCTGGCCGGCGGGCTGCCTGCCATCATTGCTTGCGCCATCATACTGGCCGTTGAAGGTGTCCCTGCGCGAGTCCAATGGACGGTCAACATTGCGATTGTGCTGTGCTGGCTCGGTTTCTGCTTTGCCGCACACGGGCACATCGCCGGGCCGCTGCGTACCCTTGCGAATCTGCTGGAGGCTCTGCGCGAAGGTGACTATTCGATACGCGCGCGCGTCGACGATCCGAAGGAGCCGCTCGGCGAAGTGATGCAGCAGGTGAACGCCATGGCGGCTACGTTGCGCGACCAGCGCCTGGGCGCTCTCGAAGCGACCGCGCTGCTGCGAAAGGTGATGGAAGAGATCGAGGTAGCAGCGTTCGCCTTCGACCCACAACAGTCGTTGCGGCTGGTGAACCGTGCCGGTGAGAAGCTACTCGCGCAGCCTGCGGAGCGCCTGCTGGCGCGCGACGCCACTTCGCTCGGACTGGCCGAATTCCTGATTGGTGAGTCCGAACAGACGATTCAGCGCTCGTTCCCGGGCGGCGTAGGTCGCTGGGCCATTCGGCGAAGCCAGTTCCGGGAGGGCGGCGTGCCGCACCAGTTACTGGTATTGACAGATTTGACGCGCGCGCTGCGCGAGGAAGAGCTGCAGGCCTGGCAGCGGCTCGTGCGAGTGCTAGGACACGAATTGAACAACTCGCTCACGCCAATCAAATCGATCGCGCAGAGTTTGGAGAATCTGGCGAAGACCGAAGAGTTGCCGGACGACTGGCGCGACGATATGTCGCGCGGCCTGAACGTGATCGCGTCGCGGTCCGAGTCATTGAGCCGTTTCATGAGCTCCTACGCACGGCTTGCGAAATTGCCGCCGCCCAAGCTCGGACCCGTGGAAGTCAATTCGATCTTGCGGCGTGCCACGGGTATCGAGACACGTATGGCCGTGTTCTTTGAAGAGTCAGCGCCATTGACCATTCAAGCGGACGCCGATCAATTAGAGCAGGTTTTGATCAACCTGATCCGGAATGCCGTCGATGCTGCGCAAATTACCGGCGGCCGTGTCTTCGTTCACCACACTCATACACCAGCGAACGTGTCCATTACGGTACGCGACGAAGGGCCCGGACTATCGAATACAGCCAACCTGTTTGTACCGTTCTTCACTACCAAGCGCGGCGGGTCGGGCATTGGGTTGGTGTTGAGCCGGCAAATTGCTGAAGTGCACAATGGATCGTTGAGCTTACGCAACGCTCTCGATGGACCCGGCTGCGAGGCTGTTCTCGTCCTGCCCGTGCAGTGAAGCGTCGGCATGATAGGAGCTTCGCACCAGCGGTCCCGCTTCGACATGCGCATAGCCAAGCTCAACCGCGAAACGTTTATAGTCGTCAAACTCTCCCTGCGGTACGTATCGGTAGATCGGCAGATGTTTTGGGGAAGGCCGCAGATATTGGCCGAGAGTTAGGATGTCGACATCGTGATCGCGCAAGTCGCGTATCACTTGCAGCACCTCCTCCTGCGTTTCGCCGAGTCCGAGCATGAGCCCCGATTTGATGGGCGTTTGCGAGCGGGTTTGTTTGGCGTACCGCAGCATGTCGAGTGAACGTTCGTAGCGCGCGCCGAGACGCACCTGGCGGTAAAGCCGCGGAACGGTTTCCGTGTTGTGATTTAGCACGTCGGGCGCGGCGCGCATCACGATGTCCATGGCGGGATGGGAGCCCTGAAAATCCGGTACCAGCACTTCGACTTTGCAGCCAGGGATACGTTCGCGAATGGCTTCTATCGTGAGCGCAAAGAGTTGCGCGCCCCCGTCCTTGCGGTCGTCGCGATTCACGCTAGTTATGACCGCGTAGCGCAGACCGAGAGCGGCGCAAGCTTCGGCCACGCGGCGCGGCTCATCGAAATCGACGGCGAGCGGCGGCCCTTTTTGCACCGCGCAAAACCCGCATCGTCGGGTGCAGACATTGCCGAGAATCATGAAGGTGGCTGTACGGCGGTTCCAGCATTCGCCCACATTCGGACAAGCGGCGCTCTCGCAGACCGTATGCAGACCGAGGCGGGTAACGAGTTCTTTCAACTCGCGATAGTTCCCGCCAACGGGCGCCGGCGCACGGAGCCATTTGGGCCGCGGCGGCTGAGAAGAAATCGTGACCAGCACTTACTTTTCAGTGTACTGGCAGCGCCTACATGTCGCGCCGGTTTTCGAGCGAGCGTGACATGGTCACTTCGTCGGCAAATTCCAGGTCGCTGCCCACTGGGATGCCCATGGCGATGCGTGTGACGCGCGGTCCCAGAGGTTTGAGCAAGCGTGAGAGATAGACTGCAGTCGCTTCGCCTTCGACGGTGGGGTTCGTTGCAAGGATGACTTCTTCGATCTGATTCTGGTGCAGTCGATCTACCAGTCCCTTGATGCGCAACTGCTCAGGCCCGATGCCGCGCAGCGGTGAGATTGCCCCATGCAGGACGTGATACAGGCCGCGGAAAGCTCGGGTTGTTTCAATAGGCGGGATATTATGCGGCTCTTCGACTACGCAGATTTGTGCTTGCTCGCGATGCGGGTCTCGGCAAAATAGGCACAATTCTCCGTCGCTGATGTTATTGCAGTTTTCGCAGACGCCGAGTTTGTCTTTTATGTCGAGGATGGCCTGCGCCAGGTTTTCCGCATCTTCGCGGGGCGTGCGAAGCAGGTGAAAGGCAATACGCTGCGCGGATTTCTGGCCGATTCCCGGCAGCCGCTTGCATTCCTGAATGAGCCGGGCCAGCGGCTCCGCGAACTCCGCCATCTAGAACAA
>Ga0068856_100005097_pt1 | contig 12983 bp, 12 predicted proteins | sample KBSCornC62_FD_66595 | JGI IMG/M metagenome (GOLD analysis project Ga0068856, IMG submission 66595) | Corn rhizosphere microbial communities from Kellogg Biological Station, Michigan, USA - KBS Corn C6-2 | ecosystem: Host-associated > Plants > Roots > Rhizosphere > Soil ...
TCCGCGCGCTGAGTTCTGTCTCTGAGCGAAGAGCCCTGCCACTTCCCAGTGGCCGGGCTCTTCGCTTTCCGGTCTACTTGGGCGCGAATGGCGTGCGGTAATAGTCGGCGCTCGCGGCCTTGCCCCCGGCGAACCCGATTACCCAGGCGCCACCCTTGCGCGTCTTCGCGGGACTTGAGCGCGGCACACAACGCAGATCGTGCAAGAGCGCGGGAATAGCGTCACCCTGGCTGCAAAGCACGACGGTTCCCGCCTCGGACAAGGCGTTCAGCAGCACCTCTCGGAACTGCCTCCGATCGCGCGCGTAGCCGTTGTCGCCTAGGCGGGGATCCTGATCGAGGGCCAGGCCGGACGCCCGAGCCAGAGGTTCGACGGTCTGAACGCACCGGGAGGGTTCGGCGCTGAGCAGTCGGCGCGGGGCAAAGGCCATCAGGAACGGGGCAAGCGCTTCCGCCTGCGCCACGCCGGAGTCCTCCAGGGGTCGTGTCTGGTCCGGCCCGGACCACCCTGAGCGGCTCCCAGCCCGTGCATGCCGGACCAGCACCAGTGTCGAGTCGGGCTCGCGGGAGCGGCAGGCAGCGTCGAGCACGCTGGCGTCGTGGGCGTAGGACAACCGTGCGCGCGCCTGATCGGGCGCCACCCACTGCAGCCGGTCGACCTCGTCGCTGGCGCCGAAGTCTCCATCGAGGTAACGCGCCCGCCAATAGTCGACAACCTTGACGGTCGAGTCGACCGGATACCGGATGCGGGTGAGGAGTTGCTGCAAAGCGACCCGAGCTCCGGTCTCCTCTTCGATCTCTCGAGCCGCCGCTACGGCGGGTGACTCACCGACGTGCAGCTTTCCCTTGGGAAGTGACCAATCGTCGTAGCGAGGACGGTGCACGAGTGCGACCCGACCGTCCTGGAAGACGACGCCGCCCCCAGCCCGGATCGGCGAGGCCTTACTCGGCACGGCTGGTGTAGCGCTTGATCATTCTCTCCTGGTAGTCGCGCGAACCGGTGCGCGTCCACCGGTCGTCTGGCTGGAGCACCCAGGCCCCCGTGTCGTCGTCGAAGGCGAGGTCCATGAATGCGCGCAGCTGATCTTGAGCAGCCCGGTCGCGGATCGGGCACATGATCTCGACGCGGCGGTCGAGATTGCGGTGCATGAGATCCGCCGAGCCGATCCAGTACTCGGGCTGGCCGTCATTGCCCACGTAGAAGATCCGGGAGTGCTCCAGGAATCGACCCAGGATCGAGCGCGTGGTGATGTTCTCCGACAACCCCGTGACGCCCGACTTGATCGTGCAGAAGGTCCGCACTAGCAACTCGACGCGCACGCCGGCGCGCGACGCGCGGTAGAGAGCGTCGATCGTGTGCTCGTCGACCAGGTGATTGGTCTTGATCTGGATATGGGCCGCCCGCCCTGCTCGGGCGTGTTCGATCTCGCGCTCGATCCGCTGGATCAGGCCGGCTCGCACCCCGTGCGGGGCGACCAGCAGCGAGCGGTACTCGGTTTGGCGGGAGTAGCCGGTGAGCACGTTGAACAAGTCAGTGAGGTCGGCGCAGATCGCGGGATCGGCCGTGAACAGCCCTAGGTCGTCGTACAAGCGGGCGGTCTTCGGGTTGTAGTTCCCGGTGCCGATGTGCGCGTAGCGCCGGATGTTGCTGCCCTCTTGACGGACCACGAGGGCGGTCTTGCAGTGCGTTTTCAGCCCGACGACGCCGTAGACGACGTGACAGCCTGCCCGTTCCAGCGCCCGCGCCCATTTGATGTTGGCCTGTTCGTCGAAGCGGGCCTTGATCTCCACCAGCGCGACGACCTGCTTGCCCGCTTGCGCCGCGTCGATCAACGCGTCCACGATCGGCGAGTCGCCGGAGGTGCGATACAGGGTCTGCTTGATCGCCAAGACGTTTGGGTCGGCCGCGGCCTGCTCGATGAAACGCTGCACGCTCGTCGCGAACGACTCGTAGGGGTGATGGACCAGGACGTCGCCTTCGCGCAACGTGGCGAACACCGACTTGGGCGTCTCGCCTTCGACGAACCGGGGGTTCGTGGCAGGCACGAACGCCCGTTCCTTCAGCCCCGGTCGGTCGACGTCGTAGATCTCCCACAGAGCGGAGAGATCGAGGAGGCCCGGCACGCGAAGCACATCGTCGTGCGAGACGTCGATCTCGTTGACCAGCAGCTCGAGGACCTGTTCGTCGATATCGGATGCGACCTCTAGCCGTACGGCCGGCCCGAATCGCCGCCGGGCCAGCTCGCGTTCCAAGGCCTGAAGGAGGTCCTCGTCGCGATCTTCCTCGACCTCGAAGTCGGCGTTGCGGGTGACGCGGAAGACGTGGTGCTCGACCACCTGCATCCCGGGGAACAGCACCGAAAGGTGCTCCGCGATCAGCTCCTCGATCGGCAGGAACGTCGCTTCGGTCGCGCTCTGTGAGACGACGACGAAGCGCGGGACGTTGTTGGGCACCTTGACGCGGGCGAACCGTTCGACGCCGGCGTCGGATTCGCGCACCAGCACCGCGAGGTTCAGGGAGAGGCCGGAAATGTAGGGGAAAGGGTGAGCAGGGTCTACGGCCAACGGAGTCAGCACGGGAAAGATCTTGCTGCGGAAGTATTCCGACAATCGCTGTTTGTGACCCTCGTCGAGAGTGTCCCAGCGGACGATCCGGATGCCCTCGTCGCGCAAAGCCGGTTCGATGTCCTCGAGGAAGCAGCGGGCGTGTCGCTCGACCAACTCACGAATGCGCTCGGCTAGGCGAGCCAGGGTCTCGCGCGGGGTGAGGCCGTCGGCCGAGGACACTTGCAGGCCCATATTGGCGCGGCGCTTGAGGCCGGCGACCCGAACCATGTAGAACTCGTCAAGGTTGCTGGCGAAGATCGCCAGGAACTTCATGCGCTCCATCAGGGCCTGACCGCGATCCTCGCCCAGGGCGAGGACTCGGGCGTTGAACGCCAGCCAGGACAGCTCGCGGTTGCTGAATCGGTCCGGTGGGAGGTCGTCGACCGGATCTGGAATCTCGTCGAGGTCTCCGTCCGGAACCGAATCGCTCGGGTCGAGGGCCACTGGTCGGCGCTGCGGCTGGTCCGGGCCGCCGGTCTCCGGCGCAGACACGTGCGGCTGAGTTGTGCTCACGGCGACATCATGCCCCGCGGAGGTAAACGGCCCATCTCCGCGATCAACTTCGCGGTCTGCGGACCGACGCCCAGTGTCGACGCCGCGGCCAGATCCTCGGGCGTGTCGACGTCCAGGCGCAGACTGGCCGCCGCCTCGACCTCTTTGGCGATCGACGCGTGCCGGGCCGCCGATCCGACTCCGAACGCCGGGCGCAGTTCGACACCGGGTAGCGCGCTGAGCATCGTCGTGCCGGCGCCGCTGGAGTCAGGCACGAATGCCCGATCGGCCTGCTGCGCCGCTTCCAACGCACTGGCCAGATCTGCCGGCCGCAGGGCGGGCAGATCGCCGACCACCGCGGCGATCGGGTTCGACGGCCAGCGGTTGTGCGCCCACAGCTGCGCTTCGACCACCGCGGCGTTGAGGCCGGGGGCGCGCTGGACGACCATGTCGTGGTCGGTGACGATGGCCTCGTCGACCACCAGGACGACTCGGTCGACACCGTCGGTCGCGGTCACTGCCGCCAGGGTGTCGCGACGTATTGCCTCGACCAGCGCGCGGTGCGCCTGCGCATCGGCGGTCAACTCGACCAGCCGGGACTTGGCCGAGGGCAGCGAACGCATCGGCACGAGAACCGTCCAGCGCATTGCCGCGACTCTACCGCCGCCTCCGCCGCGCCGGCGGCCAGATCAGGCAGACTGGCCACGACGGACAGGAGAAGAAGGTAGTGGCGAGATTGGCGAAACTGCGCCGAGTCGGCAGAGGGGAGCCCCTCGGTGCCGCTTGGCGCGTCGTGTGGCTGGTCCTGTACTGGCCAGTCTCCCTCTTCGCCAAGGTCAGCTATCGCAACCTCGACCTGGTGCCGCAGACCGGCCCGGCGATCTTGGTCGCCAATCACATCTCGCATGTCGATCCGTTCTACGTCGCGAAGATGGTCCTGGACGCGGGGCGGGTGCCGAGGATCCTGGCCAAGGAGTCGATCTTCGCCGTGCCGCTGGTCGGCACGGCGATGCGAGCGATGGGGCACATCCCGGTGCGGCGCAACACGGTCGACGCGGCTCTCGCCCTTGCGCCGGCCGTGCAGGCGCTGAAGGACGGCAAGATCATCGTGCTGCACCCGGAAGGCACGGTCACTCGCGACCCGGACGGCTGGCCGATGAGCGGTCGCACGGGCGCCGCTCGCCTTGCGCTGCTGGCCCCCGACGTTCCGGTCGTGCCGGTGGCGCAGTGGGGCATCCAGAACTCGATCGACCTCTACGGCAAACGGATCAAGCTCTTTCCAAGGCCGCAGCATCTCCTCGCCGTCGGCAAGCCGATCGATCTCAGTGAGTTCCGCGAGGGGAAGTTGACCGCGCGGACCCTCCACGCGGTCACCGACGTGATCGTGCGGACGCTGCGTGACGAGGTCGCCGAGGTTCGCGGCATCCCCGCTCCGAGCGGTGAGCTGTATCGCTGGCGACGCCGTGACGCCAAGGGCGCCGGAGATGCCGGGTGAGCGAGGGGGCGTTGCGAGCCGCGGTGCTCGGGGCGGGCTCCTGGGGCACCACCTTCGCCAAGGTTCTCGTCGATGCCGGGTGCGACGTCCGACTGTGGGCTCGTCGCGACGACCTCGCCCAGGTGATCAACCGCGAACACGAGAATCCCGACTACCTGCCCGGTGTGGCGTTGCCGCCGGCTCTGCGCGCCACCCATGATGAGAAGGAGGCGCTCGAGGGCGCGACGCTCGTCGCGATCGCGATTCCCTCACAGACGCTGCGGTCGAATCTCGAAGGCTGGACGGGCGCCCTTCCAGACGGCGCGACTCTGATCAGCCTGATGAAGGGCGTCGAGCTCGGCACAATGAAACGGATGAGCGAGGTGATCGCCGAGGTCACCGGCGCACCGGGTGATCGCCTGGCCGTCATAACCGGGCCCAACCTGGCTCGCGAGATTGCCGAAGAGCAGCCGACCGCAACGGTGGTGGCGTGCGCCGACGAGCAGCGCGCCCAAACGATCCAGCAGGCGTGCGGCACCCGTTACTTCCGTCCCTACACCAACACCGACGTCGTCGGCTGCGAGCTCGCGGGCGCGATCAAGAACGTGATCGCGCTGGGGTGCGGAATCGTTCAGGGGATGGGCTTCGGCGACAACACCGTCGCGTCAGTGATCACCCGGGGACTCGCCGAGACGTCCCGCCTGGGAGTCGAACTCGGAGCAGACCCGCTGACTTTCGCCGGTTTGGCCGGATTGGGCGACCTGGTCGCGACCTGTTCCTCGCCGCTGTCCCGCAATCGCAGCTTCGGCGAGCACCTGGGCCGCGGCGCCACCGTCGAGCAGGCCCAAGCGGCGACAAGAGGACAGGTCGCCGAAGGCGCCAAGTCCTGCCGGTCGGTGCTGGAGCTCGCCGAGTCGCTGTCCATCGACGTGCCGATCACCCGAGCCGTGGAGGCCGTCTGCTATCGCGGCCTCTCACCGGCGGCGATGGTTCGCGAGATCATGGCGCGGTCGGTCAAGTCCGAAGCTGATTAGACGCTGGCAGCCGCTGACGTCCAGCGGCGCTCGGCCGAAGTCGGCCTCGCATAGGGTGGCTTGTCATGAGTCGGATCCGCATCGCAGTGGTCTACGGGGGCCGAAGCAGCGAGCACGGGATCTCGGCGGTGTCGGCCGGGTCGGTGATCAAGGCGCTTGATCCTGGCAAGTACGACGTCGTCGCCATCGGGATCAGCCCCGATGGCGAGTGGTTGTTGACCGACGTCGAACCGGAGGCGCTGCGGGTCTGCGACCGCACGGTTCCCGAGGTGTCCAAGGGCATCCCCGTCGTCCTCGCCCCCGATCCGACCCGCCCGCAGCTCCTCTGCCTCGATCCGCTCGGCGGCGTGCGGGCGCTGGATCCGATCGACGTTGTGTTCCCGGTGCTGCACGGGCGCTTCGGCGAGGACGGCGCCATCCAGGGCCTGCTCGAGCTCGCCGGTTTGCCGTTTGTCGGAGCCGGCGTCTTCGCCAGCGCCGCCGGCATGGACAAGGAGTTCTCCAAGAAGCTGTTGGGCGCCGCTGGACTGGACGTCGGCCGCTACGTGGTCCTTCGCCGTGGGGATTCCCTCGATAAAGTCGCCTCCCTCGGGTTGCCGGTGTTCGTCAAGCCGGCGCGCGCCGGGTCCAGCGTCGGCATCAGCAAGGTTCGCTCGATGGACGGGCTTCCCGCCGCGCTGGACCTCGCGCTGAGTCACGACGCGAAGGTCCTGGTCGAGGCCGCTGTCGTCGGCCGTGAAGTGGAATGCGGCGTGCTCGAAGGGGTCGACGGCAGGCCGACGGCCAGCCTTCCCGCCGAGATCCGGGTGGTCCGTGGCCACGAGTGGTACGACTACGACGCCAAGTACCTCGATGACGCTTGTGAGTTCGACGTTCCCGCTCAACTTCCGCCGGAACTGACCGCGGCGATTCGCGAAGCCGCCTGCCAGGCGTTCACCGCGATCGAGTGCGCCGGCCTCGCCCGGGTCGATTTCTTCATCCGCCCGGACGGCTCGTTTGTGGTGAACGAGCTCAACACCATGCCGGGGTTCACGCCGATTTCGATGTTCCCCCGGATGTGGGAGGCCAGCGGAGTGAGTTACCCGGAGTTGGTCGACCGCCTAGTCCAGAGCGCGTTGCGCCGCTAGCCAGCCGCGCCCGCGGATTCGGCGACATCAGCGTCGAGTGCACATGGGCAGGTTGGGCGCGGACGGGATCGGGTCGTCGACGTAGCAGACCGGATTTGGCAACGCCTTGGCCACCGCGTTTGCGATCACGGGGACGTCGGTGGCGGGATCGGTTCCCGCCGGAAGGGTGACTTCGAGGTACAGCGAACGGTCGACGACGGTGTAGACGATCGCTTTCTTGCCGTCCTGGACTAGGAAGTTGACTGTGTTGACCGTCGCGATATCGGCTGAACTGTTCGCGACGAGCGCAGCCGGGCGGGCGACGCCACAGCGCACGACCACCGGCGGTTCGCCCCACGCGTAGGCCTGGACGGCGTGCACGATGCGCGGCGCCTTTCCGTTGAGTACCACGGGAAGGTTGGCCTGGATCTGGGCGCACGGCTCGACGGTCGCGGGCTCGTCGGGCACGGGTGACACCGGCACCACCGCGGTCGCGAGGGTTTGACCCGAATGCGACGGGGAGCTTGTGGTAGCCGCGGCAAGGGCGAGCACCACTGCGACGGGCACGGCAACCGCGGTGGCAATGAGAGCGGCGCGGCGGGTTCTGCTGTCGATGAGGCGACCGATCAGAGATGGACGACCGGGCAGGTCAACGTCCTGGTGATGCCGCTGACGCCCTGGACGTTCGCCACGACCAGCTTTCCGAGCTCGTCGACCGAGCCGGCTTGCGCGCGCACGATGACGTCGTATGGGCCGGTGACGTCCTCGGCGCTGACAACGCCCGGCAGCTCGGCGATCGTCGCGGCCACGGATGCAGCCTTGCCGACCTCGGTCTGAATCAGGATGTAGGCGTGCACACCGGCGGGGGTAGTCATTCGGGAAGCCCTTCTTCGTCACATCGGCGGGACGGGGTAAACCTATCCCAGTATCTTCGGGCCGCTCGCGCCTCGAGCCGCCATCTGTGAAGGGAGTGCGCCATCACGGTCTCCGAGACCGGTGAGTTCGGCCTCATCAAGCGGATCACCGCCGACCTCACCATCGCCCCGACCACGCTGATCGGTCCGGGCGACGACGCCGCCCTTGTTCGCGCCCCGGACGGGCGGGTCGTCGCGTCGACCGATCTGCTCGTGGAAGGACGCCACTTCCGGCGCGACTGGTCCAGTGCCAACGACGTCGGTCACAAGGCGGCGGCGCGCAACTTCGCCGACATCGTGGCGATGGGCGCGGTGCCGACCGCCCTGCTCGTCGGGTTTGCCGTGCCCGGCGACGTGGAACTCGACTGGGTGGACGGCCTCATGGCCGGGCTGCGCGAGGAGTGTGCGCAGGTCGGCGCAGCCATCGTCGGCGGGGACGTCTCCGCGGCTGACTCGATCGTGCTGGGAGTGACTGCGCTGGGAGACCTCGAGGGCCGGACTCCGGTGACACTCGGCGGGGCGCAGCCGGGCGACATGGTCGCCTGCGCCGGCCGGTTGGGATGGGCAGCCGCGGGCTTCGCTGTGCTGGCCAAGGGATTCCGATCGCCGGTCCAGGTCGTGAACGCGCACCGGCGTCCCGAGCTGCCCTACGCCGAGGGGCCGCTAGCCGCCGATATCGGCGCGACCGCGATGACCGACGTCAGCGACGGCCTGCTTGCCGATCTCGGCCACATCGCCCGTGCCAGCGGAGTCCGTATTGAGTTGCGCTCAGAACTCGTCCCGGTGGCGACCCGACTGCGAGAGGTCGGTTCGGCGTTGAACGTCGATCCGCTCATCTGGGCGTTGACCGGCGGGGACGACTACGCGTTGGCGGCGACGTTCCCGCCTGGGACGGAACTGTCACAGACGTGGAACCGCATCGGGTCCGTCGTGGACGGCGAAGGGGTGCGGGTCGACAACATGACGTGGCCGAGCGGCGGCCACGAGCACTTCGGATGAGCGCTTAGCGCGGGTGGCCCTAAGCGCGGGTGACCCTTGGCGCGGGTGGCCCTAAGCGCGGGTGGCCCTAAGCGCGGGTGACTTTGCCGGCCTTGAGGCAAGACGTGCACACCGTCAGGCGGCGGCGCGTGCCGGGCGCGACGAGGGCGCGGACCGATTGGACGTTGGGGTTCCACCGGCGGTGAGTACGGCGGTGGGAGTGCGAGACGGCCATGCCGAACCCAGGACCCTTGCCGCAGACATCGCAGACGCTGGCCACGGTGGCCTCCTTCGGGCTCAGTGGATCAAGTGAAATCAGGGGAGCCCAGCGCTGGCCGGGCAACCGCGCCAGTCTACCCGGCACGGCGACGCGCGCCAAAACGACCGCCGAAGCCCAGTAGCCTGAGCTTGGCCTTGGTGCGCTTGAGTGGCCTACGTCGAAAGCGAGGATGCGGTGCGGGAGAGCCTCGACGCGGATGTGGCGCGTCACTGGCTCGCGCTTGCCGCCGCGGAACTCGACCGGCAACGCGGCGCTATCGACGCGCTCAATGTGTTTCCGGTGCCCGACGGCGACACCGGCACAAACCTGGCCGCCACGCTGGCCGCCGCCGCCGGCGCGATCCAGTCGATGGATCCGACCTGCGACGCGGCGGACCTGCTGAAGGCAGCCGCTCACGCCGCGGTGCTGGCCGCCCGCGGGAACTCGGGCGTGATCGTCTCGCAATATCTGCGCGGTTTTGCGGAGAACGTCTCCGCCGGCGGCCCCGCCGAGCTCCAGGCCTGCCTCGCTGGCGGGTCCGAGCTCGCGGCAGCCGCTGTCGCCGATCCTCGCGAAGGAACGATGCTCACGGTCATGGCCGCGGCCGCCAGTGCCAGTGCCGGCGCCAGTGCCAGTGCCAGTGCCAGTGCCAGTGCCGGCGCCAGCGCCAGTGCCAGTGCCAGTGCCAGTGCCAGTGCCAGTGCCAGTGCCAGTGCCAGTGCCACGACCCTCGCCGACGTTCTCGCCGACGCGACCGCGCGGGCCTCCGCCGCGCTGGCCCGCACGCCCGAGCAGCTCCCGGAGCTGGCCCGCGCCGGAGTCGTCGACGCCGGCGGGCGCGGGGTTGTCGTCCTGCTCCTGGCGCTGCTGTCGGCGTGCACCGGGGAGGAGATCCCGGCCGGGTCGGCCCGCACGCCACGTTCGGGCGCCGCGTTGCGGGTGGCGCGCGAGTCGGGCAGCGCGGCCTTCGCGTTCGAGGTGCAATACCTGCTCGACGCGTCCGCGCAGGCCGTCCGCGAGCTGCGCGACGAGCTCACCCTGTTCGGCGACTCGGTACTCGTGGCCGACTCAGGCGCGGGCACCTGGAACGTGCACGCCCATGTGAACGACGTCGGTGCGGCTATCGAGGCGGGCATCGAGCGTGGGCGTGTCTGGCGGTTGTCGGTCGTCTGCTTCCTGGAGGAGCCCGGCGACGACGAGGAGACGCTGCTGCTGGCGCTGAGCCCCGACGGGCTGGACGACTTCTTCGAGTCCGAAGGCGTGCAGGTCGTCGACGACGGCCGTCTCGCCGAGCTGATCGACTCGGCGCGTCGCGTGGTGCTCTTTCCTGCCCGCTCCACGCCCTCGGTCGAGGACCTCGTCCGCCGCGCGCGAACGGCGGGGGTCGAGGTCGCCGTGGTGCCGACCCGCTCGCCGCTGCAGGTGCTGGCGGCCATCGCCGTCCATGACGAAGGCCGGCTGTTCTCCGACGACGTCATCGCCATGGCCGAGGCGGCGGCGGCGACCCGCTTCGCCGAGATCAGAGTGGCCGACGATGACGCCCTCACCACCGTCGGACCATGCCGTCGGGGCGACGTGCTCGGACTCATCGACGGCGAAGTCGTGCATATCGGCCGGTCGGTCACGGCGGTGGCCCTGGTGGTCACCGATCGGCTGCTCGGCACGGGCGGAGAGCTGATCACCATTCTGGTCGGCGCGGACTGCCCACCGGACACGGGCCGGGCCCTGGCTTCGCACGTGGCCAATGTCGCCCCGTTCACCGAGGTGGCCGTCTACGAGGCGGGGCAGCCGTCCTGCCCGCTCATGATCGGCATGGAATGAGCCCATGGCTCGGCTGAACGCTGACCTCGTCGACGTGCTCGGCTCGACCGCCAAGGCGTTCGACAAGGCATTCGGCTACCGCACGGTCGCCGATGTGCTGGCGCACTACCCGCGCCGACTGGCCGAGCGCGGGAAGTTGAGCGACCTGGCCGATCTCGCCGTTGACGACGACGTCACCGTCCTGGCCGAGGTGCGCAGCTGCGCGGTGGTCCGCAACCGCTCCGGTCGTGGCGCCCGCCTGGAGGTCGACGTTGGCGACGGTCGAGGCACGTTGCGGTTGACGTTCTTCGGCAAGTACGAAAAGGCGCTGCAGTGGCGCGCAGATGAGCTTCGCCCCGGCGTACGCGGGCTGTTTGCCGGCAAGGTGGGCGTCTTCAACCGCACCCGCCAGCTGACTCACCCCGAGTACGTGATCCTCGACGGCGACAGCTCGAACAGCGTCGACTGGGCCGGCGAGTTGATCCCGGTGTACCCAGCGACGAAGGATCTGCGCAGCTGGACCATCGCGAAATCGATCCGCCTGACCCTGGACACACTCGACCTCGACGGCGACCCCATCCCGCGCCCGGTCCGAGACCGCAATCGGCTCGTCGACCTCGGCGCGGCCCTCGACCAGATCCACCGCCCTAGGTCGTGGGGCGCCTGGGACGAGGCGCAGCGCCGGCTGCGCTTCGAGGAGGCGCTCAGCATTCAGGTCGCCCTCGCCCGTCGGCGGGCGATAGCCGCGGGCGACCCTGCGATCGCCCGACCCCCGACTGCGGGCGGCCTGCGTAGCGAGTTCGAATGCCGGCTGCCGTTCACGCTCACCGCCGGTCAGCTCGCGGTGGGGGAGACGCTCGCCGCGGAGTTGGCCCGCGAGCACCCGATGCAGCGGCTGTTGCAGGGCGAGGTCGGCTCAGGAAAGACGATCGTCGCGCTGCTGGCGATGCTCCAGGTCGTCGATGGGGGAGGGCAGACCGCTTTGCTCGCCCCGACGGAAGTCCTCGCCGTCCAACACGCCAGGACCATAGAAGGGCTGCTCGGCGACCTCGCCCAGGGCGGCCGGCTGGGCGGCAGCGAGCGGGCGACGAGGGTTGCCTTGCTGACCGGATCATTGCCCGCAGCGGCTCGCCGCGCGGCACTACTCGACGCGGCGAGCGGCGCCGCGGGCATCGTCGTGGGCACGCACGCCCTGATCCAGGAACAGGTGCAGTTCGCCGACCTCGGGCTGGTCGTCGTCGACGAGCAGCACCGCTTCGGCGTTGAGCAACGCGACGCCCTGCGGGAGAAGGCGAGCCGCCCGCCGCATGTGCTCGTGATGACGGCGACGCCGATCCCGCGGACCGTGGCAATGACCGTCTTTGGCGATCTGGAGACCTCCGTCCTGCGCGAGTTGCCGCGCGGCCGTTCTCCGATTGCGACGACGGTGGTCGCGACGCAAGAAAAGCCGGCGTGGCTCGAGCGCGCGTGGGAGCGAATCATCGAGGAGGTCGCAGCCGGCCGTCAGGCATATGTGGTGTGCCCGCGGATCGGCGACGGCGGCGCTGAAACTGACGAAGTGGAGGCAGACGACGATTCCGACCGGCGAGCGCCCGTCGCCGTGCTGGACGCCCTCGCGATGCTGGCCGACGGCCCGCTCAAGGGACTGCGGGTCGCCGCGCTGCACGGCCGGCTCCCCGCGGAGGAGAAGGAGGCCGTCATGCGCGCCTTCTCAGAGCATGAGATCGACGTCCTCGTCGCGACGACGGTGATCGAGGTCGGCGTCGACGTCCCGAACGCGAGCGTGATGGTCGTGCTCGACGCGGACCGCTTCGGCATCTCGCAGCTTCACCAATTGCGTGGGCGGGTCGGCCGCGGGACGGCCGCAGGCGTCTGCTTGCTGGTGACGGATTCGCCGTCGGGGACGCCGGCCCGGGAGCGGCTGGACGCGGTCGCGGCCACGAGCGACGGTTTCGAGTTGGCCGAGCTCGACGTCCAGCTTCGGCGCGAGGGCGACATCCTCGGCGCCGCCCAGTCGGGACGCCGCACTCAGCTCAAGCTGCTTTCGCTCCTGCGCGACGGCGAGCTGATCAAGCAGGCGCGCGAGGAGGCGATCGCATTGATCGCCTCCGATCCGGAGCTGGCCGACCACCCTCTGCTCGCGGCTCAGGTTGAACAGCTGTTGAGCGCGGAGCGGGCCGAGTACCTGCAGAAGGCATGACCAGGATCAAGGCGTGACCAGGATCATCGGCGGGACAGCGCGAGGCCGACGCCTGGCGGTCCCGGCCGCCGGTGTCCGCCCGACGTCGGATCGGGCTCGCGAGGGCTTGTTCAACACGCT